>Ga0256406_1000391_pt1 | contig 82273 bp, 71 predicted proteins | sample RumenRJG_03DNA_FD_185986 | JGI IMG/M metagenome (GOLD analysis project Ga0256406, IMG submission 185986) | Bovine rumen microbial communities from Lethbridge, Alberta, Canada - RJG_03 | ecosystem: Host-associated > Mammals > Digestive system > Stomach > Rumen | place: Canada: Alberta | collected... | reverse complement strand
TGCCCTCGCGAAACCGAGCGTCAGCGAAGGTTGAGCGATGGGAAGGCCTAATGCTAACGGCGCCCAGGAGAACGAGCCGTCAGGCGAAGTTCGACTGGTTAGCGCCGTGTCGTATATCCTTGTTCGGCCTGAGATTATCTAAATTGATGACATGGCGAGATATTAGTGCGGGTATACTGTATGCACTATGAATGGACGGAATTTCCAGGTATACAATGTTTGTGGACGGGAATCCGAGCGTTGATTGTCTGGGACTCCCGTCCATTTCCTATTATTTGGCACCGTGGACGGGACATTCGTGTATACAAGCTCTGTGGACGGGAATCACTTTGATATCTGTTGCTCCACTTTCGAGATTTGCGTCCAAACTGCAAGTATACTGTATACTTATACCTTTCCTATCTTTATTACCATTTGGACGCAAATTCCGTCCCACTACCGGACGTATTCTGTGTGTTTCTGCGTCCAATCTGTGATTATATTGCATACACTCACATTCCTATCCGTTTATCCTGTTTGGACGCAGCTTCCGAATCATACTCGGTCATTTCAGAAGGTATTTTGCGTCCAAACATTCAGTATACTGTATACAATTGTATTTTCTCTTATTTCCCTCTTTTGGACGCAAATCCGCTGCTTGGGAATACCGAAGCTAGGTGGGATTTGCGTCCATCGATGTAGTATACAGTATACTGGTAAATCTCTACCCTTTTCCACAATCTGGACGCAGATTCTGTCCCATAACTGGCTTACTTTCTTATGTATTTGCGTCCAATTGGTAAGTATATTTTATACTTGTATGTTTCTACTGTTTATTGTCGATTGGACGCAGTTCTGTTCTCTGGGCATGGTGAAACCAAGGGGTTTCTGCGTCCAGACAGTGAGTATACAGTATACCTGTCAAACTCTTTTCCCTTTTCCACAATCTGGACGCAGATTCTGTCCCATAACTGGCTTACTTTCTTATGTATTTGCGTCCAATTGGTAAGTATATTTTATACTCGTATGTTTCTCCTGTTTATTGTCAATTGGACGCAGTTCTGTTCCCTGAGCATGGTGAAACCAAGGGCTTTCTGCGTCCAGACAGTGAGTATACAGTATACCTGTCAAAACTCTTTTCCCTTTTCCCAAGTCTGGACGCAACTTTATCCTGTTCACAAGTCCCCTCTGATCTAAAACCCCGTAACCCTTACTATCTCTGTGCTTCCGCTTATTATCCGCTGCTTGTAATTTATGTTGTTTCTGCTATATGGCATGGATGCTATGATATCCAGAATACGTTGTTGGGAATATTTTCCATTTTTCTATCATCCAGGGAAGACGCGAATGTGCTGCTCTTCCTGCTGCTGCAGTTAAACAGCACATCAACGAATATAAGAAATGGCTGTCCATACGCATAATAACAAAGCGGCGGCCCCGCAGAACCCGCAGTTCTGAATTCTCATTCAAAACCCGGGCATACGGGGCCGCTGCTCTATGCGGACATTTCCTGACCAACTCCTGATCAGACAATGTGTAATTACTAAAGCGCCTTCTCTATTTTTCCGGCGGAATGTTCTCCAGCAGACGCCGTGCGATCTGATCGAAGTTTTTACGGATGTAGGTATCCGGCTTGATGACGATCGGAACGCCGAGATTGGTGGAGATGTTGATGTTGCGGTCGCTCTGGATGACGCCGATAAGCTCCGGGCGCATCATCTGGGTGATTTCGTCCAGTTTAGGGGTGTACCCCTTGCGCATCAGGTCGGCGATCACGCGGTTGACGACGACGTAGCGTTCGTGGATGCCGAGCTGAAGAAGTTCGCGGTCGACGGAGTCGGCGTTTCTGAGGGCGGCATATTCCGGTGTTGTGACGATGATGGCGGCATCTGCGCCGCCGGATGCGGTGACCAGTCCGTCGTCAATGCCGCTCGGCGCGTCGATGATAACGATGTCGAACATCTCTTTCAGTTTTTCACAGAGAACTTTGCAGTGCAGAGGCGTGATGGTGCCGTCGTCGCGCATCGGGGTTGCACCCATAATGTACAGCGATTCAAAACGGGAATCTTTTACGAGTGCCTGCTTGATTTTGCAGACACCGGTCATAACATCGTAGGCATCGTATACGACATTGTTCTCCAGACCGCAGTACAGATCGACATTTCGCATACCCATATCCATGTCGAGGATCACTGCCTTCAGTCCGTGAAGGGCGAATGTCGCTCCGAGATTTACGGAAAACATCGTTTTTCCAGTTCCGCCTTTACCCGATGCTATTAAATAGACTTTGCCCATTTTCTGCCTCCAATGCGTGAATCATCATTGCTCTCTGTATCATTTTGCTTTATCTCTTGCTGAGTTTTTCTTTGTCGAAACCGGTGCACCTTCTAATCCGCTGTGTTCTTTCCGGTCAGTGTAGTTGTGCTGGTCTTTCCGCTGTTCTTACCGTACAACTGGAAATACTTGGTCAGGATGGCCTTGTTTACCGGCGCGGCGTGGATGGATGTGCCTCCCTGGATCAGCAGAGTTACCACGGCGATGCGCGGATTGTCTGCCGGCGCAAAGGTCTCTGTCCATGAATAATAATCATAGGAGCCCTTGGCTGCATCGATCATCTTGGACGTGATCTTATAGTTGCTGGCCATGCGGAGCGCCATATCAGCGGCATCTTCCTCGGAAGAATATACGCTTGGCTGTTCGCGCATCAGTTTCTTTATGTTTTTATCCACCTGTTTCCATGTGACATTGGTCCCGGCCTGGCTGTTGTACGATCCCAGATGCTGCTTCAGGTACTTGATCTCGCTCGCCGGCTGCGGCGTTCCCTGGTTCTCAGCAGTACCGGTCTTGCCGGCAACCGAGTACTTATAGCTTCCAAATACTGTCTGCAGGGTTCCGTATCGTGTTACACGCTTCATTCCCTTGACGACCGACGGAATGGTTGTGCTCTTCAGCTTGATCGTTCTGCGGTCGGCGGATTTGTCCACCATTCCCTTGTTTTCAACTCCGGAAACCAGGCTTGCGCGGTTATAGACGCCGTTATTCGCAAGAGCGGAAATATATGTGCACATCTGAATTGGTGTATATGCATTGTCTCCCTGTCCGATGCTGATGTTGAACTGGTCGGCGATCGTCCATGTCGCCTGCGCAAAGTAGGTGTATTTAATGTTCGATGCTGCCGTCGCAATCTTTGACTGCTTCATGTCCGTGTTCTTGGACAGCAGACTGATCAGCTTGGTGTATGACGGATTGTCCTCCATCCAGCTGCAGATCGTATTGATGTTCTTCTTCAGCTTTGGATAGTTGGTGTACACGTCCTTCGGGAAGTATGTGTGCGCGCTGTTATACAGATAGCTCCACAGACTCGCCTTATAGCTTGCGATCTTTTTCGCCTTGGTCGGAGACGGTGTGACTGTTTCTCCCAGCTCAATTCCCGTCTTCTGGCCAAGTCCAAACTGCTTGGACATATTAATGATGCGGGAAATTGTGATCTTCTTCTTGTAGCCGAGCGAACGCTTTGCTCCCCAGTCTCTTCCCGTACCGATTGCAATGAAATACGTATTGGAAGAATGCTGGAGTCCGAGCGCCAGGTTCTCTGCGCCGTACGAGCCTCCGCCGTCATTATACTGCGCAGTACCCCATTTATGACCGCCGAGCTGAATGTACATCGGGTCGGTGATATACTGATTTGGGTTCAGTCCGCACTGCAGAGCGGTAACCGCGGTAATCGGCTTGAACGTCGATCCAGGAGGTACGGAAGCCATGGTGGCGTTATTATACAAAGGCGCAGGCGCAAGGGAATCACGGGTATTTTTGCTCTGCACCGATTTCCACGCTTTCGCTGTAATGCCGTTTGCGAAGATGTTCGGGTTGTAAGACGGATAGCTGGCCATCGCCAGAACCTCTCCCGTCTTGGTATCCATCGCGACAGTCGCGCCGCTCTGGCACTGTGAGCCCGCGGCTCCGATCGCGCTTGCAAGCGCGCTTTCCGCAGTCTTCTGGAGATTCAGATCAATCGTCAGGTATACATCCTTGCCCTTTTTAGGCTTTGTCTTACTGATCGTACGCACATACTGACCGCTGCTGTTAACCAGAATCTTCTGGACGCCGCTGTTGCCGTGCAGATATGTCTCATACGCCGCCTCGATTCCTGCGTTTCCGATCAGATCGCTGGAGGAGTATCCGAGTTTATCAACATAATACTTACTGTTGCTCTCAGAAATATTTCCCATATATCCGATAATATGCGCAGCAGCATTCTTATTCGGATAATACCGCTTATACTGCGACTGAATTGACGCTCCCGGGATCGTGTTTTCTCCCACCTTGATGATTGTCTTTTTGGAGACTTCCTTAGCAACGGTTGCCGCAATATAGGACTGCGTGGACTTCATCTCATTTCGAACGATAAGGATCTTTCTCGCGTCTTTATCGCTTAACGAGGAACTGATCTTGTAATTCTTACAGAGCTTGTCAAAGGCTTTCCTTGCAGATACGCCATTTGAGGACTCTTTGTCAGAAAAACATCCCCACTTACTGAGGAAATTCGTCTTCTCCTGGTCATATGTATACGTCATCGTAGACGGTGAAATCGGCACACTGACCTTGTATGTCTTGGCAAGCTCATCGATCGCTTCATAGCGCGTGTCACTGGTCGGGATTCCGTATCGTGTGCGCAGCGCCCGGAGCGCATCCTCTGCCGTCATATTCTCACGCAGATCCATGGACTCCAGCCATTTCTTCAGGTTCTGATCGTAAGTCCAGTACATGGAACCGTCTTTCTTGATCTTGATCGGGAACTCATCAATATAGTCGTCGCCGTTCTTCTCAAGAAGACGCATCAGTTTCAGAATATTGGAGTTGACTTTCTCCATATCATCATCCGCATAGCTGGACGCACTGAAGGTAACAGAAAAAATCTGTTTGTTGCTCGCAATAACCTGTCCGTTCCGGTCGTAGATATTTCCGCGCGGAGCAGAAGTGTAAATCATCTTTGTACTCTGATTCGAGGCGCTCTTGTTCCATTTATCGTGCTGTACAACAGTCAGGATAAACAGGCGCAGCGCGAGAATCATCATGAGAACCAGAATCAGTCCTACAATCAGATAATATCGATTGCTGAATACATTATGTCTACGATTTCCATTCATCCGCAAAACCTCACTAGATATACCAGTTCTTCTTGTTTCTTCTGTGCTCGTCAACCGACAGACGCCAGTAAATCAGCATAAACACAATGGTATTTTCCGCGATCTGTTCCGGCATCGTCTTCAGCACACTCATAAAACTGTACGGACTTGAAGCCAGGTGTGCCAGAATCCAGTAGACGACGGAATATATGATCGTAATCAGAATTGAAATGACGAACGCGACGAGCGCGCTCTTACAGTTAAATAAATGCCGGGTAACCAGGATCAGCAGGATTACCGCAAAGGTAGTGACCATTCCGATCCCCAGAAAATACCCGAAAACGGCATCTTCCAGGAGCGCGTAGATAATGCCCATCACCATCCAGATAAGATTGTCCGCATAGACCATCGTCAGCGCCGCTGTAAGCATCAGCAGAATATTAGGAGTCTGCAGTCCCGGAAAGAGACTGTGCAGAAACGGCTGCAGCACCAGTGCCGCCGTAAACGCCAGAATTCCCTTCCAGGAATCTTTTAGATTCGCAAACCCGGTCATCATATCAGAACGGCAACCTGCTGCAGAGACTGGAAGTCAACCGCTGGTGCCACGGTGATCTTCTGCAGCTGCTGATTACTGTCATAACGGACATTGGTCACCTTTCCGATGGTGATTCCAGCAGGATAGCTTCCCATTCCTGAGGTCACAATCGTGTCGCCCTGAACGATCGTCGCGTTATGATCAAGGGTATACCCCTTCAGCGTCCTGGATGTGCTCCCGTTCAGAAGCCCCAGGATCTTATGATTGCTCTTGACCATAAAACTCAGCTGCAGATCCTGATCCATGAGCGTTGCTACCTTGGACCAGCCTGCGCCGACAGTTTTGACCGTTCCGACAAGCCCGTCGCCGTTGACAACCAGGTCGCCCTTCTTCACTCCGCGCTCACGTCCCAGATTGATCGTGAACATATTCATCCAGTTCGTCCCGTCCATCGCGATGACATCACCGGAAACAAGATCCTTGGAATCTCCGCTCCCTTTATACTTCAGCGCCTTTTTCAGAGACTCAAGATCGCTCTTTTCATTCTGCGACATCGTCAGAGACTCAACCTGACGCTTCAGCGATTCGTTTTCTTTACGCAGCTTCTCATTTTCATTTTTCAGCGAACCGGCAGAGCCGAAAGACGCAAACCCGCTGTGAATCTTGCTGCCGAGAGCGGAAAACGGCTGCATAATCTTTCCCGCTGCCGTGCCTGCTCCGCTGGAGACGATGCCGCCGTCACCGCCGGTCACCGCTGCAAAGACAATAAACCCCAGCGCCAGTACAATTACAACCAGCAGAAAACTGACAATTTTATGTTCTCTGATCCATCTCATAGAGAAAATACCCCCGATGAAGACAAACGGCCGGTTCAAGCCGGCCGCCTATTTCTCTTATCCTCTGCGAACGCTTGTCGCATAAATTTTTAATTTCTCGATGTCGTTCAGACTCATACCAGTTCCGGCAGCAACCGCTTCGAACGCATTCTCAGCAGTCGTCACCTTAAGACCGGTTGCCTTAGCGATCACATGATCCAGGCCTCTGACCAGTCCGCCGCCTCCAGAAAGCATCATTCCGTTATTGGCAATATCCGCCGCAACTTCAGGCGGTGCCTTCTCAATGGTAGTCTTTACACCGTCTACGATAACCTCAACCGACTCCTGCAGAGCCAGCATCATATCTTTATTGGAAACTTCGATCGTCTTCGGCAGTCCGGAAATCAGATCTCTTCCGCTTGCCTTGGTCGTCTCGATGATTTCATTTCCGTCCTCATCCATCGGAAGCTCTGCGCATCCGATCTTCATTTTCAGCTGTTCCGCTGTGCGCTCTCCGATTGCCAGCGCATGACGCTTTCTCATATAATTGATAATCGCCTCGTTGAACTTATCTCCCGCGTAGCGGATGGAACTGGACGCTACGATTCCGCCCAGAGCGATAATTGCGATATCACTGGTTCCGCCTCCGATGTCCGCGATCATGCACGCATTGGAGCTGTCCACATCCAGACCCGCGCCGATCGCCGCTGCCATCGGCTCTTCCAGGATAAAAACCTCAGAAGCGCCCAGCTGACGGACAACCTCATTGACAGCTCTCTTCTCAACATCCGTAACACCGCTCGGAACACCGACAACGACGCGGAAATTCTTCACCTTATTGGAGGATACGACCTTCTCGATAAACTTGGTCAGCATATCCGCTGTTCTGTCAAAATCGGAAATGACTCCGTCACGGAGCGGACGGACAACTTCAATATTGGTCGGCGCCTTGCCGATCATATTCTTTGCCTCCAGACCCACTGCCAGGACCTTTCCGCTGCGCTTGTCAAATGCGATGACAGACGGTTCGTTCAGCACGATTCCGCTGTCCTTGATGTAGATCAGCGTATTCGCTGTACCCAGATCGATTCCCATGTCTTTCGTCATGATATTAAACATACCCATCTTCTGCTCATACCTCCAACTGATGCTTATATGTATGTATTAAGCGGAATGCTGAACATCCCAACAGTTAACCGTGTATTATACGTCCGTGTCCCTGTGCGGTTCCGCTGTCCGGTCCGTCCCGTCATACGTGTCCGGAATGACACCCAGCTCGTTCATACTCTGAAAGGTTCCGTCCCCGACAATAATATGATCCAGAACATGGATGCCCAGAAGCCGCCCGCATTGCACCAGACGCTCCGTCACCTGAAAATCCGCATGGCTCGGCGACGGATCTCCCGTCGGATGATTATGCAGAAATATCACTCCGGCCGCGCTGCAGCGCACCGCTTTCAGAAATGCTTCCCTCGGATGCACCGGCGCGCTTGCCAGCTCTCCGACAGAAACCTCCTCCCATCCAAGCACTTCGCACTTGCTGTTCACGCAGACACAGAGAAAATGCTCTTTCTTCTCAAAACGAAGACGCTCCATAAACAGCGCCGCCGTTTCCTGCGGGCTTCCCGCAGCGGACCTCTCCGGCTGGTGGCTCGCCGCAATCCTCTTTCCGAGCTCTGCCGCCGCGCGCACAGCCATGGCCTTTGCATTTCCCATCCCCCTGATCTTCTTCAGATCTTCGGTCTGCATGGATGCCAGGTCATAAAGCCCGTTCGGACACTGCGCGATGATCTCTTCTGATAGATTCAGCGCAGACCGATCCCTGGTCCCTGTCCGTATAATCAGAGCCAGCAGCTCTATGTTCGACAAAGCGTGAACGCCCAGGGACATCCCCCGCTCAAGCGGCCGTTCGCTTGGGGGCATCGACTGAATTCCCATATGATCTCCTCATAGTTTTACCTGTTCAGCCGGTACGGATTTCTGATTTTATTACACACGCACTTACGATTCTGCGCATTTACAAACTTCAGCGCGCAAAATCGTAATTTAAATTATACCATTGAAACGGGCATTATACAAGCCGCGTTCAAAGATCAGAGCGCTTTACGCGTGGCTGCAGCGCTCCAGAATAGAGGTGCAGATTTCATCCACAACCTCTTCTATATTCATATTGGTGGAATCAATTTCCATCGCGTCATCTGCCTTTTTCAGCGGATTCAGTTTCCGGTGCGTATCTCTGTAGTCACGCTCCTTTACATCGTTTAAGATGTCCTGATAGTTCACGTTCTCTCCACGCTCCTGAAGTTCCTTAAACCTTCTGCGGGCGCGCTCCTCAGGCTCTGCCGTAAGATAAAACTTAAACTGCGCATCCTTGAACACATTAGTTCCGATATCGCGGCCGTCCATGATCACACTCTTTTCATGCCCGATCTTGCGCTGGACAGCAACCAGTTTTTCCCTGACCGATGCTGCCTGTGCGCATTCCGATGCGGCAGCGGAAATTTCCGGTGTCCGGATGTCTTTTTCTACATCCCTGCCGTCCAGAAAAATCTTTCCGTCTATAAAATTAATCTCCGTGCGGTCCAGCATATCTTTCAGCGCCTTCTCGTCTGCCGGCTGAATATTTTCACGGCGCATTTTCAGTCCGACTGCCCGGTACATTGCTCCTGTGTCGATATAATCAACACCAAGTTTTTCTGCTGCCTTTTTTGCAATCGTGCTCTTTCCGGCGCCGCTCGGTCCGTCAATTGCGATCCTGATAATTTCACCTTTTGGAAGTCCTGACACTCTTACATCCTCCTGCTCATTATGCTCCGCGCGCAGCTTATCAATCTCTCTGGCAAATGTCTCCACATCGGTAAACTGCCGATACACAGACGCAAAACGGATATACGCAACCTGATCCACTTCCCTGAGCTCATCCATGACCAGTTCGCCGATCTTCTCGCTCGGTACTTCCTTATCCATGCGGCTGCTGAGGTTGCGCTCAATTCTGTTGGCCATCTCCTCAATCTGCTTCATAGACACGGGACGCTTCTCTGTCGCCTTCACGATTCCGCTGACCACCTTGCTGCGGTTAAACGCCTCGCGGCGCCCGTCCTTCTTGACCACCATCAGCGTCGATTCCTCCGCCTTCTCATATGTGGTGAATCTCCGGCCGCAGTTGTCGCAGATTCTGCGTCTTCTGATCGCATGACCGTCATCGGTCTGCCGGGAATCAATTACCCTGGTTCCGCCATGACTGCAATATGGACACTTCATCGTTTCAGCCGCCTTTCTCTATACTTTCCGCTCCTTCGGTTTACGATATCCTCTCTGTTTCTATTCCTGCATTTCCGTCTGGCAGAAATATACACATTGGGATATTTTACTATAGTATACTGCATTTTTCCACCATGTTTTACATGTGTTTCAGGTGATTTTTTTCTGCGCGCTGCGTCCAGCGGCTGGGTAATTGTGTTTAGACGCACATTTTGTGTATACACGCCCGTTGGACGCTATTTCAACCTGTTTTCCGGCTGCCTTCACCCGCGCGCTGCGTCCAGCGGCTGGGTAATTGTGTTTAGACGCACATTTTGTGTATACACGCCCGTTGGACGCTATTTCAACCTGTTTTCCGGCCGCTTTCACCTGCGCGCTGCGTCCAGCGGCTGGGTAATTGTGTTTAGACGCACATTTTGTGTATACACGGCCGTTGGACGCTGCGCAGATTCCCGGAGACACAAAAACCGCTGTATCAGGCAAAATCATGCCTGATACAGCGGCCCTGCGCTCATATAATCCGCTTAACATCAGTCGTTACGCGTTTTTAATGAATTTCTGTCATCTATTTAGAGGATTTACTGGAAGAACTCTTGGAAGAAGAAGCGGTCTGTGCTTTTCCGAGCTTTTCCACTCTCTTCAGAACCTTGGTGAGCAGCATGCTCTCTCTGAATCCGTTATCCTCAGCATACTCCTGAATCGTCTGGTTATACTGCTTCTTGAAGGACTTCTCTGTGAACCCCGCATTCTTCAGCATCTTCTTCAGAGCGTTGTTATACTGCTTGTCTGTGAGCTTGATGTTCTCCTTCTTAGCAATGGAGTAGATCACCAGTTTAGCCTTGACTGTGCTCTTTGCCTGCGTGGTGATGTCCTTCTCAGTCATACCCTGAGCCTTCAGCAGCTTCTTTTTGGTCATATTATACTGCTTAGCTGCCTTGGTGTAATTATCGTCCAGCTTCTGCTTCTCATACTTCAGCTGGCGCTTCGGGTACTTCTTAACCTTGGAGCTGGAGAGAATTTCCTGCCAGAGTGTGCTCTGAACCGTGCTCTCGTTCTGCTGCTCCTTCGATTCCAGAAGCTGCTTCTTGATGGAATCCTCATAAGCCTTCTTTGTCTTGTAGTTTGTGTACTTCTTTACAAAATCAGTGTTGTATTTCGGTGTGGATGTTACCTTCTTGGAATTGATCGTAACCGTAAATACAACCTTCTTGCCGCGGAGCTTCTTAGTGTTGTAATCCTTCGGGAAAGTCAGGTGGAGCTTAACCTTGCTGCCGACCTTTTCACCGATCAGGCCATCTTCAAATCCGTCAATCATGCTTCCGGATCCGATCTTTAATGTATAGTCGCTTGCAGATCCGCCGCTGAACGTCTTTCCGCCGACCTTTCCGACAAAGTCGATGCTGACAGTGTCGCCCTTCTTAACTGTGCCGGTCTTGACCGTCTTGGTCGTCGCCTTTGCCTGTACATTCGATTTGATCTGTGCGTCGATCTCCTTCTGCGTAACGGTCGCTTTCTCCTTAGTATACGTCAGTCCCTTATATTTTCCGACCGTAATATAGCGATCATAGTTCAAATGAGTGTAATTAGACGCAGAAAAATAACCCGCTTTGATCATGCACCCGAGCACCACCGCAAGGGCAGCAATGATGACCAGAACGGCAATTACGATTTTTTTCTTTTTGGTCATAATGCTATTACTCCTTAAAAATATTATTTAATTATTCCGCGCACGCCTCCGCATCGATTTTCCCCGCGTAAGCATGCATCTTGTGTTATTCTATCATCAATATCATGCTAATTCAAACCGCATCCCCGGATTTCACAGAAATTCCACAGACATCGCATATTTTCATCGACAAAACAAATCCGATCAAGGAAATACCTGCACATTACGGATACATCGACAAAATACATCCTCACATGTCTACGTTCACCCCCGTATTCACGATGACGGTTTTCTCCTTCACTTAATATTTTCACACTCATTTTCATGAACAGTTAAAAAATTTTTATATCTTCCAGAAACTTCACATGTTCAACACATTTCATGTGCGTAAATCAGTGTATAATACAAGTGTCAAGTGATGAACAGTCATTACTTGAACGTTCTTTCTTAATAATAAATATCGCAACCAGCATCTCCCCTTCGGGGGATTTGCTGGTTTTTGGGTTTTTTGCGTTGTGCAGTTGGACAGAGGCCTCCCCTCACCTAAACCCCGTGCCCGGACGCGTTTTTCAAGCCTCCGTCCAACCATCAAAAAAAGAGCTGCCGCTTTCTGAAGATCTGCGATCTATAATCTGTGATCGGCGATCTTTGTGAAGCGGCAGCTCATGACAGTGGTTTTGATTTGATTGTATGTTTACGCGATATTAACGGTATACTCCAACTATAAACTCCAGTTTGCGGTTTTTTCGGACATAAGGCGCCGTTTATTTGTTCTGTGGCGGCTGCCATTCTGCCTGGTCGCAGAATACGATGATGCTGTCTCTGACTTCGATGTAGCCGTTCCGGATCTTTGCGCTCTTTACCTTGGAGCCGTCTTCTCTGATTTTCAGGGCTCCCTGATCGGCCAGCAGTTTACAGCACCATTCATGTCCGGGAAGGAATCCTTCTGAACCGCTGATGGTCTTCACCGTAATGGAATTCACTTCACCGGAATAGAACAACTCTTCCGGGGTCATGACCTCCACCTTAACTTTATGAGCCATATCCATCCCTCCGAATGTTCATCGTATTATTTACCGGCAGCTGTTTCTGATTCCTTCTGGTTCTCTGCATCTGCGGAAGGCGTACTGCTTCCAGACTGTGCAGCGTTGTCATCTTCCGTTTCTGCGTCGTCTTCCGTTTCTGCATCGGCCATAGAAACCTGGCTGTCGGCCTTCGACTTCTTATATTTCTCGATGACGTCGTCGATTCCGCCTGCGAACAGGAACATCTCTTCTGGAATCTCATCGTATTTACCATCAAGGATTCCCTGGAAGCTGCTGATCGTCTCTTTCAGCGGAACATAGCGTCCTTCCATGCCGGTAAACTGTTCTGCAACAGTGAATGGCTGGGACAGGAAACGCTGAATCTTACGCGCGCGGGAAACGGTCTTTTTATCGTCTTCAGACAGTTCATCCATGCCGAGGATGGCGATGATGTCCTGCAGATCCTTATACTTCTGCAGAATCTCCTGTACGCGGCGGGCAGTCTCATAATGTTCTTTTCCGACAATCAGAGGATCCAGGATTCTGGATGTGGATGCCAGCGGATCGACTGCCGGGTAAATACCGAGCTCTGTAATGGAACGGTCCAGTACGGTGGTCGCGTCCAGATGGGCAAATGTTGTTGCCGGGGCCGGGTCGGTCAGGTCGTCTGCAGGTACGTATACAGCCTGTACGGAGGTAATGGATCCGTCCTTGGTGGATGTAATTCGCTCCTGCAGGTCGCCCATTTCATTGGCCAGTGTCGGCTGATATCCTACTGCAGAAGGCACACGGCCGAGCAGCGCGGATACTTCAGATCCTGCCTGGGTGAAACGGTAAATATTATCGATGAACAGCAGAACGTCCTGTTTTTCGTGGTCACGGAAGTACTCTGCCATCGTCAGACCGGTCAGCGCCACTCGCATTCTGGCCCCTGGCGGCTCGTTCATCTGTCCGAAAACCATGGCGGTCTTGTCCAGAACGCCGGACTCAGACATTTCACCGTACAGGTCGTTTCCTTCACGCGTACGCTCGCCGACTCCGGCAAATACGGAAATTCCGTTTCGCTCTGTCGCGATATTGTGAATCAGCTCCTGAATCAGAACGGTTTTTCCTACACCGGCTCCGCCGAACAGCCCGACTTTTCCGCCTCGTGTGTACGGAGCGATCAGATCGATGACCTTGATTCCGGTCTCAAAAATCTGCGAGGAAGTGTCCTGATCTTCAAAAGCCGGAGCCTTTCTGTGAATCGGCCATTTATCATCGGCTTTCACCTCTCCCTTGCGGTCGATCGGATCGCCGAGGACGTTGAACAGACGGCCGAGAACATTTTTACCGACCGGAACAGAAATCGGAGCGCCTGTATCGACTGCCTCCATGCCTCTGGAGAGGCCGTCCGTGGAAGACAGAGCGACACAGCGAACCTGATCGTCTCCCTTATGCTGCGCGACTTCCGCAACGATTTTTTTGCCATCCTTGTTCTTGATTTCAATGGCGTTCATCAATTCCGGAAGCTCATCCGGCTTAAATTTTATATCTATAACTGGTCCGATAATCTCATGAATCTTACCCTTGTTCAATGATCTTACCTCCTATATCCTAACCCATCGCTTCCGAACCGGACACAATCTCAATAATCTCATTGGTGATCTGTGTCTGTCTCGCGCGGTTGTACTGCGTCTGAAGCTGATCCAGCAGATCCGACGCATTGTCGTTCGCGTTTTCCATCGCTTCTCGTCTGGCTGCGTGCTCGCAGGTGACGGATTCTATGGCCGCGCGGAACAGCTGAAGCTCTGTATATTCCGGAACCAGGTATTCAAATACCTTTTCCGCGGACGGTTCATATTCCACCGGATGACGGAAACCATCCTTCTGAATGCCTTTCCGCTCTTTTCTTTCCAGTTTCTTTACATCGATCGGAAGAATGCGCTGTGAAACGACTTTCTGAACGAGCGGGTTGATATATGCCGTGGAAATGAATACAATCTCATCGATTTCTCCCTCAGCAAACCGCTTCATCAGCGGCTCCGCCATATCGTGCACGCTCTGATAACTGACATTGTCTGCGAACGCGTCCACATTCAGCGTCTCATCCAGCATTTCATAACCCCGGCGCTGGAAATATTCCTTACCCCTGGATCCGATGCAGAGAAGCCGGACGGCATGATCGCACTTCTGAATCTCTTCCTGCGCCGCGCGGATGACGTCTCCGTTGAAGGATCCGCACAGTCCGCTGCTGCTCGTGATGATCACAAAACACGTAGTCTTGATGGTCCGCCGGCCGAGAATGTAGCGCTGGGGAACGTGAGATGCGTCCGCAAACGCTTCCTGCGCCGACTCGATCAAACGCTGAAGATAATACTGGCTGTGCAGCAGCTGCGCCTTTGCAATTCTCAATTTAGAGGCAGAAACCAGTTTCATGGCGTTGGTGATCCGCTCGGTGCTCTGGATGCTCCGAATACGGCGCTTAATATCCTGCATATGCTCCGCCATTATTCACACCTGCCTTCCTACTGCGCGTACTCCTTCTTAAACTTCTCCTTGAATGCCTGAATTCCCTTTACCAGAGAAGTCTCCGCCTTCTCGGTAAGATCTCCAGTCTCGTGGATCTCCTGCGCGATCTCCGGATACCGGTCGTTCATGTATGGATAAAAATCCTCTTCAAACTGGTTCATCCGTTCATTTGGAACTTCATCCAGCATGTCGTGGACAGCGGCATACAGAATCATGACCTGATCAGCCACATCCAGCGGCTGGTACTGCGGCTGACGCAGAATCTGCATCAGTGTCGCGCCGTGTTCCAGGCTCTTCTTGGTTGCCGGATCTACATCCGAACCGAACTGCGCAAAGGACTGAAGCTCACGGTACTGTGACAGAATCAGCTTGATCTTGGAGGAAACCTTCTTCATCGCCTTGATCTGCGCTTTTCCACCTACACGGGATACAGAAATTCCGGCATTGATCGCCGGGCGCTGTCCGGAGAAGAAGAGCTCGGATTCCAGGAAAATCTGTCCGTCTGTGATGGAAATGACATTGGTCGGAATGTACGCGGAAATATCTCCCGCCTGTGTCTCAATCAGAGGAATCGCAGTCATTGAACCTCCGCCAAGTTCATCCGACAGTTTTGCCGCTCTTTCCAGCAGTCTGCTGTGCAGATAGAAGACGTCTCCAGGATACGCCTCACGCCCTGGCGGTCTTCTCAGAAGCAGAGACATTGCACGGTATGCCACCGCATGCTTGGACAAATCATCGTAGATGATCAGAACGTCCCTCCCCTTATACATAAAATATTCTCCCAGCGCGCATCCTGCATACGGGGCGATATACTGCATCGGTGCCGCCGCGCTGGCAGTCGCAGACACAATCGTCGTATACTCCATCGCGCCGTGGTCTTTCAGCGTCTGCATCAGCTGCGCAACCGTGGACTGTTTCTGTCCGATCGCAACATAAATGCAGATCATATCCTTACCTTTCTGGTTCAGAATCGTATCGACAGCCAGCGCAGTCTTTCCAGTCTGGCGGTCGCCGATGATCAGCTCACGCTGACCCTTTCCGATCGGAACCATGGAGTCAATCGCCTTGATTCCGGTCTGCATCGGCTGCTCAACCGGCTGTCTGTCCAGAACGCCAGGCGCCGGGCATTCAACCGGACGCCATTCTTCTGTGTGAATTGCACTGCCGCCGTCAATCGGACGTCCGAGTGCATCTACGACACGGCCGATCATTTCCTCACCGACCGGCATCTGTACGACCTGACCCGTCGGCTTGACGATGTCGCCCTCACCGATCTCATAGTCATCGCCCAGAATAACGGCTCCGACATTATCTTCCTCCAGGTTCAGCGCCATGCCGTACACATCATGCGGGAACTTCAGAAGTTCTCCGGACATGCAGTGGCGAAGGCCGTAGACCCTGGCGATTCCGTCTCCGACCTGCATAACGCGGCCGAAATCGGAAACATCCAATTCATTACTGTAATTTTCTATTTCATTTTTTATTAATGTACTGATCTCATCAGGTTTTAAATCCATAACGATCTACCTCCCCGACTTTCCAGGCTTGCATCTGCCGCGTCCTTCTGCAGATGCTGCATATTACACGGATCCGTTCTGAATCCGCTCATGCAGCTGATCCAGTCTGCTCTTCAGCGAAGCATCAAACATCTGATCTTCCGCGTAAATCCGGACTCCTCCGATCAGGCTCTTATTCACTTTGTTGTGAAGCCGGATCTTTTTATTATAGAAAGCTGAAACTTCTCTGTTAAATCGCTCTATATCCTCATCGCTGAGCGGGACCGCAGATTCAATCACACCTTCACCGACGTTCTTCTCGTGGTCATCAATCGCGTCATATTCCGCCGCAATCTGATGGAACAGCGCCACTCGGCCCTTATCCACGAGCAAGCAGAGAAAATGCAAGGTGACATCTGTAACCCTGCCCTTAAAGATTGCATTGATCTTCTGTTTTTTGATCACTTTAGAAATTGCCGGATCCTGCAGGAACCTGCAGAACATCTTATTCTCTTTTACGATGCTCTCCATCTGATGCAGTTCATCTCTGACTTCATCGGTACTCCTGCTGTCCATGGCAGCGCCGTACAAGCCTCTTGCATAAACTTCAGCAATTGCTATTTCCATCGCTGTTTCACCTCTTCCGGACCCGTTTTATTTCTTCTTATCGGCATCTTCCAATACCTTGTTGATGATCTCCTTGTGGTCTTCCGGAGAAATCTCTTTCTCCATGATCTTTCCGGCCGCCTCTACAGCCAGATCACCGACCTCACGTCTGAGCGCGCGTTTAGCAGCCTGCTGCTGACGTTCGATTTCCTGCTGCGAACGCATAATGGCCTGATGCGCCTGTTCATTGGCTTCATCCACAATGCGGTCCGCCTGCGCACGAGCTTCTTTGCGCGCGTCCTGAATAATCTGGCGTCCTTCTTCTTCCACACCGGCGATCTGCTTCTCATACTTTCTCAGCTTCTTATCTGCCCGGCGGCTCTTTTTGGCTGCGTTATCCAGCGTATCCTGTACAGACTGCGTTCTGGCTTCCATGTAATCATGTACTTTCTTAAAGAAGAAATGATACAGGATCCCGAACAATACCAGGAAGGTGATGATCGCAAACAGGAAATTCCAGTTAAATTCAAACAGTCCCTGTGTAACTTTCATCTCGCGTCCTCCTTTTCCTATTCATTCATCAGACAAAAGGCACCCGGGCAAGGCTCCACACAGGTGAAAACGTTCTGCATCCTGCATCCCCGAAGACGGTGATCTGTGTCATCAGGAAAATTCACCTGCTCCGGCCTCTCCCGCCGGGAAACCTCTTGCCGTTCACCTTTTGTCTGTATACTGTGCATTGGATACACTTAAATCTTAGCTAAAAGAATCAGAGCAACAACAAATCCAAGTACCAGCGCGGTCTCCATGATGGCCATGGCGACGATCATGTAAGCAACCATTTTATTGCTCATCTCAGGCTGACGGGAAATTCCGTGCATCGCTCCGTTTGATACAATACCTTGTCCAATTCCTACACCCATTGCGGCAAGACCCATGCAGAGTCCTGCTCCGATTGCGATAAGTCCACCCATTATTATGCCTCCTGTTCAGCTGATTTCAGCTCACGTTTCTGTTGACGGCGCAGTTTCTTCAGCCTGCGCTTCTCTGCTGTCTCGGGCATCTCTCCGGAGAGAGCTTCATTTAAGTTGACGGCAGTTAAAACAGTAAAGATATATGCCTGAATTACCGGTTCGAAAATATCGAAGAAGCAGTTCAGCGGAATTCCGGTCACGCACCGCAGAATCGGCACGGAGCAGAATTTCAGGCTCAGCTTGCCCATGAACGCCAGCCACATGTCGACGACGATCATGCCGCCGAAATGTTGCCGAACAGTCGAAGCGCAAGCGTCACCGGGAATGTGATATCACTGATGACATTCATGACGATCATGAACGGATACGGATCCGTCATCTCACGCAGCCTTCCGCCCCAGCCCAGATGCTTCACAGCACTGACCTGGATAATCAGAAACGACATCAGCGCGAGCGCCGCCGTGACATTCAGATCCGCCGTCACAGGACGCAGCCCGAGCAGTCCCAGACTGTTGGCGAACAGCAGAAAGATTACCAGCGTTCCCAGATATGGAGCATATACATCTCCTGTTTTCTTGCCGAGGTTCTGTTCCGCGAATTTATAGACAAACCCGACGATGGTTTCTGCAACCACCTGCTTTCCTTTAGGAACGGGCTTCAGATTGCTTCCCATCCAGATGCCGAGTATGGCCAGGATCGCGCAGATCAGGATCTCAAAACAAACACTCTCACTCAGAAAGACGTGACCATTTCCGAACGTGAGGATGATCCTCGGTCCGATATGATTTAAATCAATCACGGCTTTCCCTCCTTTTTCCAGCAGAACCCTGCGTTGACGCACCCTGAAATACAGTTCTGCAGCACTGCATCGGGAGACGACTGACGGATTCGGGAATCTGCAGCGGAGTCTCTTTAACTTCGCTGAAAGCTATTTTAATCATTTTGAAATGATTGTAAAGGATTAAAGTGACATCCACACAGAAACTACATATTGCTTATGAGTTCTTAACCATTTTTTAAGATTTATTAAGTTGCAATACGTGCAAAACCGTGGATTTTGTGTATTGTAAACAAAATCCACGGTCTCAGACTCATCAAATTTATTAATCTCGTTATATTTTTGACAACAGCAAAATGGCTATCTGTTGTCAATTAAGAAAAGTCATCCGGATTATGCCTCTTCAGCCGCCCTGAAATTCCGGAAATTATAATCCAGAAAATCCGCGTTGTGGCAGTCGCTGGACAGGATCAGCGGACAGCCGAGTATCTGCAGCTGCTCTCTCAGGAACTGATCCGGGTACGGCCTTGTGCGGTATCCCTTTGCCATACCGCCCATATTAATTTCAAAGACCGGACGTCCTTCTTCTCCGAGAAAATCGGAAATCCCCTTGCGGCGCTCTGCTTGCTGCGCGGCGATATGCTCCAGTGCCGCCATGGCGCAGTCCCTGTACCACGGCGCATTCTCATCCCAGTAGCGTCCGCCCTCATTGAACTTGCCGACCAGGTCAAAATGGCCGACAATGTCTGCCTGAGTCTTTTCAAGGACTTGCGCTTCGGTCGCAAAATAGCACTCGACGTAATCGCGCACACTCCCGCGAAAATGTTCTTCTACCGCGCGCTCCATAATCTCCGCCGTGTCATCCACACTCAGGTACACCCCGTCTTTTTTCACGTAGTGCACGGATCCGATGATGTAATCATAGTCAAAATCAGACGGCGGCTGTACGCCCGTCTCCTGAATGGAATCTTCTGTATAGAAGTCTCGTTCGAGTCCGAGGCGGATATCCAGACGGTCTCTGTATTTTTCCCGGAGTTCTAGTATCTCTTTCCGGTATGCTTCTTCTCCCTCCGGACTCATGCAGACATCATCGTCATGCGGCGCAAACCCGTGTCCGGAGAACCCGAGCAACGTGAAATCCAGCTCCAGTGCTTTCCGAATCATTTCCTCCGGCTTGTTCTTTCCATCGCAGTATGCCGTATGCGTGTGCAGGTTGTATTTTCCGGCCGGCCCGATCAGACCGCGAATGTACTCAGTCATAGAAGCCTCCTACTCCTGCAGCCCTTCCGGATCACTGACCGGAGCACTCGCATATTTCTGCTTTTCCTTCCGGTCGATCACCCGGCGTCTTGCCATCTCATCCAGCACATCGGACAGCGGAATACCCATCTGCGCGAGCATGACCATAACATGGTAAGTCAGGTCTGCGGTTTCATACACCGTCTCTCCGCGGTCTCCTGATTTGGCTGCAATGATGACTTCTGCAGCTTCCTCGCCCACTTTCTTCAGAATTTTATCGATGCCCTCATCAAACAGATAAGACGTATAACTTCCTTCCGGGCGTGTCATTTTCCGCTCTTCCAGAAGTTCATACAGCGACTGAAGCGTCACGGCTTTCTTTTCTGTCAGCCGGTCCTCTTCTTCCTTTACATCCGTCAAAGGGTATTCAAAGCAAGAGTCTGTCCCCATATGGCAGGCCGGGCCGTCTTTTCTGACCAGCACGGTAAGGGCGTCGCGGTCGCAGTCGGCGATGATCTTTACCACATGCTGATAATTCCCAGAAGTCTCCCCCTTATGCCAGTATTCCTGCCGGGAACGCGACCAGAACACAGTCTGCCCGCATTCCAGAGTTCTTTTCAGACTTTCCCGGTTCATATAGGCAAGGGTCAGGACGCGTCTGGTCTCTGCATCCTGGACGATTGCCGGAATCAGTCCTTTTTCATCAAATTTCAATTCATCGATTGCTACCATCTTTTGTCTCCTTGTCCCCATTTCCTTTTGTCCCCGAACGAACGGCAGTCTCACAGCAATTCTAACGGCATTCTGACCGTCTGACTGGACGGACCGGGATGCCGGCTTCTGCCAGCTGGTCTTTCAGATCCGCAATGGAGACTTCTCCAAAGTGGAAGATGGACGCGGCGAGTCCTGCGTCAATATCCGGAATTTCCTTAAACAGTGTGATAAAGTCCTGAATGGAACCAGCTCCGCCTGACGCGATGACCGGAACGTGCGCGATTTCTTCAACGGCCTTCAGCATCTCCAGATCAAACCCTTGCTTGACACCGTCTGTGTCGATGCTGTTCAGCACGATCTCTCCTGCGCCGAGTTCCTGGCCTTTTGTGATCCACTCCAGGGCATCCATGCCGGTGTCTTCTCTTCCACCTCTAGTGAATACCGTATAGTGTCCATCTGAACGCGCTGCGTCTACAGAAAGAACAACGCACTGGTCGCCGTATTTCTCCGCGGCTTCACGGATCAGATCCGGATTAGCGATGGCTCCGGAATTGACGGAAACCTTGTCGGCGCCGCATTTCAACACGCGGTCAAAATCATCGATCGTGCGAATTCCGCCGCCGACGGACAGTGGAATAAAGATAGTCGATGCTACTTCCCGGAGAATATCGGTAAACAGCTGCCGTCCCTCTGCGCTCGCAGTGATGTCATAGAAGACAAGCTCGTCTGCGCCGTGGTCGCTGTAATACTTTCCAAGCTCCACCGGCGACGAAACGTCAGACAAGTCTTTAAAATTAACACCCTTTACCACTCTCCCGTCCTTGACATCAAGGCAGGGAATAATTCTTTTTGTAATCATTGCAAATACCCCTTTGCTGTTTATGTGCCTGTTATAAAACTGCGCGGAAGACCTCGCCCCTGCAAGATCTTCCGCGCAGACTGTTTCACGGCATTAATCCTCAAACTCGGAAATCACTTCTCCGATATCGAGCGCGCCTGTGTACAGCGCACGTCCGATAATGGCTCCGTCCACGCCGATCTCTGCCAGCGCGCCCAGATCCTTCATGGAAGAAATTCCGCCGGATGCGATAATATCAATATAGCCGCCGTAATCTGCGACCAGTTTCTTATACAGTTCTAAGTTGGTGCCGCTCATCGCGCCGTCTTTGGAAATATCGGTTGTGATGATGGTGTGGCAGCCGTCTTCAATCAGTGTTCTGACCAGCTCATCGATGGTCACCTTGGTCACCTCTGTCCATCCGTTAATGGCAGCGTTAGCGCCGGAAATATCAATGCCGACAGCAACATTGTCGCCGTGCTTCTTGATCATGCGCGCAGTAAACTCCGGATCTTTTACGGCCATGGTTCCGATGATGACACGCAGCGCACCTACAGATGCATAGTCGGTAACGATCTCTTCATTACGGATTCCTCCGCCGATCTCCACGAGCAGATCTGTCTCTTCAATGATTTCCTTCACAGCAGAAAAATTAGGCTGTGTTCCATCAATCGCTCCGTCCAGATCGACGACGTGCAGATACTGCGCACCCGCGTCCTGAAACTCCTGCGCTACGTCCAGCGGATGCTCGCTGTAAACCGTCTTCTTGCTGTAATCCCCGCGAAGCAGACGCACCACATTGCCGCCCTGCAAATCGATAGCTGGAAAGATCTTCATAACTAAAACAACCTCCTGTAACCTGAGGTCTACATCTCACAGAATGCCCTGAGGATGTCCAGACCCACATCTCCGCTCTTTTCGGGATGGAACTGCAGACCATAGACATTGTCTTTCTGTACCGCAGCCGTCAATTCTGCTCCGTAATCCGTTGTAGCGATCAGACTGTCCTCACAGTTTGTGCCATAATAGGAATGAACAAAATAAACGTAATCTCCCTCTCCGATATGTTTAAATATCTCACTCTTCGGGCGTCCCTCAGGAAAATGAAGCGCATTCCAGCCGATCTGCGGGACCTTGAATCCCTCCGGAACGACCGGTTCCATAGAAACGACATCGCCTTTAATCAGACCGAGTCCCTGATGCTCTCCATATTCCATGCTGCGCTCGAACAGCATCTGCATGCCCAGACAGATTCCAAGCAGCGGTTTTCCCTCTGCCGCCTGTTCTTTCACCATATTCCCCAGGCCGGTTTTCTTCAGCTTCTGCGCCGCGTCTGCGAACGCGCCGACGCCCGGCAGAATAATCTTATCTGCCGACTCAATCTCCTTCCGATCGCTCGTCAGAGAGATATCCGCGCCGATTCTGCGGAATGAATGCACCAGCGAGAAAATATTTCCTACGCCGTAATCAATAATCGCAATCATCTCAACCTCCCGGCAGCTTCGCAGAAAGATCTACGAGCATGCCCCTTTATTTTACTCAAAATATAATATTTATGCAACCGCGCCGGTTCATCGGCACGTTCTATATCTGGTGCAGATGTCACAACTTCACAGGATTTTCACCTGGCAGGTTTCCTTTCACCTCCTTGCTAGAGGATGCCTTTTGTCGACGGAATCTCTCCTGCGTGCTCCGGATCGATGGCGGTCGCCCTGTCCATGACCCTTCCGAACGCCTTGAACATCGCCTCTATGACGTGATGTGTGTTCTCCCCTGCAAACTCCTTGAAGTGAAGCGTAACGTCCGCCTTGCGCACAAACCCCAGAAAGAAATCTTTCACAAGCTCGCTGTCAAAATCCCCGACTTTCGCCTGCGGCATCTCGGCATCGAACCCCAGATAACTCCGTCCGGAAATATCCACCGCGCACAGCATGAGTACTTCATCCATCGGCAGGGTGATGTCCGCGTACCGGTAAATCCCGCGCCGCTCTCCGAGCGCCTGATGAAAAGCCTCTCCGAGCGCGATTCCGATGTCTTCCGTCGTGTGATGGTAGTCTACGTCTGTGTCGCCGTCGCAGGTCACATCGAGATGGAAATTCCCGTGGCGGGTAAACAGCTCCAGCATATGGTTCAGGAACCCGCATCCTGTATCGATGACGCCCTTTCCGTCGCCCTCAATATCCAGCTTCAGCGCAATCTTGGTCTCCCTGGTGTCGCGCCGGATCTCTGCCGATCTCGTCATGGTTAAGCCTCCTTGAGAATATTCTCGATTTCAGTGAATAAGACGTCCATCTCCTCCGGTGTTCCGATGGTCACACGGTTCCAGTTCTCGATGAGCGGATCGTTCCAGTGGCGGATCAGGACACGCCGCTTTTTCAGTTCTTCATAGAGCTTTCCGCCGTCAATCTTATCGCTGCTGACAAAGATAAAATTGGCAAGGGAAGGAACAACCCGGAAACCGAGTTCCTGAAAACGCTCGGTGCTGCGCGCTCTTGTCTCCATGATTTTCGCTGCGTTGGCCTTATAATACTCCTCTTCAGACAGCGCCGCAATCCCGGCAGCCGCTGTCAGACTGTTGACATTATACGGATTAGTAGAATACTTGATTTTCTCCAGATCAGAAATCACAGTCTGTGAACCGATTGCGTATCCAAGACGCGCGCCGGCAAGGGAGCGCGACTTGCTGAACGTCTGCGCGACCAGCAGGTTCTCATACTTCTGCGTAAGCGGTACGCAGCTTTCTGCTCCAAAATCCACATACGCCTCATCGATCAGCACCACATGATCCGGATTGGATGCGCAGATATTTCCGATATCTTCAAGGGAAATCGTTCTTCCCGTCGGTGCGTTCGGGTTGGCGATGACGACCATCTTTCCGGCATTCAGGTAATCCTGCGGATCGACGCGGAAATCATCTGTCAGAGGCACCAGTTCGCAGTCTCTTCCGTGCAGCTGTCCGAACACCTTATAAAATCCGTAGCTTGTGCGCGGGAACATTACCCCGTCATGACCGAATGCAAAGAACGCGAAATTCAGAATATCGTCTGAACCGTTGCTGACAAAAATATTACGCGGTGTCACGCCGTATCTTTCCGCCAGCGCAAGTTTCAGCTTTGCGGAGTCCGGGTCGCTGTAAAGCCTGAGTCTTCTGGCTTTTTCCGGATCGGTGAGTGCTTCCACAACCTTTGGTCCAGCCGGATACGGCGACTCATTGGTGTTCAGTTTAGTATACACCGTATCCTTCGGCTGCTCTCCGGGCGTATATTCTTCTAATGATGAAAATCTCGGATCTAAAAATGACATTTCCCTAACCCCTGTCTTTCTGCTCAACCTGCTCGGCGAGCGCATCTCTCATAGTCTCTATTTCCCTTGTCTTAAACTGGAATGACGCCTTGTTCGCAATCAGACGGGCGCTGATCGGAATGATCGTTTCCAGCACTTTTAAATGATTCTCACGCAGTGTATTTCCGGTTTCCACAATATCCACGATGACATCGGAAAGGCCTACAATCGGCGCGAGCTCAATCGATCCGTGTAATTTTATCAGATCGATGTCTCTCCCCTGCTCCGCAAAATATGTGCCGGCGATGTTTTTGAACTTGGTTGCGACCACCAGACGTTTTTCTGTGTCTTCATGGAACCCTTCCGGACCCGCGACGCACATTCTGCACTTTCCGATTTTCAGATCCAGCAGTTCATAGACGTCGGATTCATATTCCAGCAGGATGTCCCGTCCCGCAATCCCCAGATCTGCGGCTCCGCGTTCTACGTATTTCACGACATCTGTCGGTTTCACCTGGAAATACTGCACGCCCTTCTCGTGATTGGTGAAAATCAGTTTTCTTGTATCCTCTTTAATCTCCGGGCACTCATAACCGCAGCGCTCCAGCATGCTGTACACCTGGTCGCCGAGTCTTCCCTTAGGAAGCGCCACTCTCAGCATCTGCTTCATTTATTCAGACGCCTCCTTTCTATCCTGTTTCGTCATTCTCTGTTCTTCTTCCTTGGCCTGTTCAGCCCGCGCGACCTCGTCTCTCAGGAGAATGCGGTCTTCTTTGCTGACATATTCAATCCGTCCGTAACGGAGATTTTCTGGAACATGCCGCTCGGCGAGAACAGAATTTCCGCGGAAAATGATCCGGCTCGCGGCCTGGTACACATCATCGGCGCGGTCGTTCTCACTGTACAGCAGCAGGACATCTGTATCGATCTTATCCGAGGACAGGCGGTCCAGATAATCCAGATAGACCGCGAACCCGATCGCTCCGCCCTGCTTGTTCATACGGTCCATCAGCGGATCATACTGCCCTCCGGACAGCACGCTGTGCGGAACACCGTTCACAAACCCCTGGAAGCAGATCCCTGAGTAATACGTCATATCGTTTACCATGGAAAAATCCATCCGCACATTCTGGTCAAGCCCGTCTGCGCGCAGTACGTCGAATACACTCTTCAGTTCTTCCACAGCGGCCTTTCCGTCTTCAGACAGCGGCATTGCTTCCAGCTCCTCTTCAACCTCTTCCCAGGATCCGTACGAGGATACAAGCTTTTCCAGAACTGCAACCGTTTCCGGGTCAACTTCCGCCGCTTCCGCCGCTGCGCGCAGTTCATGCGGATTCTTTTCACCGATGCATTTAGTGATCTGTTCCCGCGCCTGCTCGGACTCAATTCCGCGCATCAAGTCTTTCAGAACACCCATATGAGAAACCTGCAGCACATAGTCCTCAGAAACCGCCTCCAGGCTCTCCGCCGCGAGCATCGTCACTTCTGCAATCTGATACAGATCCAGATCTCCGATACATTCCAGACCCGTCTGGAGAATCTCGCGATGCGCTCTCGTCTCACGGTCTGAACGGTAAATGTTCTCACTGTAGAACACCTTCTGCACGCATCCCTTCTCATGACGCTCATTCTTAACGATTGACAGCGTCAGATCCGGCTTCAGCGCCATCAGATGGCCGTTTCCGTCCCGAAACGCAATAATATCTTCTGAATCAATAAAATCCCGGTTCTGAAGATACAGTTCATACTCCTCGAACTTATCCATCTTATACCGGGAATATCCGTACCTGCGGTACAGCGCATGCAGCTGCATCTGCGCACGCTCCTCAATACTCATTCTCATATCCATCGTCTGTCCTGCACCTGTCAAAACTATTTTCCTCCGTTGCTGCTTCCGCAGCCTGCGTTTATCTCTCATTCTCTGACTGCTCGCCGCGCCCAGCTTTCAGCCTTCAAACTTCAAACTTCAGGCTCCTGGCTTCCGGCTTCCGGCTTCCGGCTTGCGTTCATGAATCCGCCGCGCTGAACCGGCCGGCCCGTCAATTTGCGTTTATGCACTCTGGCAGTTCACGCGTTTTAGCAATTCACACGCTCCAGTAAACCATATGCTTTAGCAATTCACACGCTCCAGTAATCCGTTTGCTTTAGCACTTTATTACTTTACTATGATAACGCATTAAAGTATTTTGTCAACCTCTGACAAAATATTTCACATGTATTTATGTGTGATCAATCATCCAATCACATCTCGCGGTACATTCTGCCTTCCATTCATTATGCCTTGCTTTTCGTCCAGATTCCAGACTTTCCGTTATAACTCTTCCATTTCCCCTGACGTACAGATGTACAGAATGCGAAACCGGACGTCAACTGGGTGATTGATTCCCGGTTGTAAAAACGCCCGGTTAATCACAACTCCTGGCTTTCGAAACTCCCGGCAGCAAAAAAAGACACAGACGACACTCTTTCGCTGTAAATATGCAGACGAAAAAATGCCATCTATGTCTTTACCAATTACACACAGGATCTTTTCAATCCGCTGATGCTCCTGAAATCCTAATGTGTGTCTTTCAGTTCATGATAACGGTTCGCAGCTGCGGCAGCGCCCTGCTTCGCGGACATCTCTGCGGCGCTGGTAAACGGGATCGTGCGTCCTTCCTGCTTTTCCCGTTCCTTCAGGCTGTTAAACTCAACCTCATCCTTTGGTTTCAGCGCCGCCTGTCCTCCGCAGATCGAGAAAAACTTGCATCCCGCGCACATGTATTTACTCTTGTCCCATGCCGGGTCATACCCGTGCTCTTCATTCAGTTTCTGGCTCTTGTTGGCAAAAACCACGGTCAGGAATCCTACCGCCGCCATTACCACCGCAGCAACTATAATCGGTATCATATGATGAACAGCATAAGCCATATTCTCAGCCCCTTTCTTTACTCCCTATCTATATACCACCCTTCCTCACGATTACGCAGAACACAGACAGATAATCCGAAAATGCCGCCATTACCTTGAAAATCTCCCTTTCACCGGTTCATTTCTGATCAGCTTGTAGTAGAAATACACCGCAACCAGAATTTCGCAGCCAAGCACCAGAAGCCCTGTTCCGCTGTTCAGCGCATGAGACCCACTGGTATTCATCGGATAGCTCAGCAGGTACAGCGCCAGCGCGTTATTTCCTGCATGGATCAGAATCGTAATCCAGAGATTCCTGTAAATTTCATAGAGAAGCGCCAGGATCATTCCGATAAGAAATGCCGCAGCTCCCTGTGACAAGCTGGCGTGCCAGATTCCCCATGCCGCAGAAGAAAGCGCCGCAGATGCAAAGAATGAACACCTCGTCCGAAGCACCCGGAAGAGAATTCCTCGTATCACAAACTCCTCCATCACCGGAGCCACAGCGACAAAAGCCAAAGCCGCAAGGAGAAACCCTGAGAAACCCGTCCCGGCACGCAGGATTTCCGCAGAAAAAGGACTGTGAACACGCAGTTCGCTTTCAATCAGTGTTCCAATAGACGACGCCGATTTAATCCCAAAAAAGACAAGGATCAGCAGCGGGATCAGTTCCTGCAGATGCCACCACTTCCGCGTTCCGTATTCCCTCGGCCACTGCGGATCATCTCCCGGATCCGACCCTCTGAAATAGAAGAATGCTCCGATAAGAAGAACGATTCCGTCCCGGAGAATCAGCGCGGTTGTTTCCGCGTTCTGCCCGTGCAGCATGTCTGAAAACGGCACAGCCGCACTGGTGGAAATCATACAGATCGCAGCCGTGATGATCCCCTGTGAAAACGTTACATTATTTCCCTTGTGTATTTTTCTCATGTACATTATCCTGTAATAACATTTTGATATTCTTGTATTTCGTCAAAAATAGTAACACGAAGCAAGCCGAAATTCAATAAAAAAAGGAACCGCCGCGCGTCAGCGCATTGGTCCCTGAATGGTTCTTTTTTGTCGGAAAACATGAGCGGCGCAGCCGCTTCCTGCTGTTTTCCTGGAAAGGACTAGCCGTTTCTTCTTCTTCTCTCGGCTTCGACACGATCATGGTTGATCTTGGCTGTTTCCGGATCACCTTCCCAGAGTCTCTCTGCAACCGGCTTCCACTCCTTTGCGTATTCTCTGCATTTTGCTGTCAGATGCTCCGGTGTCTCCGGGGACTGCAGGTCTGTGGACTTGGCTCCTGCTTCCTTAACCATCTGCGGCAGGATGTCAGGATTTTCCAGCATCGGGCACGGACGCAGCATGTTCTCGTTGAAAGGCTGATGATTGTGATACTGCATGAACAGAGGGCTCTGCAGAACCTCAATCAGTGTGTTCTCCTTGATATTCGTATTGGAGTAGTGGATGAATACACACGGTTCAGCATCGCCGTTTGCATTGATGTGGAAGTAGTTTCTTCCGCCTGCGATGCAGCCGCCTACAAATTCTCCGTCATTCTGGAAGTCGAAACAGAAATATCCCTTTCCAGTATCCATGTTTCTGAGATCTCTCATGCGGTGGTACATGTATTCACGCTGCTCCATAGTCGGCATCAGCTCCGGTGAAGCATCGTTTCCAACCGGCATCAGGTGGAAGTACATCGTGAACTTAACACCTTTTTCAATCTCCATATCGACAAAATCATCGGAGGTGACGAGATCGATATTGTTTCTGGTATACGCAATCGATGTGCCGAACAGGCATCCATGCTTTTTCAGCAGATCCATGGAATGCATGATCTTGTCAAATGTTCCTTCTCCTCTTCTGGCATCGTTCGTGTCTTCAAAGCCTTCCAGGCTGATTGCCAGACCGAGATTCCCGACGCGGACCAGATCTTCACAGAACTTCTCATCAACAAGTGTGGAATTTGTAAATGCTACAAATGCGCAGTCCTGGTGCTTCTCCGCGAGACGGATCAGATCGTCTTTTCTGACCAGCGGCTCTCCGCCTGTGAACATGTAGTAGAAAATTCCAAGTTCCTTACCCTGATCGATAACGCTGTCCATCTGCTCAAAGGTCAGATTCAGTTTATTACCGTATTCTGCCGCCCAGCATCCCGTGCAGTGCAGGTTGCATGCGCTGGTCGGATCCATCAGGATCAGCCAAGGCACATTGCACTGGTACTTTGCTCTGGACTCGTGAATCTTTTTGGTTCCGCAGAACATCGCCTCGTAGAGGAAGTTCAGCAGGAAAGTCTTCAGGACGTTCGGATGCAGCGTTGTAATGATTCGATCAACGTAACGGCTGATTGCGCTGTCTGGATTATCCAGCAGTTTCTTCATTCTGCTCAGATCGACATCAATGTTCGCGTCGCCCAGGTATTTCTCAGCATACCCGAACACAGTTCCGATTGCTTTGTCGCGATCCTTGTTGTACTCCTTCAGAGCTATCTCGATTGCGGTTCCAAAAGCCTTTCTTCCCATCTTATGCTTAATTGATGCTTTATACATAGTATCTCTCCATTCTCTTCCGCCTGTTAAAAAGAACCGCTTCCAGATCTAAAGCAGGTTCTTGATCAAAAAGTTTTCCTTCGCCCGGACGGGTTCCGGTCAATTTTTATGAATCCATTATAACGAGCAGAAATTGAGAACTCAAAATACAATAACGCGATTTTGTCTAAAACATGGTCGAATATTTCTTAATTCCTCTTAATGTTCCCGCGTCTGAACGCAGTTGTGAATGCGGTCTATAATGGCATGGGCAACTTCTTCTTTGCTCATCAGCGGAAGCTCTTCTGCTCCTTCTTCTGTGATCAGTGTCACCAGGTTGGTTGCCGTGCCGAACCCGGCGCCTGTGTCTTTCAGGTTATTGGCCGCGATCATATCTGCATGCTTCTTGTGCAGCTTTTTTGTGGAATTCTCAACCAGGTTCTGCGTTTCCATGGAAAATCCCAGGAGGAACTGGTTCTCTCTCTTGGTCTCGCCCAGGTGCTGCAGGATATCCTTTGTCCGCTTCAGCGGGATACTGAGATCATCATCCTTTTTCTTGATTTTCTGATCGCTGACAGATGCCGGTGTATAATCCGCCACCGCTGCCGCCATCAGGATCACGTCCATCCCGACGGATCGGCTGACCACTGCCTGATACATTTCCTCCGCGCTTTTCACATCGATGATCTCGCAGAATTCAGGCGCTTCAGCTGTTGCAGCTGCCTTGACAATCGTCACATCCGCGCCGCGCAGCATGCACTCTCTTGCCAGTGCAAACCCCATCCGTCCCGTGGAATGATTTGTAATATAGCGCACCGGATCCATGGATTCCTGTGTCGCACCTGCCGTAACCAGAACGCGGCGTCCCTGAAGATCATGCGGACGGGCTGCTTCCCGTTCTATATATCGGTAAAGATCCTCCGGCTCCGGCATCTTTCCGACACCGACATCTCCGCAGGCGAGAAGACCGTCAGCCGGATCAATCACTTCAATGCCGTATCCCTTCAGTTTCTTTAAATTGTCCTGCGTTATCGGATTCAGGTACATCTGCGTGTTCATCGCCGGCACAACCATTTTATGACAGGTGCTCGCCAGGAACGTCGTCGTCAGCATATCATCCGCTATGCCGTTCGCCGTCTTTGCAATGACATCCGCCGTTGCCGGCGCGATCATGAACAGGTCCGCCATCTTTGCCAGCGAAACATGCTCCACTTCAAACTGACGGTTCCGGTCAAACGTGTCCACCACGCACCTCTGCCCGCTCAGCGTCTCAAAAACCAGCGGACTGATGAATTCCGTCGCATTTTCAGTCATGATCACATGCACTTCCGCTCCGGCCTTATGGAGCCGGCTGACCAGATACGCCGTCTTGTACGCTGCGATTCCACCGCTTACGCCAATCAGTATCTTTTTATTTTCAAACATGTTGAAGGTCCTCCTCATCGATTCCCGGCACACCGTGCCGGCACCACCGTATGCACATACACACAATTATGAATTGTCTTCAGTATACCACGAGAACGCACCGGATAAAACAACAGCCCTCGCCGGCACAGCGCTCCGCTGTCCAGGAATAAAAAAACGCTGCCGAAATACGATGAACCATGGACGGTCACCGTATTCGGCAGCGCGCATAGATACCAATGTATCAGATCTGCATCCGAAGGATCAACTATGCCTCCAGAGCCTTCTTTGCTGTGTCGCACAGCTGTGTGAAGTCTGCAGCGTTGTGGATCGCGATCTCGGAGAGCATCTTGCGGTTGATGTCGATGCCGCTCTTCTTCAGACCATTGATCAGCTTGCTGTAGCTCATGCCGTTCTGTCTTGCTGCAGCGTTGATTCTGGCAATCCACAGTCTTCTGTACTCTCTCTTCTTCATCTTTCTTCCAACATATGCGGAAGCGAGAGATCTCATAACTGCAGGATTAGCTGCTCTGAAGTTCTTGCTCTTCTGGCCGTAGAAACCCTTAGCCTGCTTCAGTACCTTCTTATGTCTCTTATGAGCGTTTACACCCTTCTTTACTCTTGCCATTATTCTTACCTCCTGAATTTCTAGAACTATTTACCCATGGATCTTAAGATTCTCTTCTCATCCGCAGATGTAGCCATTGCGGACTGACGGAGAGCTCTCTTTCTCTTCGCGGTCTTCTTAGTAAGAATATGACCCTTGTAAGCCTTATGTCTCTTCAGTTTGCCGTTTCCGGTAACCTTAAATCTCTTGCATGCGCCTCTGTGCGACTTCATCTTTGCCATGATATTCCCTCCAATTCTTAATTACGGCAGCGTTATCCGGATTATTCCTGATCCTTATGCTTGCTGCCGGATCTTTTCTCTGCTGGCTTCGGTGAAAGGAACATCGTGAGGCTCCTTCCTTCGAACTGCGGCTTCTTGTCCATCACGCCATACTCACTGCATGCATCTGCAAATGATTTCATGACGTCACGGCCCTTGTTTACGTAATCACGCTCACGTCCTCTGAAACGGAGGCTGACTTTCACTTTGTCTCCGTTCTTCAGGAACTTGCATGCCGTCTTTGCTTTCACATCTACGTCATGCTCCTCGATAAACGTACTCAGCCGGATCTCCTTGATTTGAATGGTTCTCTGCTTTTTCTTTGCTTCCTTAGCGCGTTTCTGGAGTTCATAGCGGTACTTTCCATAGTCCAGAATCTTCGCTACAGGAGGATGCGCGTTCGGCGACATCAGTACCAGATCCAGCCCGCGCTGCTCAGCGAGTGCCAGAGCGTCGCGTTTGCTCATAATTCCTGCCTGTGAACCGTCTGTATCAATTACTCGCAGTTCCTTAGCGCGAATGTCATTATTGATTCTAGTTTCCTGCTTAATTTTATTTTCCTCCTTTTACATCAGAAAAGCGGGCACAGTAAAGTACCCGCTCTAAAAACACGCTAAATGCCATCTTCATCAATGAAATGAAAACCAGCAAACAACTGTGTCTGCAAACTCAGATCACAGCATCTGCAAGGTGAGAAGCGGATAACTTCTACTTGATTTACCGTATTATGGTATCACAGCAATTCGCTTATGTCAATTGATTTCTCAGTTAAAGTAACGGAATACTCCCTTTACGATTCCCTGGATGCTGACGTCGCGCACAATGATCGGACTCATCGTGTCATTCTCCGGCTGAAGACGTATATGCCCGTTTTCTCTGTAGAACGTCTTTACCGTCGCCTCGCTCTCAAATCCATCGACCATGGCGACCACAACATCCCCGTTCTCCGCAGTGTTCTGACTGCGAACAAGGATATAATCCCCGTCCATGATGCCGATATTGATCATGGATGTCCCCCGGACGCGCAGCATAAAACATGTTCCAACTGCATACTGCGCCGGAACCGGGAATGTACCTTCTATGTTCTCCTCTGCAGTGATCGGTACGCCCGCTGCCACACGGCCGACAACCGGCACATTCACAACCGGCTGTTCTTCCACTTCTGCCTCTTCACGAACATCGTTCAGAACTTCTCCGACCTTCTCCTGAACCAGCATCAGCGCCCGCGGCTTAGAAGGATCCTTCTTCAGGTATCCCTTCTCGACCAGACTGTTGATGTCCTTATGCGCTGTGGAAGTCGACTTGATATTCACAGCGTGGCAGATCTCACGAACAGTCGGCGGATATCCCTTCTCGACAATTTCCGCCTCCATAAACTCCAGAATCTTCTTCTCCCGTTCCTTCAATTCACCGTGTTTATCCATGCCCAATCCTCCATCAGGTATACTACTCAGGCGTCTTCCCTAATCATTTTCATTCTATCATGGCGCGAACAAATTGTAAACACTTGTTCGCTATTTTTCTTCTTGACAATCCGCACACGCGTCCAGTATGATTATTCTAATAGAATTTACCGGCACCGAAACTGTGACAAGATCGGCTGCCAGGGGGCCGCCGCATACCGGTTCATACCCGGTAAGGAACTGCGGCTGCGTACAGCACGAACCAGCCTGCTCTGGCGCCCAGCCAGAGAGGGCTTTTTTTGTGCGCGCATTCCGAACTCCCCGCATAACGATCAGACGATTTCACGCGCCGGTTCCGCTTGTATTCATGAAAGGATCTATTATGACAAAAGAAAAAAAGACCAAGAACAAACCGGTCGAAATCTACGATGCACGGAAACTGGGCACACCTAAAATGCTCATTCTGGGACTGCAGCATACCTTTGCGATGTTCGGCGCCACGGTCATGGTTCCGCTGCTGACCGGTCTGAATGTGTCCACAACACTGCTGTTCGCCGGTCTCGGCACGTTGCTTTTTCACATCATTACCAAGGGAAAAGTCCCGGCGTTCCTCGGTTCATCCTTTGCCTTTCTGGGCGGATACGCAGCAGTCGCCCCTCTCCTGAAAAACGGAGCGCCAAATGAGAAAATGCTGCCGTATGCCTGCGGAGGCGTCTTCTGCGCGGGCCTGCTTTATGTCGTTCTCTCCGCATTCATGAAGGCGTTCGGCCCGCACCGAGTCATGCGGTATTTCCCGCCGATTGTCACCGGACCGATCATTATCTGCATCGGCCTGACCTTGGCGCCGAACGCAATTGCGAACTGCAGGACCAACTGGATTGTCGCGCTCGCCGCCCTGCTTACCATCATCTTCTTCAATATCTGGGGAAAAGGCATGACCAAGATCATCCCGATCATCCTTGGCGTCCTCGTCTCTTACACCGTCGCCTGTCTCCTGCACGTCGTAGACATCTCCGCCATTACACAGGAAAAATGGATCGCCGCTCCGCCGGTAACGATGATGAAGTTTGACCTGTCAGCGATCATCACCATCGTTCCTCTCGCGCTCGCAACCATGATGGAGCACATCGGCGACATCACCGCAATCGGTGCAACTACACACCGAAACTACATTGAAAATCCTGGACTCCACAGAACCCTCCTCGGAGACGGTCTCGCAACCTGTCTGGCAGCTGCGTTCGGCGCACCGGCAAACACAACGTACGGAGAAAACACCGGCGTTCTCGCGCTGACCGGCATTTATGATCCGCGCGTCATTGAAATTGCGGCATGCTTTGCGATTCTCCTCGGGTTTATTCCTAAGATCGGATTTTTGATCCGTTCCATTCCGGCAGCAACGATCGGCGGAATCTCCCTGATTCTGTACGGCATGATTTCTGCGGTCGGCGTCCGCAACATTGTAGAAAACCATGTCGATTTCACACGCACACGCAACACCATCATCGCTGCGCTGATTCTGGTCTGCGGACTCGGGTTTACCTTCGGCGACAAACAGGGCCTGACTTTCCATGCAGGCGGATTCACTATCACACTGTCCGGCCTTGCCATCGCATCACTCGTCGGAATCATTGCAAACGCAGTCCTTCCTGGAAATGAATATTCCTTCCGTGACGGAAAGGATGTAGACAAGGATAAATACGGCACCTATAATGTTTAAAAAAGAACTGTAAACAGACTTGTGAGGCATACTATGATTAAGGTCTTCAATGCAAAAGAAAAGAATGAATTCGCTTCTCTGGCTGACACGCCGGAAGTTATGGAGGTGCGGGACAGCCGCGACTACGCCGTAAAAGTCGGGAAAAAGGCTTACCTCATTACCTTCCATTACATCAACCGCCGGCGCGTCACCATCTACGCAGATCTGGACCAGTGCTGTGTCATGACGGACTCTCTCCATCTGCGCAAAGTCGCCTCTTCCGTGGACGGAACAACCGGAATCGAAGAAGCCAATATCTTTCTGCAGAGGATCTCAAAGAACGATATGTATGACCTCCAGAACCTTGAAAAAGAGGTTCAGAGTCTGGAAGACCATTTATTCGCGCAGAAGACGCCGAACCGCGATGGAATCGATGAAATCCGCAAGCTGCGCCGTGAGATTCTCCGCAGAAAGCGTTATTACGAGCTGATGGAATTCATCACGGACGACCTGATGGAAATGGATTCCGATTTCAGCTTTATCAGCAAAAAATTTGACCGGCTCTATAAGGTCATTCTCAGAACGCAGGAATTTGCCGAGGAAGTCCGCGACGCATATCAGTCTCAGGTTGATATTCAGCAGAATAACACCATGAAATTCCTCACCATAATCACCACGATTTTCCTGCCGCTTCAGGTGATCACCGGCTGGTACGGCATGAACCTGAGAATGCCGGAGATACACTGGCGGTTTGGCTATCCGTTCGTCATCTCCCTCAGTATTCTCGTCATTTTACTCATGATCTGGATCTGCAAGCGCAATAAATGGTTTTAACCATTCCATTATTTCCTTGCAATAAAACAGCTGTCCCGTGCAGGAACAGCTGTTTTTTCTTTTTGTCCGCAATCAGAACGTCAGACGCATCTCATGCCACGGAACGCCGCCGTGGGTGGATTCAGACATTAATTATCTAAGTCACCTCTCACTCAGTCATATCCCTGTTATTTCAGCTCTTCCGGAACTGACCATCCTCTGTGCTCACTCCACTCACTTTCAAATATCGAACAGTTGTCGACCGGCATGCGCCAGATTTCATTTCCCGGTTTGTTCAGCCCGCGGATCCATCCGAACATCGCGCGTATCGCCACACCGTGACTGACGACCAGGACTGAATCTTGCGCATCGCATTTTGCCGGAAGATCTGTAAGAAATTCCCCGACTCTCTCTGTAATATGCTCTAGAGGTTCAATTCCTTCCGGGGCAGAAACATGAACTGGATCATTCAGGAACTCCAGCATCTCCGGCCCCATTTCCTGGTACGTTTTTCCGTCCCACGGGCCGTAGTCCAGTTCAATGATGCGGTCATCGGTGCTGTACTGTCCTCGCGGTATTCCCGTTGCCAGCTCGGCGGTCTCTCTGGTGCGGTCCAGATGACTGGTGATGATCTTTGTAAACTGCAGTCCGCGCCGCCTGATCAGCTGTGCCGCATTTCCGGCCTGCATTCTGCCGGTTTCATTCAGCGGGCAGTCGATATGCCCCTGCATCTTTCCCGTGACATTCATATTGGTCTGTCCGTGCCGCATGATATATAACTTCATCTGTATTTCACCCCGTGTTCTGCTGATAATAATGGATATATTTCCAGTATATCATTTCCCCTGTCCCGGATTGAATAGAATACTCTTCATTCTTGTTGCACATAAATAAATACATTGATTTAATACAGCGGCAGGAATATAATGAAGGTTGTTAAGGGCATGGGGATATAGCTCAGCTGGGAGAGCGACGGACTCGCAGCTCGTAGGTCAGGGGTTCGATCCCCCTTATCTCCACCATGCAGAAAGCGGACTGTTTTTCAGTCCGCTTTTTCATTGCCTCACTATATGATTTATATGATCTGTATAACATCTCATGATGCTGACGTTCCCGTAATCCGCTGGCTCGGGATGTCCTTGAAAAACAGGGGATGCTGCTCCAGACGAAAGTTTTGGCTGATGCAGCATCCCCTTGTTATTTTTGTCAGATTGCTCTTCAGTTACGCGTCTGATCTCGCGTACTTATTCTTCATGTTCATGCTTGCTGTAAAGAGGACCTGATCCATCAGTTTATCGGTCTGCTCCTGTGTATAATCCGACATCTCCTGGTTGGCCTTCTCCAGGAAGCGGTGGAGTTTCTCTCCATCCGGCTTCTCCTGCGCATAGGCCTCGTCGGTGCTGTGAATCAGAGCGTGCGCCTTATACGCGATGGCATTCTGATACTGCTCGACATAGTTTGCGCACAGCTGGAAGTGTGCATCAGCCATAGCTGCAATCAGGCGGTTGGACCAGTAGAAATTATCCGTCGATACTTTCGCGGTTGTGTTCTGGAAATACTCTGGCGTTGTCTCAACATTGGTGTAGAACGGGACGAACGCGTTGAATGCGCATGAACCCAGAGCAACCCACTGCAGGCACTGAATCTCTTCCGGCATGTACGGACGGATCTGTGTCAGGGACAGCACACTGTTTCTGTTGATTCCGATCGGGCGGAACTTTCCGCGCCACTCATCCGGGCCGTATCCGCCGTACGGATCATACGGGGTGTTCTGATAATAACCGGACATGGTGTATTTGATCTCTTCGATATTGATCTTATGCTCCGGCTGCAGGCACCACGGAAGGTCATCCGACATCGGCGTAAAGTCCGCATCCGGGCCGTCCCAGATAAAGGTGTTCGGATTCAGATACCGCTCGATAAACCATGCTCTAGGCGTGTTATAAGTATGATCCGAATCGTCGTGGCTTCCAAAAGCCGCGCGGCTGTCAAAATCTGTGCATTTTCTGAGGTCGTCGTAATCTCTGTCTTCATCCATTGTCCGGTCAAGGTGGTATTTCTCCACGAACTCGATCATATCAGAAGAACACATGTGATCCTTCTGCTCGCCGAACGCGTCAACAAAGTCAAAGGAATCGATTCCCATCTGGTTCGGCATGACAACGTAGCAGTCATCCGGCACACGCTTTGCAATCCAGTGATGGCCGCCGATAGTCTCCAGCCACCAGATGTCATTGACATCCTGGAATCCGATGGCATTGAACTCATAGGTGCCGTACTTCTCCAGAATCGCACCCAGACGCTCTACACCCTCTCTGGCGGAATGAATATACGGAAGAACCAGCGTCGGCATGTCCTCTTCACCAATTCCATCCATTGCCAGCGGGTCCGCACCCTGTACAGACGGATTGGTTGTAATCGTCTCCGTCGCTGTCATTGCGACATTGGCAGCGTTAATTCCGCCCTGGCCCCAGATTCCGCCGGCTTTCTGAACCGCGTCCGGTGTCTCCGTATACGGCATCGGATTATCCGGAAGGTCCATCTCAAACGCAGAAAGAACCGATTTATAGTGACGCGGCTGATCCTCAGGCATTACGACCTCAAACTTCTTAATGTTGAAGTCATCGGAACCGGAATCATCATCTCTCGCCATAAACGTAGATCCGTCATAGGTTGCATTCTTACCAACCAGAATTGTCGTGCATCCCATTTCACTGTACCTCCTTAACACACGAAAGTTTATCTCATTTGTCTGCGGAACCTATCCGCCCAATGCCTAAATGATATCACTTTCTGAAAATTTTCTCAACAACTCCGGAATACTTTCACATAAATTTCTTACGTCCGCATTATCATTTTGTGGCAAAATATAATCTGCAAGGAAAAAAACAGCAGACGGGAACGGTTTCCTCGTCTGCTGTCTGTGTCTTTTCTCTATTCCGCCGTATGATTCCGGAAAAATGGTTTCATCCTTCGTCACATATTCAGATCATATCCTGACCGGACAGCATCCTTCTTCCGGTTATTCTTCTCTGCTGTCCTCCAGACGGATCGCCGCCTGCGCTGCCGCCAGCCTCGCAACCGGTACACGGAATGGCGAACAGGACACGTAATTGATACCAATTTCCTGAAAAAACTCGACGCTGGCCTGATCCCCGGTCTGCGCGCCGCAGACTCCGAGGCGCAGATTAGGCTTGACCCTGCGCCCCAGCGAAATCGCGCGCTTCATCATTTTTCCGACACCCTCGCGGTCGATGGTCTTGAACGGGTCATTCGGAAAGATGCCCTGATCGATATATTCACTGATCAAACCTGCAGTGTCATTTCTTGAAAGTCCGTACATCATCTGCGTCAGATCATTGGTTCCAAATGAGAAAGTGTCCACACTGTCGGCCAGCGCGTCTGCTCTCATGCAGGCTCTCGGAACCTCAAGCATAGTTCCGAGACGATACTCAATCTCATGGCCGGCATCTTTCATGACACGCGCAGCAGTGCGGTCAATGACCGCCTTTACCTGGTTCAGTTCATGCACTGAGATAACCAGGGGAACAACGATTTCCAGGTCCACCTGACGACCCATTTTCTCCTCTGCTTCAATCGCAGCTGAGATGATGGCCTCTGTCTGCATCTCCGCAACTTCCGGGTGCATGATGCAGAGGCGGCACCCGCGCTGTCCGAGCATCGGGTTCATCTCACGCAGAGAATCAGCCATTTTCTGAACGCTGCGGGCCGAAAGACTTTCTTCTTCTGCGAACGAGACTAAATCGCGTCTGGATTCCGGAAGAAAATCCTGCAGCGGAAGATCCAGCAGCCGAACACTGACCGGAAGTCCTTCCATGGTCGTAAAAATTTCAAAGAAATCCGCTCTCTGAATTTCCCTGATTTCTTCCATGACTTCAAGCCGCTGCTTCGGATCCGGAGTCAGGATCATCCTCTGGAACAATTTCAGCCGGCTGCCCTGATAAAACATGTGCTCACTCCGGCAGAGGCCGATGCCCTCTGCACCGAAATCAGCTCCCTGACGGGCTTCTTCCGGCGTGTTGGCATTGGTTCTGACTTTCATGGTCCTGAATTCGTCTGCCCAGCCCATAATTTTACCGAAATCGCCGGAAAGATCCGGCGGAATCATGTGGATCTGTCCCTCATAGACATTCCCCAGAAAACCGTTTATGGAAATATATTCTCCCCTGTAAAAAGTATGCTCTCCTGCCTGCATGCTGTTCAGATCATCCGCGATCACCAGATCATCTCCGACAGAAGTCACACAGGCTTTTCCCATGGCTCGGGCAGCCCCGGACGCATGCGATGTCGTTCCGCCGCGCAGTGTGACAATTCCAGAGGACGCGTAAATTCCCGCAAGGTCCTCGGCATCCGTATCCTTCTGAACCAGAATCACCGGCTCACCGATCTGGTGAAGCTGAAGCGCCTGCTCTGCGCTGAACACCAGCCTTCCACAGGCACATCCCGGCGACGCTTCTATACCCTCTGCAATCAGCAGGGCATCTTTTTCCTGCTCCGGATCAAATCGAGGTGCAAGCAGATTCTCGATAAACACCGGATCAAGCCGGAGAACAGCAGTTTTGCGGTCGATCAGTTCCTCGTTCACCATATCCACTGCCGTGCGGACCGCCGCCTGCGCCGTCCTTCTTCCCTTTCTGGTCTGAAGAATATAGAGCCTGCCGTCCTGTACGGTAAACTCTGCATACTGCAGATCACGGTACTGATTCTCCAGAATTTCACAGATATGTTTCAGCCGTTCATATGTCTCCGGAAACGCAGCGCTCATGATGCTGAGTTCAAGGGGAGAACGGATGCCTTTCTGCATGTCGCTTCCCTTAGCGTCAATCATGAATTCGCCGTACAGTCTTTTTTCGCCGCTCGTCGGGTCGCGCGTGAGCACCACGCCCGTTCCGCTGCTGCTTCCGTTATTGCCGTACACCATCGCCTGCACCGTGATGGCAGCGCCCGGTTCATCCGGAATCTGGCGCATCTTACGATAGGCGACGACATCCGGATCCATCCACTGGCGGAAGATTGCCAGGATCCCGTTCTCAAGCTGTTCAAGGGGATCCTCCGGGAACTCCTCCCCGGTTTCCTCCAGTACCAGACTGCGGTATGCCTGTTCCAGCTCCTGCATATCCCCAATCGACAGACGGTCACCTTCTTCCGCGCCGACTTCCCTGCGCCTGTCCCAATAGAGAGTGTCAAAACGCTCTTCCGGAATTCCCATGACAAGGTGTCCGTAACTGGAAATAAACTCCAGCATACTTTCCAGCGCAAAGCGTTTATCTCCTCCGAGCCTTTCCAAGGCGCCGGCAGTTTCTGTATTCAATCCTAAATTCAGAATTGTTCCGAGAACCCCGTTCATCGCCTCCGGAGCACCGCCGCGCACCGCAACCAGAAGCGGATGCTCAGGGTCCCCGAAGCGCCTGTCCATAACATTTTCCAGTTCTGAAACCTTGGCGCAGATTTCCGCACGTACGGCGGGATCCATCTTTCCTCCGTTTTCATAATACCTGGCGCATGCTTCCGTACTGACGGTAAAGCCAAACGGAACAGGAATGCCGATCTTGGTCATCTCCGCCAGATTAGCACCCTTTTCACCAAGGAGATCCGCCATACCGCTGGATCCCTCATTTAAGGAATAGACAAATTTCTTATCCAAACCAAAGCCTCACTACATAATATCTCATCTGCAGATGATCTGTTTCTCTGTGTGTTCCGGCTGAAGCCTGTACAGAGAATCTCCGCGCTGCTTCTGCCGTTTCAGAATGCGTCAGATCTGCAGATTTCCCAAAAAGCGGCACGGATAACCTGTGCCGCTTTTTTATCTCATTAACTTAAAATACCAGTTTCTCTTCAATGTATCCGCGAACATCGGCAATCGGCAGTCTGGTCTGCTCCATGGTGTCTCTGTCACGGATTGTCACGCAGCCGTCCTCAGCTGTCTGGAAATCAACGCAGATGCAGAACGGTGTTCCGATCTCGTCCTGACGTCTGTAACGTTTTCCGATAGAACCAGTGACATCATAATCCACATTGAAATACTTTGACAGCTCCTCGTATACCGGTTCTGCCTGATCGGCCAGTTTCTTCGCGAGCGGAAGAACGGCAGCCTTGTAAGGCGCCAGTGCCGGATGGAAATGCATCACCGTGCGGACATCCTTCTTGCCCTTGTCGTTCTCCAGCTCCTGCTCCTCATATGCGTCAACAAGGAAGGCCAGAACGGCGCGGTCTGCTCCTACAGAAGGCTCGATGCAGTACGGGATATAGGACGTTCTGTCTTTTCCCTCTCCCTCTGTATACGTCATCTCTTCATCTGAGTACTCCGTGTGGCGGCTCAGGTCAAAATTGGTACGGTCTGCAATGCCCCACAGCTCGCCCCATCCGAACGGGAAGAAGTATTCAATATCTGTGGTCATTGAGCTGTAGTGGGAAAGCTCCTCTTTCTCGTGATCCCTGAGACGCAGTTTATCATCATGCATGCCCAGGCTGAGTAAGAACTTATGCGCGTACTCTCTCCAGTATTCAAACCACTTCGGATCCTCACCCGGCTTGCAGAAAAACTCCAGCTCCATCTGCTCAAACTCTCTGGTGCGGAAGGTGAAGTTGCCCGGCGTAATCTCATTGCGGAACGCCTTTCCAATCTGCGCAATACCGAACGGGAGCTTCTTTCTTGTTGTCCTCTGGACATTCTTGAAGTTGACAAAGATTCCCTGAGCAGTCTCCGGACGGAGATAAATCTGAGATGTTGTATCTTCGGTAACGCCCTGGAATGTCTTGAACATCAGATTAAACTGGCGGATCGGTGTAAACTCGGTTGAACCGCAGTCCGGACACTTGATTCCGTGTTCTCTGATATATCCTTCCATCTTCTCATTCGGCCATCCGTCGACGATCATCTCAGGGAGATTGTTATCAAAGATATACTCCTCGATCAGCTTATCCGCACGCCATCTCGCATGGCATTTTTTACAGTCAATCAACGGATCGCTGAAGCCGCCGACGTGTCCGGATGCCTCCCAGACCTTTGGATTCATCAGGATTGCCGCATCCAGGCCGACGTTATACTTACTCTCCTGTACGAACTTTTTCCACCATGCCTTTTTGACATTGTTTTTCAGTTCCACACCAAGCGGGCCGTAATCCCATGTATTGGCAAGTCCGCCGTAGATCGCCGAACCAGGATAAACAAATCCTCTGTTCTTTGCCAGCGCTACAATTTTCTCCATCGTGACTTCACTGCTCATAATTCCCAACTTTCTGTTCTAATTGTTATTAACCATTTCTATGAATGCAGATGCCGAACTGCTTGAGCCCGGCATCGTACTGTCTGCATATGTTCCGGGAAAGTTCCGCATTACTCCCCGTCATTCTCCGCTGCAGAAGGTGCATCATCCGCCGGCTTTTCTTCCGGCTCATCCGCGCTTTCTTCTGTGTGCTCAGCTTCTGCGCCCTGCTCCTGTTCGTCCTCCTGCGGACGGTCGTCACGGAACCATTCCTCGTCAAAATCATCTTCATCGATGAACGGTTCATCGTCGGACGCATTTCCCTTTACCTTATCCATCATTTCCGAAACGTTGCTTGTGACGTTCTCCACAACTTCCGGAGCCTTTTCCTTGACCGTCTTTGCAGCCTTGGAACCGGCCTCTACCGCGCCTGCGGCAATCTCTTCAGCTTTCTCGCTCAGGCTGATGACAGAACCGTCATCCTTTACCAGATCGATGGTGCACTTGAAGCCAAACGCTGCAAGGACGCCGAGAAGCGCGCCCCACGGCGCGATGACAACGCCCAGAATACCCGCATTCAGCGGCAGATTCAAAACGACATCTCCATCATGCTTTACCACAATCCTGGTGATATTTCCTCGCTTGACAATTTCCTTAACCTTGTCCATCAGCGCAGATCCCTTGGCGCCGATCTTCTTGGTCGATGTCATGTCGTCAATATTTTCTTCAATTGCGACAATCGCATCGACGACATTTCCGTCTGCCTGTTCCAGCGCTTCCTTTGCTTCTTTATACGTTACGCCTGTTCTGTCCTTGACGAGCTCAATTTTCTCTAATGTAATCCCCATGTTCAGACCTCCCTGCATTCTTCTGCTCATCCTCAAGAAAGCCTTCGCTTTTCAGCCTGCGGATGTCCAGATGATATGCCATATACTGCCTTACGACTTCCTGAATCTTCTCTGCTGTCTGCTCCTTCAGAGCAGCATTCTGAAATGTCTTCAGGTTATGGTTCATAAAATACTCTATGGTTTTAATAATACCAAAATCCACCCTATAAATCAAACTGTCCTGTTCCTTTTCCAGGACTTTCCTTCCGCAATCTCCGCATAGAAGGCCGCCGTCCGGAACACTGAACCACTGCAGGTTTTCTTTCTTTCCGCAGCGGACACATCCGGACAGATCGGCACGGACGCCAAGCTCATTCAGAAGATGAATCTCATAGGCGATCAACAGTGTCAGATGTTTCTCTCTGCGGCCGGAAAGCAAATCCAGAAAATCCGATAACAGTCTGAAAATTCCCGGCACCGGAACGTTCTCTGACACGGCGCGGTCCGTGAGTTCCAGTGCAAACGATGCATAGAGATACTTATCAATATCCTCGCCGAGCTCATAATGTGTGCGCGCGATTTCAGAATGAAGGAGGTCAAACGAGTTTCTTCTCGGAAGAATTCTCGCGCGGATCCTTGAAAACGGCGCCGTGTCTTCCGCCTTGCTGCGTCTTCCCTTTGTCCGCTCCCACATGCCCGCGCTGATCTTTCCGTACCGGTCTGTCAGAAGAACCACCATCTTCCGGCTGTTCGCGATTGGAAACTGGCGGAGGACGATCGCGTCTACCAAGAAATTTTCAGCCATTTTCCTTACTTCTTTTCAATATAGCCGAGTTCTGTGAGCGCAGAGCGGGAATCTCTCCAGCCCTCGCGAACCTTGACCCACAGCTCCAGATAAACCTTGATGCCGAGCAGCGCCTCCAGTTCTTCACGCGCCGCCTTGCCGATGCCCTTCAGTTTTTTTCCGCCTTTGCCGATGATGATGCCCTTATGCGACTTTTTCTCACAGTAGATCACTGCACCGATGCGGATAATGTTCCGCTCCTCCTGGAACGATTCGACTTCCACCGCAATGCCGTGCGGCACCTCCTCATTCAGATACATCAGAGCTTTCTCGCGGATTACCTCGCTGACCAGGAACCGCTCCGTGTAATCTGTGACCATGTCGTCCGGGAAATACATCGGCCCTTCCTGCATCTGATCCTCGATGCACTGCTTCAGCTCCTCGACATTATCGCCGCGCAGCGCACTGGTTCCGTAGATTTCTTTAAACATTCCCGAGTCCTCGAACTGGTTGTAAATGGCCAGATAATCCTCCGGCTGCATCTGATCCGTCTTGTTGATGACCAGAATCTTGGGCGTTTTTACCTTCTGCAGCATCTCGATAATGTGATCGTTTCCGTGGCCTTTCATGGAATGTTCATCGACCAGGAAGAGAATCAGGTCCACTTCTGAGAGCGTGTTTTCTGCCATCTCGTCCATGGCCTCGCCCAGACGGTTCCGGCTCTTGTGAATGCCCGGCGTATCGACAAACACCATCTGCACACCTTCATCATCCTTCCCGAGCGTTCCCGGTTTTCTCGTATAGATTCCGCGGATGCTGTTTCTGGTCGTCTGCGGCTTATCGGCTGTAATCGCGATCTTCTCTCCGAGAATCGCGTTCATCAGCGTTGATTTTCCGACGTTTGGCCGGCCTACAATTCCAATAAATCCTGATTTCACTTTTTACCTCACTTTAATTCTTCCGGCAGGACAAAATCTGAAGGGAGCAAGGCGGAGAGCGGTTCTGCTTTCAGCGACCCTTCATCTCTTCCGTAAATGATCTGCATCTCTGTTGAAAATTCACTAAAAAACTGACGGCAGATCCCGCACATGGACGCCTCTCCGTCCGGAGAGGCCACGGCAAGAGCTGCAAACGCCTGGTCACCTGCCGTCACCGCCTGAACGCCCGCAGAACGCTCCGCGCAGATGCCTGCAGGATATGACGTATTTTCTACATTGACGCCAGTATAGACATTTCCGTCCTCTGTCAGAAGCGCCGCGCCGACATGAAAATGCGAATACGGCGCGTATGCATTCCGGCTGGCATCCATGGCTCTGCGAAACAGGTCTTTCTGCTGCTCCCGCGTCAGTTCTGTTCCTGCTGTCTGCTTCAATGATCATCCCTCCGCTTCATGACTCTGTTTGTTTCTATTCTTGTTTTCTGATCGGATGATTACTCCCGCGCCTGATCGGTTCTGCGCGGAATACCAAGTTCATCCATGATCTCCTCTTCCCTTGCGCGCATGACTTTTTTCTCGTCTTCCTGCATATGATCGTACCCGAGCAGATGCAGAATGCTGTGCACAAACAGATAGATCAGCTCTCGTTCAAAGCTGTGCCCGAATTCTTCTGCCTGCTGCGCGGCACGATCTCTGCAGATCACCACATCGCCGATTTCACAGGTTCCGATCATGGAGATCGTTTCTTCAATATCCTCCGGGCCCTCATACTGCGGAAAGGACAAGACATCCGTAACTCTGTCCACACCGCGGTATTCAAGGTTCAGACGGTGAATCTCATCCCCGGAGACAAAACTGACGCTGACTTCGCAGCAGGACTCATCCAGGCCTTCTTTCTCAACACAGAGGGAAGCCGCCTTCTTCATGGTATCCAGAAGATCTTCTGAAACCTCGTTCTCCTGATCAAAATAGATCTGCATATCTTCCCCCTATCTGCTGTTTTCCTTTGCTTCCGGATGACGATGGTAATACTGATCGTAGGCTTTAATGATGCGTTTGACCATCTCATGGCGCACAACATCGACGTCCTTCAGATAACAGAAGTCAATGCCTTTCACGCCCTTCAGAATATGTTCCGCGTCGATCAGTCCGCTCTTTTTTCCTTTTGGAAGATCGATCTGTGTGACATCTCCGGTGATGACCATGCGGGAGCCGAATCCCATACGGGTCAGGAACATCTTCATCTGTTCTCTGGTCGTATTCTGCGCCTCGTCCAGAATAATGAACGCGTCGTCCAGCGTTCTTCCTCTCATATACGCGAGCGGAACAACCTCGATGATCTCCTTTTCCTGCAGGGCAATCGCCTTGTCTCTGCCCAGAACATCATACAGCGCGTCATACAGCGGACGGAGATACGGATCCACCTTCTCCTGCAGATCGCCCGGAAGGAATCCTAAATTTTCTCCGGCTTCCACTGCCGGACGTGTCAGGATGATCTTCTGGACTTTTTTTGCCTTCAGCGCTGTGCAGGCCATGGCGACGGCAATATAAGTCTTTCCTGTTCCCGCAGGTCCGATGGCAAACGTCACATCACGTTTTTTCATGCTGTCTACGTAGCGTTTCTGTCCGATCGTCTTCGGCTTGATCGGTCTGCCCTTTGTCGTAAAGCAGATGATGTCGGACGCCACATTATTCTCGGAATACGATACACCCTGCGTCTTCAGCTGAATCACATAATTCACTTTCTGCGCGTCAAGTGTTTCTCCTCTCTGAATCATCGCCATGAGCTCGAGCAGAATTCCTCTGGCAAGCTCTGTGCTCTCCGGATCCTCGCCTTTGACAAGAAGACTGTCCCCGCGCTGAAGAATCTGCGCGGATGCGGCTTCCTGAATCAGATGGATATTATAGTCCATGTTTCCAAAAAGCTCTTCTCTGTCCATTCCGTCCGGAACGGTGATCCGCGTAAATCCGCTCGATCTGGATGTTCCTCTGTCCTTCTGCTCTGCGGCTGCGTCCGGCTCTGCCGCGCTTCCCGATGCATCCTCCGGCGCTGCCATGAGAATGCGCTGATGAAATTCCGTCAAATTGGTCAAAATCCTGTCTTCTCCTGTTCTTTTATGATTGTCGTTCCCGCGCATGTCCGATCCATGCGCGGTTCCCGGAAACTCCAGCTGTTCCGGCTGTTATTCACAGGCCATCCGCCGGCTCCGGCTTTTCTCATATTTTATACTATAATACCCTTCTATGTCAGCAATCCCCGGTATTTTCCCAGAAAAACGAAAAAAGACCAAGCAGCGGCTTTCCGTTGCTCGGTCATTCGATTTTACTCTTCAGAAAGAAATTCTGTAACAACTCCACGGACATCATTGCCGTCTGCACGGCCCTTCAGTTCCTTCATTGCACAGCCCATCAGTCTGCCCATGCTCTTCTTCGATCTTTCAATGTTCTGCGCATCAGCAATTTTTTCAATCTCAGCGCGGATTTCATCTTTAGAAAGCATCTTCGGAAGATATCGCTCAAGAACCTCGATTTCCTTGTTATATGCGTCTTTCAGGTCTGTTCTTCCTGCCTTTTCAAAATCAGCGAGGGCATCTTTACGCATCTTCACCTGTTTCTGCAGGATCTGCACGATGCCTTGATCATCCAGTTCTTCTCGATTATCAATCTCATACTGCTTGATCGCAGCTCTAGCCATACTGATCGTATTCCTGGCGACGTCATCATGTGCCTTCATAGACTGCTTGAAGTCGTTCATCAACTGTTCTTTTAAGCCCATTCTCTCACCTCGATTCAGCTGATCAGGCGCTTAAAAGACTAATACTTTCTAGCCTTTTTTCTTGCAGCTTCAGACTTCTTCTTTCTCTTTACGCTCGGCTTCTCGTAGTGCTCTCTCTTTCTGACCTCAGCCATGACGCCGTCTCTTGCGCATGATCTCTTGAATCTCTTCAGAGCGCTCTCCAAGCTTTCATTTTCTCTTACGAATACCTGTGCCATCCTCGATTCACCTCCCGCCCATTTATTATTACAGCAGTGAACAGCACTTGCAATAACACTATATTAGTATACTATCCCGGTGACTCCTTTACAAGCATTTTTTGCCTCTTCAAACGGGTATACATCAGAGCGTCCTCCTCTGACACCAACAAAAATACAGCGCATTGCCGCAATCGATGCTATAATGAATTTATATAATTATCTGCCGAATCATGCAGGCAGAAGAAAGGAGCTGAACCTATGTCAGATTGTTTATTCTGCGGCATCGCAAACCACGAGATCCCGTCCGAAATCGTCTACGAGGACGACAAGATCTGTGTTTATAAGGACATCCAGCCGCAGGCTCCGGTACACGTTCTGATGATTCCTAAGAAGCACATCGCTTCTCTGGACGACACCACGGACGAGGACCAGGAGCTGCTCGGCTATATGATGTGCAAAGTCAAGGACATCGTGAAACTGATGGGCATCACCGACGGCTACCGCGTAGTCAGCAATAACGGCGACGACGCGCAGCAGACGGTCAAACACCTGCACCTGCACATTCTCGGAAAGCGCAAGTTCACGTGGCCTCCAGGCTAAAGAAACAAATCACCCGGCTCAGACAGAAACATCAAATTTTCTGCCCGGCCGGGTTTCTATTATACTTCAAGCCTTGCTCTGTTCTATTTGTCAGAAGGCAGTGCCTCTGCCAGCATGCCGTCCTTAAACGGACGAACCAGGCGGACGCGCACGAACTGATTGAACATGGACGGATCGCCGCGGAAATAGGTCCGGATATAATTATCCGTGTACCCGGTCACCCACTGCGCGCCGGAAGACTCTGCATCCAGCGCAAATCCTGCGCCGGCGCTTTCTTCAGCATGTTCATTCTCCATTCCCTGCGACTCCCCGGTGATCGGATCTTGCGCAAACTCTTCCACCAGAACGACGCGTTCATCTCCTTCACAGGAACGGAAAAACGCCTCCGCAGCCTCTTCAGCCGTCTGAATCAGCCTCCGGCTCCGATCCGCCTTGACATTTCCGTCAATCTGATCACTCCGTTCAGCCGCCGGTGTTCCGGATCTCCTGGAATATTTAAACACGTGTGTCTTGCAGAACGACAGGCGCTCTGTAATGTCCGCACTTTCCGCAAAATCATCTTCCGTTTCTCCCGGGAAGCCCACAATAATATCTGTCGACAGACCGTAGTGCGGATCAAATGCTCTCAGCTCCTCCGCAATCGCAAGAAATTCCTCTCTCGTATATCCCCGGTTCATCGATTCCAGCACGCGGTCAGATCCGCTCTGCAGCGCAAGGTGCAGATGATGGCAGAGTTTCTCATACGGGAACAGTTTTTTGACATACTCCGCGTCAATCACCGTCGGCTCCAGTGAACTCAGCCGGATGCGGAATTCTCCCGGAATACTGTTCAGTTCGCCGATCAGCTCTGCTGCCCCGTCATATCCCAGGTCGCGTCCGTAATATGCTGTGTTGATGCCGGTCAGCACGATTTCCTTATACCCTTTTCCGACCAGCCGGCGGACTTCTTCTTTGATCTCCTCTTTCCGGCGGCTTCGGATCGTGCCTCTCGCATACGGAATGATGCAGTACGTGCAGAAATGCGCGCAGCCTTCCTGAATCTTTATGAACGCGCGTGTGCGGCCTTCCATGCCGGTGATTTCACCCAGCTCCTCATAAGTATTCAGTTCCTCATAGTCTTTGACTGCAGACAGAATGGCATCCCTGCTGTTTTCCTTGTCCCTTTCGGCAAAATATTCCTGCACAAGGGGAAGAACCGCGTGCTTCTCATCCGTTCCCGCGACGATCTGAACGCCCTCGATCTCCGCAACCTCATCAGGCTTAATCTGCGCGTAGCATCCCGTGACCGCGACTACCGCATCTGGATTGATTTTCCGGCACCTGCGGATAAACTGCCTGGATTTCCGATCTGCAAGGTTGGTGACCGTACAGGTATTTACAACATACACATCCGCAGCTTCCTCTTCATCGACAATTGTAAATCCGGCTGCCGCAAACTGTTCTTTCATCGATTCGGTTTCATACTGATTGACTTTACATCCTAATGTGTGAAACGCTGCTTTCATTCCCTCTCCCATCTGTGTTCTTCTAGTTCTGCTTCCGGAAGACGATGGCGCACCACTCGCCTTTTTCCGTCAGCTCTTCCAGTGTTAATCCGGCTTTCTCCGCGGCATCTTTCACCATTTCTTCTTTCTCGGTCAGAATTCCGGACGCGATAAACACGCCGCCACTATGGAGATGCTGCGCGATTCCCGGCATCAGCATGCAGATCAGTTCTGCCATCAGGTTGCCGACAATCAGATCAGCCTCGTAATCTACACCCTGGGTCAGATCGCCGTATTCAGCTCTTGCTGTTTCCTGACAGTTGTTCTTCTGAATGTTCTCCTGCGCAGTGCGTACGGCATCCCGGTCTACATCAACTCCGAGCACCTCTCCTGCACCCAGAAGAGAAGCGGCAATCGCCAGGATTCCAGATCCTGTTCCGGCATCCAGCACGCGGTCGCCCTTCTGCATGTACTTTTCCAGCAGATTCATACACATGGATGTCGTTTCATGTGTACCAGTTCCAAATGCCATGCCCGGATCAATGGAAATGATCTTTTCTTCTTCCTGCGGGTCATACTGCTCCCAGCTCGGGCAGACAACCAGGTGCTTGCTGACGTGGAACGGCTTGAAATAGGCTTTCCACTTATCCTTCCAGTCTGCGTCGTCCCTGATCTGCTCCGTCACGCGCATCGATCCGAGATCTGCGTCCGGACCGTACAGACCATCGCGGACATTCTGAGAAACGCTTTCCAGCGTTTTTTTCATGATTTCTGCCTGCTTCCGGCCCTCACTGTCGTCAGGAAAATAAGAAGATACGCGTGGTGCCTCTTCCATTTTATGCACAACGCTGTCTTCAATATAATCCCATTCATAAGATTCTTTCTTGTGCATTATTTCTTCAACATCACGCGGGTCGCTGATCTCTGTATCATAGATTCCTGCCGCGTCCAGAGCCGCAGTAATCAGTTCAATTCCAGTTTCTGATGTCTCACAGCTGATCTCAATATATCTCATGTACGTTCCTTTCTGCCGGTCTGACGTCCTTATTCGCTTTCCTTTCCAGACCGGCTTTCAGCCGATTTTTTTCCTGCTTCGCATCCATGCTATCACTGTAAACATGTTATTTTACCACTGCAGATAATATTTGTATAGTACTTTTTCAGATGCACCCTTCCAAAAATTGTAAATTTATGGTATACTTTTTATGTATAGAAAAGAAACCTATTGAAATTGCAAGAACACAAGACAGAAAGGAGATGTTCGTTGGATGTATAATGTAGGCGACCTGATCATGTACGGAGGAACAGGAGTCTGCGAAGTGAAGGAGATCGCCAGACCTAATTTTGGCGGCGAAACCGTGGACCAGGATTACTATATTCTGCAGCCTCTATATCAGAGCGGAACGATTTATGCGCCGGTAGACAACGAGAAGGTCTTTACCAGGCCGGTAATCTCCGCCCAGGAAGCAGATGATCTGATTTCCATTATTCCGGAAGTACATACTGAAATCTATAAGAGCAGCAGCACACAGCAGCTGACCAAGCACTACCAGTCTGTAATCGATACGCATAAGACCGTAGATCTGGTCCGGCTGGCCAAGTCAATCCACCAGAAGATGGATGCCGCTCATAAACAGAACCGTCACCTCGGACAGATCGACAAGAAATTTATGAAACGAGCGGAAGATCTTCTGTACGGCGAACTTGCCGCAGCACTCGACATTCCGAGAGAAGACATTCTGAACTATATTGAGGAACGTCTGGATCAGAAGACGGACGCAGACAAGACAGAAAAATAACAACAGGAAACCATTACCGCTTTACAGGCACGATCATACCGATGATCTGCCTGGCTGCCCTGATATTCATCCGGGCAGCCGGCAGAACGCGCTGCTCCGCCGACGAAGAGCCAGATATGCTCTTGCGTCGGTTTTATTTTGTCTGCAAACAGCTCCGCAGCAAACCCAATGGAGGTGGATGTACAGACATCGGCACTATTTACGGATCTGTTCAATGATCCGCTTCATCAGACCTACTCGGCCGAACGGAGTGATCAGATAATATCCGTCTGTATACGGCGCGATGTCTTCTGCAATCCTCACGGAGATCGAAACGGCCAGATCCTCGGCTTCTGCCTTGGACAGTCCGTGATACTGCTCGATAATCTCCTGCGCTACATGGATTCCGCTGATTTCTGCTTCCATGAACCGGGCATTCCGTTCGCTGACCACTGGGATGATGCCGCCGAGAATATACGCACCTTTCAGTTCACGTCTGGCGGTTTTCAAATTTTCCAGAGCGGCGCTGCTCAGCACCGGCTGTGTCAGAAACCCGATCATCCCCCGCTCCGTCTTTTCTTTTGCGCGGTTTAACTCCACACTGAAATTACGCGCGTTCAGATTCAGCGCACCAAACACATGGAATGGCACGGGCAGTTCATTCTTTTCCAGTCCGCGGATGAACGATGCCATCTTTCTGGAGTTGAACTGGAACACACTCTTGACTTCATCTCGTTCTGCGGTCGGGATCGGATCGCCGGTAATCACCAGCACATTCCGCACACCGACGGCGCTGAGTCCGAGCAGAAGTCCCTTGGTCGCGTTCAGATTGCGGTCGCGGCAGGTCATGTGCGGAAGCGCTTCCATTCCCAGATCAGAGCGGATTTTGCAGGCAAGAAGAGAAGAGTCCATTCTCGCGCGGGCAACCGGGCAGTCTGCAATGGTCACAATATCGGTTCCGGCCACTCCAAGCTGAGCGGCTCCGGCCATGTATTTCAGCAGATTGGTGTCCGCCGGCGGATCCAGCTCGACAGCAATGACTTTTTCTCCCTGTCTGAGTTTTTTCCAGAACAAGCTGTCGTCCGGATCTCTTCGGACGGCTTTTTCTGTCTTTTTCTTATTCTGCTGAGGGACAAAACCACCCTCATTCAACGCACGCCTGACTGCCTCGATATGGCGCGGAGTTGTTCCGCAGCATCCTCCCAGAATCCGGACACCGTCCGCGGCGAGCTGCGCCATGCCGTCGCCGAAGTACACCGGATCGCTGTCATAGAAAGTCCGGTTGTCAATGACCGTCGGATAACCTGCGTTCGGCATAATCGACATGACCTGGGGCTGATCCGGAAGAGACATTCCCTCAAGCAGACGGGTCATCTGGCGCACACCGACGGCGCAGTTCATGCCAACCGCGTCAAATACACCCGACTCCTGCGCCGCCTGAATCAGATCGCTTCCGAACTGCCCGTCTCTCGTATATCCTTCCGGCAGAACCGCAAAGGAAATGATAATAAACGGATCTTCCACCCGGCTGCGGATGTATTCTGCGGCTTCTTTCACACCGTCCATGGACGGAAGGGTCTCAAACAAAAAATTTTCCACGCCCATATCGATAAACTGGCGGCATACCCAGATGTACTCTTCGGCAGTCTGGTCTTCTGGGAGTCCGGTCACTGGTCCCAGATCTGCAAATACCGCTGCCTGAAACGGCTCCGCGGCCTTTTCCGCCAGAGTCCAGGATGCGTGCAGGATTTTCCGGCACTGCTCCTCTTCATAGATCGTGCGGTTTGCGGCAAATGTATTGGTTTTTATCGCCCCGGCGCCGGCATCCAGATATTCCCTGTGTATGGCAGAAACCAGAACCGGCTTGTCTATGGATGCTAGTTCGCATCCCTGTCCGGACGTATGCTCTTTTGAAGCGATATAGGTTCCCATGCCGCCGTCAAACAGGAGCGCGCCTTCCTTCAGCGTCTGTTTCACTTGATTCATCTTTCATCCCTCCTATGGTCATCCGGGCACTTAGCCAAGCACTTCTTTCGCGGCATCCGCAGACGCCTTAGCATCCGCCACATAGTAATCTGCGCCCATTTCATCTGCATACTCCTGCGTCATAACTGCGCCGCCGACCATAATTTTACAAGGATGCCCGGATGCATGCAGCGCGTCCACGGTTTTCCGCATAGAAACCACCGTCGTCGTCATCAGAGCAGAAAGCCCGATCAAATGCACATCCTGTTCGATCGCGGTGTCGACCACTTTCTGCACCGGAACATCTCTTCCCAGATCAATCACCTGATAACCGTAATTTTCCAGCACAACTTTTACGATATTTTTTCCAATATCGTGGATATCGCCTTCCACAGTAGCGACGATAATTTTTCCCTTACTGACCGTTTCCCCTCCTTCAGCGATCTGCGCCTTGATATAGTCGAGTCCTGCGCAGGCAGCGTCGGCGGCATTGATCAGCTGCGGAAGGAACAGGATCTGTTTTTCATACTGATCACCGACTGTGTCAAGCGCAGGAATGATCATCTGATTGATGATATCCATGCCTTCCATTGTCTGCATGAGTTCTATAGTCAGATCCCGAGTTTCCTTCTTCAGTCCTTTCAGAATGGCTCTTTCCATCCTGGCTTTCGGCGACTGATCCGTGTCTGAGCCGGAATCAGCGGAAACCGGAGATGCCGGGATGCTTCCTTGCGCGTTTGTTTTTGCCGCATTCTTCACGGCTTTCACACGCTGCGGATCAGCCATACGCTGGATATAGCCCATGCAGTTCTCATCCTGACCGGACAGCGCCCGGAAAGACGCCACGGCATCCATTACGGCCTGGCTGTTCGGATTGATGATCGGAAAATCCAGACCGCAGTACATCGCCTGTGTCAGAAAACTCTCTGTCACATGAGTGCGCTCCGGGAGGCCAAAAGAAATATTGCTGACACCGAGCGCGGTATGAAGCCCGAGTTCCTGTGTGCACCGCCGAACGCCGTCCAGCGTCTCTCTTGCCTGGTTCTGCTGCGCGGAAACGGTCAGGGTCAGGCAGTCAATGATCAGATCTTCAGACGGAATTCCATACGACGCGCAGGCACTCTGAATGTTTTCCGCGATCCTCACACGGTCATCTGAAGTCTTGGGAAGTCCGCCCTTATCCATCGTCAGGCCGATGACTGCTGCTCCGTATTTCTTTACAATCGGCAGAATCGCCGCCTGCTTTTCCGGTTCTCCGTTTACGGAATTCACAATCGCTCTTCCGTTGACCGCGCGAAGTCCGGCTTCCACTGCGTCCGGCTCGGGGGAATCGATCTGCAGCGGGATCGTTACCACGCTCTGAACAGCGCGGACAACCTCTTCCATGAGCTCAGCTTCATTCAGACCCGGGACGCCGACATTGATGTCCAGAATTTCTGCGCCTGCATCCTGCTCAGCGATAGCTGTTTCCATAATGTAGTCCATGTCATGCTCTTTCAGAGCCTGCTGAAACCGTTTCTTTCCTGTCGGGTTGATCCGCTCTCCAACCACATGCACATGTCCGTTGAATTCCGCCATATGGCCCGCAGAACACACACCGCGGCGGCCTGCGCGGCTGTTCCTGCGCTCTTCTGCAGAGGGACGGGCAGCATCCTTATAAACTGCTGAAAGCGCGCGGATATACTCCGGCGTCGTTCCACAGCAGCCTCCGACCGCGCTGACCCTCAGATCTTGATACGCACGCATCTGCTCCGCGAACTCGCCTGCTGTAATTCCGTACGCCCCCGTTTTCGGATCCGGAAGACCGGCGTTCGGCTTTACGATCAGCGGAAGATCTGTCCAGTCGCGCATCTCTCTGATCAACGGATAGATTTCTTCCGGTCCCAGAGAACAGTTGATTCCGATCGCGTCGACGCCGAGAGAGGTTAACGTCTGCGCCGCGCACGGTACAGAAGCGCCCAGAAAAGTCCTTCCGTTCTCTTCAAACGTCATCGTCACCCAGACCGGAAGGTTCGTATTCTCTTTCACCGCCAGAACGCCGGCTTTTGCCTCATACAGGTCCGTCAGCGTTTCCAGTACGGCAAGATCCGCACCCGCTTTCTCTCCGGCCTGCGCCTCCTCTTTAAAAATGGCATATGCCTCGTCAAAGTGCAGTGTCCCAAGAGGAGAAAGCAACTCTCCGATCGGCCCGATATCAAGCGCTGTCCGCGCACGGCCCTCGGCCGCCAGTTTTGCGGTTCTGACATTGGCTTGGATAACCTCAGCAGCAGAATGCCCGGTTCCCTCCAGCTTGCGCGCATTAGCGCCAAAGGTGCAGGCATAGATCACCTGGCTTCCTGCTTCTATATATCTCTGATGGATAGAGGTCAGAATGTCTGGGTGCTGCATACCGAAAACTTCCGGATTCTCTCCGGTTTTCAGCCCGCTCTGCTGCAGCTCCGTACCCATTCCTCCATCCAGTATAATTACCTGTTCCATTTATATATCACTCACTTTCTCGTTCTACAGCGGCTCTCCCGTACAGGTCACGCCTTTCTTCCTGAACCTGCAGTTTCTGAACATCGGACAGTTCTCGCATCCTTTCCCCCGCATCTTCAGCGGATGATCGGAGATCCCCATGATCGCCATCACCGATTTCCGCGGGATCATCAAATGCGTCGGGCTCTGCGTCACGCCGATTCGCTTCTCCACATTCAGCAGCGCGCAGAAATCCGGATTCTCAGAAAACGGAAGATCTCCGTATCCCGGGCTGAACCGGTCAGACAGATACTTTCCCTGCTGCTCCACTTCTGCTCTGAGATCAGATTCAAAGTTATTACAGACGTTTTCAACGGCTGTACTCGCGCAGGCATCCATAATCAGCGCATCCGACATGCTCTTTACCTCATAGCGCATGAGCAGGCGCTCCACCATGGCGCCGATCGTTGCTCCAAGCAGGACAACTTCCTGACAGTGATCCAGCAGATTCGCCATATCTCTTCCGGCAAGAGTCAGCCCATCCACATGGCTGTTTTCTACCGGCAGCCGCTTCCATACAATGCGCGGAACAGATGCCCGGCTGACTTCCCGGATGCAGCGTTCAATCTGCTGCCGCAGATTCTCATCAATTTCCTGCCCCCGATACCCCAGATATTTCAGTATTTCATTTTCATTTAACTCGGTCAGTCTTGGCGTCAGCATTGCACTCTCCTTTACTTCCGTTTCCCCGGGCTGCATCCCGCTGTGCCGTGAGCACCCCGCAGGAGCGAGATCTTTGGCACACGTTTATTATGCCCGGACGCATTGCCATTATATCAAAAGAAAAGGACTTCTGCAGTGATTTTTGTTATATCAATGCAAAAGTCCTTGATAATTTTTGGCTAATATACACAATCTGTCAAAAGCAGATTCTTTCTTTATGTGTGAATGTGAACTGCGATCTGCAGATTACTCCTGAATCTGCTCATCATTCTCAGCTTCAGCCTCCATCGGATCATACAGCGGCTGCTCTCTGTAACGAGAGAATCCGGAAAGGTCGAACTTCTCGAGATTCTCGACAATAGAGCGGCTGTCGGCCTGATCCAGGATCTCCTTACGCGTATGAAGCGCTTTAGGACTGTCGTCCCTGCTGCTCGGTCCGTGGAAGCAGCCTCCCTCGCAGCACATGCCCTCAATAAAGTCTTCCGGAAGCTTTCCTCTCTCCGCGAGAAGCAGTGTCTTCTTACATTCCGCACCTCCGCTGACTCTGGCAACCTTGAGGTCGCTGTCCTTGCCAACCTCTTTCAGGTACTCCAGGCAGGATCCGGATACGCCGCCGGATGTCGCGTATTTCTTTCCATATACACTGGATTCCTGGTACTCGTCCTCTACCGGCTCCAGTTTCACACCTTTTGCGCGCATGACAGCCTCAATCTCACTGTAAATCATCGCATAATCCGCATTTCCTTCAATCTGCTGGTCGATGATCTCCGATTTCTTGGCTACGCAAGGTCCGATGAACACGACAACGCATCCCGGATGACGCGCTTTCAGATAGCGAGAAATCTCGCACATCGGGCTGACTGCAGTGGACACCTTATCTCTCATCTTTGGATAGTGGCGGACAATCATGTTTACAAATCCCGGGCAGCATGATGTCGTTCTCATCTCGCCCTTCTCCGCAGCTTCTGCCCATTCTTCTGCCTCAGCAGAAGTAGTCAGGTCCGCACCGAGTCCGACTTCGATAAAATCAGTAAATCCGACTTCCTTCATAGCTTTCTTCCATGAAGCCATGTTGATGCCCTTGCCGAACTGTCCTTCCGTTGCCGGCGCTGCAACGGCATAAACTTCCTTATCCGATTTAATCGCCTCAATAACCGGAACAATCGCGTCCTTGCTTCCGATCGCCGCAAACGGGCAGTGGTGGATGCACTGACCGCAGCGGATGCATTTCTCCTCATCAATGACGGACAGACCGTTTTCATCATAAGTCAGCGCGTTTACCGGGCAGCTGGACTTGCACGGACGCTTCAGGTGCACGATCGCATTGTACGGACATGATCTTGCGCACATTCCGCATTCCTTGCACTTATTCGGGTCGATCATCGAACGTTCTTTTCCCGGATGAATCGCATCAAAACGGCAGCTCTTGACGCAGGACTTTCCGACGCAGTTCTGACAGTTGTCTGTAACGACATAACTGGAAATCGGACAGTCCGCGCAGGCCGCTTCGATAACCTGGATGACATTTCCGTCGTCCTTCGGCCCCGGCGCCTTTCCCAGTGCCAGACGGACTCTGCCCCTGACGATTTCACGCTCCTTATACACGCAGCATCTCCAGTGAGGGATGGTTCCCGGAATGATCTTCTCCGGAATAAACTCTGCTTCTTCTTCCAGTTTTCCCTCAAAAGCGAGCTTGGCAACCTCATACATGACGTCACGCTTCAGGTCCAAAATACTCTCATCTGCACGCATTTTTTCCTCCATATCTCAATCTGGTATACAGTATCCGACTCCTTGCTCCCATCATCGTATCAATCTTCGATTGCAATGTACAGTGAAATAAGACATTCTTCAAGTACTTTTTCAGAACCATAATATTTCTATTTAAATCCACAATAAATAGCGGATAACATGATCGTCCAGCACAAAATGTGTGCAGTCTCTCCTTATATCCGCCTCTTCATTTATCGATGATTTCTATATTTCCAGATTTTCTGCGCAGCATCGATTCAGATTGTAATTCCTGCCGTCCATCCGGTCGACCACGCGATCTGAAGATTATATCCTCCTGTCTCCGCATCCAGATCCAGCACTTCCCCGGCAAACTTCAGACCTCCGCATATCCTGGACGCCATCGTCTTTCCGTCAATTTCTGACGTCTTGACTCCGCCCTGCGTAATCACTGCTTCCCGGAAACCCGCCGTCCCGCTCACGGTGAGTTGAAAAGCATGCAGATTCTCCACCAGCCTGTTCCGTTCCTTACGTTTCAGCATGCCGGTCTCCTGATCCCCGGCAATCCCACTCTCCTGAAGCAGCCGTTCCAGCACCGCCTGAGGAATCTCTCCAATCTTGATGTTCTTCATGCTCTTATGGGGAGACCGTTTCTGTTCGTCCAGAAGAAACTCGTCCGTCTCCTCCCTGCTCTGATCCGGGAGAAAATCAACCCGGATCCGCACAGGCTTCTCCCCTTTATCTTTCGACAAATAATAACTGGACAAGTTCAGAACGGCAGGGCCGCTCAGGCCGTAATGGGTGATCATCGCTGGTCCTCGGTTCTCCGCCAGTGTCTTTTTTCCGCTGCGGATCTGCAGACGGACATCCGGAAGGCTCACCCCCTGAAGCCCGCGCAGATCTTCCTGAATCTTCAGAGGTACCAGAGCCGGACGGCACGGAACAATTCTGTGTCCGCACGCTGCCGCCATTCTGCAACCGTCTCCGTCAGCTCCGAGTGCAGGAGCAGCCATTCCGCCGGCAGTGACAATGACCCAGTCTGCCGCTATCTGCTCACCTTCAGAGGTTTCCACACCTGTGCAGAACCGGCCTTCCGGATCCACCACCAGCTTCTCTGCGCGGCAGCCGCACCGGATATCTACCTGCTCTTTCTTCAGCAGCTGTATCCAGGCATCCCGGACATCTTCAGCCCGGTCAGATACAGGAAAAACTCTCCCGTTCTCTTCCACCTTGGTCTTCAGTCCTGCTTCTTCCAGAAGGTTCAGCAGGTCCCGGTTTGTAAATGTATGAAAAGCATGGTACAGAAATTTCCGGTTTGAGACAACGTGCTGCAGAATTTCATCCATATCTCTGCTGTTTGTCAGGTTGCAGCGCCCGTTTCCCGTGACCAGAAGTTTTCTCCCGAGTTCCCGGTTTTTTTCAAGCAGAACGACAGAATGGCCGCGGCGTCCTGCCGCCACGGCCGCTGTCATTCCGGCGGCTCCGCCGCCGATTACAATCACTCGCATAAATTAGTATTCCTCATAACTTCCAAGATAACGGAATTCCAGACTCATCTCCTGAAGCTGATTGATCATCTGCGCAAACGCCTCCGTATAAACCGACTCTTCAATATCAAAGTAGAACATGAACTCGAACTCGCGGCTCGGAAGAGGACGGCTTTCCAGTTTAAGGAGATTGATTCCCATGGCATTGAAGCGCGCCATTGCCTGATACAGAGAACCGGCCTCATGACGGAGTACGATCATAATGCTCGTTCTGTCTGCGCCCGGGTAAATTTCCAGATCCTTGGCAATGCAGATGAAACGCGTATAGTTATTATCTCTGTCCTGAATGGATTCTTCCAGGCACTCCAGTCCGTAGAGCTCACCGTTCTCCACCGATCCGATTGCAGCGGCGTCATGTCTGCCGGATTCTGCGACCATCTTGGCTGCTTCTGCCGTATTTTCGCACACATGGAGCGTAGCCATCGGGAAGTGTTTCAGATAATCCTCACACTGAGACAGCGCCTGCTCGTGAGAATAGATGTCCTTAATGTCTTCTTTGTTCGTTCCCGAATTGACCAGGAGACAGTGGTCGATGCGAATCCGCATGCTGCGGACAATATGGAAATGGTATTCCTGCATCAGATCATACACCTGATTGACGGAACCTGCCGTGCTGTTTTCAATCGGGAGCACGCCGTAGTGGCAGAGACCGGCATCAATCGCCGCGAACACACCGCGGAAATTCTTCATGTACATGATCACCGGCATCTTGAACATCTTATCGCACGCCTGCTGAGAATACGCTCCCTGCACACCCTGGCAGGCAACGGACGGCGCCTCCGGAAAGGTCTTAGGCGTATTTTCAATCGCGTCCATAATCTGCTCCGTCAGCGGAGTTGATTTATTCAGCGTCCGCACCTGATGGTCTCTGCTCATCTCCATGATGGAGGAAAACAGCATCCGGTTGTAGTACGCAAGGTCTGGAGAGGACTGCTCCTGAACGCGGTCGAGCAGCTTCCGCTCGCGCACCGGATCCAGAATGCGAAGTCCGTTCTCGTCTTTGTACTGCGCGATTTTTTCAGAAATCCGCATTCTCTCTTCCATTTTCTTTATAAGCTCACGGTCAATTTCATCAATCTGTGTTCTATAGTCCTGAATATCCATTCGATCTCCTGTCTTTAACATTCTTCTGCGATGTCTCTTGGGTTCATTAAGTTGATCAGAGCCAGAGCAGCCGCAGATTCCACGCACGGAAGCGCCCGCGGCACGATGCACGGGTCATGACGTCCATGCACCTCCAGAACCGCGTTTTCCCCGGAGGACCAGCTGATGCTGTCCTGCGGCTGTGAAATCGACGGGGTCGGTTTGAACGCACACCGGAAAATAATCTCCATGCCGTTCGTTATTCCGCCCAGAATCCCTCCGCTGTTATTCGATGTAGTCCGGATATTGCCATCTTCATCATAACGGAACGGGTCGTTGTTCTGACTTCCTCTCATTCTGGATGCAGCAAACCCGGCGCCGAACTCGATGCCCTTAACCGCCGGAATAGCAAACACGGTCTGTGCGATGGCATTCTCCACACCGTCAAACATCGGATCGCCGATTCCCGCAGGGACTCCGGTTATTCTGCATTCAACAATTCCGCCGACCGAATCCAGATCCTCTCTGGCACGGTCGATTTCCTGAAACGGATCTTCATGATTTCCGCCGATCTCCACGATCCGCGCGTCAATTTCCACGCCCTTTTTCTGCAGAATCTGCTTAAAAATTCCTCCGGCAATACACAGCGGCGCCGTCAGGCGTCCTGAAAAATGACCGCCTCCGCGGACATCCTCATACCCTCCGTATTTGATGTGCGCCGTCAGATCCGCATGTCCCGGCCTCGGAATATCCCGGATATTGTCATAATCTCCGGATTTGGTATTGGTATTCTGGATCAGCGCAGTCAGAGGTGCGCCGCATGTCGTGCTGCCCACCAACCCGCTGATGAATTCCGGTTTATCTGCTTCTTTTCTCGGTGTGGAATATCGACTCTGCCCCGGAGCCCGGCGGTTCATAAATCGCTGAAGCTCCTCCATATTAATGGGAATCCCTGCCGGAAGGCCGTCGATCGTCACACCGATTGCCTCCGAATGGGACTGCCCGAAAATCGATATCCTCACCCATTTCCCATATGATGAAGACATCTGCTCTTCCTTTCTGTTCTATGTACACCCGAGCCATCTGCGGCTTCGAGAATCTATTTCTGTATTACATTTCCGTCCAGGCCCATCTTTTTCATCTCCTGAAAAAAGGTCGGGTATGACTTGGACGCGGCGCCTGAACCGATGATCGCAACCGGGTTTTCACACGCTGCAGACGCAGCCGCGGCCATCATCACAATGCGGTGATCATGAAACCCGTCAGCCTCGCCGCCCGTCAGCTTTTGTCCTCCGGTCCCGCGGATAATCAGCCCGTCAGGTCTTTCCTGAATGTCAGCGCCAAGACTCTGAAGGACTTCTGCAACCGCCTGCAGACGGTCGCTCTCTTTCATTCGGAGCCGTTCCGCGTGGGAAATGACGGTCACGCCATCTGCGATGCTTCCGATCAGCGCAAGCTCTGGAACAATATCCGGGATATTCCCCGCGTCTATTTCGATTCCGGTGAGTTTATCCGCAGACGGACGAACGGTAACGACATCCTCTTCCATATCTGCGTCAGCGCCAAACTTTTTTAACAGCTCATAGATTTCTGCGTCTCCCTGCGCCGTGTCGGAGCGAAGTCCGTGAACGGCTACGGCTTCCTCTCCAATCGCTCCCATCGTCAGCCAGAATGCGGCATTGGACCAGTCGCCTTCAACCCGGTACTCTTCCGGTCCCTGATACATCTGCCCGCCGCGGATTGAAATTTTCCCGCCGTCATCGCGAAAATTAATTCCGAACCGCTCCATGGTGCGTTCCGTCATCCGGACATACCCGGCGGACTGCAGTTCTCCCGGAATCTCAATTACACTGTCTCCTCTGAGAAGCGGCAGCGCAAACAGAAGACCGCTGATATACTGCGACGACACATTTCCCGGAATGGTAAACGTTCCCGGCTGAAGTTTTCCCTCAATCTCGAACGGAACGCGGCCCATCGGGCTCAGACGGCATCCATGCGCCTCCAGCTCCTCATACAGCGGAGACAGAGGGCGCTTCGGCAGCCTCCCCTCCGGAAAAAAAATGCCATGAACGCCCAAGGCCGCCGTCACCGGAAGCAGAAACCGGAATGTCGATCCGCTCTCCCTGCAGTGCAGCTCCGCCGGCGCCTCGTTGGCGGCTGCCTCTTTCAGTGCCTCCATGCAAGACACCGTCGCCCGGATATCATCTGAAGTTCCGTCACAGACAACACGGCACGGATGCTTGGAAAGATACGCGCAGATCCATGCGCGGTGCGCGTCTGACTTACTGGATGTAATCGTGACATGCTTCATTTTATTGTTCTCCCTGTACATACGGCCTGCCGGAATGGAGCAGTTCGAGCAGATCGTTCACCGGAACCGTTTTTCTTACGCAAGTTCCGATACACTCCGGAATCACCAGATCGATGGAATCCTTTTCGCGTTTTTTATCGGAACGCATGATTTCATCCAGCTCCTCATCGGTGTACGGAACAGACAGATCAAATCCGTATTCCAGGAGCAGGCTGTGCAGCGAGTCTCTGACAGAACCATCACACCATCCCTGCTCCGCTGCGATCGCCGTCATAAAATTCATGCCCTTGGCGACAGACAGTCCGTGGCTGAACGCGTATCCGCTCTTCTGTTCAATAGCGTGGCCGATTGTATGCCCAAAATTCAGAAGGTGGCGGACGCCGTAATCGAACTCATCTTCCTCGACAAATCTCTGTTTAATCCCGACGCAGGTTTTCACAATTTCTTCCAGACTCTTCCAGGCGTCATCTGGATTCTGCAGCCTGCTGAACAGATCGCAGTCAGCGATCATGCCGTACTTAATGACCTCGGCCATGCCATCGAGAAGCACAGAATGCGGAAGAGAGTTCAGAAGCTCCGCGTCCTGCAGAACCAGCTCCGGCTGGTGAAACGCACCGGCCAGGTTCTTTCCTTCCGGAAGATTGATCGCTGTCTTTCCGCCGACGGAGGAATCCACCGCGGCCAGCAGTGTCGTCGGCACCTGTATGACGCGGATTCCGCGAAGATATGTCGCCGCCGTAAATCCGGCCAGATCTCCGACCATGCCGCCTCCCAGCGCGACAACCCCGTCCGCGCGCGTCAGTGGAATTTCTGCAAGATTGTTCAGCATCTGCAGATAAACCAGTCCGCTCTTTGACTCTTCTCCTGCCGGAACAGTGAACGTATAGACGTCAAAACCCGCCTCCTCAAGAGAACACCTGCATGGCTCCAGATAATGCGGTCCGACATGATCATCCGTAATCACCGCCAGTTTACCGCCGTCCTGAATTTCCTTCACGCGCCAGCCGATTTCTTCCAGTTTCATCCTCTTCTCCCTTCCATTTTCCCTTATTTCCGAACACTCCTGAGCAGTCTTCCCTACTGCGCAATCTCTGCAAGATGCTCTCTCTCCTCGCGTCCCTCCGCCAGGAGATCCGTCAGCTTGCTGCGGTCGCCGTTCTCCAGCGCCTCCTTATATTTCTGCAGCTCATCGATCAAAAGGTTCAGCTTGGACAAGAGGTTGTCCCTGTTTTCCATAAACAGATCAGTCCAGACATGCTCATTCAGAAACGCAACTCTGGTCATATCCCGGAAACTGCCTCCGGCTACCTCCGCTTCTTCACGGATACCGTCATCACATTTTACAAAAGAGCTGGACACTAGGTGCGACAGCTGAGAAGTGAATGCAATGACCTCATCATGCTCCTCCGGCGTCATGACAGAAAATCTGGAAAATCCCGCCATGCGGAGAATATGTTTAACTTCTGTCATTAAATCCAGATCGTTTCTGTCCCGGTCGCTTGGAACAACTGCGCAGACTGCTCCGTCGAACAGGTTCTCTTCGCTGTTTTTAAATCCCCAGGTTTCACGGCCTGCCATCGGATGTGTGCTGACAAAGGTAATCCCGGCGGTTTTTTCAAGGCCGAACCCGATTTCGCAGATTCTGCGCTTAACGCCGCAGCAGTCCATAATAATCGGCTGCTTTTCTTTTTTTCCGATTTCTTCTGCATGACTGTTCAGCCACTCTTCTGCCGCGCGCGGCGGAATGGCCAGGAAGATGCAGTCGCAGTCCTGAACATTATCCTCGCCCAGGACGCCGTCGCAGCTTCCCTGCATCTGAACGAACTGAAGTGTGAGCGGCTGCACATCATAGCCGTAAACCTCAGCTCCGGATGCTTTCAACGCTCTTGCTAAAGATCCTCCGATCAGCCCAAGTCCTACGATTCCAACCTTCATTTTATAACTCCTTTCCGATCAGATGTTCCTGATCCGCCTCTGTTGCCAGATAATATCTCTTTTTGATTTCTGTATATTATAGCTGATTTATTTCCTTGCCTGTATGCCTTTTGTCCTCAGGAGATGGAGAACTAGTCCTCCATCGCTGCCTTGCGGACACGTCTTACTGCGTTCATGGTGTCATCGAACATGTCCGGTGTCTGGGACTGCGCACCGTCACACAGAGCCTTGGCCGGGTTGTTGTGCACCTCGATCATGATGCCGTCTGCTCCGCACGCCGCTGCAGCCAGCGCCATCGGCTTGACAAAGTTTCTGCGACCTGTCGCATGGCTCGGGTCGACGACAACCGGCAGGTGGCTCATCTCGTGAAGCGCAACGACTGCAGAAAGATCCAGCGTGTTTCTTGTGTAAGACTCGAATGTGCGCACGCCTCGTTCGCAGAGGATAACCTTTTCATTTCCGCCTGCCATGATGTACTCAGCACTCATGAGCAGTTCTTCCAGAGTGTTGGCCAGACCTCTCTTCAGCAGGATTGGCTTGTCCAGTTTTCCGAGTGCTTTCAGAAGCTCAAAGTTCTGCATATTTCTGGCGCCGACCTGAATGACGTCGACATTCTCGAACAGCGGAATATGATTCTCATTCATAATTTCAGAAACGATCGGAAGTCCGGTCGCCTCCTTTGCCTTTTCCAGAAGCTCCAGTCCCTCTGCGCGTTTTCCCTGGAAGGAGTAAGGCGATGTTCTCGGCTTGAACGCGCCTCCTCTGAGGAGTGTCGCACCGGCAGCTTTGACGCGTCTGGCAACTTCTACGATCTGCTCCTCCGACTCTACCGAACACGGACCGGCGATCACTGCAAAATTGCCTCCGCCTATCTTGGTATCTCCGATATCGATTACCGTATCTTCCGGATGGAATTTTCTGTTTGCCTTTTTGTACGGCTCTGTTACACGTTTTACATCCTGAACAATATCGAGCATGGACAGCATGTCCACATCAATTCTGCTGACGTCGCCGACCAGTCCGATAATCGTCTGGAATGTTCCCTCTGATACGTCTGCCTTGACGCCCTGCTGCTCGAGCCATTCAACCAGCTGATTCTGCTGTTCCTTTGATGTTTCGTGTTTCAGTACTACGATCATTTTTCCCTCCCTGCATGTTTTCATGCGCTCTTCTGTTCCCGCGGTTCCTGCGGGGCGCTTCCATCCGTCATTTCCCGGAAGATGCGTTTCATAAAAAAAGCCCCGCAGTCTTTGCTGCGAGGCTAAAATTCAATCATTTACATGACGAGAACTTTTCATAACATTATGCCCTATTGGCCATTGCAGCAAAACAGCTTTTTCTTTTGTTAAAGAAAAAGTAATAATAATAGTATTCAGCTGCAAACCAAAAGTTTCTCATTCCTATAAATCCTTTCACTAAATTCAATTCTGTCTTTACGACACTGCTAGATTAACACTTTTCGATGCATAAGTCCAGTACATTTTCACAAATAATGCATGTATTTTTGTTTGGCATCTACAAATCGTCCATCGTTCTATAGTATAATGACTTGACAAAACTCGCATAGTGCGGTTCAATAGAAACCGTAATATCACACATTAAAGCGATAAAGCATTAAAGCGCGTGCCCAGAGACCTTTTTCTCCGCACGTCTGCATACCTGGAATATAAACAGAGGAGTCACATATGTATATAATGAAGCCGTCAAAACAAAGAACCGCAGAAGACCGCCGCGCGGTCAGAAACACGGTTGCAGACATCATCGATGATGTCTGTGAAAACGGAGATGCCGCGCTCCGGAAATACTGTCAGAAGTTCGATGATAACAACCGAGAGAATTTCCGGGTTTCACGCGAGGAAATTCAGGAAGCCTATGAACAGCTCACTGAACAGGAACTCGCAGACCTGAAAGCTGCACATGCTAATATCCGCGCGTTTGCACGCGCGCAGAGGGAAACGCTGACGGAAGTGCATGACTTCAGCCCGCAGGAAGGGATCTACTTAAGCGATCGCGTCATTCCTGTCAATTCCTGTCTCTGCTACGTTCCGGGCGGCCGTTTTCCGCTTTACTCCAGCGCGCTCATGCTGATTACACCGGCAAAAGAGGCCGGAGTAAGACGAATCGTTTCTTGCTCTCCGGTCATGCGCGGCACTGGAAAGATGAATCCGAAAACTCTTGCTGCCATGGATCTTGCGGGTGCAGATGAGATTTACGCTGTATCCGGCGCGCAGGCTGTCGCCGCTTTTTCTTACGGAACAGATCATATCCGTCCGGTCGATATGATCGTCGGTCCGGGAAACCAGTACGTCGCAGAAGCCAAGCGCCAGTGCTTTGGTCAGGTCGGCATCGATTTTGTCGCCGGTCCGAGTGAAGTTCTGGTTATCGCAGACAAAAACGCGCGGCCGGATGTACTTGCGGCTGACCTCATGGCACAGTCTGAACACGATCCGAACGCTAAGGGCATCCTGCTCACAGACAGTGAAGATCTCGGACGATCTGTCATGCAGTGTGTAGAAGAAGAGCTGAAGATTCTGCCGGAAAGCAATCGTGAGAACGCATCTGCTTCCTGGCACGATTTTGGGGAAATCCGCATCCTCGATTCTCTGGACCAGGCTCCGGACATTGCAAACGAAATCGCTCCGGAACACCTGGAAATCAACGTTGCTGATCCGGGCAGCATACAGGAAAAATGTGTCAACTACGGATCCATGTTCATCGGCGGAAATACAGCCGAAGTATTCGGCGACTACGCGTCCGGCACCAACCACACACTGCCGACTATGCGCGCCGCCCGCTATACCGGCGGTGTCTGGACCGGCATGTTCCTGAAAGTCTGCACACACCAGAGCATGACCCGCGCAGCATCACAGGCCATCGCGCCGCTCGCGGCCAGAATGGCCCGCGGAGAAGGCCTGGAAGGCCACGCGATCGCCGCAGATAAAAGAAAATAATCCGTCATTTCTTTTTATTATTAAAGTGCGCTTAAAGTGCGCTGTTTCCCGTGTATGAAACAGCGCACTTTACTTTATCACGCAAAAGCAGCGCCTATATATTTTGTTCTAACATACAAATTTCCGAAAAATATTTTGCGAAAACCACAAAATAACACTTGATTCCTTCGCCCGCTGCGAGTATACTATGTTCAACGTCGGCTGAGGAGGCCGGCGGTTCCGGATCGGCACACTTTTTCACTCATGCCGGAAAAGCAGATGTGCAGAAGACCTGCACTGTCCGATATCTGGAACCTCCTGTTTACTAAGAATCAAAATGCAATTGAAAAAAGAGGCGCTGCGCATCATGATTACGGTCGATGCGCAGATGCCTCTTTTTTCAGTTCATAACAGTATTTTGATTCTTCACATGGACAGACCCATGCTTTCTGTCTGCCTTTCCATCAGAATTCCTCTGCCAGCAGATCCAGAAGATCGTCTCTTGAAATGACGCCGCTTCCGGCTCCTTCCGTATTCAGGATATCTTCAGCGAGCTGTTTTTTCGCGTCCTGCATTTCCAGAATCCGCTCCTCAATCGTATTTTTCATAATCAGCTTGTACACCGTTACATTCCGCTTCTGTCCAATCCGGTACGCACGGTCTGTCGCCTGATTCTGAACAGCAAGGTTCCACCATGGATCATAGTGAATCACGACATCCGCTCCGGTCAGGTTCAGTCCTGTTCCTCCGGCGCGCAGTGAAATCAGGAAAACCGGTGTATCCTCTTCATTGAAGCGCTCCACCAGTTCCAGCCGTTCAAGTTTAGGCGTCTTTCCGATAATCTTGAAAAACGGAATCTTTCTCTCGTTCAGATCCTCTTCAAGAAGATCGAGCATGGATACGAACTGGGAGAATACGAGAATCTTATGACCCTGCTCCGCTGCGCTTTCAATTAATTCTACACAGGCCTCTCTCTTCGCCGAGCCACCCTTGTAATCCGAATAGCAGAGCGACGGATCGCAGCAGATCTGGCGGATCTGCGTCAGAGCCGCAAAGATCTGGAAACGGTTTTTCTGGAATTCCTTAGCATCCTGCTGCATCAGCTTATTCCTCATCGCCTGTACCCTGGCCTGATACAGTTCCTTCTGTTCTTCCTCCATGAAGGAATAATGCACCTCTTCCAGTTTATCCGGCAGATCCTTCAGGACATCCTGTTTAAATCTGCGCAGAATAAACGGCGCGGTCATGTTTTTCAGGCGCTCCATCGTGCTTTCATCACGGCGCAGCACGATCGGTTTCTCGAACTCCTCGCGGAACGTATCATACTTATACAGAAATCCCGGCATCAGATAATCAAAGATGCTCCACAGCTCGGAAAGCCGGTTCTCAATCGGTGTTCCAGTCAGAGCAAACTTGGTTCTGCTCTGAATGATTTTTACAGATTTAGAAGCCGATGTTGAATGGTTCTTAATGTACTGCGCTTCATCGATGATCTCAAACCGGAACCGGAGATCCTCATACTCCGCGATATCCCTCTTCAGAAGATCATATGAAGTGATCAGGACGTCGTAATTCTCCGCCGCCTTGATCTTACGCGCCCTCTCCGGTGAAGTTCCTGTAATCGTGCAGGTTTTCAGCTCCGGAGCAAATTTTTCTATTTCTGCTTCCCAGTTGTAAACCAGAGAAGCCGGGGATACGACGAGAGACACGGCATCCTCTTGCTCTTCTTTTTTTGCCGCAAGAAGCACCGCGATGACTTGAACCGTCTTTCCCAGTCCCATATCATCGGCAAGAATCCCCCCGAATCCATACTTGTCCAGTGTGCGCAGCCAGCGGTACCCAACTTTCTGGTAGCGCCGCAGAACCCCTTTAAGGGAGGACGGGACGGCAAAATCCGCATCATCGATGGTCTTAAATTCTTTCACAAGCTCCTTGAATTTACGGCTGCGGTCAGCTTCAATACTGTCAGAGTCCTCGAGCATTTTCTCGATGTACAGTGTCCTGTAAGCCGGAATCTGCATATTTCCCTGAACAAACTCCTTAGGCGTCATCTGGAGAGACTCCATGATAGCCTCCAGGCGAAGGAAGGTATCCTCGTTCAAATTGATGAAACTTCCGTCCTTCAGACGGTAAAACCGCTTTTTTTCATGGTACTGCTCCAGGATTTCTGTCAGCTCATCCTGACTCATATCTCCTTCCACATGCAGATCCAGAAGATGTCCCTCTGTCAGCTTTACGCCGATTTTTACCGGTGTATTCTTGCGGATGCGCACGTTCTGGAAACGAGAAGTGGCGTTGACCTCTCCGATTTCCATCAGACGCTCTGCGCCGGCAGACATAAACCGGTAAACGGCATTGGAATTACTGCCGCAGGAAAGCATGTTCCCGTCTTCCGACGTCTCCGGGAAATACTGTCTCAGCTCTGTCCGTACGCGACTTTCTCTCTCCCAGTCCCGAATCGTCTCATCCTCGGAAGGTTCTCTCAGAAGATCAAACTGCCGGTCCCCGTACACGGATACCGCGCGGCAGGTCACATCCTGACCCGGTGCGTCCAGGTAGAACACAAACTCCGGCAGCGGCGGAAGACACTCCCGGATTCTGTCGCTGTCCTCAACTTCAACAGCCGCGTACCGGCGCATCCACGGAAGCATGTCATACATCAGCACACTCAGGTTTTTACGGCCAAAGACGTAGGAGAACTTGAGCGCATCGCCGTTCATTTTCAGACTGTCCCATAACGGCTGCATCGCTTCTACCGCATCCAGAGGGATCCGGCGCAGGTGATGCTGACCAAACCGGTACGCATACCGCTGCCCTTTGAAGATCTGCGGGCAGCTTCCCTCCATTCTGACGCCCTGCAGAAGTCCGCTGTCCGTGTAAAACGGCTGAATCAGAACCTTCACATGCAGATCGCCCAAGTCAGGTGAAATTCTGTACTTATCACCGCCGTACACCTTATACTCAAGAGAATCTCCCCGCAGAAGATCATAAAATTCATCCAGAACGGTTCCATAGAGCGGAATGTCACCATCCGGAGGTACGCTTTCCTGCCCGCTGTCCTCTGCCGCGTTATACTGACGGATGACGCGGAGCAGAAACTGGTAATACTCCAGGCCGCGCGAGGTGAACCGGTCGTCGCCGAGAAGGAACTCCGTTTTGCTTCCAAACTGCATCGACTGACGCTGCTCCGTCACAGCACAGAACTCCTGCAGATTCTTGATCTTATACTTTCTCCCGGATCCCACACGCATCATCAGCTGCAGCTCACCATTCTTCAGCATCACATACGGTTCAAGATCCAGCGGCGGCTGAGTCTGAATGAGACGGGCTTCTTCAGCCGTCCTCTCCTGCCGCGTGTACATCTGGACATATTCATTTCTGAAATTCCGGACCAGGCTGGTTGCGCCGTAATCAGTCGCGTCACCAGGGTTATTGTCGTAAAGATAGCTGCCCAGAAGATAAACCAGCGCAGCCATGTGCGGACAGATCTGATCGTGCCACTGCCCGCCGTTGTTGAAATAGGTAATCAGACAGTCTTTATGATAGCAAGTGATTTCCGTAATGGTATCCTGCCCGAACCAGGCGGAAATACTGACGCTGCGGTTCTTTTCATGAATGATGCCTCTTGCCATGCCGGACTGCACCCCGCCCATATTATAGAAGAAACGGACATCTACAGACTCCAGTTCAACAATCTTATCCTTTGCGAGGCGCATACCCTGGTTCCACAGATCAAGCGGCAGCTGCAGCTTCCTGAGCATTGCCGGATAATCAAAATACCGGTACTGATCTCGGAACAGCTTTTCAAAATTCCGATACACCGTCTCCGGAATTTCCGGACCCTTTTTCTTTTTCTGGTCTCTAACGTTGTCCACTCTTTTATCCTCTCCATAACGCTGACGCACGCCCGCGGCGCTCCTTTCCCTGTCCGGATCCGCGCCGCTCCCTGTGCATGCAAAACATACCATTCATAATATTATACACGCTCTGCAGATATTTTTGAATAAAGCCGTGTTTGAAAAAATATTTCTGCTATACTGATAGCAGAAAGGAGTACAGAAGACATGAACAGACCAGACGAACGTCTTATTCTTGCAATGATCCGCTACGATGAGGGCGATCCTCAGCGGATCCAGCATTTTCTTAAAGTTTATACATTCGCAACGCTGATTGCAGGACGCGAGGGCATCGACCCCAATGAAAAACACGTCCTGGAAACAGCCGCCATCGTCCACGACATCGGCATCCACGTCAGCGAAGAAAAATACGGAAGCAGCAACGGAAAATATCAGGAGCAGGAAGGGCCTGCAGAGGCTGAAAAACTGCTCCGCGATGTCGGCGGTTATTCTGAAGACCAGATTTCCCGTGTAAAATATCTGGTCGGACATCACCACACATATGACCACATCGACGGCGATGATTACCAGATTCTGGTAGAAGCCGACTTCCTCGTCAATCTCTACGAGGATCAGCTCGATGCCGATGCCGTAAAAAACGCAGAAGAAAAGATCTTCAGGACCGAAACCGGCCTGCAGATCCTTCACGATATGTTCAGACAATAATCACTCTCGCCGTTTATTTCAACACAGCAAACCGGCGCGGAACTTTCCTCTTCAGAAAGCCGCGCCGGTGTTTTTATTTTCCCTTATTTTACCTAATGATATGATTCTGGGAGGATGCACGCTGCTGTCTCCCGTCTTCCGGACATCCGGTCCGGCCGATTATCCGGCCGCTTTTCCCTTGCCCGTTATTCTTTTGTCCCTCGTCCTAGAGCAGACCTCCAACCGTATAGACCAGGAAAGACATGATCCATGCGACTACGCACTGCCAGACGACAATTCCGGCCGCCCACCTGCTTCCAAGCTCTCTTCTGATGGAAGCAATCGCAGCGACGCACGGCGTATACAGCAGGCAGAAAACCAGCAGCGCCAGTGCCGAAAGCGGAGTGAGCATGCCGGCAAGATTCTGCGAACCGCCGATCAGAACGTTCAGAGTGGCAACTACGCTTTCCTTAGCCATGAAGCCTGTGATCAGCGCGGTGGAAATCTTCCAGTATCCGTATCCCATCGGCGCGAACACCGGCGCGATCAGACCGCCGAGCATAGCCAGCATACTGTCTTCCGAATCCGTGACCATATGCAGCTGCGGACTGAAGTGCTGCAGGAACCAGATGACGATCGTTGCGACAAAAATCACTGAGAACGCACGCTCAAGGAAATCCCTGGCCTTGTCCCACAAAAGCTGAAGCACGGTCTTGGCGGACGGAAGCCTGTAGTTCGGAAGTTCCATGACGAACGGAACCGCCTCGCCTTTAAACATCGTATGCTTGCTGAGCAGCGCCATGATGATTCCGACCAGAATGCCGGTGAAATACAGCAGCACCATGATCAGCGCGCCCTTCCCCGGGAAAAACGCCGCCGTAAAGAATCCGTAAATCGGCAGCTTGGCAGAACAGCTCATGAACGGCGTCAGCATAATCGTCATTTTTCGGTCGCGCTCTGACGGCAGCGTCCTGGTCGACATGACCGCCGGAACGCTGCAGCCGAATCCAAGCAGCATCGGAACTATACTGCGCCCGGAAAGGCCCAGCCTTCGCAACTGCTTGTCCATGACGAACGCAACTCGGGCCATATACCCGGTATCTTCCAGCAGCGACAGGAAAAAGAACAGCGTGACGATAATCGGCAGAAAACTGACGACACTTCCGACGCCGCTGCATATGCCGTCGATAATCAGAGAATGGACAGCTCCGGTAACCCCGGCCGCCGTCAGCACATGATCCAGCATACTGGTGAATGCCTCGACACCCATGGCCAGCAGATTCTGCAAACCGGCGCCGATAACATTGAACGTCAGGTAGAAAACCGCAGCCATGATTGCAATAAACGACGGGATCGCTGTGTGTTTTCCTGTCAGAACCTTATCGATTCTGCGGCTGCGCTGATGCTCCTTGCTCTCATGCGGCATTACCACTGTCTTTTTCACCAGCTTCTCAATGAATGAAAATCGCATGTCGGCAATCGCCGCTGAGCGATCCAGGCCGCGTTCCTCTTCCATCTGCAGAATAATGTGCTCGATCGTCTCCTTCTCATTCTGAGAAAGACGCAGCGCGTCCATGATGCTCTGGTCGCCTTCAACAATTTTGGTCGCTGCGAAACGGAGTGGAATACCCGCATTTTCCGCATGGTCCTCAATCAGATGCATGATGCTGTGCAGGCAGCGGTGCACAGCTCCGCCGTTTTCATCTGGACTGCAGAAGTCCAGACGGCCCGGACGTTCCTGATAATGCGCGACATGAATTGCATGATCCGCCAGTTCCTGGATGCCCTGACCTTTGACCGCAGAAATCGGAACCACCGGAATGCCGAGCTCTTCTTCCATCTCATTGATCCTGATCGAACCGCCGTTTCCGGTCAGCTCGTCCATCATATTCAGTGCCAGCACCATCGGCACATCCAGTTCCATCAGCTGCATGGTCAGGTACAGATTACGCTCAATGTTGGTCGCGTCCACGATATTAATAATGCCGCGCGGCTTCTCTCCGATAATGTACTGTCTGGTGACAATTTCTTCGCTGCTGTATGGAGACATTGAGTAAATTCCCGGGAGATCTGTGATCTCCGTATTTTTCTGCCCGAGAATTATTCCGCTCTTCCGGTCGACAGTCACGCCCGGAAAATTTCCGACGTGCTGATTCGACCCCGTCAGCTGATTAAACAGTGTCGTCTTTCCGCAGTTCTGATTCCCTGCAAGCGCGAACGTCAGCCGCTCATCATCAGGAAGCGGGTGTTCATCTGCGCGGGTATGATATTTTCCACCCTCGCCAAGTCCAGGATGATCCAAAAGCTCACTTTCTCCATCTGCTTCCCTTTGCTTTTGTTCCTTTTGATGATCCTGCGCCTGATGCTCTGCGCGTTCCGTGCGCTTATCCTCGATCTTCCTGCGCACCGGCTCTATTTCAATCTTTGCCGCGTCATCCAGGCGCAGCGTAAGCTCATAGCTGTGAATCTGCAGCTCCATAGGATCTCCCATCGGAGCATATTTAATCAGTCGGACAACTGCTCCCGGGATCAGACCCATATCCAGAAAATGCTGGCGCAGAGCGCCCTCGCCTCCAACCGTCCGGACCCGCGCGCTTTCGCCGATTTCCAATTCTTTTAACGTTTTCATTTCCGCCGTTTTCCTCTCTTGCTTGTCTGCATCTCTTCCGATGCCCATTTCGCTTAACCTGCGAACTGTATACTATTATATAGCAATGTCAAGAAGGAGTTAAACACCTCAAATAAAATACTTCCCTCCATATAAAGAAAACCCGGAAGACAGAAAGGCGCCTGGATCCGCTTAAATACCTGCATCCTGCGTATTCACGCACTCTTTCTGAAAAATTCCGGGTATAAACATCGTAATCAATAATTTCTGCTTAATATTGTGCCGGGCAACAAACGCACATCATTACTTATACAGTACGAGTGCGATGAACTCCAGCGGCTCATCCTCCTCATTCCAGAGGGCATGCGTCTCGCCGTCGCCTGTGAACATCACATCTCCAGGGCCTACGTCAACCGTCTTTCCCTCTGTCAGATACTTTCCGTGACCGCTCAGAACATAATACGTCTCCGCGTCACCTTCATGCGTGTGCTTTCCGACTTCACAGCCTTTTTCCAGAACCATGTGGTTGAACACACGTCCCTTATTATACATTTCCTCATCCGTCTTCAGAATCTTTCTGGCCAGAACGTGTCCCTTTCCGCCTTTAAACCCCTCAACGACCGCCGGTTCTCCGATGTTGCGTACAAATGCCATTGTCTGCCTCCCTGTTTATCCATGATTGTTCTGCCGCGGCGCAGCGGATGTCCGCGCGTCTTCCTTCCGTCTTTCCGACAAAAGCTGAACGGCCAAGAATGTACGCTAAAATTATAAAGCAGGTGAACCCATAATGTAAAGGGATTCCCGGAATCCGGCACCGCCGGCCCATTTTCTGCCAATTTGCATTGTCCATCTGCAGGCCTTCTGCCCAGCGGAGCATCCATCATCCGAGAACAGCCTTCCATCCGATCGACCGTTAATTATGGTCAACAAATAATTTTACCAATTAATTTTTATTATTCATTGACAAACACCAGCCCCGGTGTTATTCTAAGAGCGTCCATTAAAGCAAATTGATTAAAGGAGACAACGAGTATGCTGAACGCAGTTCTGAACATCATCGTCATTCTAGTCGTCGTCGCGGTCGCCATTATTAAGGCGGTCATTATTGACGCGCCCACAGAATCCCGGATGATACAGACTGTAAATACTCTTTGTAATATGAAGGAGCCTCGGAAACGTTCCTTCTGATAGAATCAGTAATCACTGACTGCAGTTTGATGTCCGGAACATCAGCTGCAGTTTTTTTATGGCATGCATGCAGAAAGTGAGATTGCTTTCAGCGTCCGGCCGGATACCGGGCGCCGGAGAAGCCGGAGAACTTGGATTGGATTGACTCCGGCTGATCATGGAAAAATGGATAACACGCAGAGGCATTGGATTGGAGCCCCTGCCGCGGCGGAACGCGGAAAATTCCGCCGCAGGGATGTCCGCGATTGGATTGACGCGGAGCAGCCCAGAATAATATGGAGAAATAACAAAAAATCGTACTGACAGCTTCTGGAGAGACGGCTGGATATTCTGGATTGGATATGGGATAAACCGGCAGGAGATAAATTGGATTGGAGTGTTTTACGGAAGCATATGGAAGGAGAAAATGCTATGGAAATGACAGGTGCAAAGGTATTAATGGAGTGTTTACTAGAACAGGGATGTGATACAGTGTTCGGATACCCTGGCGGAGCGATCCTGAATATTTATGATGAGCTCTACCGTTACAAAGGGAAAATCCGCCACATTACGACATCCCATGAGCAGGGCGCTTCCCACGCAGCTGACGGATACGCAAGATCAACCGGAAAGGTCGGCGTCTGTTTTGCTACTTCCGGTCCTGGCGCAACCAATCTGACCACGGGAATTGCAACCTCATTCCTCGATTCCTCCCCTGTTGTTTTCATTACCTGCAACGTTGCAAAACCGCTCCTGGGAAAAAGTTCTTTCCAGGAAGTCGACATTAAGGGAATCACGGAACCGATCACAAAGAAGAATTATCAGGTACAGAATGTCGACCAGCTCGCAGAGACAGTCCGCGACGCATTCGCGACTGCAGAGAGCGGACGTCCTGGTCCGGTTCTGATCGACATTCCAAAAGATGTCACTGCAGCAAAGACGGATTTCACACCGCTCACACCTAAAGCTGTTGAGAAAAGAAAACATGTCTTCCGCGCTCCGGAGCCGGAGAAGGAAGATCTCGACACGCTTCTGGAAATGATTTCCAAGTCCCAGAAGCCGATGCTGATCTGCGGAGGCGGTGTCACAAGAGGCAAGGCCACCGACGAGTTCCGCGAGTTTGCCCGCAGAATTGACGCGCCGACCGCCATCACGCTGATGGGCGGAGGCGCTATGGACGGCGCGGACAAGCTGTCCACCGGCATGATCGGCATGCACGGAAGCCAGGCGTCCAACCGCGCCTGCGCAGGATGCGACCTGCTGATTGCCGTAGGCTGCCGTTTCAGCGACCGTGTTGCCTTGAAGCCTTCAACCTTTGCCGCAACTGCCAAACTGGTTCAGATCGACGTGGACCCTAAGGAGATCAATAAGAATGTCCAGACAGACCACTACATCCTGGGCGATGCCAAACGCGTCCTGCAGCTTCTGAATGAACGCATGCCGCAGTACCATCACGATGACTGGAAGTCTTACGTCTTCTCCTTCCCGACAGAAACAAAATACGACGACGTTCCGGGAACTCTGACGCCTAAACAGGCGCTGAGCACGATTCAGAAGACCTTCCCGGAGGATGTTATGGTCACCACAGATGTCGGTGAACATCAGATGTGGGCAATTCAGCACTTCCACTTCCATTATCCGGGACAGCTGCTGACTTCCGGCGGATTCGGAACGATGGGGTTCGGACTCGGCGCTGCGATCGGCGCCCAGGTCGGAAATCCGGATAAGATGGTTCTGCACATCACCGGAGACGGCTCATTCCGCATGAACTGCAACGAACTCGCCACAGAGGAACATTATAACCTGCCGATTGTCACCGTTATCTTCAACAACGGATGCATGGGCATGGTCCACCAGTGGCAGAAACTGATGTACAATAAACGCTACAGCGAGACAACGCTCGACCGCGGTCCGGATTTTGTCAAACTCGCAGATGCGTACGGCCTGAAAGGCGCCCGCGTCACCAGCACAGAAGAACTCCAGGCTGCCCTGCAGGAAGCCCTGGAAGAACATAAAAAAGGAAAGGGCTACGTCGTCGACTGCATCATTCCAAAGGAAGAACTGGTTCGTCCGATGGTCAACGGCGGAACCAACATCACCGATTTCCTTCTGGACTAAGAGATTCTGAAGCAGCCTGAACTGCCCCATGGCAGCTGCTTTTGATTAGTTTTTCCTGACAGGATGCACGCCTGCAATCCAGGGCCTCTCGTCCGCAGGAATTTCAATAATGACCATCGCGTCATAACCATAGCAGAAGAAGCCGCAGAACACGGGAATCATCCCGCTCTGCGGCTTCTTTCCCGTTTCTGCATTCTGCCTTCTGCTTTCTGCGCCCGCCGTCCCGGGCGCAGTCCGTAAATTCCACTTGCAGACTGACCGTCCTGACGGTATAATAATTATATTATGTTGAAACACAGAACATCCATGGAGAGATGTCAGAGTGGTCGATCGTGCGGCACTCGAAATGCCGTGCCCCTCACGGGGCCTCGGGTTCGAATCCCGATCTCTCCGCCATATCAGAAGGCCGGCAGTGCTGCCGGTCTGTTTTTTTATGTTTAAACAGCGTTCAGCGGCAACGCGCCGCTCTCATCAAATCCTGCCCTAGAACCGCTTCCGCGCCCCCGCGAGCCAAAAACAAAACCAAGATTTTACATTTACAATCTTCTTCCCTGCATCCGTTTATGGTATACTTAAATAATCATTTTCCAATTAAATCGTATCTGCTCATAATATCCCTGCGGGCAAGCTGCCCGTTTACAGACAGCGGATGCTGAGCACACAGGAACAGCCAACAGAAAGGTGTGAAACTATTAGTACCCGAAAAAACAAACTGCGCATCCAGGATGAAAAGAAAGCGATCCGGGTTTCTACGACGCTCGGCGTGATCGTCGCAATTGCAGAAGTGCTGATGTATCTGGCCACCCATTCCCAGGCCATCCTGATCGACGGCATCTATGACAGTATGGACGTTGTCATCCTTGTCATCTATCAGCTGCTGATCCCTCTGCTCTATAAACCGGTCAGCGAGAAAATTCCTTACGGCTTTGCGCAGGTAGAATCACTGTTTATTCTGATCAAAGGCTCGATCCTGATCATTGTCACCCTTCTGGTTATCTACGACAATATCCAGGTCATACTTCACGGCGGATCCCATCTCGATACCGGGCTGATCTTGTATTTTGAATTTGCCCTGACCCTGTTCTGCGTCGCCGGATGGCTGCTGATGCGCTTCCTCGGGCGTAAACTGAAAACCCCGATGATCAAAGTCGAAATCATCACCTGGAAAATCGACGTATTCCTGAGCCTTGGCGCATTCCTCGGATTCGGCCTCGAGATCCCGTTCCATTACTACCATGTGCTGGAATGGACCATCCCGTACATCGACTCCGTCATTTCCTGCGTCATCGCCGCGCTGATGCTTCCTGAACCGACCCGCGCCTTCATCAATGCTATCCGAGAACTCGTCCTCATGGCCCCTCCTGCAGAAAAAATCGAAGAGATCCGCGCTATCGCAGCCGAGGGCCTGAAAGATTACCCATATGACGTAGACTTCATCGACGCTGTCCGCACCGGCCGCCGCCTCTGGATTTCCCTCTACGTGACGACAAAGGGCAACATCATGAACATCAAACAGCTCAAGGAAGCAACCGACAAGCTCCGCGCACTGCTCTCCGCCCGCTACACCGGCGTCTACCTGGAACTCGTTCCCGACGTCGCCCCGGATTCCCCGGTCGCCCGGGCCATGAACAAAGAAAACTCCGCCTCATCAAACGTCAGCAAAGAGATTTCTTCCACAACGAGCTGCAGCAAAGAAACTTCCACCCCCTCAAACTGCAACATAAAAGAAAGCGGAGTATAGATACTACCTGGCGGACGGGAATCCTGCCTGCTCACTGCACCTGTTACACACGGATTCCCGTCCGTTTCTTCTTACATACACAATATCTCACGTCCACGGACAAAATTCATGCTCCCGGACAGGCCGCACCTCCTGAAACCTGCAGATTCACCGTCCACAACGCCAGTATAAAGGAAATATCTGTCCAAATAGAAGCTACACGTTCATGGACACCGATCACAGTCTGCAACACCGGAAATAATGCAGAAATCTGCGTCCAATTTGCAAGTATACTGTATCCTCGGACATAATAATCATTCTATTACATTTGGACGCAGATCCTTATCCGCTGCCTGCCAGTTCTAGCT
>Ga0256406_1000390_pt1 | contig 82377 bp, 78 predicted proteins | sample RumenRJG_03DNA_FD_185986 | JGI IMG/M metagenome (GOLD analysis project Ga0256406, IMG submission 185986) | Bovine rumen microbial communities from Lethbridge, Alberta, Canada - RJG_03 | ecosystem: Host-associated > Mammals > Digestive system > Stomach > Rumen | place: Canada: Alberta | collected... | reverse complement strand
AAAAATTAGAAAAGCTTATTTAGCTCTTACTATTGCTGACAGAAACTGTCATGTGTTATCTGTTTTCCAGATTCAAAGAAATTTTCAAGGGTAATTTCTGTTTGTCGCTGTTCAATTTTCAAGGTCCTACCGCATTCGCTTTTCGCGAGTGCCATTACAGTTTACTGCTGTGTCGCTCCCATGTCAAGAACTTTTTTGTCTTTCTTGAAAGCTTTGCAGCAGGGCGTCTTGTGAACGCGAGTCATATATTATCACTGCGCTGTTTGCACTGTCAACACTAAATATCAGGTTTTGACAGCGGTGCCGGGTGTTTCAAAAGAAGAGGTGCATCGCCCAGAAACACGGGGTAATTTACTCCGCTGAAGTGCAATCACTATTATATAAATGTATATAAGACGTTTTTCGGAAGAAGTCTGAAAATTATGACATGGATTCCTGTCATATTTGTTGGAACAGAAAAACAGACCGCAGAAAGAATTCTGCGGTCTGTCATTGTTTCGATTCTGCTCAGAAAACGAATTAGCTGAAGATGCTGGTGATGCTGTTCAGGACTGTGGCAGCACCATTCATAAGGTCAGCCGTGGTGTTGGCAATGCTGGCGCCTGCGCTTGCAGTCTTACCGGCAGCCTCACCAAGAGTTGCATAGTCGACGTTGTTGTTGAATGCAGCTGTTGCGGTATTCAGATTCTGCAGAAGGTCTGCGGAGCTGTTGGCAACATTGCTGGTAGCACCGGCGAGGCTCTTTGCAGCCTGCTGTGCTTCCGGAGAACCTACGGTGCTGTTCACGGTATTAGCAACACTGCTAAGGGTATGAACAAGAGCATTGTTGGTGGAAGCAACGTCCTTCATGTTGATGCCGAGAGCGCTGACGGTGTCAGTGATTCCGGAAGAAATTCCCTGTGCAAGTCCGCCGTTGGTAAGGTCACTCATGGATGCGGTGAGCTGGCTGAGCATGGGGCTCATCTGAGAGCTCAGAGAACTGAGTGTTCCGCGGGTGTCACTGAGAAGTCCAGCCGTGGTGCCAAGCATGCTGGTGAGATAGCCCATGATGCTGGAGAGATCCATGCTGTTCAGGGCATTCAGAGCATTCACGCCAATTCCGAGTGCCTCTGTGCCGAGACGGGTAAGTGCCGGCAGATAAGTGGATGCCTCAACGGAGGACTGGAACATTGTGTTGACGCCGTTGAAGAAACTCTTCAGGAACGGGATCAGCGTGTCGAGAACCGGGTCTTCATACTTCAGAAGAACGATGAGCATGATGCCGCCGATAAGCAACATAAGGCATGCAATGATTAGGCAACAGACGGCGATGATAAGCCGGATGTTGGCTCTGCTTCGAAGTTTCTCCTGATAGTCCAGGGATTTTGTAAGACGCTCCGCCTCAAGGGTGTTGGACACCCGCATGAGAGCTTCCCCTATCATATTCTCTTCCGAGGATATGGTGCGTCTTCTGTCGTCCATGTCGTCCCCTCACTTTCCTAATTATTTTCAGTATTGAGCAGAAAAAAGCTTCACCGGCCCAGTTGAGAGCAGTCCAACCAAACAGCGTGTAGTTCTTCCACTTTGTTACTTGTTTGTATTATAGCACGATAAACTATTTTACCGCAATAAAGCTGTTGTATATTTTTGAACTTCGCCCTGTTCCTATTTTCAAGTCAAGTGCCAGATTATCGGCTTGAATGGGGTTCCGGGTTCTGGTATTATTAAATAAAGATATTGGAATATTTTTCCTGTTTTTCATACACAATATGCAATTTTGCCATCAAGCCGAGCAAAGAATGAGCATTCTCTTCTTTGCACTTGCTTTTCACTGCTGAAAAATACAACGAAGCGAGGTCAATCGCCATGCCAGACAACCAGGATCTCAGTCTTCCTGTCTACCTCTTCCACCAGGGAACCAACTCAAAAGCCTATGAATTCATGGGGTCCCATCGCATTCCCGGCTCCAATGCCGTCGTCTTCCGCGTCTGGGCCCCGCACGCCAGCATGGTCAGTGTCGTCGGAGACTTCAACGACTGGAATCCATTTGACACCCCCATGCACAAAATTTCCGACAGCATCTGGGAAGCCACCGTGGAGAATGGTATCGACACCTACTCCGCCTATAAATATTGTATCCAGGCCAGGGACAGCCGAACCATCATGAAGGCCGACCCCTACGGCTATCATATGGAGACCCGTCCCGGCACCGCCAGCAAGTTCTATGATATTGACGGGTATGACTGGAAAGACGGCAGATGGTTGAAGCAGAGGGCTGCTACCAGCATCTACGAGAGCCCCGTCAGCATCTACGAGGTGCACGCCGGCTCCTGGAAGGTCCATGAGAATGGAGACCTCTACTCCTACCGTCAGCTGGCTGACGAACTCGTCCCCTATGTTAAAGACATGGGGTATACCCACATTGAGTTCATGCCCCTTACTGAATATCCGTTTGATGGCTCCTGGGGCTATCAGGTCTGCGGCTACTATGCTGCCACTTCCCGTTATGGCACTCCGGAGGACCTCATGTACCTCATTGACACATGCCATCAGAACGGAATCGGTGTCATATTGGACTGGGTCCCCGCCCATTTCCCGAAGGACGCCTACGGGCTCTTCGAGTTTGACGGAGAGCCTTGCTATGAATATGCCGACCCAAGGAAGGGTGAGCACAAAACATGGGGAACCAAGGTCTTTGACTACAGTTGCAACGAAGTCCAGAGCTTTTTGGTATCCAATGCCATGTTCTGGCTTGAGAAATACCATGTAGATGGACTGCGCGTCGACGCCGTCGCCTCCATGCTGTATTTGAACTACGACCGGAAGGACGGAGAGTGGATCCCGAACGACCGCGGCGGCATGGAGAATCTGGAAGCTGTCGCATTTCTACAGAAACTCAATGAGTCCATCTTCCGTGAGCACGGGGACGTCATGATGATCGCGGAGGAATCCACCGCCTGGCCCATGGTCTCCAAGCCCACCGACATCGGCGGCCTTGGGTTTAACTTCAAATGGAACATGGGCTGGATGAATGACGTCATCCGCTACTTCAACCTCGACGGACTCAGTCGGAAATATAACCATGACTGCCTGACATTCTCTTTCTTCTACGCATTCTCTGAGAACTTTATCCTTCCCATCTCCCATGACGAGGTGGTCCATGGAAAAGGTTCCCTCATCAACAAGCACCCGGGAGACCCCAGTGACCCGGTCCAGTATGCCTCAAAATTTGCCGACAACCGGGCCATGCTCGCCTACATGTTCTCCCATCCGGGCAAGAAACTTCTGTTCATGGGCTGTGAATTTGCCCAGTTCTCCGAGTGGAACTACAAGACCCAGCTGGACTGGAACCTGCTGGACTATGACATGCACAAGAAGTTCCACGCTTATGTCCGTGACCTGAACCAGTTCTACCGTGACAACCCTCCGTTTTTCCAGGTGGACTACAGCTGGGAGGGCTTCGAGTGGATCATCCCGGACGACAACAATAACTCGGTTCTGGCCTACAAGCGCAAGGACAAAGACGGTAATACAATCTACTGTATATTGAATTTTACAGAGGTAAATCGCGAAGGCTATTGCATGGGCACCGAAAAGGGAGACTATGAGGTCGTCTTCAACTCGGACGACGAAAAATACGGTGGCACTGGCTACAGCACCACCGGGAAACTCTCCTCCCAGGAAACCCCCATGCACAATCAGGAGGCAAGCCTCTGCCTGAATATTGCCGGCCACTCTGCCCTGTTCCTGAAACAGACCAAGGAGAAGAAAAAGAAACCAGCCGGAACTCCCTCCGTCATCAAATCAGCAAAACCTGCTGTTGGGGACAAAAAGAAGGCTGAGGCCCCGGCGAAGAAGTCGACTTCTGCAAGGAAGTCACCGTTTCGCCGCAGAAAAAAATCCAGTGAATAATCCGGTTCGCAGACCTGTGAAACGGGTTTCATAAACTACGCAATAGGTGAAAATAAACAAAAGGAGTCCTACTTATGGCACGCAACAACGAATGCATCGCTATGCTTCTTGCGGGCGGACAGGGAAGCAGACTCGGCATCCTGACCCATCAGACTGCCAAGCCGGCTGTTCCGTTCGGAGGAAAGTACCGCATCATCGACTTCCCCCTGTCCAACTGCGTCAACTCCGGCATCTACACCGTCGGAGTTCTCACCCAGTATCAGCCCCTCGAGCTCAATGACTACATTGGGAACGGAGAGCCCTGGGACCTGGACCGCACCAGCGGCGGTGTACACGTTCTCTCCCCCTATCAGCAGATCGAGGGAACCGACTGGTACAAGGGTACCGCCAATTCCATCTACCAGAATATCCACTTTATTGACAAGTATAATCCGGAATATGTAGTTGTCCTCTCCGGAGACCACATCTATAAGATGGACTACGACAAAATGCTCCAGTTCCACAAGGATCAGGGCGCTGCCGCCACCATCGCCATGCGGGAAGTCGAGTGGAAAGAGGCCTCCCGTTTCGGTCTCATGATCGTCAACGACGACGGAACTATCTCCGAATTTGAGGAGAAGCCGGCCCATCCGAGAAGCAATAAGGCCTCCATGGGCATCTATGTCTTCACCTGGGCAAAACTCAGAGAATATCTCATTGCCGACGAGGCAAATCCGGAGTCCTCCAATGACTTCGGTAAAGACGTCATCCCCGCCATGCACGAGGCAGGCGAGAAAATGGTCGCATACCAGTTTGACGGCTATTGGCGTGACGTAGGAACCATCGAGAGCCTCTGGGAGGCCAACATGGACATCCTCTCCCCGACATCGGGCATCAATCTCAACGACCCCAACTGGACTATCTTCGCCAAGAGCGCCAATGCCGCTCCCCAGTTTATTTCCACCGAAGCCAAAGTCACGGACTCCATGGTAACGGAGGGCTGCGAAGTCGAGGGTACTGTTGACCACTCCGTCCTCTTCCCGAACTCCATTGTGGAAGAGGGTGCAACCGTCAGCTACTCCATCGTTATGCCTGGCGCCGTTGTCAAGAAGGGTGCCGTCATAGAGTACTCCATTGTGGCGGAGAACGCGGTCATTGACTGTGGAGCCCACGTGGGTGCATCGCCGGAAGATACGGACGAGGACGCCTGGGGCGTCACCGTCATCGGAAACGACGTGACCATCGGCGAGAAATCCATTGTTCCGGCCAACGTTCAGGTCGCGGAGAATGTCAAGGAGGGAACTACCTATGAGAGCAAATGATGTACTCGGAATAATCCATGCGCAGATGTATGACGCCAACGTCATCCAGCTGACCAGCATCCGCACCATGGCATCGGTTCCGTTTGGCTGCCGTTACCGTTTCATTGACTTCCCGCTCTCCAGCATGGTCAACGCGGGAATGACCAGCGTGGGAATTGTCACCAAGGACAACTATCAGTCCCTCATGGACCATGTGGGTTCCGGAAAGCCATGGGACCTGGCCCGCAAGAGAGAGGGAATGTTCCTTCTTCCCCCGTATAACAACTCCCTGGCAAGCCCCGGCACCCGGGACAGCCGTATTGACTCCCTCATGAGCAACCTGGACTTCCTGAACCACGCAAGACAGGAATATGTCATCATGACCGACGCCAACGCAGTCTACAACATTGACTTTGACGACCTGTTTGACCAGCACGACGCCACCGGCGCCGACATCACAGTCGTCTACAAGCACGGCAAGACCCCGAAACTTGGCAACGCCATGGTTCTCACCATGGACGAGGACAAGCGGGTCACCGACATCGCCATCAGTGGCGACGTTGAGGATGAGGTCGACTACTCTTTCAACATCTTCCTTATGCGGAAGTCTCTTCTGGAGTACCTCATCAAGAATGCAGCGGCCCACAACCAGCACTCCTTCAGCCGTGATCTCCTTCAGCCCAACGTGAACAATCTGAAGATCGTCGGCTATGAGGCCACCGGTTTCGCCGAAATCATCGACTCTGTCCAGACCTACTACAAAGTCAGCATGGAGCTCCTGGACCGTGAGAAACGCAACGCCCTCTTTGCCAAGGAGGCTCCCATCTCCACAAAGATCAGCGACAACGTTCCCACCATCTATGGGACCGACTCCGAAGTGGACAACTCCCTTCTCGCCGACGGCTGTGAAATTGAGGGCACCGTTGAGAATTCTCTTCTGTTCCGCGGCGTCGTTGTGGAGCGCGGAGCTGTCGTAAAGAATTCCATTCTCATGCAGGGAACTGTCGTCCATGCCAACGCACAGCTCGACAGTGTCATCACCGACAAAGATGTCACCATTACCGCAGGCCGCACTCTCTCGGGCGACCCCTCCTATCCCATCTACTTTGCAAAGGGTATCGTTGTCTAAACCATTTTATTACCCGCGGAGGAAAGCATTATGAAAGTATTACTCGCTTCCAGTGAAGCAACCCCCTTCGCCGTCAGCGGCGGACTTGCCGAAGTGGCGGGGTCGCTCTCGAAAGCACTCCGGAAAAATGGCGTGGACATCCGCGTCATCCTTCCGCTCTATGGCTGTATTACCGACGAGCAGCGTCAGGATATGACCTATCTCCTGAACTTTGATGTTCCGGTTGCCTGGCGTCGCCAGTACTGCGGCATCTTTGAGACGGAATATGACGGTGTCACCTACTATCTCATCGACAATGAGTACTATTTTAAGCGCTCCGGTCTCTACGGATACTACGATGACGCCGAGCGGTTCGCCTTTTTCTCGCGTGCCGTCCTGGAGACCATCGCCCATCTCGACGGCTGGAAGCCGGATATTATCCACTGCAACGACTGGCAGACAGCTCTTATCCCGGTCTACTACAATTGTTTCTACCGCTACGCCCCAGGCTATGAGGATATCCGCACGGTCTTCACCATCCACAACATTCAGTACCAGGGCCTCTATGGCATGGATATTCTGAGTGAGGTCGTCGGCATTGAACCGAAGGACTACGGCATTGTGGAGTATGACGGCCTTGCCAACTTCATGAAAGGCGCCATTGAGACCTGCAACAAGGTCACCACGGTAAGCCCATCCTATGCCAACGATATTCTGGATCCGTGGTACTCCCACGGCCTTGACGGAATTCTCCGCAACAACCTCTGGAAACTCACCGGCATACTGAATGGTATTGACACCGAGAGCTATGACCCGGCGAAAGATCCGTCCATCGCCCATCATTATTCCGCCTCCAGCAAAGTCGGAAAGGCAAAATGCAAGGCGGCTCTGGAGGAGCGCTTCGGTTTTGACCACAAGCCGGACGTGCCCATTATCACCATGACTTCCCGTCTGGTGTCCCACAAGGGCCTTGACCTCGTCACCGCCATCATCGATGAGCTTCTCTACAACACCGAAGTTCGTATCATTGTTCTGGGTTCCGGGGACAGCTCTTATGAGAACTATTTCCGCGGTGTCGCCGAGCGGCATCCGGACAAGTTCCGTGTCGAACTGGGCTTCCAGCCGGATCTGGCCCGCCAGATGTACGCCGGTGCCGACCTGTTCCTCATGCCCTCCAAGAGCGAGCCCTGCGGTCTCTCGCAGATGATCGCTCTCCGCTACGGAACCATCCCCATCGTCCGCGAGACCGGCGGCCTCAAGGACTCTGTCACCGACTGCGGCGACGGGAAAGGAAACGGTTTTACATTTAAGACCTATAATGCCCACGACATGCTCTGGGCCATCACCCGTGGCGTAGACCTCTATTACAATGATAAAAAGACGTGGAACGAAGTCGTTGACCGCGCCATGAAGTGCGACAATAGCTGGAACCGCTCTGCGGACCTCTATGTCGACATGTATCATGAGGCGCTCTCATAAAATCCATCAGTACGTTACAAACCATTGCAGTAACACAGAAAAAGAGGATGTATCACCTAATTGGCGATGCATCCTCTTTTATTATAAAAGCAGATTTTTACAGCAGATCTGCCAAATACCGGTTCAACTGGTCATAGACATAACGGGTCAGAGTGGACACCGGGTTGGGAACTGCCTCTCCGCGGCCACGCCTTTTTCCCGCCGGCTCCTGCTCCATAGTCTCCACCATCTGAAGCATGAGAAAATGGAGCTGACGCGCGGTGATATCCGGTGCACCGCTCCAGGAGGCAGGAACCGCGCCAGTTCGGACGCCCTGCCAGAGTACTTGATAGACCGTCAGCGCCATGGTGCTGAGGGCGCGGGATTTCAGAGGGCTATCCTCAGGAATTTGTTCCCAGAGGACCATGGTGGCCCGAAGGAGCGTACGGGGAGACATTTTCTGATCCTCTGGGTCGTCGTCCTCAATCAGAATTCGCGATGGGTCATATTCCATGATATCATTGGAGTGGCCCAGCAGATAATCCGTGCTGACGCCATAGTAGTCTGCAGCGCGCACCACAAAGTCCAGACCGCACTCCCGAATTCCATTTTCATAGTGGGACAGCAGCGCCTGGGAGACCCCGAGGTCCTCTGCCGCCTTTTTCTGGCTGACCTGTTTCTGTTTTCGCAGAAGCCGGAGACGGCTCGCAAATACCGGATCCATGAAATTCGCTCCCTTCCGGGTTTCGTTCCCCGCAATTTCTTTCTATAATAATCATATCACATGTTTTGGAGGTTTCCCCATGAAGACCTATAAACTCCACTTTATCCGGCACGGACTGACCCAGGCCAATCTGGAAGGCCGCTACGTCGGACACAAGGATGTCCGCCTCTGCCCCCAGGGAATTGCCGACTTGAAAAAAATAAAGAAGGACTATATCTATCCGGACGTCCAGGTCATTTTCACCAGCCCCATGAAGCGCTGTCTGGAAACCTGCGAAATTCTCTACCCAAACATTGAGAACCCGCTGATCCTCGACGGCCTCATCGAGTACAACTTTGGCGCCTTTGAGGGGAAAACCGCCGAAGAGCTCAAGGACAACGAGAAGTTCCTCGAGTGGATGGAGGGCGGTCTGGACGTGGAGCCCCCGTTCGGCGAGTCCTCTCGGGAATTTGGAGAGCGTATTGGACAGACTTTTGAGAGAATTGTGGACGGCCTGCTCCAGACAGGAATTGACAATGCCGCCATTATCACCCACGGCGGTGTCATGAATGCGCTGCTCGCCATGTATGCCCTTCCCCAGGCCCGGGTCACGGACTGGATGTGTGACGAGGGCTTCGGCTACACCTGCAACATTACCCCTTCTCTCTGGTCAGAGGGGAGAAAAATTGAGGCCTTCGCCAAGTGCCCGGTGGAGCGGAAGACCTTCAACCCGGAGGTCGACGGATAATGGAGATCACCGGAGCCATCTTCGACATGGACGGCACCCTCATAGACTCCATGCACCTGTGGCGGGGCTGGGACATCCGCTACCTCGCCCAGTATGGCATTGTGCCAACTGAAGAACAGCGAAAAGCTCTTGGGGGAATGAATCTTACCCAAGTGGGGAAATATCTGGCACAGCAGTTCCCGGAGCTCCCCCTGTCCCCGGAAGACCACGCGGACGAAATCAACCATATGCAGGAACGCGGTTATTTCCATGAGGTCACCGTAAAGCCCGGTGTTATTCCAACCCTGCAGAAACTGCAGGACCTCGGCGTCCCTATGGTCGTCGCCACCGCCACCGAGCGTTATCTGACGGAGGGTTGTCTTCGACGACTTGGCCTGCTCCTCTATTTTGATGAAATCTTTACGACCCGGGAGGAGGGCACTTCCAAGAACAAACCCGACCTTTTTCTCACTGCCCTCGAGTACCTCGGCACGCCGAAAGAATCCACCTGGATCTTTGAGGATACCCTGTACAGCATTCGCGGCGCCAAGCTAAGCGGCTGTCCCGTAGCAGGGGTGGAGGATAAATGGTCTGCCCATAACCGGGAGGAAATTCGTGAGACGTGTGACCTCTATCTTACGTCATTGGATAAAATACCTCTTTGAGAGGGTACATAGAAAAATTTTTAAGAGCCAGGACAAAAGCTTTCATTGTCTTGGCTCTTGTTTTTTTGCTGCATTTGCCAATATTGCGAAATCTTTCGCGGCCTGGCTCTCCGGCCCAAAATCCCCCATTTTTTCGGCCATTTCACACTAAATAGGTATGATTAATAGATTTTTATTGACACTCCCACTCCCGCCCGCTAGAATTTTTGTTATAAAGTATTCATACTGAAATAGTAGGGAATGATTTGATGGGTGACAAAAATAAAAAGGCGGGCATCCTGCTGCTCCTCCCCCTGCTGCTTCTGTCCATCCTCACCGGCTGTGCCGGGGGAAACCAAAGCGGGGCGCGGCACCAGGAGATCATCAACGTCTCGTATGACCCCACCCGGGAGTTCTATCGAGACTACAACATGATGTTCCGCAACTGGTACAAAGAGCAGACAGGCGTGACCGTTAACGTGGTGCAGTCCCACGGCGGCTCGGGCAAGCAGGCTCTGGAAGTGGCCAACGGCCTTAAAGCCGATGTTGTCACTCTCGCTCTGGAGGCCGACGTCAATGAGATCAAAAATGCCGGCCTCATCCAGGATGGCTATGTAAATCGGCTGCCAGCGTCCAGTTCTCCCTACATCTCCACCATCGTTTTTTTGGTCAGAAAGGGAAATCCTAAAAAGATCAACGACTGGGATGACCTGATTCGGCCAGGCGTCGGTGTCATCACCCCCAACCCAAAGACATCCGGAGGGGCACGGTGGAATTATCTTGCGGCGTGGTACTACTTCGAACGGCAGGGACAGTCCATCGCCCAAATTGAGGCAAACATGCAGAAACTCTACCGGAACGTCCTTGTACTGGACTCCGGTGCCCGGGGCGCCACCACAACATTCGTGGAAAATGGTCAGGGCGATGTACTCATTGCCTGGGAGAACGAGGCGTTCCTGACCCTGCAGGAGAATCCCGGCGAATACTGGATCGTCGTTCCGTCCGCCTCCATATTATGCCAGCCCACTGTGGCTGAGGTGGACGCCAACACCAAACGGCACGGGACCCATGACGTCACACAGGCATATTTGAAATATCTCTATTCGACGCCGGCGCAGGAACTGGAGGCAAAATATTTCTTCCGGCCCTGCAACAGGGCCGTTGCTGAGAAGTATCAGAAGGCATCCCGCTCCCGGGTTATCCGGGGCGTTCCGAAGGATGGAAAGTGGATCGCCGCCGATATTGATATGACCGATATCCGACATTTTGGCGGCTGGGACAGGGCCACCCGGGAACACTTTGCCGACGAGGCCCGATTCGACCGGATCTACACGTTGAAACACTGAGAGGAGGAATTTCCATGGCGAGCGCAGGAAAGACACGGAGCCGCAGCAAAAGCGTGATCCCGGGGTTTGGCCTCACCATGGGAATTACTGTGACGCTGCTTTGCTTGGTGGTGCTCATACCGCTGTGCTCTCTGGTCATCTACACCGCGAAACTCTCATTTTCCGACTTTTGGGCAACGGTCACGGACCCCCGTGTCCTTGCAAGCTACAAGGTCAGCATTCTGACCTCCCTCTATGCGGCGCTGGTCAACTCCGTCATGGGGCTGATCCTCGCCTGGACACTGACGAAATTCGAATTCCCCGGCAAACGGTTTCTGGATGGAATCCTGGAGCTCCCCTTTGCCCTTCCCACCGCCGTGGCCGGCATCACGCTGACCCACCTGAATGTGCGGGACGGATGGTTCGGAGCCCTGTTTGCCAAGGCGGGTATTGATGTGGCCTACACAAAATTCGGCATCACCATCGCCCTCATCTTTGTTGGGATCCCCTTTGTCGTGCGGTCTGTTCAGCCCGTCCTCGAGAAGATGGATCCGGAGTACGAGGAGGCCGCCGAGATTCTCGGGGCCAGCCGCAGCCGTTACTTTTTCAAGGTGCTTCTGCCGGAACTGTTTCCTGCCCTGTTCAGCGGATTTACCATGGCCTTTGCCCGTGGACTCGGTGAATATGGAAGCGTCGTCTTCATTGCCGGCAATACGCCCTATGAGACGGAGATCGCCCCACTGCTCATCATGTCTAAACTTCAGTCCTTTGACTACCCGAGTGCGACGGCCATTGCGCTGGTCATGCTGCTGTTCGCCTTTCTCATTCTGCTCATCAACTCCGTGGTGCAGAACCGCGCTTCCAATATTGTGAGAGGGAGGTCGTAAGAGAATGAAAAATCGTTCCCGATTTGTCCGCGGCCTTCTGATCGCACTGAGTTTTCTCTTCCTTGTGGTCATGCTGGTGGTGCCGCTGATTTTTGTATTTGCCACCGCATTTCAGGACGGCTGGAAGCCATTTGCTACAACGGTCTCCGACTATTATGCCAAGAGGTCCATCGCCCTCACGCTCATCGTCACGGTCATTACAGTGGCGTTCAACACCGTGTTTGGACTCTGTGCCGCATGGCTTCTGACCCGGTTCCAGTTCCGGGGAAAACGCGTCCTGTCCGCTCTTATTGAACTGCCGCTGACGATATCCCCGGTCATTGCCGGCCTCATCTTTCTCTTGACTTTCGGCCGGCGGAGCATTCTCTACCCCCTGTTGGAGCGAGCAAACCTCGACATCATTTTTGCCGTGCCCGGCATTGTTCTGGCCACCATTTTCGTCACATTCCCGTTTATATCCCGGGAGATCATCCCGGTGCTGAACGCCGAGGGAACCGACGAGGAGGAGGCCGCTGCCCTGATGGGTGCCAGCGGGTCCACCATCTTCTGGAAAATCACATTTCCCAAGATCAAATGGGCGCTGCTCTACGGTATTGTGCTCTGTTCCGCCAGAGCCATGGGAGAGTTTGGCGCGGTATCCGTCATCTCCGGGCACCTCATGGGAAAGACCACAACCATGCCCCTCTACATTGAAATTCTCTACCAGGGCTATGACTTCACCGGCGCCTTTGCCATGTCGGCCATCCTGGTGGTCCTCGCGGTCATCATTCTGATTCTCCGCAATATTATTGAGAGAAAGGGAGGGAAGGAGTCCCTATGAAGCTTGTCAACATTAATAAGTCCTATGGGAGTTTTCAGGCATCAAAGGATATCTCCTTCGAAGTGCCCCAGGGAAGCCTCACCGCTCTCCTCGGTCCCAGTGGAAGCGGAAAGACCACGATTCTTCGGATGATTGCCGGCCTCGAGCAGCCGGACTCCGGAGACATCATCATCGGCGGGAAACGGGTCAACGACGTGCCCGCCAGTCAGCGCGGCATAGGCTTCGTCTTCCAAAACTATGCCCTGTTCCGCTACATGACGGTCTTTGACAATGTGGCCTTCGGGCTGAAGGTCCAGAAAAAGGACAAAAAATATATCCGATCCAGGGTCATGGAGACGCTGGATCTCGTGGGGCTCTCCGGCCTGGAAAAGCGGTACCCGAGCCAGCTCTCCGGCGGACAGCGGCAGAGGATCGCCTTTGCCCGCGCCATCGCACCGAGCCCAGAGCTGCTGCTGCTAGATGAGCCCTTTGCGGCTATCGACGCCAAAGTTCGTTCTGAGCTGCGGACCTGGCTGAAAGAGACCATCACAAAGCTCGGCATAACCAGCATTTTCGTGACCCACGACCAGGATGAGGCCATTGAGGTGGCCGACAAGCTCATTGTCACAAACAACGGGCGCATTGAGCAAATTGGCACCCCGCTCGAGGTCTACCAAAATCCGAAGACCGCCTTTACGGCGAAATTTTTTGGCAGCACATCGGAGGTTCTTCATTACGAGGACTTCGACACCTTTGACCGCATCGACGATTACGACCACGCCTATGTGCGGCCGGAATTCATCAAAGTGACCCGGGAGGACGAAAAGCAGAAATATGCCCACTCCGCCGTGGAGGGCACCGTGGAACAGACATTTTTCCGCGGGGACAACATCGAGCTGCACATCCGCGTGGGAGAGAACCTCCTGATCGGCAGCCGCAGCCTGTTTGAACCGCAGGCACTGCGCGGCGAGACCGTCAAGCTGTTCATCAGCAAGCTGTTTGTCACCCGTGGAAATGAAGTCATCCCCTTGGAAAACCTCTCCATGCGTGAGGACCCACTGGTCATTTAAGGAGGAGCCATGACGATAAAAGAGCTTTCCACCGATGTCCTGATCATCGGCGGCGGAACGGCCGGATGCTATGCCGCCTACCGCCTGGGAGACCGCCCCGACCTCTCCGTGCTGATTGCCGAAAAGGCCAACATAGAGCGGAGCGGATGTCTCGCCGCTGGCGTCAATGCGCTTAACGCCTATATCACCGAGGGCCACACCCCCATGGACTATGTCGAGTACGCCAAGAAAGATGCGGATGGCATTGTCCGGGAAGATCTCCTGCTCTCCATGTCTGAGGAGCTCAACCTTGTGACGAAGGATCTAGAGGATCTCGGGCTCGTCATCCTGAAGGATAAAGAAGGCCGTTACGTGAGCCGCGGATGGCGCAACATCAAGATCAACGGGGAAAATATCAAGCCGTTGCTCGCCGGTGCTGCGGCCTCCCGCTCCAACGTAAGTGTGCTGAACCATGTGAATATCACCGACCTTCTTGTTTCCAACGGTACTGTAGTCGGCGCCGTGGGGTTCTCGGTTCGGGAGCCGGTGTTCTACCGGATCCATGCCCGCGCGGTTCTCATAGCAACTGGGGGCGCAGCAGGGCTGTATCGCCCAAATAATCCGGGATTTTCCCGCCACAAGATGTGGTACTGCCCCTTCAACACCGGGTCAGGGTACAGCATGGGCATTCGCGCCGGGGCAGAGATGACCTCCTTCGAGATGCGCTTCATTGCCCTCCGCTGCAAAGACACCATCGCACCCACTGGCACGCTGGCACAGGGCGTCGGCGCTAAGCAGGTCAATGCCTTAGGAGAAGTTTATGAGACCCGCTATGGTCTCACTACTTCCGAGCGGGTCTATGGCACCGTCGAGGAGAACCGTCAAGGTCGAGGTCCCTGTTACCTGCGCACCAAGGGGATAACAGACCAGCAGGCAGACAGCCTCTACCGTGCCTATCTGAACATGGCGCCTGCCCAGACGCTGAAATGGATGGAGAGAGGCGCCGGCCCTGCTGAGGAGAATGTGGAATTTGAGGGCACCGAGCCCTACATTGTCGGCGGTCACACCGGCAGCGGCTTCTGGGTCGGCGACGACCGCTCCACCACACTCCCGGGTCTCTTCGCGGCGGGCGATGCAGCGGGCGGTGCTCCGCAGAAGTATGTCACCGGCGCACTGGCCGAGGGCAAAATCGCCGCAAAAGCCATGGAACAGTATCTGGACAACGCCAAGTCAATCGCCCTCCCCGATGGCGCCGTTCTCTTCCAGGAAATGGAATCCTACCTCCAGAAAAAGAACATTCCCCTTACCGTGGACCAGCTCGAGGAGGCCATGCAGAAGACCATGGACAAGTATGCCGGGGGAATCCGGACGGACTACCGCTACAACGAGGCGAGGCTCACAGTCGCCGACCGGAAGATAGCCGCTCTGCAGCAGTCCCTGCCCCTTCTGTCAGCGGGTTCCATGGATGACCTGCTTCGCATCTATGAACTGCGGGAACGCCTGGTGGTCTGCCGGGTGCTTATTGCGCATCTCCGGGCGAGGAAGGAGACACGCTGGCACTGCTTTGCAGAGAACGCCGATTATCCGGAAAAAGATCCGGCCTATGAATGTTACGTAAACTCCGTTCTTAAGGACGGGGAAATCCATATCATCTACCGAGACCTGGTGAAACTCCATGAGCATACAGATCAATAAGGACCTATGTATCGGCTGCGGCCGGTGCATGGAGAGCTGTCCGGGAAACCTGATCCATAAGGACAGCCGGGGGCTGGCGGAGATCCCCAGGGTCCAGGACTGCTGGGGCTGCACATCCTGTATCAAGGTATGCAGCGTCCAGGCCATCCGCTATTTTCTCGGAGCCGATGTCGGCGGGGCCGGCGCCACGCTCCGTGCAGAATCCACAAGCCATTACCTGAACTGGACCGTCACGCTCCCGGATGGGACGGAGGAGACCATCTCCATCGACCGGAGCGAGTCCAATCAGTATTAAATAAAAGGAGGAACTTCCATGAGTGATCTTACGCACCTCGACGAGCTGGAGGCGGAGGCCATCTATATCTTCCGCGAAGTGGCCGCCGAGTGCGAAAATCCGGTCATGCTCTATTCCATCGGAAAGGACAGCTCGGTCATGCTCCACCTGGCCCTCAAGGCCTTTTATCCGGAGAAGCCGCCGTTTCCGTTCCTGCATATTGACACCACCTGGAAATTCCGGGAGATGATCGAGTTCCGGGACAGGACCGCGGAGAAATATGGCATTACAATGCTGCACTATACCAACGAGGAGGGCGTTCGGCAGGGGATCAACCCCTTTGACAACGGCTCCTCCTACACCGATATCATGAAGACCCAGGCCCTGAAACAGGCCCTCGCCAAGTACGGCTTTGACGCCGCCTTCGGCGGTGGTCGGCGGGACGAGGAGAAGTCCCGTGCAAAGGAGAGAATCTTCTCCTTCCGCAACGAGGCCCAGGCCTGGGATCCGAAAAATCAGCGCCCGGAGATGTGGAAGCTTTACAACACCCAGATCCACAAGGGCGAGAGCATCCGCGTCTTCCCCATCTCCAACTGGACAGAAAAAGACATCTGGCAGTACATCAAACGCGAGAACATTGACATTGTTCCACTGTATTTTGCCGCTGTCCGCCCCTGTGTCGAGCGGGATGGCAACCTGATCATGGTGGACGATGACCGCATGCGGCTTAAGCCCGGCGAGGAGATCATGCACAAAAAGATCCGCTTCCGCACCCTGGGATGTTACCCGCTGACCGGCGGATTTGAGTCCGACGCCGAGACGCTGGACGAGATCATCGACGAGACCCTGAGCGCCGTCGAGTCGGAGCGGACGTCCCGCGTCATCGACAAGGACGGCGGCGAGGGCAGCATGGAGAGACGTAAGAAAGAGGGATATTTTTAATGGACGATCTTCTGAAATTTATCACCTGCGGCAGTGTGGACGACGGCAAATCCACGCTCATTGGCCACATCCTCTACGACGCCAAGCTGCTCTATGCGGACCAGGAGAAAGCCCTGAAGCTGGACTCCAAGGTCGGCAGCCGCGGCGGCGCCATCGACTACTCCCTGTTGCTTGACGGTCTCACCGAAGAGCGCGAACAGGGCATCACCATTGATGTGGCCTACCGCTACTTCACCACGGACCGCCGCAGTTTCATTGTGGCCGACACCCCTGGCCACGAGGAGTACACACGCAACATGGCTGTCGGCGCCTCCTTTGCTGAGCTCGCCGTCATCCTCGTAGACGCGGAGCAGGGTGTCCTGGTCCAGACCCGGCGCCACGCCAGAATCTGCGCCCTCATGGGAATTCGCCATTTCGTCTTCGCCGTGAACAAGATGGATCTTGTGGACTACAGGGAAGCGCGATTCCAGGAAATCTCCGCCCAGATAAATGAGCTGTCAAAAGAACTCCATCTCCCCTCGGTCACCATCATCCCTGTCTCTGCCACAGAGGGCGACAACGTCACCGTGCGTTCGGAGAAGATGTCCTGGTACACGGGCGATGTACTTCTTGATTTTCTGGAGACCGTCGATGTCGATGACGGCTACGAGGAAAAGGGCTTCTACCTTCCGGTACAGCGCGTCTGCCGGCCAAACCACACATTCCGCGGCTTTCAGGGCCAAATCGAATCTGGAACTGTCACTGTTGGCGACGAGATCACCAATCTTCCCAGCGAGGAGAAAGCCCATGTGAAGGAGATCCTTGTGGGAGATAAAACGGTGAATCGCGCAGAAAAAGGACAGCCGGTCACCATCACGCTGGACCGCGAAATTGACACCTCCCGGGGCAGCGTTCTCACACGGGACGCAGGACTTCGCACCGCCGACTCTCTGACGGCCACCATCCTCTGGATGGACGACACGACGCTCTCCATCGGTAAGAACTTTTTCGTCAAGCTCGGCACGAAAATGATTCCGGGGCTGGTGTCCAGCATTCTCTATAAAATTGATGTAAACACCGGCGAGCATCGGGATGCCAGCGAACTCACCAAAAATGAGCTCGCCGTCGTCAAGATTGCCCTGACGGACCGGGTCGTCGCCGATGAATTTCGCCTCCACCGGACTCTGGGCGAGCTGATCTTGATTGACCGGATCTCGTTCCAGACCTCCGCCTGCGGTGTCGTCACCCATGCTGAGATTGGTGGCAAGATCTCCACCGAGGGATGTGTCACACCAGAACTGCGTGCCGCCTCGAAAGGACAGTCTGCTCTCACCGCCGTTTTCCGGGAAACCGAAGGATTTACAAAAGATTTTGTCGGGGACGTGGAAAAGGCGCTCCTTCTTCAGGGCCGTCACACCTATCTCTATGTTCCGGAACCGGGTGAGCCGATTGCCGCCATCTTGAAAAACCTTCTCGCTGCAGGTATCCTCGTGCTGCTTTTCCAGAAAGATGGGGTTGAATTGCCGGATATCATATCGGATAATGGGAATTACGAAATTGTCGCAAAGGTCGATGGAGACAGCGCTACAGGCACTGCCCGCCGGCTGTTCCGCGACTCCCAATATGACACCGGCACCTCCGTGGACCGGGACAACATCTGATGACTAGAGAGGGAACCCAATGAGCATCAACTACGCAGAACTGAAAAAAGGCGGCTGGATGCGCCAGAAACAGAAGAATAAATTTGCACTCCGAATCCATGTCGTGGGCGGCCACTTCACCTCCGAGCAGATGAGGACCGTCAGCGAGGTGGCGGAGAAATACGGCAAGGGCTATGTCCACTTCACCTCCCGCCAGAGTCTGGAGATTCCGTGGATGGACGCCGCAGATATTGACGCAATAAAGGCAGATCTTGCCGCCGGCGGGGTCAGCCCCAGCGTCTGCGGCCCCCGTGTCCGCACCACGACGGCCTGCCAGGGAAGTGCCACATGTCCCAGCGCATGCATTGACACCTATGCCCTTGCTCAGGAAATCGACAAGCGCTACTTTGCTCAGGAACTTCCGGGTAAGTTTAAGTTTGGAATCACCGGCTGCCGTAACAACTGCCTGAAGACGGAGGAGAACGACCTCGGTATCAAGGGCGCGGAGCGCGTCGAGTGGATTCCGGAGAACTGCATCGCCTGCGGGGTATGCGTCAAAGCCTGCCGGGACAATGCCATTACATTGAAAGATGGGACCATCACAGTCGACCAGGAGAAGTGCACCTACTGTGGGCGCTGCGCCAAGGCCTGCCCCACTGCAGCCTATGAAGAGCATCCGGGCTACCTGCTGACCTTCGGCGGCACCTTCGGAAACCACTTCCATTTTGGCGAATCCATTGTGCCCTTCGTGGAGGACCACGACCAGCTCATCCGCATCTGTGACGCCACGATCGACTTCTTCTCCGAACACGGCGAGCCGGGTGACCGGCTAAATGTGAGCATTGAGCGTTACGGCCGGGAGAAGTTCAACGAGATTATTAAGGAGGCCTATGCCAAATGAGTGAAATCCACTCCGATGCCGAACTCGACATCACCGACCAGGTCTGCCCCATGACCTTTGTCACCGCCAAGGTAAAACTGGAGGAACTGGACGAGGGCCAGGTCCTCGCCATCCGCATGAATGACGGCGAGCCCGTACAGAATGTGCCCCGCTCCGTAAAGGACGACGGACACAAGATCCTGAAGCTTCAGGACAACGGGGATGAGACCTATACCCTCTATGTGGAAAAAGTCGGAGAATAATTGAAATTAGAAAACGGGTGCGCTGCCGGACCGGAGATGGTCGGACAGCGCACCCGCTGTTTTTTTTGCTCAATAAATTAAAGCCCGGATGGGAAGAACAGGGCGACAAGGTATGGGAAACCCCAGCCGCAAAGGAACCCCGTGAGAATGGTGAGGCCGTACTTCTCAAGATAGGAGCCGGCGTAGAGTACCGCGGCCGGAATGGCCAGGAAAATCTTGGATACCATTTTGGCGTCGGAGTCTTTGCCGTAGAGGTGGTCCCACATATTGAGGACATCATCTTCAAGCGGAAATGCATTCGTCAGGAAGGAGACGCCCACATAGAAGAGGATGAGGGACAGGACATCAAACGTTCCAATGTAGAAGAAGTTGATTCCGCCCGGCAGCGCAATGAACAGGCCGAGCAGCACCATGATGATGTGCGGGAACCATGCAATGCCGAAACTTCCCTTCTTGCCGGCAAGGTCGTGCTCCACGTGGCCGCAGAGCTCATTGTCCTGCATATACTCACTGTTTGTGACCGGAATATGATAGATGCGGCAGAACAGCTGCTCCAGGAAGCCCTTCAGGAGTGCTCCCGGGAATGTGATATATTTAATAATCTTATAGAGTGTCTTCATGCCAGGTCACCGGTCCCTTTCAGAAATACATCTGCCACGGTCTTCTGCCCGGAGATGACCTTTGCCACGTCGGGGGAAGGAGCTGCATCGCCCTGTTTCAGGAGGGCAAGCATGCTGTTGTACCCGCTCATCATCTTCTCATAAGCTTTCTCATTGCCCGCCTTCTTGTAGGCATTGGCGCGCAGGCCATAGATCATGGCGTTGAGGCTGACGGCCTGGTCGGTGAGACTGTAGGTGGCAGAGGTGTAAGCATATTCTCCCGCCTTGGCATAGTTGCCCTTCAGGAGTTCCAGAACGGAGAGCTGATAGTACAGAGGGCCGTTGTGGGAGTCCACCGCCAGACCGGTTTCTGCCGTCTCCCGGGCTCCGGCGAGATCCTTCTGCATTCTCTGGCCGAAGGATTTATAGACGTAGGCGTAGGTGTTCTCCTTGTTGCTGCGGAGAATTTTGTTGGAGTAGCGGACCGCGCCGTCCCAGTCCTTGGAGTTCAGGCAATATTCCGCCTCAATGGGGTAGCGGAGCTTCTTGTCCTTGATTCCCTCAATGCTCTTATGCTGCTCCGCCGGTTTCTGTCCGGTCATGAGCGCCGCATAGTAATGGAAGAAGTTGACATAGGACGGGTTGATATTTTTCCCGGCGATCTCTTTATCAAAGGTGCTTACAAGCCCCTTATAACTGCTGCTCTCCTGCATGGCGTCCTGGAATGCGTAGATGGCGGTGTTGTACTGATCGTACTCCGCCTTGCGATTCTTGGCATAATGGTTCCAGCAGCTTTTCAGCGCCTTGTCGGTATAGTGGGTTTCCAGGAAGGAACCCATCTGTTCCATCTGCGTGAGGCCCAGCTTGTCATAGAGCTTGACCTGATTCTTCAGGTATTTCCAGCCGTAGTCCTGCTGGAAAGAGGACTCGTCAATGCCCTGGTTCATGGCCTCATACTTGGCAAGGGCCGACACAGGCCGGTTCTCAATGGCACGTTTCTGCGCCACCGCGGTGTTTGAAAACAAACTCCAGCCGTTTACAAGGAATATGATGGCAAAGGCCAGGAAGATCAGCGCAATGGCCGGGATGAAAAATGACCACCACGTGAACTTCTGTGACTCCTGCTCCCCAGCTGCTGCCGGGGTCTGGTTCTCCTGTTCCATGGCTGCCTCCTTTACAAAGTCGTTCCAATCCTTGTCCGGATGGGCCGCCATCATCTCGTCGATGCCGGCCTGGAACTTATCACGGATATCCTCGAGCTCCTCCTGGAGCCCGTTCTCTCTCTCGTCTGACAGGAAAATCCGCTCCTTTCGTAACATTTGTCTTTCTATTCTATCATACCTTTTATTAAAAGTCTGAAAATTTCTTGCATTGTCGTGGACACGGTGATAAAATCTCGTTCGTATACGCGATTCAGTATTTTTTGGTAATTTAGCTTTTTGGAAGGTGTAACGTCTTGAAAACTAGAGATGACATTCGCAACGTCGCCATGATCGCCCATGTTGACCACGGTAAAACGACGCTGGTAGATGCGCTGCTCAAGCAGAGCGGTACCTTCCGCACCAATGAGCAGGTGGACGAGCGTGTCATGGACTCCAACGCCCTCGAGAAGGAGCGCGGAATCACCATCCTGTCCAAGAACACGTCCGTCATGTATAAAGGTACAAAAATCAACATCATCGACACCCCCGGCCATGCCGACTTCGGCGGCGAGGTCGAGCGGATCATGCTCATGGTCGACGGTGTTCTTCTCCTTGTGGATGCCTTTGAGGGCTGCATGCCGCAGACCCGTTTCGTTCTGAAAAAGGCACTGGCGCTCCGCAAGAAGGTCGTCGTCGTCATCAACAAGATTGACCGCCCTGGTGCACGTCCGGCCGAGGTCGTCGACGAGGTCATCGACCTCTTCATCGAGCTGGGCGCCGACGAGGACCAGATCGAGTTCCCGGTCGTCTTTGCCTCTGCCCGCGACGGCTATGCCTCCTACGACAGCAATGACCGCTCCGGAGACATGACCCCCATCTTCGAGTCTATCATCAATGAGATCCCAGCTCCCACCGGTGACATGGACGGCGACACACAGGTGCTGTTCTCCTCTCTGGACTACGACGACTATGTTGGTCGTCTGGGAATTGGCCGCATTGAGCGCGGCGTCGTCAAGCCCGGCACCCAGTATGTCCTCTGCCGCCGCGACGGCTCGGAGGAAAAGGTCAAGATCTCCAAACTCTACATCTTCAACGGTCTGCGGAAAGTCGAGGTCTCCTCGGCTGCAGCCGGTGAGATCATCTGCGCCGCCGGCATCACCGACGTAAACATCGGCGAGACCCTCTGTGACCCGGAGGACGTTCAGCCCCTCCAGTTTATCAAGATCGACGAGCCCACCATCTCCATGAACTGGATCGTCAACGACAGCCCATTTGCCGGTCAGGAGGGCAAATATGTCACCTCCCGAAATATCCGTGACCGCCTGTTCAAGGAAGTGGAGACCAACGTCTCCATGCGCGTGGAAGAGACCGACACGACGGACACCTTCAAGGTCTCCGGCCGCGGTGAGCTCCATCTCTCCATCCTCATTGAGACTATGCGCCGTGAGGGCTATGAGTTTGCCGTCTCCCGCCCGGAAGTTATCTTCAAGAAGGACGAAAATGGCAAGCTTCTCGAGCCCATGGAGGATTTGGTCGTTGAGGTACCCGAGGAGTATGTCGGCGCCGTCATCCAGAAACTTGGCTCCCGCAAAGCCGAGCTTCGCGACATGCAGGCCAACCCCGGCGCTGCCACCCACCTGGAGTTCAACGTCCCGTCCCGCGGACTCATCGGTTACCGCTCCGAGTTCATGACCGACACTAACGGAAACGGCATTATGAACCAAACCTTTGCCGGCTATGAGCCCTATAAAGGAGATATTGAGACCCGCGAGCGCGGCTCCCTCGTCTCCTATGAGCAGGGTGTCACCTCCGCCTACGGACTGTTCAATGTTCAGGACCGCGGTGTCCTGTTTGTCGGCCCCGGCGTTGAGGTCTATGAGGGCATGATCGTCGGCGAGTCCACCCGCTCCGACGACATCGTTGTCAACGTCTGCAAGACCAAACATCTCACCAACACCCGTGCCTCCGGCTCCGACGACGCTCTTCGTCTCGTACCTCCGGAGCAGCTCTCTCTCGAGCAGTGCATGGAGTTCATTGCAGATGATGAGCTCCTGGAGATCACTCCGGAGTCCCTTCGTCTCCGTAAGCGCATCCTCTCCAAGGAACAGCGCATGAAGATGGCTTCTAAGAAGAAGAAAAAATAATTTTTTGCAATAAAGTAAACCGCTGCAGACATCAGGTTATGTCTACAGCGGCTTTTCTATTTCACTACTCCGCAATGACCTCGCCGGTCTGCGCATCCACTTTGACGTCCAGCACATTTCCGTGGCTGTCCACGCCCTCCAGGATATAGTAGCTCTTTCCGTCCGGATCCTGCTCGGCGCTCTCCAGCTCAAAATCGTAGTCGGGATGGCTCTGCTTGGCGAGTTCCGGGGCCTTGGAGCCGCTGACGGCTGCGTTGGGAATGACAGGCCGGGTCCTCGAGGAACTCTCTGTACTCGTCATGGAGGTAAGGGAGGCTGTCGGTTCCCTTGTCCCCCGCTGTTGCCTGCTATACAGGGGAATGAGAATAGCCGCTAGCACGGCCGCAATTATCACAATGACCACAAGGGCGATGGAGCTCTTTTTGCTTTTTTTGGCCATGGTTATACCTCCTTGCAAAACATTTTGAACTGTTAGATAATAAGGCTGGGTGTATTTTGAGAAAATGGAGATAAGAGTATGAACACGGAAAAAGTTGATTTGCGTGTACGCCACACGAAACAGGTCCTAAAGGATGCCCTGACAAAAATTCTTCGCCGGAAGTCCATTGACCAGATCACCGTCACCGAACTCTGTAAAACGGCAGGCATTAACCGCAACACATTTTACAGCCATTACAGCTCTCCTGCCAGCCTCATGGAGGAAATTGAGCAGCGTTTCTGTGATGAGCTCATTGAGCAGGTCATGGAGCCATTCTCCCGTCAAGACTACTATACCATGCTGCGGCAGGTCTGTGAATTTATCTATCAGCACCGTGACATCTCTGAAATCGTCATCATGCAGAAATTCGACGACCATTTTGTGCAACTTATTTTCAATGCCTGTTCCGAATATACCACTTCATTTTGGACAAGCCATGGCGTGACCGCAGAGGACTATCAATTCCTCTTCCGTTACATGTCCGGCGGCTCCTATGCTCTTATCCGGGAGTGGATAACAAGCGGCTATGCGGAGGATCCCGCTGTCTTTGCAGACCGTCTCGCAAAGGTGAATCTTGCCATTGCCAACCAGTTTCTTGACCGTTATGAGCCCATAAGTTGAGAAATTCCAAGTATTTGCTGCGACCAGCCCTTTTGGCTGGTCGCTTTTTCTTCTATTTTTTCTAACATATTGCTCAGTATTATAAGATATTCTATAATTATTTTGAGAAAAATTTATAGAAAAGGAGAATGTGTATGAAAAAATCGACCTGCGCCGCCGTCTTCGTCCATGGCTTCATGGGCTTTGGAGAGCAGGATGGCATCTACAAGTATGTCCCATACTGGGGCTGGCTCGGAAAAAACACAGACGCCATGACCCACCTCCGGGAAAAGGGCTACGAGGTCTACGCCCCCTCGGTGGGACCGGTCAACAGCGCCTGGGACCGCGCCGTCGACACCTATTACCAGATCGTCGGCGGAACCGTGGACTACGGCAAAGTCCACAGTGAGAAATATGGCCATAAGCGCTTTGGCAGGACCTACCCCGGACTCATCCCGGATCTTGGTCAGCCCGGGGCCCATGAAAAAATCGACCTCATTGGCCACTCCTTCGGCGCCCCCACAGTCCGCGTACTTGCAGAGCTCCTCACAAATGGATGCCAAGAGGAAATTGAGGGCACTCCCGCAGAGGAACTGTCGGAACTGTATAAGGGAGGACACCACTGCATTCGCTCCGTCACCACTCTTGCCGGAGTCAACAACGGCACCACTCTCGCCTCGTTTTTAAGAGAGCGTGGCGTCCTGGCCATCAACGACCTGTATCTTGGCGTCAATACCATGTTTGGCAACTCAATATTTGCCGACAAACTCATTGACTTCCATATGGATCAGTGGGGCGTCAACGACGACCCTGCAGCCCGGGAAAAGACAAAAATTCGCTCCCCATTTGCCCGCTGGAAAAACATTCAGCGGTTCGATGAGAACGTCCGGGACTCCGTCGGCTTTGAAATGCAAATCGAGGGCATGTACGACATGAACCAGAGCATCCACTGTGCCCCGGATATCTACTATTTTGCCCATCCCTCCGGGAACTCCCATTCCACGTCCTGTGACATTGAAGTCATGAACCGTGACGCCAGCATCCTCGCTAAAGTCGTCGGTCTCATCACCGGTTCTTATCACAACACCACTTTGCAGCGCTACGGCTACTCCCGCCCCGCCTGGGACTCCCAGGATGGCTTTGTTAACACCGAATGTGCTAAGGCTCCTTATAACGAGCCGCAGGCAGACTACGCAGAAGGTGTAGAGCTGGAGCCGGGCAAATGGTATAATATGCCCGTTGAACGGCTCAGCCATGTCTCCTATATGGGCATGGACATGAAAAAGGGACCGTTTTTCGAATACTACGATAACCTCATGGAGTTCCTGGAAAAACTCCCGGGGTAATCGGGAAAAGAAGCGAATCGCCCATGAAATTTATGATAGCATCCGACATCCACGGTTCTGCCTATTACTGCCGCAAAATGCTTGAGGCACTGGAGCGGGAACAGGCCGACAAGCTGGTTCTGCTGGGGGACATCCTCTACCACGGGCCCCGGAATGACCTCCCGGAAGAATATGCTCCCAAGCAGGTCATCTCCATGCTGAATCCGCTCTGTGACCGCATTCTCTGTGTCCGCGGCAACTGTGACACCGAGGTGGACCAGATGGTCCTAAACTTCCCCATTCTGGCGGACTATGGAATCCTGACATCCGGGGAAACGACCATCTATCTGACCCATGGACACAACTACAATATGCAGACCCCGCCACCCCTGCAGCATGGGGACATCCTGCTCCATGGCCACACCCATGTGCCTGCTTGGGAGCCCTTTGGAGAAGGTCTGTTGTACTTGAATCCCGGTTCGGTCTCCATTCCCAAGGAAAACAGCCCGCACAGCTACATGACGCTGGAAAACGGGACGTTCCAGTGGAAGGATCTGGATGGAACGGTCTATCACACCTATACCATATAAATAACAAAAGACCGCCGGACGGCTTCCAGCTGCCCGGCGGTCATTTTTACTGGTCTTCTGATTTCCCGGTGAGGAGCTCCATGCGCTCCTTCTCATAGGCCTCATATGCCCGATCCCAGCTCTCGGTCTCATTGTAGAGCCGCTGCTGCATGTGAAACAGAGACAGCTGATCATCCAAAACGTCCTGGACATTGTAGGGATACGAGTTCTGGATGTCGGCAATGCTCTGGATGAGTTCCATGACGCGCTCATGATAAGCGTCCGAAATGAGCTGGATGCTGGCGTACTCAAACGGGTACGGCAGAGGTGGCACCTCTTCCAGCAGGGTAGCGATTTGGCTCAGTTTATATTCACAGCCGTCCCGATAGGCCTCCACAGCTTGAAAAAAAAGCTCCGGCTCCGGGCTGTTGCCGTAGGGATTCAAGTCCGGGTGGATTTTCTCACACACCTCACGGTAAAGTGCCGCGAGGTTTTCCTCATTGGTTCCCATGAGGCGATTCATCTTCTCGTGCCGCTCTGCCAGCAGGATGCGCTGTTTTCGTCCGCGGCACTGGGAAATACTGGAGCGGAATTCCTCGTCCAGTTTGCTCTGGATGGCAGGCAGAAAAACATAGCCCTCTTCTGTCATCTGTTTCCGGATGAGGTCGATTTCATGCTGGATGCGCAGCGTGCGGTACCGGGAGAGAAACGCCCGGTATTCGAGACTGCCGAGCTTCTTCTGGTACTCGTCTTCCAGATTTTCACAGGTGCGGAATTTCAGTTCGTCCCGAACCGCAATCAGTTCCTGAATACGCGTGCGCAGAGAGGTGATTTCCCGCAGCAGGCTCTGGGTATTTTTTTCAAGCATGACAGTCCCTCCTTTGACATCATTATATCGTCATAATATACAACTGGAAAGCACTTGTTTGAAGCATTTTCGTACCGTATAATGAGGTTAGTTTAAAATAAGGTACATTTTGGGAGCAAAACGATGGATAATGAAATTTATAACAGCCTCCGCAGCCGGAAACTGCTGGACATTCTGGACGGCGACACCGGGTTTGGCATTATCAAAATTGCCACATCCGTCAATGTGCCCATTCAAATGCCCTATCTGACGGGAAAAGACCTCGCTGCACTCTCGGAAAAATTTGGTTACCCGGTCCGCTTTCCCTCTGCTCTCCCCGACCGGAGGGCCATGCTCAGCGACGTCATTGCGCACTGCATTTTAAATGAGCAGTCCGAGGACCTCCTCAATTTCCTACTCTCCAAGGAACAGTTCCGCCACGTGCTGGAATATGTGTCCGAAGACAACATGGAGGAGGCCTATGAGACTCTTCTCACGGAGATAGAGCGGCAAATCAACTTCGCTCTGTCCCTGCAAAATGTGGAACTCCAGTGCCAGAATGGCCGGTTCTTCCTGACAGGGCCCGGAACGACCGCAAAAAAGACTGTTCTAAATACAATTTCCACTGACACTGTCAAGGACTTTTATGTCCACGCGGAAAATGACATAGAGCAGGGAAACTTCGAGAGCGCCCTGAGCCGTTCCCGCAATATGCTGGAGCAGGCATTTTGCTATGCCATTGAGAAGGCAGAAGCGGTACCAGTCGACGGTAAAAATGTGGAGAGACTCTATCGTCAGGTCAAAGACCTCTATCCTTTGGAGTCATCTTCGCTTGTCACTGCATTGGACTCTGTCATAACAGCACTGTCCAATACGGAGCACGTTGATGACACTGCCATTGCTGAGCTCTACATGCATGAGACGCTGACGGCGGTCTCCTATGTTCTCTCCCTTATACAATAATAAAAGGAGGCAATATCTTGCGAAAACTCCTGTCCATTGTCCTTTCCCTTCTCCTTTTGGTTCTTCCACTAACTGTCTCTGCGGCTGCACCAAAGCAGAACGGTACAATCTATATTCCGAAAGAGATCAAAGGGGACACCGCCTCCTGCTCTTTCTCCTATCGTAAGGGTGAAAACAAACTCACTCTTGTAGGAACGGGAAATCTTGGCGGGCTCTACCGCTACCCCTTTGCTGTCCAACAGAACACGAACCGCCAGAATATTGCGCTCCTTTCAAACGGGTGGACGGATGTCCTCTGGGCTATGTCAACTGCCGTCCGTACCGGAAAAGTGCAGAATATTATTCTCTCCAATGGGACTCGGAGTTTCTCACGGAATGGGAAAAACCAGGTGGAGAGCTGCAGCTCCTCCGGCGTGGACAGCCATTACAGATATGATTCCCGTGGCCGTCTCACCTCTGTCATCCTGGACGACCGCTCCCGCTATATGGGCGGAGACTGTTCGAAGTACTACTACGGATATCAGGAGGAGACCCTGGACTCCTTCCGCTTTGAGCTCTATAAATACTGGGGCCGGTCCAAACTTGCCTTTGACAGCGCAGAGAGACTTCTCCGAAATGAGTACACCACGGAAAAAGGATATCTCCATACGGACTCTTATACATATTATAAAGGGAATCAGGGTGGAAAGCTTTCCAGCGTCTCCACCACTATCAAGGATCCGTCGACAGGCAAGGTCCTCTCTCAGGCAAAGCTCACTTTCACCTACAACTCCCACGGCTACATGACCGGCGTGCAAAAGACAGGCTCCAACGGCAAAGTGACCAATTTTTCGGTGACCTGGCAGCGGATATGACCGGTTTTTCCTCCGGCCTTTTCAGGGCAAATTTCCTGATTTTTTCCTCCGTTTCGGGGGTGACAATAAACATCCCACGGCAACGGTAACAAAACGTAATCTTTTTTCCGGGCGCAGACCTCCTCTGCGCCCGGTTTTTTCTTCTTTTTTTCGGTCAATTTCCGGGTATTTTTGCCGTGTTTTTTCCTAAAGTTAACAAAACGTAACGAACAGACTGTACTTTTTGTAACTTTTGTCATTTTTTATCATAACAATATTTTTGATAAAAATTTCTTTGTGTGATGTGCCAAAAGTCTGTAAAATCCGTCCCGGGATATCGTTAAAGTGACCGAAATTTCCTCTGATTGGTATTTTTCACTAACAAATCCGAATTTTTTAGGCTATAATGCTAAGCATGCCGCGTAAGAGTTATTGAACTTAACAAGTAACAGACCTCAGATCAGGCAATTTCTACTGCCGATCAAAGAAACATCAAGAAACGAAAACAGAGGAGTAATTATTTTGAAAAAGCTTATCCGCATACTGGCCGCAGTTCTTACAGTCTGTATGTTGACAGCCGCAGTTTCTGTAACATCCGTCGCACAGTCCAATTCCAGCAACGAGCGCACCATCCACGAGTATCTCACCGAAGATATGGGTCTCTGTGATGCTGCCGCCTGCGGGGTACTTGCCAACATGAAGGCTGAGAGCAATCTCAACGCCAACATCTATAACGGCAACCATTCCTCCTATGGCCTCTGCCAGTGGAGCGGTTCCCGTCTCAACAAACTCAAGAACTACTGCAACCGCAACGGTTATGACTGGCACAGTCTCAACGGCCAGCTCCATTACCTTGAGTACGAGCTTGAGAACAGCTATCCCAGCGTTCTCAAGGATCTTGAAAAGACATCCAACAGTAAAAAGGGCTCCTACAATGCAGGCTACAATTTCTGCTATGACTTTGAGAGACCCGCAAACCGCAACAGTCGTTCCCATCAGCGCGGTGGCATTGCCCAGAACAACTTCTGGCCCCACTACCAGACCAACGACTAATCGATCATCCGTAAAGACAAAAAACATTTTTGAGGCAAACAAATAACTAGGCATAAACAGAGAGCTCAGACCAAACGGTCTGAGCTCTTTGCTTTTCCTTAAATCAATCTTAAAGGAATAACGCGCCTGAGGAGCTCTGAGAGCGTCCACAAGCGCGTTTTGCTGATTCCTCGTTAGTCTGCCATGAAGAACTCATAAAACGCCTGATAGGCGCTGTACAGGTCCAGCTTGGAGACCACCTCAAACGGAGCATGCATGGAGAGAACCGGGACACCGATGTCGATAACATCCACATTGAGCTCTGCCACATACTTGGCAACGGTCCCGCCGCCGCCGGCGTCGACTTTTCCAAGTTCGCCCGTCTGCCAGATGACATTCTTCTCATCCAGGATGCGGCGCACTTCGCCGAAGAACTCGGCGGAGCAATCCGAGGTATCGTACTTTCCGCCTGCACCGGTGTATTTGCACACGCCGACGCCCTTGTTGAGGTAGGTGCAGTTGTACTTATCCATGACATCCGGGAATGTGGGGTCAAAGGCCGCTGTGACGTCGGCACTCAGGCACTTGCTGCGGGTCAGGACGTCACGTCCCTCGGCACCGGCATTCTCCGCCAGATCCTCAATGAAATATTTGAAGTAGGAGGAGTGGAGGCCGGTGTTACCGTCTGAGCCAATTTCCTCTTTGTCGGTGAGAACGGTGACGCAGGTGTATTCCGGATCCTTGACATCGAAGTTGGAGATAGCAGCCGGATAAGCGCAGACCTTGTCGTCATGGCCATAGGCGCCAATCATGCTGCGGTCAAGCCCAATGTCCACCGCCTTGTACGCCGGCACCACTTCGAGTTCAGCCGTCTGGAAATCCTTCTCCACAATGCCATACTTCTCGTTGAGGATCTTCAGGATGTTGAGCTTCACAAGCTCCGACTCCTGGTCGTCCTTAAACGGCATGCTGCCCACGAGGATATTGCACTCCTCGCCGCGTACGACCTGTGCGGAGTCCCGTTTCATCTGTTCCCTGCCGAGATGGGGAAGGAGGTCGGTGATGACGAACTGTGGATCGCCCTCATCCTCGCCGATACGAACGGTGACTTTAGTGCCGTCCTCTTTGATGATGACACCATGGAGCGACATGGGCACGGTGGTCCACTGATATTTCTTGATTCCGCCATAGTAGTGGGTCTTGAACAGCGCCAGCTCCTCGGACTCATAGAGCGGGTTGGGCTTTAAGTCAAACCGGGGGCTGTCGATGTGGGAGGCGGCAATCTTCACGCCCTCTGCGGCAGATTTCTTACCGAAGACGCAGAGCATGATATCCTTTCCGCGATTTACCCGGTATACTCGGTCTCCGGCCTTATAGGTCTTCGACTTGTCGAATTCCGTATAGCCGGCAGCTTCCGCCTGCTCCTTAAAGAATGTGGTGATTTCCCGCTCTGTCTTGTAGTTGGACATAAACGACATATATCCGTCGGCAAAGCTGGCGGCACGGTCAACGAGTTCATCGCCCCCGACTTTCGCCATGTGCTCCCGCTTTAAAAAGAGCTTCTCCTTGAGGGCCTTTGCCTCGCTCTTATTCTCTGGTTCCATTGTGGTACCTCCTTATCATTCCGCTGCCGTCCGGCGCTCATAGATGCCGATGGCGCGATTTATCTTGTTTACATAGTGCTCGGTGTCCGCCTTTGGGATATGGTTCAGACGACGCCCGTCCTCCGAGTTGGCCGGATTCTTCAGCCACGACCGCACACTGGCGCTGCCAGCGTGATAGGCCGACATGGCCGTGTCCACGTCCCCGTCAAACTCGTCGAGCAAGTAGTTGAGCAAATATGTCCCGTAATGGATGGAGACTTCCGGTTGATACAGGTCATCAAATGTCTCGGTGCCCCCTATCTTCGTGCGGATCCAGTCAAATGTCTCCTCGGTCATCTGCATGAGACCGCGGGCACCCACCTCGGAGACCGCATAGTTGTCGAAGCCGCTCTCGGTCTTGATGACCGCATAGATGAGGTTCTCATCCACATCGTAGCGCGTGGAATACTTCTCCACAATGTCGGTGTATTTCAGCGGATACCGCCAATTCAGAATGGCTCTTCCGCCGAAAGCCACCACGAGGACAAAGACCAATACGATGGCTATCATCTTCAACAGGATCCGTCCAGGGGTGACCTTCTTTCGGCGGCGCTTATTGCTGCTCAAGTTTGTCGCCCCCTGTCACAAGTTTTTGTCTCAGTTGCCGCACAGTCTCCTGCACCGCCTCTCGGAGTTCCTCCGGGCTGCCCGCATTTTCCACCAGGAAGTCCGAGTGTTCCCGGAAAAATGTCTGGTCGTGCTGGGCACCCATGCGGGCGTCTGCAGCCTCGCGGGATATTCCGTCCCGCTCCATGATACGCTGTCTTCTCAGCGTCTCCGGGGCAACGACCGACACAACAGCGGCGCATTCCCTTTCCAGGCCCGACTCAAAGAGCTGCGACGCGTCAAAGACGACCGCCTCTGCACCGCTTGCGAAGGCTTCCTGTGCCTGTTTGCGCATGAGGGCCACAATGGCCGGATGGGTAATTCGGTCCAGCGCCTCCGTATGTGTCCTGTCTGCAAAGGCCCGCTTGGCAAGTTCCGGGCGATTTAGTGTCCCATCTGGGAACAGGATTTCCCTGCCAAAGGTCTCCGCAAGCGTTTCCAGCACCGGGGAGCCCTTTTCTGTGACCATACGTGCGGTTTTATCCGCGTCGACCACCGGGTATCCGTACTCAGAAAACAGCCTGGCCACCGTGGTCTTTCCGGCGCCGGTCTGCCCAGTCAGTCCTATGATACTGCCGTTTTTCATGGGCGCCACCTCAGAGATCAATAAACCGGTATTCCGCAGCGCGGAGCAGCCGATTCATGACGGCAAGGCCGACGCCCTCCGAGGACGGACAGCGGACATAGATATTCTTTATTCCCAAGTCGTCACAGGTCCGGAGATCATAGAACAGGCGGTTGGCCTGGGCGGACTCGTCGCCCTCCGCGCCGAAGGGGAGCGTCTTGCAGCGAATACTCTCCTCCTCGCCGTCGAAGACCAGAGCACAGGTGGTCTCGGGGTCCTTGGCGTTGACAAATTCCGCAAACTGCGAAAGGGAACCGCGGACAATGTAGACCTCTGCCTTGGGGGAATAGTGTTTGTACTTCATTCCGGGAGAGGCAGCCCGTTCCCCCTCTTTGAGCTTTCCGAGGACAGCTTGGTCAATATCCACGTCCCCGAGAACTTCCTCCAGCATTTCTGGAGTGACTCCGCCTGGGCGGAGGATGCGCGGCGTCTCAGTACAAAGTGTCACGACGGTGGACTCGACGCCCACAGAACACGGGCCACCGTCGACAATGGCGTCTATCTTGCCATCCATGTCCTCTGCCACGTGGGCCGCCGTCGTCGGGCTCGGGAGGCCGGATGTATTGGCGGAAGGGGCAGCCAGCGGCACGCCGGCCGCCTTGATAATGGAGCGTGCCACCGGATGGGAAGGCATACGGATGGCCACGGTGTCCAGACCTGCTGAGACCTCATCCGGAATGGCAGAGCCTTTCTCCATGATGATGGTCAGCGGTCCCGGCCAGTAGGCCTCCGCCAGGTCATATACCGCCGAGGGGACATAGGCCACAAGGTCCTGATCCTCCAGCTGCTCTAACTCTGTAATATGTACAATAAGGGGGTTGTCCATGGGACGCCCCTTTGCTTTAAAGATATTGGCGACGGCCTCGCCGTTCAAGGCATTGGCCGCGAGACCGTAGACAGTCTCTGTGGGGATGGCAACAAGGCCGCCCCTCCGAAGGATCTCCCCGGCCACTTCTGCGTCGCCCGGAGAGAGCATGCGGGTCTTCATTCGGTATCTCCTGCTTCTTTTAATTTCTCGGTTGTGTCGGCGGTAATGAGTGCGTCGATGATTTCATCCAGGTCGCCGTTCACAATAGACTCGATCTTATAGAGCGTGAGCCCAATGCGATGGTCTGATACGCGGCCCTGGGGGAAATTATAGGTGCGAATGCGCTCGGAGCGGTCTCCGGTGCCGACCATTGCCCGGCGCTGTCCGGCAATTTCCTCGTGCTGTTTCTCCTGCTCCTTCTCGAGAAGGCGGGAGCGGAGAATTTTCAGGGCGCGATCCTTGTTCTTGTGCTGGCTCCGCTCGTCCTGGCACTCCACCACCATTCCGGTGGGAATGTGCGTGACTCGAATGGCAGAACTCGTCTTGTTTATGTGCTGTCCGCCGGCCCCGCTGGAGCGGAACGTGTCAATTTGAATGTCGTTCATGTCGAGGTCCACGTCCACATCTTCGGCCTCCGGCAATACCGCCACAGTGGCAGTGGACGTCTGGATGCGGCCCTGGGACTCGGTCTCCGGAACCCGCTGGACGCGATGGACGCCGCTCTCAAACTTAAAACGGGAGTAGGCACCCTGGCCGGTGATCTCCACCGAGATCTCCTTAAAGCCCCCGAGCTCCGTGGCATTCTCATTCAGGACGTCGATATGGAACCCCTTGTTCTCAGCATACATGCTGTACATGCGGAACAGCGTGCCCGCAAAAAGTGCCGCCTCTTCTCCCCCGGTGCCGGCTCGGATCTCCAGAATGACATTTCGGTCGTCGTTGGGATCCTTGGGGAGCAACAGGACTTTCAGCTCCTCGGCAAACTGCAGTGCATTCTGCCGGGCCTCCTCCAGTTCCTCCGAGGCCAGTTCCTTGAGTTCCGGGTCTTGACCGCCCTCTTCGAGCAGTGCTTTTGCCTGCCGCCCATCATCCTCTGCCTTGACCCACTGGCGATATTTCTCCACGACCGGGGTCAGCGAGCTGAGCTCCTTCATGAGCTTGGTATATTCCCCAATGTCCGAGGTGACCTCCGGGTCCGAAAGCATTTTCTGTATCTTTTCAAACCGGTCCTCTACGGCCGGCAGTTTCTCAAACATCGGATTTCCCTTCCTGGGGGCGATTCACTGCCCGAATGGCCCGCTCAGCCTTCTTGCGCGGAAGCATGACCTCCCGCCCGCACTTCTCACAGCGGAGCTTTATGTCCATTCCCACACGTGTCACGGTAAACTGTGCGCTGCCGCAAGGGTGTTTTTTCTTCATGGTAACTACATCGCCAAGAGCGAGATCCAAGACAGTTCCCCCCTTTTCCCGCAGATTGATTCATTTTCTTTTAAATGTAATAAATATACAGCATTATACAGCATTCGCCGACGCGGTTGCAATGGCCCGGAATCTTAGTGTAAAATGTGGAAATGAAGGGAATATGAAATAATCTTGGAAAGGTGTTGACGATCATGGGTTATAAAAGTGATATTGAGATCGCACAGGAAGCCACACCACAGCCAATTGGACAAATTGCGTCATCCATCGGGCTCACCGAGGACCAGTTTGACTACTATGGAAAATACAAGGCCAAGGTCGACTACTCTCTGCTGAACGAGCCGAAAAAGGGCGATCCGGCCAAACTGATTCTTGTCACCGCCATCAACCCCACCCCGGCCGGTGAGGGAAAGACCACCACCACGGTGGGCGTCGGTGACGCACTCCGTAAACTCGGGAAAAACACCGTCATTGCACTTCGGGAGCCATCCCTCGGACCGGTCTTCGGTCTGAAGGGCGGTGCCGCCGGCGGCGGATATGCCCAGGTCATTCCCATGGAGGACATCAACCTCCACTTTACAGGCGACATGCACGCCATTGGCGCAGCCAACAACCTGCTGGCAGCCATGCTGGACAACCATATCCAGCAGGGAAATGAGCTCGGCATTGACGTAAAGAATATTACCTGGAGACGCTGTGTCGACATGAACGACCGGCAGCTCCGCAACATTGTGGACGGCCTCGGTGGCCGCATGCAGGGCGTTCCCAGAGAGGACGGCTTTGATATCACCGTCGCCTCGGAAATCATGGCCACCCTCTGTCTTGCCACGGACCTGAAGGACTTAAAAGATCGCCTGGCACGCACTGTCGTTGCCTACAACTATGAGGGCAAGCCTGTCACCGCCCACGACCTTAAGGCCGAAGGCGCCATGACCGCACTGCTCAAGGACGCTCTGAAGCCCAATCTCGTCCAGACCCTCGAGGGAACCCCGGCCTTTGTCCACGGAGGCCCGTTTGCCAACATTGCCCACGGCTGCAACTCCGTTATGGCCACAAAAATGGCAATGCACCTCGGCGACTATGTCGTCACAGAGGCGGGCTTCGGTGCCGACCTCGGTGCGGAGAAGTTCCTCGACATCAAGTGCCGCTACGCCGGCCTGCGTCCGGATGCCGTTGTCATCGTTGCCACCATCAAGGCCCTGAAATACAACGGCGGCGTTCCAAAGACCGAGCTTGGCGAGGAAAATCTGGAAGCTCTGGAAAAAGGCCTGCCAAACCTGCTGAAGCATGTCGAGAACATCACGCAGGTCTATGGCCTCCCGTGTGTTGTTGCCATCAACAAGTTTGTCAATGACACCGACGCAGAAGTGGAGCTCGTCACTCGGAAGTGCAAAGAACTCGGCGTCAATGTATGCCTGTCCGAGGTATGGGAGCACGGCGGAGACGGCGGCATTGAGCTCGCCAAAGAGGTCATCGACCTCTGCGAGAACGGCGACAATCAATTCCAGTTCGCCTATGACGCTGAGAGTCCCATCAAGGAAAAAATCAACGCCATTGCCACCAAGGTCTATGGAGCAGACGGCGTCGACTATACACCGCAGGCTCTAAAGGACATTGCCTCGTTTGAGGCCAATGGCTTTGACAAGCTTCCCATCTGCATGGCCAAGACCCAGTACTCGCTCTCTGACGACCCGGCACTGCTCGGACGCCCGTCCGGGTTCCGCATTACCGTCCGCCACATGACAGTCAGCGCAGGTGCTGGTTTCCTGGTAGCTTTGACCGGAAACATCCTGAAGATGCCGGGCCTTCCGAAACGGCCCGCCGCAGAACGCATTGACTGTGACGAGAACGGAGTCATCACCGGTCTCTTCTAAAAATAAAAAAGGTGTGCTGCAAAACCTTGCGGGTTTCCAACACACCTTTTTCTTATTCTTTTACCGCCTTCATACGGAGCCGGACATAGTCGGCATACCACGTGCCGTCCTGTTCCAGCGGGTAGCGGAGCCGTTCCACGGCCCCCTCTATGATTCCCTCCCGGTCCTCCGGCGTCACGCCGAGAAACGGCGTCTTCACGAACATGCGGATCCAATCTGCCATGCCGCTGTCGGAGAACAGCTCTGTGGGCCTCGGAAACAGGATGGCGTAAGTCACCTTGAACCCGGCGCGTTCCAGCCTACCAGCATATTCCCCAATGGTCGGGAAGTAAAACGGGATATGGTACTCATAGCCGAACTGACGGAATTCCTTTTCCAGCGCAGCATGGATCAAGGCATTATTTCCGTGGCCGCCAAATTCAAACACGAACTGTCCGCCGGGTTTTAACGCCTGGAATACACTGTTCAGCATTTTGTCCTGGTCCTCCCGGTCTATCCAGTGGAAGACCGCATTGGAAAAGACGGCGTCGACGGTATCGTCGAGGACGAAGTCCCGTGCATCGCCCCGTAAGAAACGGATATCCTCATGGTTCTTCTGGGCCGCTGCCAGAAGTTCCGGCGAGGAGTCCAGGCCCATGACCCGGTAGCCCCGCTCCCGCAGTACCTCTGTGAGTGCACCGTTTCCGCAGCCCAGGTCAAGGACCGCACTGCCGGCGGGGGCGTCGAGGAGCTCGACGAGGTCGGCGCCGTAGCGGCGGATATAGTCAAATTTTTTCTCGTAGAGATCCGCATCCCAAGTGATGTTCATTTCGATATCTCCTATATTTTCTGTAAAATCTAAATAAACTTTACCAGAGTCCCCAAAGACCTGTCAATTCCCATCCCAAGGAGGAAAAAACATGGAATCCATTCCATCCTGGTCCTGTGAAAAATTCACGGACGAACTGAACTCAAAGGCCCCGGTCCCCGGCGGCGGAAGTGTTGCCGCCCTCGTGGGGAGCCTCGGCTCCGCCCTGGCCGGCATGGTGGCCGCCCTCACCACGGGCAAGAAAAAATATGCCGAATATGAGGAGGACATTCAGCGAATCCTCAAAGAATCCCGCGCGCTGCAGGACGAGCTCATGCAGCAGATCAACCGGGACGCGGAGAACTTCCTTCCCCTCTCCCGCTGCTACGGTCTCCCCGCGGGCACGGACGAAGAAAAGGCCGTGAAAGAGAAGAAAATGCAGGAGGCGCTCCGCACCGCGGTCGCCGCCCCCATTGATATCATAAAGATTGCCTATAAAGCCCTGAAGCTGCAAGAGGAACTGCTTGAGAAAGGCTCCCGCATTGCTCTGTCTGACGTTGGCTGCGGTGCACTCTGCCTGAAATCCTCCATGCAGATGGCATGGCTCAACGTCATCATCAACCTGAAATCCATCCACGACCCGGATTATGTGGAGTCAGTCCGAAATGAGCTGCTTCCCCTTCTTGAGGAGGGCGAGGCGCTGGCAGACCGCATCTATGCTTCCGTGGAAGACCATCTGAGCTGAGAAAGGGGCGTTATCATGTCTAAACTTTTGGATTGCAAGCCGGTGGCGGAGGCCGTCAAGGAGCGCTGCCGCCGAGAGACTGAGGAACTGCGGGCGCAGGGCATTGTCCCGAAGCTCGCCATCCTCCGTGTCGGCGAAAAGGGGCCCGACCTCGCGTACGAGCGCGGCGCCACCGCCGCGCTGACCGCCGTGGGCATTGATGTGGAAGTGGCTGCGCTCCCGGCCGACGCCTCTCAGGAGAGCTATATTGCCAAAATGGTAGAGCTGAACTGCGACCCGGCGGTCAACGGCATCCTGCCGTTCCGCCCGCTGGACAGCATCGACGAGCAAGTGGCCATCACTGAGACCATTGACCCGCGAAAGGACGTCGACTCCTCAACGGATGTCAATATGGGAAAAACCGTCCTCGGGGATCCAACTGCGCTGACCCCCTGCACTGCTCAGGCGGTCATGGAAGTTCTCGACTATTATAAGATTCCTCTGGATGGGCAGAACGTCACCGTTATCAACCGCTCCAACGTCATTGGCAAGCCGGTCTCAATGATGCTCGTAAATCGCCACGCCACGGTATCCGTCTGCAGCAGTCACACTAAGGATATGGAGAAGTTCACGAAGAACGCAGATATCCTGGTGGTTGCAATTCCAAAAGTCAATGCGGTGAAGGCGGAGTGGATCGCCCCGGGAACCACGGTCATTGACTGCTCCGTTATTCGCAAGGATGGCAAGACCTCAGGGTGCTGCGAGCCTGCGGTCTACGACGTCGCTGGTGCCATAACCCCAGTGCCGGGCCTCGGCAAGGTCACATCGGCCCTCCTCGCCCGGAATGTCCTCATTGCCGCCAAGGCCCAGCACGGATTAATTAAATAAGGCGCTCTCATTCTATTCTCATCATCCTGTGGTATAATTTCCTTGCAACAATAAAAGAAAGGAAGGTTCTCCCATGAGCCAGGACACTACAGTTCCCGCCAAGGAGCCGAAAAAACGGCCCAAATGGCTGGAGTTCATCATCTATATTGTTGACGGTTTCATCATGGGTCTCGCCAACGTCATCCCCGGCGTCTCCGGCGGCACCCTCGCCCTCATCCTTGGGGTCTATGAGAAACTCATCAACTCCATCAGCAATCTCTTTAAGAAATTCGGTAAGAGCATCTTCTTCCTGCTGCCGCTGATCATCGGCGTCATCCTCGCCTTCCTCGGCGGAAGCCATGCCATTACCTACTGTCTGGACAACTTCCTGTTCGCCACCATCATGCTGTTCTTCGGTGCGGTCATTGGCGGACTCCCCATGCTGTTCAAAAAGGTCAAGACAGAGAAGACCCGTCCTTCTGGCATCATCATCTGCCTTATCACTTTTGCCATCACCATTGGACTTCTGTTCCTGTTCCAGCATCAGGGCAGTGCAGACGTCTCCCACATCACATTCGGCAAAGTCATCCTCTGGCTCATCCTCGGTGCCGTCACCGCGGCCACCATGGTTATCCCCGGTGTCTCCGGCTCCGCATTCCTCATGACGGTCGGTTATTATTATCCGGTCATGAACTGCGTCAAGGGCCTTACCACTGCTGGTGCGGACAAGGGGCATGACGCTGCTGTCCTTGTCATCTGGGCTGTCGGCATCCTGCTCGGCATCTTCTTCATCTCCAAGCTCATCAAAGTCCTTCTGGAGAAGTATGAGACCAACACCTATTGGGGCATTATCGGTTTCGTTATCGGTTCTGCCATCCTCATCATTCTGCAGAACTTCTTCATGGTCGACATGCACTGGACCAGCATTGGCACCATCCTTGGCGGTACCTCCGTTGTGGAGTACATCGTCGGTGTGGTTCTTGCGGTACTCGCATTCCTCGGCGCCTATAAGCTGGGAGACAAATAAAATTTCACAATAATTGAGGGGCTGTATCACTGGGAAGTGATACAGCCCCTTTCGTTCTGTCCCGTTCCAAGCACAGATACCCCCTAGGGGTATTAAGCTCTATTTATACCTACCTACACCTCATTATTGGAAAAGAGTGGGTAATTTTCAACTCTATTCAGTTTAATTTTCGGCCTTTGCTAAGCAGTTTCTTGGTTGAAACGAGAAAATATATTACATAATATAGAATTTTGTAATATAAATTCGGCGGAATAGGGTGGCCTTTTACCACCTTTTTCTCCTTTTTTGGCTCTGCGGGATAACTTGGGCGAAACTCACACAGAATCCATGTTGAAGAGAATAAATTCTTCTTTTCCGTCAGCATTCACCCTAGTGCAACATCCAGCGCCATCATCAGCGTGAAGCCTATCGTAAATACGATTGTCGCCACATTGGAATGTTTGCCCGAGGACATCTCGGGAATGAGCTCCTCAACGACCACATACATCATGGCGCCTGCCGCAAAGCTCAATAGATAGGGCATGGCAGGCAGTATAGCCTCCGCCAGCAGGATGGTGAGGAGTGCACCAACCGGCTCCACTGCACCGGACAGCGCACCGTCCATGAATGCCTTTCCCTTACTTTTCCCCTCCGCATGGAGCGGCATCGAGATGATGGCGCCCTCCGGGAAGTTCTGAATGGCAATGCCGACGGCCAGAGACATAGCTGCCGCCGTTGAAATGTGGGAGTTCCCGGAGAGAGCACCGGCAAAGACGACGCCGACGGCCATTCCCTCTGGCAAGTTATGCATCGTGACGGCAAGAACCATCATGGTCGACCGCTGGAGCTTACTCTTTGGGCCCTCTGCCTCATCTGTGAACTGGTGCAAGTGTGGAATGATGTGGTCCAGCAGTAGGAGAAAGAGTATTCCGAGCCAGAAGCCGATAAAGGCGGGAAGAAAAGCAAATCGCCCCCGATCCGATTCCTCCTCAATGGCAGGCTGCAGCAGGCTCCAAATAGAGGCCGCAACCATGACACCGGCGGCAAAGCCATTCAGGGCCCGCTCCACCTTTTCATTGAGTTTTCCGCGCATGAAGAAGACACATGCGGAGCCGAGTACCGTTCCGAGGAATGGGATGAGCAGTGCGTAGATCATAGAGTAAGAATCGCCTCAATTAGTCGTTTTGTCTCTGCTGCAGATGGGTTCGTGAGAACCTGATCCGCCGGGCCGGTCTCCACAATAGTGCCGCGTTCCATGACCGCAATACGATCACAGATTCGGGCAGCCAGAGGGAGGTCATGGGTTATAAAAAGGATTCCCATTTCCCCTTCTCTCTTCAAACGCAGAAGAAGCTGCAGAATCTCTTCGCGGACCAGGACATCAAGGGCACTCGTCACCTCGTCGCAGATCAGAAGTTTAGGATGACAGAGGATGGCGCGGGCTATTGCAGCGCGCTGTGCCTCCCCGCCAGAGAGCTCGCGGCACTTTCTGACCCAGAGTTCTTCCCGAAGTCCCACATAACGAAGTGCCTTCTCACCCTCTGTCCGCAGTTCCTTTTTATTATACATCTTATAGGAGGCAGCACCCTGCATGACACCATGCAGCACATCGTCTTTTGGGTCAAAGGAGTCCTGGGCATTTTGAAAGATCATCTGAAGGCCGCTGCCGGCCCGGCGAAGCGAGCGGGTACCAGTCAGTTCCCGGCCACAGAGACGAATCGTACCCGAATCCTCCTTGAGAAGGCGGGCAATGAGGGCAGCCGTTGTGGATTTCCCGCAGCCACTTTCGCCGATCAGGCCGAGGCACTCCCCCTCCGCCATTTCCAGGGTCACATGGTCCACTGCGGTAATCCGGTTCCCTTGCTTCTGGAATGTCTTCGTGAGATCTTTCACTTCCAGCAGAGCCATGTCACGCCTCCTTCTCCGGCAGCTTGGGAACTGCCGCAATCAGCCTCTGGGTAAATGGATCCTTCGGACTCCGAAGGACCTCCTCTCTGGTTCCCTGTTCTACGAAAATACCATTTTTCATGACGGCGACCCGATCTGCCATGTTGGCTATGACACCGAGATCATGGGAGACCAGCAGGATTGCCACTCCGAGGTCGCGGTTCAAACTATGCAATTCCTGCAGCACCTGCTTTTGTGACGTCACGTCGAGAGCACTGGTCGGCTCATCCGCCAGCAGAAGCTTTGGGCGGTTGATCATGGCGACCGCTATCATAACGCGCTGGCACATTCCTCCGGAGAGTTCAAAGGGGTAAGAGGTGAGAATTCGATCCGGTTCCTCCAGATGCAATCTGCTCAGAAGCTCCGCCGCCTGTTCTTTTACCTCCGCTTTTTTTGCATTGTGATTGTGGACACGTATGGTCTCCTGAAATAGAGAGAGCACCTTGCGGGTAGGATCCATGGCAAGAAATGCATTCTGCGGGATCATGGCAATCTCCTTGCCGCGAAGACTCCTCATCTGTTTCTCGGAAATTCCTACAAGTTCGGAGCCCTGAAAGAGGACGGAGCCCTGCAGAGAGGCACTCTTCCCGCCTGCTGCCATAACCGCCCGGAGGAGGGTCGTCTTTCCGCAGCCGCTCTCACCGACAATGCCCAGAATTTGGGAGTCAGGAAGATTAAATGAGACATGATCCACAATCCGCTTGTCCCCATAGGACACTGAGAGATCTTTTACAGTCAGCAATTCCATTATCTTCCTCTCCTGATATTCCCGTCCAGTACATAATACTCCGAGGGGTTTATGAAAAATCCCTGGATATCCGCTTTCCGCACACAGATAAAGTTTGAGTGGCCGATGACAACAAAGGCGGCATCGGCAAGGACCTCACGCTGAATCTGTGTGGTCAGTTCTTTCCGACGCTCCGGGGAGAACTCTGTGTCGAGTTCCTCCACCAGGGCATCCACCTTATGACTGCTGTACTTTCCAAAGTTGCTGCTCCCGCCTGTGCGGAATACCATATCCGCAAAGTACTGCGGATCTCCGGTGGGGGTCATCGTAAAGCTCATGAGAAGCAGATCAAAATCGCCCTCCGACTCCTGTTTTGAGACATCGTCATAGACCTCCACCCCGATCTTCAGACCAAGCTTCTTGGCAGATGCCGCTATCTCATTGGCAAAATTGGGCAACTCCGGTCGGGTATTGTAGGTGATGAGCCGCAGGGACACCGGCTTTCCCCGGCACTCCCGTATACCATCCCCGTCCCTGTCCACAATGCCAGCCCGATCCAGCTCCCGGGCAGCTGCCCTCATCTGAAACGGATAGCCATGAACCTTTCCATAATAGACCGATTCCGGGTAAAGCGCCTCCGCGGGAGCAGATCCGTCCTTATTGATGATTTTTGCATAGTTCTTTTTATCAATACACATGCTAAGAGCCCTACGTATTGCAGGCTCCTGCAGCGCCGTCGTCATGAAGTTGAAATAGAGGATCTCTGCGCGGGATCCTGCCGCCTTATCAATAATGTATTTCTTCTTGTCCTGAAACAGTGACAGATTCGAAGAAGGAACATACATAGAGAGGTCAATTTCCCCATTCTGCTGGGCAAGAACCATTGTGTTGGTGTCTGGCAGGATATCAATGGTCACCTTCTTGAAATAGGGCCTTCCGCGCCAGTATCCATCGTAGCGCTTCACGGTAGCCTGGACATTGGGCTCATACTCTTGGGCGATGTACGGGCCGGTTCCCACCGGGTGAGTGGCAAGATTCCGTCCGGAGGAGATATCCACTACACCGGTCAGAGGATCCGAGAGCTGGTTCTTCATAGCAGGGACTGGTTTTTCGGTATGGATTGTGAGAGTTCTCCCATTGGCCTCCATATCTTTTATTTCCATGAGCTCGGAGAAGCGGGGATTTATTTTTTCCGTCCGAAGCCAACAGCGGCGTACGGCCTCTGCTGTGAGAGATTTTCCGTTCTGAAACTTGACATTGTCCCGGAGTGTGATGACCCAGGTGTTGGGATCCTTGTTCTCGCAGCTGACAGCAAGCCAAGGCTGTGGATTCAGATTATTATCCAGCTTATAAAGAGTCTCTGTAATTCCCCAGCGACTCGTAAACCAGCTGTCCCAGCTCTGGGCAAGATCCAGCGTGTTGGGACATTGAGTGTCAGCGATAACCGCTTCGTCGTCAGATGACCCTTTCCCGACACCACAGCCAGAGAGAATCGTGACGAGCATCAACAAGCACAGCAGGAGACTGCCGATTCTTTTTTTCATAGACAGCTCCTTTTACTCTTTGACCAGTGAATCGCGCAGTTTCTCCCCAAACAGGTTGAACAGCGACGACGTGATGAAAATGGCGAGACCGGGGATCAGAATGAGTCGGACGTCGGTCTGCAAATAGGCTCTGCCGGCGTTCATCATGGCACCCCACTCCGCCATGGGCTCCTTGACACCGATGCCGAGGTACGAGAGCCCTGCAATTTCCGCAATAACCGCCGAGATGCCCAGACTGGCATTCACAATGAGCGGCGGCAGGATATTCGGAATGATCCGGCGTGTCAAGATATGCAGGCCGGACTCCCCGCAGACCTTTGCAGCCTGCACATAGGTCCTCTGCTTCTCCGATAGTGTGAAACTGCGTGCCATTCGGGCATATTCCGTCCACTCCACAAGGCAGATGGCGAGGATGGCATTTTGGATGCCAACGCCCATCAGGCCGACGATGGCAATGGCAAGGATCATCCGAGGAAAGGCCTGAACGACTGTGGTTATCTTATTCAAAATGGCATCGACCCAGCCGCCGCAATACCCGGATAACGTGCCGAGAAATACGCCGGCGACAAAGACGATGGCGGTAATCAGTAGACTTGAAAAGATGGAGACCCTTGCCCCGTACAGGACGCGGGAGAGCATGCATCGGCCCAGTGTGTCAGTTCCCAATGGGTAGGTCTCCGACGGCCCCTGCTCTGCCGCCAGAAGATCCGGAACATTGGGGTCATGGGGGGCAAGTAGTGGTGCCAGTAGGGCAACTAGGATAAGCAACAGAACTAGAATCGAGAGGATGCGAAACGAGCGTTCTTTCCAAATATTTTTCACCGGGTCTCACCTCCTCTTCTCTCATATCGGATTCGCGGATCAATGAGCAGAGCCAGAAGATCTGCCAACAGATTGACCGTAAAATAGACCAGAGCACACCAGAGGACGAAGCCCAGAACCAGATTGTAATCCAGCGATCCCACCGCCTGGACAGCCATTCTGCCGAAGCCATTGACGGAAAAAATCGTCTCAATGACAACAGAACCGCCCAGAAGCGCCCCTGCATAAATACTGATATTAGTGAGAATGGGGGCGGCACTGTTGCGGAGGACATGGCGGTATAGAATATCCTGTTCACTGACACCCCGCATCCGTGCCCCGTCCACATAGGGCTTTTGGATTTCACTCAGAACGATGGATCGGACCTGCTGCGTCATTTTTGCCGAGCTCTGCAGCGTCAAAATGATGATGGGGAGAATAAGCCCTCTCGCCGTATTGCTGGCCAAAACCGGAAGCAGGTGCAATTTGACGCAGAACAGCCAGAGAAACAGGACACCGAGTACAAAGGAGGGAATGGAAATTCCGAGGAATGAAAGGGCTCGCATAAAATGATCCACCCATTTCCCCTTCTTCACCGCACATAGGATGCCAAGCGGTACGGAGATCAAAATTGTCAGCAGCAGAGAAATCGAGGTGAGTAAGAGGGTCGGACGCATTCTCTCCGCAAGAATTTGCGTCACGGGCTGATGGTTGGAGAACGAGACGCCGAGGTCGCCCTGAAAAGCGCTACCAAGCCAGTGCCCATACTGTGAAAGGAAGGAGCCATTCAGACCCATTGCCTCTTCCTGGCGATGCAGTGTCTCCTCAGAAATCATACCGGCATTGCCGTCCTTGCCCACGAGCCAGATCTCCGCCGGATTGCCCGGCGAGAGATAGAGGAGCAAAAACGAAATCAGTGTGATTCCCAATAAAACGAGGAGAACCTGCAGTACATCCGACAGCAGGTTCCCCAATAAGATCTTCGTTCTTTTTTTCATAGAAGCTCCGGTTCAGGCCTCTTTACAGGCCTTGATCATAAAACACGGCGTAAACCGGTTCTCCCGCTTCTGTTCCTCACTCCAAACCTTTTTCCAGATGTTTTTGTCCGCCGTCACCCGGGAAAAGCCGATTTTGTCGAGAAGGGCCAGATCAAAGAGAGGCCGGTCGATCTTACTGAGACAGAGTTTTCTTGCAATATTTTCCATTGTCTCAGAATCATCATACACCCGAAGATTGGCCTTCTCAATATGTTCTGCCGCATGATGGTCATCTTGATAGAGGTAGCGGTACCAATTGGCATCAAAATTCAGCAGGGTTCCGCCTGGCCGCATGACTCGGAACCATTCCGCATAGGCCTGGTCCGGATGTTCCAGATTCCAGGTCAGATTTCGAGTGACCAGGACGTCAAAGGAATTGTCCGGGAAGTCCAGATGTTCCGCATCCATGGGCAGAAAATGGATTTTTTCCGCCAGTGGACCGGCATTTTTTTTCGCCTGTTCCAGCATCTCCGGGGTGAGGTCTACAGCAGTGACATCATACCCACGTTTTGCGAGAGCCACCGCAAAGAAACCGGGTCCCGTTCCAATGTCCAGAACCCGACAGTTCTCCGATACAGGGATTTCCTGTTCAATGACATCCATCCAGCGGTCCGGGTCCTCCTGATTGATATTGTCGGAAAAAGAGGGCGCACGCCGTCCCCAGTATTTCCGGATATCCTGTAGTAGTCTGTCCATAGAAAAAGCCCCTTTCGCCAGCTATCTAAAATTGAAAATAGCATAGCGAAAGGGGCGGAACAAGCCTCCCGGGGGGATACTTATTTATGCTTTCTCAATACCAATGGTGGTCTTCTCGCCGTTGATGTTCCAGTCTGCAGTCTTGCCGGCCATGGTATCAAAGTGCAGTTCGTCTGCAAGGACGGCGGTCTTCAGTGCATCCGGGTTCTTCTCGATGATGCTCTGGAGTTTCTCGCTGCCTGCGAAGTATACCTTGATATGGTCCGTGATCTCCAGTTCAGAGTCCTTGCGCATGGTCTGGATCTTGCTGATGACCTCGCGCTCAAAGCCCTCCTGCAGGAGTTCCTCGGTGAGAGTCGTGTCGATGGCAACGGTGACACCCTTGTCGGACAGGGCATACAGACCCTCCTGCTGCTTCGCATCAATGAGGAGTTCATCTGCCGTCATGGCAAGTTCGGTGCCGTCCTTGAGCGTGACCTTAAGAGAACCGGTGGAGTCGAGCTCCTCCTTGGCGGCAATTCCGTTTTCAATGGAGCCGAGTGCCTGGCGGATCATTCCAACCTGTTTTCCATATTTCGGGCCAACGACCTTCAGCTGCGGCTTGAAGGTGTAGTCGAGAAGACTGCTGTCCTCGTCGGCAAATTCGACGGCCTTGATGTTGAGTTCATCGCGAATGATGTCGGTGAAATAGGTGTCCAGGTCGTGGTCGGCCTTGATGATCATGCGGCCGAGGGGCTGGCGGTTCTTGATGTTGGCGCCGTTTCTGCAGGCACGGCCGAGGGTGACGATATTCAGCACCTCGTCCATGTTGTCCTCGAGCTCTTTGTCGACCCAGGCGTCGTTCACCGTCGGGAAGTCACAGAGATGGATGGACTCCGGGGCATCCTTGTCCAGAGAGCGAACCAGGTTCTGGTAGATTTCCTCGGTCATGAACGGAATCATAGGAGCAGCGGCCTTGGCCACTGTGACAAGTGCCGTATACAGCGTCATGTAGGCGTTGATCTTGTCCTGGGACAGGCCCTGTGCCCAATAGCGGGAACGGCAGCGGCGGACATACCAGTTGGAGAGGTCATCCACAAATTCCTGCAGATAGGCCGCAGCCTCCGGGATCTTATACGCCGCGAGATTCTCGTCGACGCCCTTCACCATGGAGTTCATCTTGGAGAGACACCATTTGTCCATGACGGAGAGCTTGTCGTACTCAATGGTATACTTTGTGGCATCAAATTCGTCGATGTCCGCATAGAGGACATAGAATGCATAGGTATTCCAGAGGGTGCTCAGGAACTTCCGCTGACCCTCGACAACGGCCTTGTCATAGAAGCGGTTCGGGAGCCACGGAGCGGAGTTCGTGTAGAAGTACCAGCGGATGGCGTCGGCGCCGTGTTTGCGCAGGGCCTCCATGGGGTCGACGGCGTTGCCCTTGGACTTGGACATCTTCTGGCCGTCCCCGTCGAGGACGAGACCGAGAACGACGACATTCTTGAACGGCGCCTTATTGAACAGAAGCGTGGAGATGGCGAGCAGGGAGTAGAACCAGCCGCGGGTCTGATCCACCGCCTCGGAGATGAAGTCCGCCGGGAACTGCTGCTCAAATTTGTCCTGATTCTCAAACGGATAGTGGTGCTGGGCAAACGGCATGGAGCCGGAGTCAAACCAGCAGTCGATGACCTCCGGGACACGCTGCATCTTGCCGCCGCATTTCGGGCACTTGATGTGGACGTTGTCAATGTATGGGCGATGCAGTTCGATTTCGTCCGGGCAGTCATCCGACATGGACTTCAGTTCCTCAATGGAACCGATGGAGTGGCGCTCGCCGCAGTCCGGGCACTCCCAGATGTTGAGCGGAGTACCCCAGTAGCGGTTCCGGGACAGGCCCCAGTCCTGGACATTTTCCAGCCAGGAGCCAAACCGTCCGGCACCGATGCTTTTCGGAACCCAGTTGATGGTGTTGTTGTTGCGGATAAGGTCATCTTTGACGTCGGTCATCTTGATGAACCAGGACTCCCGGGCATAGTAGAGAAGCGGGGTGTCGCAGCGCCAGCAGAACGGGTAGTCGTGCTCGAACTTGGGGGCGTCAAACAGGAGGCCGCGCTTGTCGAGATCCTTCAGGACCTCTGGGTCGGCATCCTTGACAAACATGCCGCCGAACGGAGTCTCCGGCTTCATTTCACCCTTCTCGTTGACCATCTGGACAAAGGGCATATCATACTTGCGGCCGACTCTTGCGTCGTCTTCACCGAAAGCCGGTGCCTCATGGACAATACCGGTACCGTCGGTCATGGTGACATAGTCGTCGACCTCGACGAAATAGGCTTTCTTATGCTGTTTCTCGACAACCGGAACGGAGCAGTCATAGAGCGGCTCATATTCACGGTACTCAAGGTCCTGGCCCTTCATGGTCTCCAGGACTTCATAGGCCTTCTGGCCCTCCTCGGCGAGCGGTCCAAGGACCGTGTCGAGCAGCGCCTCTGCCATGTAATAGGTATAACCGTCAATGCACTTTACCTTGGCATAGGTCTCATCCGGGTTTACGCAGAGAGCAACGTTGGACGGGAGTGTCCAGGGCGTCGTGGTCCATGCGAGAAAGTAGGCATCTTCTCCAACGCATTTAAAGCGGACAACAGCGGAACGCTCCTTTACGGTCTTATAGCCCTGAGCGACCTCGTGGGAGGAGAGCGGTGTTCCGCAGCGCGGGCAGTAGGGAACGACCTTAAAGCCTTTATACATGAGCCCCTTGTCGTAGATCTGCTTAAGGGCCCACCACTCCGACTCAATATAGTCATTCTCATAGGTGACATACGGGTGATCCATATCTGCCCAGAAACCGACACAGTCGGAGAACTGCTCCCACATGCCTTTATATTTCCAGACGGACTCTTTGCACTGCTTGATAAACGGCTCTACACCGTAGTTCTCAATTTGATCTTTGCCGTCAAGACCAAGCTTTTTCTCGACCTCAATTTCCACCGGCAAGCCATGGGTGTCCCATCCGGCCTTTCTCGGGCTGTTGGCACCTTTCATGGTGTGATAGCGCGGGATCATGTCCTTGATGACACGGGTCTCCACGTGGCCGATATGCGGCTTGCCATTTGCCGTGGGCGGGCCGTCATAGAAGACATAGGACGGACCCTTTTTCTCCTCGGTCTTCTGGAAGATCTTATTCTCTTTCCAGAACTTTGAGACCTCGTCCTCTCGGGCGACAAAGTTCATGTCGGTTGGAACTTTCTTATACAAGCGACTTCCTCCTCACAGAAATCCAAAAAGCTCCGCCCTGTGTTCACAGGGCGAAGCTTTACGTTTCGTTGTACCACCTGAAAAACTCATACTGACATATGCGCCCCGGATAACGGCGGGTCCGGCGAGGCCTACTGAGAAGTTTCAGCCCGCGACTCGGGAGTGATATTCAGTCCGTGGAACCTGCCTTCGGGCTCGCACCGTCCCCGATTCGCTCCTGCTGTTCCGTTTCGAACTTACTGTCTCCGTCTGTGTCTTTAAAGGTAATGATATTTTATTCCCGTTGATAGTATCACAAGAGGAAACTTTCGTCAAATAATTCTTTTCTGTCACATTTTCCTACTGAAATACTAGAAAAAGTCATTGACTTCCCTACTTTTCCTATATAGAATTATCTTAAAGTAATTTTATTCCATACAGAAAGGAGCAGTCCCATTGATCTCCACAAAAGGACGCTACGCACTCCGCGTAATGATCGACCTGGCAACCTACTCCCGCGGCGAGTATATCACATTGAAAGAAATCTCCAAGCGCGAGGGAATCTCCGTCAAATATCTCGAGCAGGTCATTGCCCTGCTGAACCGCGCCGGTTTTCTCCACAGTCTCCGCGGCAATAATGGCGGATACCGCCTTGCCAAAGACCCTAAGGATATTACAGCGGGGGACATTCTTCGCGCAGCGGAGGGTACTCTTGCCCCTATTGCGTGTCTCCGTGAAGAGCCGCTCGGCTGTGAGCGCTCCGCCACCTGTTCCACTCTGGACTTCTGGAAAGGCTACGACAAAGTCATTAAAGATTATGTTGACGGCATTACGCTCCAGGATCTCGTGGACCACAATCAGGAATTGACCGGCAATTTCTACGTAATTTAATTTATTCTGAATAAATTTCCGCTTTCCCTATTGACATCCTAGGAAATAAAGCCTATTATCCTATTAAACAAGTAGGAAAAATGTATTTCGTTCCATTTCAAATAACAAGGAGTGTTTTATCATGGCAAAAGTATATGATTCCGTACTCGACCTCGTCGGCAAGACCCCTCTTTTGAACGCCCACAGCTTCAAAGAGAACAATAAGCTCGACGGCAATATTCTCGTCAAGCTCGAGTACTTCAATCCGGCTGGTTCTGTCAAGGACCGAATCGCCAAAGAAATGATAGAGGACGCTGAGGCCAGCGGTGAGCTCAAACCCGGTGCCACCATCATTGAGCCCACCTCCGGCAACACCGGCATCGGTCTCTCCGCTGTCGCTGCCGCCAAAGGCTATAAGATCATCATCACCATGCCCGAGACCATGTCCATTGAGCGCCGCAAACTCATGGCAGCCTATGGTGCTGAACTCGTTCTCACCGAGGGCGCCAAGGGAATGAAAGGTGCCATTGCCAAGGCAAATGAGCTCGCAGAGCAGATTCCGAATTCCTTCATTCCGGGACAGTTCACCAACCCCAACAACCCCAAGGCTCACCGTGAGACAACTGGCCCTGAGATCTGGGAAGACACCGATGGAAAGGTCGACTTCTTCGTTGCCGGTGTTGGCACTGGCGGAACCCTGACTGGTGTCGGTGAGTATCTCAAGAGCAAGAATCCGGATGTCAAGATTGTCGCCGTAGAGCCGGCAACATCCCCGGTTCTCTCCAAAGGAATTTCCGGTGCCCATAAGATCCAGGGTATTGGCGCTGGTTTCGTACCGGACACCCTGAATACCGACATCTATGATGAGATCATTCCGGTCGAGAACGAGGCCGCCTTTGAGACGGGCCGTGAGTTCGTCAAGGACGAGGGAATCCTTATCGGTATCTCCTCTGGTGCCGCTCTCTGGGCTGGCGCTGAACTCGCAAAGCGTCCGGAGAACAAGGGCAAAAACATTGTCGTCCTTCTGCCGGATACCGGAGACCGTTACCTCTCCACCGCTCTGTTCTCTGAATAATTTCTACAGCTTAATCCTCCTCCAAGAATAATTAATAGAAAGACCCGGGACCGTTATGGTTCCGGGTCTTAGCTTTTCTCTCTGTTTAATATGCCTCTATCTCTTTGACATTGATCTGGTCACCCGTCAGAAGATAGGTGTCCTCGGAGTCGCAATAGGGACATACCTTCGCATATTTCACCGTCTCATATTTTCCACCGCAGTTCTTGCAGTAGGTGACGGCGGGAATGGTCTCAATTTTGAGCTCTGCGTCTTTCATGCATTCATGCTTCTGAACAGCCCATTTCCAGACATCCAGCAGGTAGCTGGGTATAACGCCGGAGACCTCGCCAAGCTGCAGCGTCACAGACTTTACCTCTGTAACCTCATTTTTTTCGACGACATCTTCCACGTCGCGGATAATATAGAATACGATTCCCAGTTCGTGCATTGTAGGTCTCCCCTGTTCTGTGCATTGTCGTTATTTGAATAGTACCATATTAATGTAACCTACTCAAGTTGACAAACGATATTGGTCTAACCTGACATTTCCCTCCGGAAAAAATTCCCCCACCGAGAGCCGGCGGGGGAATTCGGCAATCTAAGACTTATTTGTTGCCCTTGAATGCCTCTTTGAAGGGACGGGCAATGATCTTGCCAATTCTCTTCGGCATGTACTTGGCAATCTGAACCATACGATCCTCTGCGCGGTACATATCTGCGCCGTGCGGATGGGTACGGAAGAGATGGATGGCGTCAAATTCGCACTTCGTGGTGCACTGGCCGCAGCCGATGCAGCGGGTCTCGTCGACGACGGAAGCACCGCAGCTCAGGCAGCGAGCGGTCTCGATCTTGACCTGATCCTCCGTAAGGCACTGCTTGTACTCCTCAAAGGTCTTAGCGGTGTCAACGTTGGATACGAGAGCCGGTTTCTGTCTCTTGGAGTTGTCATAGGACTCAACGGAGATGTTGTTCTTGTCGAACTCGAAGAAATGTCTGTGAACACGGCCCAGAGTAAGGGAGTCGCAGTTCGGACGGACGAAGCGGTGGATGGACTCGGCAGCCTCGTGACCCTCGCCAATGGCGTTGATAACGAAGGACGGGCCATGATACAGGTCACCGCCGACAAAGATGTCCTCGGTAGCAGTCTGATAGGTGAACTTGTCAGCCTTCGGATAGTTGCCGTGAACAAATTCAATGTTCTGGCCGTCGATGAGGCCGCCCCAGTCAATGCACTGACCGATGGACTCAATGACATAGTCACACTCAACGGTAACGGTGTCATCCTCATCATACTGCGGGTTGAAGCGGCCGTTCTCGTCACGGACAGCGGTGCACTTCTTGAAGACAACAGCTTTGACGTTGCCGTCTTCGTCCTTCAGGAACTCCTTCGGGCCCCAGCCGTTGTTGATGCTGATGTTTTCAGCGAGGGTCTCCTCGACCTCTTCGTCGGATGCAGGCATTTCCTCAGCGGACTCGAGGCAGTACATGGAGACTTCCTCACCGCCAAGACGGGCTGCTGTACGGGCGGAGTCAACGGCTACGTTACCGCCGCCGATAACGACGACTTTCTTCGGAACCGTATAGTCCTTCTCGCCATGAACTTTTGCAAGATGGTCGATGGCGGAGATGATGCCCTCGGCATCCTCGCCGTCTACACCAGCCTTGCGGGAACCCTGAAGACCAATAGCAAGGTAGAATGCCTTGTAGCCCTGGTCACGGAGCTCCTGGATGGTGACGTCCTTACCGACCTCAACGCCGGTCTTGATCTCAACACCGAGCTGACGGATAACGTCGATTTCAGCTGCAACGACATCCTTCTGAAGTTTGTAGGAAGGAATGCCATAGACCATCATTCCGCCGGGCTCCTCGTTTTTCTCGAAAACGGTGGGCTTGTAGCCGAGGATGGCAAGATAGTTGGCGCAGGCAAGACCAGCAGGGCCGGCACCAATGATGGCAACTTTCTCGTCCCACTGCTCCAGCTGGTTGGACTGGATTTCTACGTTCGGTACATAACGGGTCTCCTCAAAGAGATCACGCTGTGCAATAAACTTCTTGACTTCGTCGATGGAGACGGCCTCGTCGATGGTTCCACGGGTGCAGGCTTCCTCGCACTTGCGGTTGCAGACACGGCCGCAGACAGCCGGGAACGGGTTCTCTCTCTTGATGAGGGCAAGGGCCTCGTCATAACGGCCTTCTTTGGCCATCTGCAGATAGCCCTGGATGGCAATGTGAGCCGGGCAAGCAGACTTACAAGGTGCGGTACCGGACTCCCAGGTCTCCTCACGCTCATGGTCACGATAGTCCGGATCCCATCTGGACTTGAGCCAGATGTGCTCTGCCGGGTCGTCCATGAAGTTATATTTCTGCTCAGAGCCATCTTTGAGTTTGAGCTTTTGGCCAAGACGGACAGCGCCGACCGGGCAATACTCTACGCAGCGGCCGCAGGCAACGCAGTTGTTCGGGTCAACATGGGCACGATAAGCAGATGCGGACATGCTCGGTGTGTTGAACAGCTGGGAGGTACGGATACCATTACATACTCTGGGCTGGCAGTTGCAGATGGCGAAGATTTTGTTCTCACCGTCGATGTTGGTTACCTGATGGACATAACCAAGCTTCTCTGCCTCGTCAAGGATGCGGTAAACTTCCTCTTTGTCAATGTAGTGGCCGGGCTTCTTGGTCTGTACGCAGTAGTCAGCGAAGTCACCGACACCGATGCACCAGTGGTTCGGGTCATCCGTATAACCCTCGCCGCGCTCATGGCGCTCCTGACGGCAGGTGCAAGGACCTACGGAGAATTTATCATACTTGTCGATCCAGTAGGAGAGATGGTCTCTGTCTACGGAGCGGTTCTCATGCTCAATGGCCTTCTCAACAGGGATGACGTGCATTCCGGTACCGGCACCGCCGTCCGGAATCATCTGGGTCAGGCCCATGGGACCGAAGCCCTTGAAGGGAAGGTAAGTGGAGAGGTCAAACCACTCGGCAATTTCCGGATGGTCCTCATACCACTCGGCATGCTCATTGAGCATTTCAGCCATGCCGGGAACGAAGGTCTTGATTTCGTAGCGTTTCTTTCCGTCAGGGTTCTCACGGTTGAACTCGCAAATACCGATGTAGCACATTTCCTCGAGGACATCTTCCAGGTGAAGCTTCTCGTCAGGAGTGGTGGCTCCGGTGCGCTTGGCAATTTCATCAAGAGTCTTCGGCTTACGGAGTTTCATCTTTGTGGCGATGCGCGCCATTTCCGGTGTCGTTACCGATGCAATGCCGAAGTAGTCGGGCTGATGGCCGTCGATGGGGACCAGCATCTGGTCGGTGACCATTTTGGCCATTTTCAGGATATCTTTCTGGGGGTTGTCAGTGCCGTAGTCATTGAGACGGCCGGAGACAGCCTCCGAATTCGTATAACTATACTTTTTCTTTTTTTTCTCTTCCGCCATAATATTTTCCTCCCATAACATATGAAAACAATGGCAATCAATAGACGGTCAATTTTGAAAATTAAAGTTCTTTTCCGTCGGCAAAGGACATGGCGATCTTTTTAGTCTCCTTGTCCAGTACAATAAGGTTGGCCTTCATTCCGGCTACCATATACTCGCGCTGTCCAAGGCCATAACCAGTCTGCTTGCGATAAGCTTTTTCAAGCTTCATACCGGTGCCCATATCCTTCATGATGTCGTCCACTAGTTTCTCGTAGTCAGCTTTGGTGAACGGGCCATCTCCTACGGCGACAAAAGCATATGCGCCGGGTTTCTCGCCTCTCTTGAAGTTGACAGTACGGTCAAAATTCTTTTCTTCCCGGATAATGATGTTTTCACCGCTGATGATATCTTTAATGGTATCATCCTCAATGAGAATGTCGCCCCAGTAGGGGAACCAGCCGGTACCATCCACAACAAGAACGTTCTTCAGTTGCGTTACCATAATTTATCCTCCCATAACATAGCATCAAAAAGGCCGTCAGGCCTTTGGATAACAGGCCTGACAGCTAAATTTACTGTACACCAAATTGTGCGAAAGTATAGACTTCCACACATCTACCCATAAATCCAACAAGATTATAACACAATTCTTCTGATTCTGGACATGCCAAATCGCAGAATTCATATAAACATTTCGTGGAAAATGTGAGGTTTATGCACAATTTTTAAAAATTTCCGATGTCTTGTTAAAAAAATTTCGGCCTTTTTCGGTGGAAGGCAAGATTTTTGACACCGGCGCAACAAAAAACGGCAGCACAGCGGTTCACTGTACTGCCGATATTATTATTAGAGCCTTGCTCTTACTTTCTCGGGTTCTTCAGGTTAGCCTGTGCAGCTGCAAGGCGGGCAATCGGAACACGGTACGGGGAGCAGGAGACATAGTCAAGGCCGATCTCATGGCAGAACTCGACGGAAGTCGGGTCACCGCCGTGCTCACCGCAGATTCCGCAGTGGAGGTTCGGGTTGACCGGCTTGCCAAGCTCGAGGGCCATCTTCATGAGTTTGCCTACGCCAGTCTGATCCAGTCTGCTGAACGGGTCGGACTCGTAGATCTTGGCATCATAGTAAGAGCCGAGGAACTTACCGGCGTCGTCACGGGAGAAGCCGAAGGTCATCTGGGTGAGGTCGTTGGTACCGAAGCAGAAGAAGTCAGCGTCCTTGGCGATCTCATCTGCAGTGAGAGCGGCACGCGGGATCTCAATCATGGTGCCGACCTTGTAGGTAAGCTCAACACCAGCGTCTGCAATCTCCTGATCTGCAGTGGCAACGACAGTCTTCTTGACATACTTGAGCTCTTTGTCCTCGCCGACCAGCGGGATCATGATCTCCGGAACAACATTCCAGTCCGGATGAGCCTTGTTGACGTTGATGGCAGCACGGATAACTGCCTTAGTCTGCATGACGGCAATTTCCGGATAGGTTACGGTGAGACGGCAGCCACGGTGACCCATCATCGGGTTGAACTCGTGGAGGCTGTCGATGATAGCCTTGATCTGCTCAACGGTCTTGCCCTTGGCGTCAGCCAGCTTCTTGATGTCCTCTTCCTCGGTGGGAACGAACTCATGGAGAGGCGGATCCAGGAAACGGATGGTGACCGGCTTGCCCTCGAGAGCGGTGAACAGAGCCTCGAAGTCGCCCTGCTGCATGGGCTCAATCTTGTCTAGAGCCTCAACGCGCTCCTCAACGGTGTCGGAGCAAATCATCTCGCGGAAAGCGTCGATACGGTCGCCGGCGAAGAACATGTGCTCGGTACGGCAAAGGCCGATTCCCTCAGCGCCGAGCTGAACAGCGGTCTGGGCGTCAGTCGGGGTATCTGCATTCGTTCTTACCTCAAGGGCGCGAGCCTCATCAGCCCACTCCATGATGGTGGCGAAGTCTTTATCCTCGATGGAGCCTTCCTTGATGGGAAGAGCACCGTCGTAGATTTTACCGGTGTTACCGTCGAAGGAGATGACGTCTCCCTCATGATAGGTGTGACCACCGAGCTGGAAGGTCTTGTTGTCCTCGTCCATGACGATTTCGGAGCAACCGGCTACGCAGCAGGAACCCATACCACGGGCAACAACGGCAGCGTGGGAGGTCATACCGCCGCGGGCGGTCAGGATGCCTTGTGCGGACTTCATGCCCTCGATGTCCTCCGGGGAGGTCTCGCGGCGAACAAGAACGACCTTCTCACCCTTGGCAGCCCACTCTTTGGACTCCTCAGCGGTGAAGACGATCTTACCGGAAGCGGCACCCGGAGCAGCCGGGAGACCCTGGCCGATGAGTTTGCCGTCAGCCTCTGCAGCCTTCAGGGCCTTCGGGTCGAAGGAACCGTGGAGAAGGGTGTCGAGGTTTCTCGGGTCGATGGCAAGGAGCGCTTTCTCCTTGGTGGTCTTGCCCTCGTTGACAAGGTCAACAGCGATCTTGATGGCAGCGCGGGCAGTACGCTTACCGTTACGGCACTGGAGCATGAAGAGCTTGCCATCCTCGATGGTGAACTCCATGTCCTGCATGTCGCAGTAATGATCTTCGAGTTTATGGGCAATTTCAAGGAGCTCCTCGTAGATGTTCGGGAGGGTCTTCTTGATTTCCTCGATCTTCATGGGGGTGCGGGCACCGGATACGACGTCCTCGCCCTGTGCGTTCATGAGAACCTCAGCATAGAATGCGTTCTCACCGGTGGACGGGTCACGGGTGAAAGCAACGCCGGAACCGGAGTTGTCGGACCAGTTACCGAATACCATTTCCTGAACGTTGACTGCGGTACCCCAGGAATACGGGATATCATTGTCGCGGCGGTAAACATTGGCACGCGGGTTGTCCCAGGATGCGAACACGGCCTTGATGGCGCCGATGAGCTGCTCCTTCGGGTCGGTGGGGAAGTCCTCGCCCTTTTCCTTCTTGTAGACGTCCTTGAACTGCTCAGCGAGTTCCTTGAGGTCGTCTGCGGTGAGCTCAACGTCCTGAGTGACGCCGCGTTTAGCTTTCATTTCATCAATGAGTCTCTCGAAGTAGCTCTTGTTGACGCCCATGGCGACGTCGGAGTACATCTGGATGAAACGTCTGTAGCAGTCACGAGCCCATCTCTCATTGCCGGTCTTCTCAATGATGGCGTCAACGACTTCCTCGTTGAGACCGAGGTTGAGGATGGTGTCCATCATGCCGGGCATGGATGCGCGGGCACCGGAACGGACGGATACGAGAAGAGGATTCTTCGTGTCGCCAAACTTCTTGCCGGTCTGCTCCTCGAGCTTGGTGACGTACTCGGAGATTTCAGCGAGAATGTCGTCGCTGATCTTGCGGCCGTCATCATAGTACTTGGTGCAGGCCTCAGTGGTAATTGTGAAACCTCTCGGTACAGGAAGACCAAGGTTGGTCATTTCTGCGAGGTTTGCACCCTTACCGCCGAGGAGCTCACGCATGTTTGCGTTACCCTCTTTGAAAAGATAAACATACTTCTTTGCCATAAAGCTTTTACCTCCGCTAATAATAAGGTATTTCTTATATTACTGGTGTATTTTAACACAACGGAATTGTTACCGCAATGTGTTTTGTTATTTATCTGTCGCGACCGAACATGCGGGTATACTCGGCAATTTCCTTGGCCAGAGCCTCGGAGTCCTTGCCGGGGAGCATGCGCCAGCGCCAATTTCCCGTGGCCGTGCCCGGAATATTCATGCGCGCTTCGCTTCCAAGGCCGAGCCAGTCCTGCATTTGGGCAACAAAAAGCCATGCGGGAGATACCATTCCGCCGCGAATCATGCCAACGCTCCGATCCTCCTGATCATTCAGGCCGAGATACTTGGAAGCGAAAAGTTTGTTGGCCGCATCCACCTCTTCGTCCTCGAGCCAGCCCCGGGCCGTATCGTTGTCGTGGGTCCCCACGTAACAGACGGAGTTTTCGCTGTTGTAATGGGGCAGATATTTGGAGGAGGCGTCCGGTGAGAACGCAAATTCCAGAACATTCATGCCCGGGAATCCGGAATCCTCCACCAGGCGATGCACGTCCGGTGTCAAATCTCCGAGATCCTCTGCAATGAAGTCCAGATTATAGAACCAGTCCCGGAGAACCTTGACCAGATCCATGCCCGGTCCTTTTCTCCACTGGCCGTTCTTGGCAGTGGTCTCACCGTAGGGAACAGCCCAGTAGCTCTCGAATGCGCGGAAGTGGTCTATCCGGATGACATCATACTTTTTCGAGGCACCCTCTACGCGGCGGATCCACCAGCCATAGCCGTCCCGCTGCATGGCGTCCCAGTCGTAGAGCGGGTTGCCCCACAGCTGGCCGTCCTTTGCAAAATAGTCGGGCGGAACACCGGCCACACAGGTCGGAATATTCTCCCGGTCCAGCTGGAAGAACTGGGGCTCCCGCCAGGTGTCGGCGGAGTCCATGGGGACATAGATGGGTAGATCGCCAATGATCTTGATGCCGCAGGAGTGGACATAGTCCCGGAATGCATTCCACTGCTTCGAGAACAGAAATTGAATATAGAGATAGTAGTCGATCTCCGTTCGGAGCAGCCGCTTGTACTGCTCCACCGCCTCGGGGCGGCGAAGCCTTATGGGCTCCTCCCAGTTTATCCACAGGCTCTCGTCGAAATGGTCCCGCAGGGCGCGGAACATGGCATAGTCCTCTGCCCAGAAGTTGTCGGCCACGAAGGCATCCACTTCGGAGCGGTCTCTCTGGAAGCCATTTTCAAATGCCTTCCTGAGAACTTCCCGGCGATTTTTCTCTATTTTTCCGTAGTCAATGGTCTCCGGGTCGTCTCCCCAGTCAAAGGACTCCACATAGTCCCGCTCCAGGAGGCCGTCCTCAATGAGGAGATCCAGATCAATGAGATAGGCGTTGCCCGCAAAGGACGAGAACGAGGCATAGGGGCTGTTGCCGTAACCCGTCGGCCCGAGCGGGAGCACCTGCCAGTATTTCTGGCGGGACTTCTCCAGAAAGTCGGCAAAATGATAGGCCTCTTTTCCCAGAGTACCGATGCCGTACTTTGAGGGCAGTGAAAATATTGGCATGAGGATGCCGCTGCTTCTTTCCATCTAATCTTCCCCAATCATTATCTCCAAAATTACTTTGATAAACATTATACTAAAGAAGTCCTCCATTTTAAAGTGAAACACTTGCGCTTATTGACAACGCCTGTTTTCCTTTGCTATACTGTTTTTCGCGAAAAACAGACATCCCGAGGTGTAGCGCAGTTTGGTAGCGCATCTGGTTTGGGACCAGAGGGTCGCAGGTTCGAGCCCTGTCACCTCGACCAGGAAAACGCACTGCAGAGGCTTTCTACTGCAGTGCGTTTCCTTTATATATTGTATAGGAATCGACCGAAGGTCTTAAAATATGTTAGAATATCCGTAATGAATCCTTACCAGGAGGTTTTCCACCATGAAAAAACATGCTCCGCTCGCAGTACTCCTCGCCGCGGTACTTCTCTTCTCCCTGTGCGCTGCCCTGCCGGCCTCCGCGGGAAAAAACCTCACGGTGACCTGCGGCTCTGTCTCATCGAACCGGAGGCTGAAGACGGTCTGTGCGGCCAGCTCAGCGGGAGGAAAAAATCAATCGCCTGCTATCTCCTGGAGTGCGGTTCCAGAAGCCGCTGCCTACGCAGTCTATATCTTTGATACGTCCGCCGGCAACTGGTGCCATTGGAAAGCACTGATCAGCCCGGACAAGACGTCCCTGAAACAGGGGGAGAATCCCGGGCAGTACAAAGGCCCATACCCGCCATCCGGTACCCATCGTTATCAGATTACGGTCTACGCCCTGGCTAAGAAGCCGTCCTCCCTTCCCGGAAAATTTGATGGAAAAAACACCATCTCCACCGTTGAAAAGGGCCTCGGAACTATCCTCGCCTCAGGCTCCGTCACCGTCAGCTACGCAAAGGGAGACAACAATAAATAACAATTTTTCTATACATATTAAAATGCCGACAAGCCATTCCGGTCTGTCGGCATTTTCTTATACTGGGATGGAAGCGCTGATAACAAGACGCTTTCCATCGGGGCTCTCGGCGGTTATATCACCCTCATGTCCCCGCACTATGCTCTGGGCCATGGAGAGGCCAATTCCGTAACCAGATGTCTTCGAGCTGTGGGAGGTATCGCCCCGGTAAAACCGGTTGAACAGTTCCCGATGGCTGCCCTTTTTCACATTCTCCGCCTGGTTGTCGCTGATAAGATATGCCCGTTTCCCATGTTTTGACAGCGTTATCTTTATTTTTGTCCCCGGGGTGGCATACTTGATGGCATTGTCTGCCAGAATGGAGCAGAGTTGTTTCAGCGTGCGCTCATTTCCGTGGACGGTAATGCCCGGCTGAATCTGGATTTCCATAGGCTTCCCCTTCTCCTCCGCTACCATGGCAAAGGGGCGGAGAGTCTTCTCCGCAATTTCGGAGAAATCCAGAGGCACTTTTTCCAGTTTCATAGAGCTCTCGTCCATGCGTGACAGGGAGACCAGGTCGGCTGTCATAGTGGATAGGCGATCCACTTGTTCGTGGATACCATTGGTCCACTTCGTCTCACCATTTTCCATCTCAATGACGTCGGTGCACGACTGGATGATGGCGAGAGGTGTTTTCAGCTCATGGCCCGCATTGGTGATAAACTCCTTCTGCTTGTCGTAACTCTCGGCAACTGGGGCAACCGCTCTGCGGGAAAACAGCAGTACGAGGAGAAAAACTAGAAGCAGAGCCAGTGCGGACAGAGAATAACTGATGACCAAAAACGAGTAGAAGCTGGAGAGGTCACGGTACCGCTCCAGGCAGATGACCATATTAGGTGTCACTAGATAACGAAAATGATCGATGTATCCGGAGGTCTTTCCGCTCGCCACAAGCTTCACGGCCATCTTCTTTGCCTCGGCATTTGTGACCGCATGAATTTTTTCGGTGTAAAGACCGGCCACCTGCTTGTTACCGTCGAGATAGACGGTAAAATACCGGGCCTCAAAACGGCTCTCCGAGGACTCCCCGGGCGGATCGAAAACATGGTGCTTCTTTTGGGCCTTTTTCTTCTCAATACCCTTTTTCATTTCCCGCTGCTGCTGTTCACTGCGGGGCCCGTCATGTTTTTGCTCTCCAGGTGGATCTTTTGGAAGAACACCGCCTGACGCAGCAATTTCTCCCAGCATAGCATCGGCCCGCTCATTCGTGCTGTGAAAATTGGCGAGGTTGATTGCGGAGATCAGGATCAGAAGAACGAGGAAGACGGACAGCATCGTGACACCGATAAATCTTCGGCGGAGTGTCTCAATCATTTCGGCTCCTCCAGGGAATACCCCACATTTCGGGTTGCCCGGATCTGCACCCGGCTCCCGGTGGATTTCAGCTTCTTACGCAGGTTTGAGATGGTGACCCAGACCACATTGATCTCTGACTCCGTGTCATAGCCCCAAATTTTCTCAAAGAGCTGGTCTGTAGAGATGACCCGGGTCGGGTTCAGCAGGAACGTCTCCATGAGCTGGAATTCCTTGTTGTTGAGGTTCGTGGAACCGTCTGGCCCGGTCAACAGGAATCCCGCGCGATCCAGCTTCACATCCGCAAAGTTCAGTTCACTGTCCGACAGTTCCGGCTGTCTCCGGGTCATGGCCCGGATGCGCGCCAGCAGTTCCCGGGAGGCAAACGGCTTTGTCAGGTAGTCGTCAGCACCGGCGTCCAGGCCCTCCACCCGGTCATCGATCTCGCTTTTGGCCGTGAGCATGAGGACCGGCAAATTCATACCGGCAGCACGGATTTTTCGGAGGACCGTCAGGCCGTCCATCTTCGGCATCATAATATCCAGGATGGCGCCGTCATAGTCCCCGTTCATGAGGTAATCCAATGCCTCTTCCCCGTCCCCCACGGCGTCCACAGAGTAATGGCTGTGGGTCAGGAGGGCGACCAGGGCATCGGACAGCATTTTTTCATCTTCAGCAAGCAGTAATCTCATATCTGTTTTTTTACAATATCGTATTCATTGCCCGGACGATAATAGGGGCAGGTTTTAAAGCGGCTCATGGCAACTTGGCGGTACTCGTCCTCGTCCATGTCGACACCGCAGTATACTTCATTGTCCTCATCAGTGCAGAGGTTCATGCAGTTGTCACATTCGTTCACCGGTCCATCGCCCCCTGTCCTGTGATATCGAGGTAAAACACGGTCTTTGCCTGAACCCAGTAGGGGTGCAGGAACAGGAAGCCAATGCCGAGTGTCAGCACACTGAGGATGGCCCAGCCCAGGAAGCTCAGTTCCAGGAGGAACAGATCCATTTTGTGGCCACGCATGAGAAGGCGGGACGTATGCATGGCTTCGGTGGGCTTCATGTCCGGCCGGTCGTGCAGCACAAAAAATGTCATAGAATAGGCGTATCCTGCTATAATTCCCGGAATAACAAAAAGCATGGAGAACAGGAACACCACGATATCCACAATCACATTTGTGAAAAAAGCATTGGCGAAGTCGTGGAACCGGGAAAACAGGTCATCAATTTTCGCCACATACCCCAGCTGCAGATTCTTGTTGTACTCCACGAGACCCAGATTCGCGGCACCGCCAAAGATCAGAGAGATAATGGCGAATATCAGCGACACCACCATGACAAACTGGACAACAGCCTCCGTCCCATTTCCAAAGGCATGGGTCAGGGACTGGAACACCTGGCTTCTCTGCTGTGGGTCAAACTTCGCCTTCATAGAACTGGCCGTGGAGACCCCGCTGCTGTAGCTTATAATGGTAGCCCCCATCAGATGGGCGACAAACGTGGTGAGGACCGCTTCGCCCCAGTGCCCATTCAGGCCGGAACGGGCGCGCAGCCTGCAATCCGATGCGCTCAAAGCATCCGCCTCCTTTTCTTATTAAAGCGTTCTAAGTTAAACTATACCATAAATGGCATAATAAATATTTTTGTGCTATGATATGTTATCTTCATTTTCTCAATTGTATTAGGGAGGATAAGCCTATGTGCGGAATCATCGGCTATAACGGAACATCCGACGTCGCCCCGCTCCTTCTCGACGGTCTCGAAAAGCTCGAGTACCGGGGTTATGACTCGGCAGGAATTGCCGTCCTCGAGGATGGGCAAATCGACATTGTGAAGTCCAAGGGCAAGATCTCCAGCCTCCGGGAGAAGATCTCCAAGACCCATGCTCCTAAGGGAGATATCGGCATTGGCCACACCCGCTGGGCAACCCACGGCGAGCCCAGTGACGAGAACGCCCATCCACACTACAGTGCATCCCGGCGCTTCGCGGTGGTCCACAATGGCATCATTGAGAATTTTGCCACCCTGAAGGCGGACCTCCAGAAAAAAGGCTATGTTTTCCACAGTGACACCGACACAGAAGTTGTCGCCATGCTGCTGGACGAAAACGACAACGGCAACTTCTTTGAGACCGTTCTGAAAACTGTAAAAATGCTTCAGGGCTCCTACGCCCTCGGTATTCTCGACGCCAATGACCCGGACACACTCATCGCTGTCAAACGCTCCAGCCCCCTCATTGTGGCCGTCAGCCCGGAGGGCAACTACATTGCCTCTGACATTACCGCTGTCCTGAACCACACCCGGGAAATGTACAAGATGAACGACGGTGAACTCGCTGTCATCAAGCCGGACGGCGTCACTTTCTTCAATGAGGACGGAGACCCCATCCTCAAGGAACTCCAGCATGTGGACTGGGACGTCCACGCCGCAGAAAAGGGCGGCTACGAGCACTTCATGATGAAGGAAATCAAGGAGCAGCCCGACGCCCTGCGCAAGACCCTCTCCCCCAGAATTACTGAGGATAACAAGATCAAGCTGGACGACATTGAACTCACCGATGAGCAGATCAAAGGCTTTGACCGCATCTATATCGTCGGCTGCGGCTCCGCCTACCACGTGGGCGTTGTCGGAAAATATGTCATTGAGCAGCTGGCGCGCATCCCCGTCGAGGTGGACATTGCCTCGGAGTTCCGCTACCGCTACCCTCTCGTAAACGAAAAAACTCTGACCATCATCATCAGCCAGAGCGGCGAGACCGCCGACACGTTAGAGGCTCTGCGTGAGGCAAAACGTGCAGGCTCCCGTACATTGGCCATTGTCAATGTGGTCGGAAGCTCCATCGCCAGTGAGGCGGATGATGTCCTGTATACCTGGGCCGGACCCGAAATTTCGGTCGCCACAACAAAGGCCTACAGCACCCAGCTCTCCCTCATGTATCTGCTGGCCATCCGCTTTGCCCTTGCCAAGGGATCCATCACAGAGAGCTATTCGCAGGAACTGCTCACCGAGCTCCAGACTATTCCGGACAAGGTGGAGGAAATCTTCAAGCTGGAGCCGCAGATTGAGCGGGTCGCTGAGACGTATACCTACCTTCACCACGCCTACTTCATCGGTCGAAATTTGGACTACGCTGTCGCCTTGGAGGCTTCGCTGAAACTGAAGGAAATCAGTTACATCCACTCGGAGGCCTACGCCGCCGGTGAGCTGAAACACGGCACCATCTCCCTCATTGAGCCCGGCACCTCCGTCATTGCACTCTGTTGCTGTGAACGCCTTGTTGACAAGACCGTCAGCAATGCGAAGGAAGTCCTTGCCCGCGGCGCCCAGGTCTTCGCTGTCGCCAACGAGGGTAATGAGAGCGTGGGCAATATCTGCGACCACGCCATCTACCTGCCAAAGACCAACCCGCTGTTCCAGCCCTCCATTGAGGTCGTCCCGCTCCAGCTCCTCGGCTACTATACCGCCAAGGCGCGCAAGTGCGACATCGACAAGCCACGGAACTTGGCAAAGAGCGTTACGGTAGAATAAGAATAAAATTTTAAGGACTGTACCAAAATGGTGAATTTCCATGGCTGGTACAGTCCTTTTTCTTTTTCTCAGCTCTTCATTGGAACCAGGATTTTCCGGTCGATCCGTTTTTTCAGGAGCACCGCAACAAGCGCCGCAAGGCACTCCGCAACCGGGAAGGCGACCCAGACCCATGTTGCCGGGTTTCCGGTTCTCGTCAGAGCCCATGCAGCGGGCAAGAGCAGAACGGCAAAGCGGAGCAACGAGACAATGAGCGAGTAGAGTCCGTTGCCAAGGGCCTGAAAATAGCCCTGGATAATGGTGTTGTAGCCGGAAAACAGCCATCCGGCCGCCATGATTCGCAGTGCGACCGCCGCAATTTTCTGCGTCTCCGGGGCAAGGGAAAACATTCCAACGATCTGGGGCGATGCAGCGAAGAACAAAACCATTCCAGCCGCCATAATAATGGAGCAGTCCGTCATACCCCAGTGGAGGCCTCCGCGGATACGGTCCTTCCGCTTCGCGCCGTAACTGTAGCCAATGATGGGGATACATGCATTGTTGAGACCAAAGGACGGCATGAACACAAAGTTCTGCAGCTTATATACAATGCCGAATGCCGTGATGGCTGCGGCAGAGACAACTCCCAGAATAAGATTCATAATGTAGGTCATGACCGAAGTCAGCCCGCTCATGATGATGGCGGGTACGCCGATGCGGTACATTTCCCGCAGCAGCTTCCCATCTGGCCGAAGATACCGGATGCCCTTTGACAGGTCCGGCGTCCGGGCGAAGAAACAGACAAGGCCGACAATCATGGAAATAAACTGGCCCAGAACAGTTGCCACGGCAGCACCGGTGACACCCATTTTTGGCACACCGTACCCAAAGATAAATACCGGGTCCAGAATAATGTTGCTCACAGCACCCGCTGCCTGGGCATACATGGCATAACGGGTTCGCCCGGTGGCCTGAAGAATTTTTTCAAAGGCGAAATAGAGCATGGACCCAAAGCTGATCAGCGTGACAATTTGGAGATAATGGATGCCATAAGAGAGCACGACCGGATCCTGGGTCTGGGATGCTATGAAAGCCTTACCAAACAGTCCACCGAGCAGCATGATACAGAGACAGATCATAGCCTCTGCAAAGATGCCATTTCCGGCAACATGGCTTGCCTTTTCCCGGTCTCCTGCACCGAGTGCACGGCTCAGGATGGCATTCATGCCGACACCGGTCCCCACATTCAGCGCAATCATCAGCATTTGCACCGGGAAAGCCAGGGTCAGAGCCGCAACTGCCTTATCCCCCGCACCGGCAATATTCGGGTCAACAATCCGGCTGACGAAGAAGCTGTCCACCACGTTGTACAGGGCCTGGATTGTCATAGAGATCATGAGTGGCCATGCCATGCTGATGACCAGTTTTCCCATGGACTCTGTGCCCATTCTATTTTGTTCCATGTAATTGACCTCCGCGCGTCAGGACAGCTGGTCCAGCGTCATGGAATAACTCGGGAGGAATTCCCGGAGGAATATTTCCACCGGTTCAAAATTCAGACGGTGGATGGCCGCCTCTGTGGACTCCTTGGCCTTCTCAAACTCTTTGTTTCCGGCCTTCTCCTCTTCAATACACTTGATGAGCGCACTGAGTTTGTCCGCCGCTTTGACCAGCACCTTCATCTCCGGCTCTTTTTCCTCGTATTCCAGAATGGGGGCATAGTCTCCGCGGAGATCCTCCGGCAGCATTTGGAGCAATTTGTCCGTTGCGTGTTTCTCAACGTCGGCATAGGCGCCCCGTATCTCCGGATTATAATATTTGACCGGAGTGGGCATGTCGCCGGTCAGAATTTCTGCGCTGTCATGAAAAAGACCGAGTACAGCAGCATGCTCCGGGTCATAGTCCATTCCGCACCGCTCGTTGGCAATATGGGCAAGGGCATGGGCCAGAACCGCAACTTCGAAGGAGTGCTGGGAGAGAGGCTCCCGCTCCATGTTGCGCATGAGCGCCCAGCGGTCAATATATTTCATACGTGCCATCATGGCAAAAAACTGCGTATCATTCATGGGAGAATAACCTTTCCGAAAAACAAAGAGCCCGGGGAAGCTTTCGCTCCACGGGCCCATGGAATTCTAATTCGTGTAATAACCTTATTTGTTCTTCTTGAACTTCTCAAAAAGACTCTTCTTCTCTTTCTTCGGCTTCGGAGGCTGTACCGAAGAGGGAGCAATAGGAACACCGGCGTCGTCGATCATTTTGCCGGCGCGGTCATAGGTCATGGAGCGGCCGGTATACAAGAAAACAATGCCGAGGAAAGCGAAAATAACGCCACCCATCAGAACACTGCTGCCGATGACCATAAGGATGAAAAAGAATGTGGCAGTGAGCATAGAATACCTTCCTCTCTCCAAAAGCGGGTTGTCTACTAGTAGTTTTAGTTTAGCAGAACAAAGTAAAAAATGCAAGGTGTTCGCCTGCGTTCCGTCAAACATCGTTAAAAAACTAGGATTTTCAGCGGTTCTATGCTATCATGCTTTCAGTATTGTTTATACATATTTATAGAGAAAAGAACGAGGAAATAAAAAGTGAGGTGAGATCATGTCACTTACCCTCATTACGGCCATTGGGCGCTGGCTTCTCCCGGTGCTCGCAACAGTTCTCATGGTTATCTGCGGCATTGTCCTTGTCCGCGGGAACCGTAAGACCGGTGTCATCGGATACGTTATCAACGCATCTACCGGCGACACCATGCCGCTCGAGTCCTATGAGACCTCCATTGGCCGAAGCAAGCACTGTGACATTATTCTCAATTACAATACGGTCTCCCGTTTCCACGCCGTCATTGCCAGACGAGGCGGAAAATGGATCCTGTTTGACACCAACTCCAAGACCGGCTCCTATGTCAATAAGACAAGAGTACTGGATAAAAAATATTTGGAGAACGGTGACACTCTGGTTTTTGGAAATGCCATCTTCAAGTTCTACGAGCAGCTTCCCACGGAAGCGGAAGCCCAAGAAGAAATGCGCCGTATGAGCTACAGTACTTTGAACCCGGAAAACACAAAATTCCAGGAGAAGAGTGCTGCAGACCGTCCCATTCGAAAGCGTTCCGCCGGCACCCCGTTTTCCCGCCGCGGAAAAACCGGCTGCAACCTGGAAAACTGCATTACCGGCGAAATCATGTCCATTGATGATTTGGATTCTATCCTCATTGGCCGGGCCCCTGAGGCACAAATCCGAATCCAGAATGAATCCGTCTCCCCCTACCATGCCATGGTGACAAAGAATAGCAATGGAAGATGGATCCTCGAGGACCTCGGTTCCGCCTCGGGCACACTTCTAAACGGAGTCCCCATCAATCAGGCGACCCCCCTCTATGACAACGACATCATTGAGGTCTGCGGATATACGATCCGCTTCAATGACCCCAACTAAAGATATTATCCCAAAACCCTTGGAGCATCCTTTCATGAATTCCCTTAGAAAATCCCTACGAAACGAGGTGGTACGGAAATGAACGGTCCGAAATGGATACCGGCGCTTATCATTATCACCGTTTTCCAGCTGATCTCCTTTGCCCAGGTCATCTTCACCGAGGCAGGGACGAACATCATGGCCCTCGTCGTACTCACCATATTTATGATCCTGGAATGGGTCTATGCCATTGTCTCCACCGCTGTACTGAAGACGAATTCTCCAGCATTGGAATTCCTGGCATTCTTCCTGACCGGTATCAGCCTTGCCATTGTGACCACGCGGGGTTCCAACACCCTTCTCACCCAGTTTATTGCCGTCATCATCGGCTTCGTACTCTTCCTGCTCATGCTCCGGATGATAGCCAATGTGGACCGGGCGGAGAAATTCCGCTACCCCATGGCAGGCATTGGTATTGCCCTCCTGGTATTCGGTCTTATCTTCGCTAAGAACACCAACGGTGCCTATAACTGGGTCCAGTTTGGCGGATTCTCATTCCAGCCCTCCGAGCTCGTAAAAATTGCATTCATTTTCGTCGGTGCTGCCACACTGGAAAAAATCCAGACCACAAAGAACATCCGAAACTATGCACTGTTCGCTGTTGTCTGTGTTGCTCTCCTGTTCCTCATGAGAGACCTCGGTACCGCACTTATCTTCTTCTTTACCTTTGTCATTCTGGCCTTCATGCGTTCCGGTGACTCGAGAACTATCCTGTTCTCTATCCTTGCAGCTGCCATGGCTGCTGTTCTGGTCGTTCTCGTCAAGAAGAACTATGTCATGAACCGCTTTGCCACTTATCGGCACATTTGGGAGACCCCATATGGAAGCGGCATGCAGCAGACCCGCGTCCTGACCTATTCCGTCAGCGGCGGGTTCCTCGGCATGGGCATTGGACAGGGAAAGCTCCGCAATATCTTTGCGGCCACCGAGGACCTGGTCTTCGGCGTGGTCTGCGAGGAATGGGGCCTCATCATCGGATTCCTGGTGGCTATGTCCTATGTCATCATCTTCATCCACAGTATGAGAAACGCAAAGGGCTCCCGCAGCGCTTTCTATTCCATTGCAAGCTGCGCAGCCGGCGCCCTCCTCCTGTTCCAGGCCTCTTTGAACATCTTCGGTGTAACGGACTTTCTCCCGCTCACCGGCGTCACACTCCCCTTCGTCAGCAAAGGCGGTTCCAGTACTGTCTCCTGCTGGGGTCTGCTGGCCTTCATCAAAGCGGCGGATAACAGAACCTGGGAAGGGGGCAGATCATGAACCGAATCAATAAGCGGACCCGCTGGCTCTACTTCCTGGCCGTTCTTTTCGTAGTTACCGCCATTGCGCTCTTTATCACCATGGATGTCAATGCCAACAAATGGGTCGTCAAAGAATATAACCAGCACCTCTATTCCGGCGGCACCATGATTGGCGAGGGAAAACTGACCGACCGTAACGGCAATCTTCTGGTTGAGACTGTCGGCCGAAAGAGAGTTTACAATTCCAATGCAATGGTCCGCAAAGCAACCCTCCATGTTGTGGGCGATGCAGAAGGCTTTATCTCCACTGGAGCACAGACTGCCTTTAAGTCTCAGCTCACAGGCTATAACCTCTTTAACGGTCTCTACCACATCCACAAGGATAACCGCTATAATCTTCAGCTCACCATAGACAATCGGCTGTCGGTTGCAGCCCTTCAAGCAATGGGAAGCCATAAAGGTACGGTCGGTGTCTACAACTATGAGACCGGAGAAATTCTCTGTGCGGTCTCCTGTCCCACCTATGATATTGAGAACAAGCCCAATTTCAACCCGAACGACCCCAATTGGAGCGGCGTCTATATGAACCGCTTCTTCAGCGGAAGCTATACACCCGGTTCCACATTCAAGGTCATTACCACAGAATGTGCGCTGGAGAATGTACCGAATATTTTGGAGCAGTCCTTCTACTGCCCCGGGTATTATAGAACTACTTCCGGCGGAACGGTAAAATGTAACGGAGTACACGGCAATGAATCCTTCACCTCCGGCCTGAACCACTCCTGCAACACCCAGTTTGCGCAGATTGCGGCCACAGAGCTCACCAATGATGAGATGGACGCCACCGCAGACGAATTTGGCTTCAACAAGTCTGTCGATGTAAATGGCATAAAATGCAAACCCAGTTACTGCGACTTCTCCCACGCCTATACGCTGGACCGCGCCTGGGGTGGCATTGGTCAGTACACCACCATGGTGAACCCCATGCATGAGGCAACCATTATGGGTGCCATTGCAAACCGGAGCGGCTCAACACCAAAGCCGACTCTCATCAAGAAGTTCATCAACCTCGGCAACCTCGACTACATTAAAGCCGACAATGCCAGAACTCTGGATGACTTGCTCCGTTCCAACGTCACAAATTACTATACCGACGCAAAATTCCCGAATCTCCAAATGGCCGGAAAGACCGGTACGGCTCAGATCTCCAACGGTCTTCCCCACACCTGGTTCGCCGGTTATTCCCAGCGGTCGGATCTCCCGCTTGTCATCGTTGTTATCCTCGAAAAGAGCGGCGGTTTTGGACTCACAGACGCTATTCCGGTGGCAAACCGTGTCATGCAGGAAGCGCTGTCCCTGTACGTCTAGAATATTCCCCAATGATTTCAAGATTCTCTATGATGAAACGCTGTGCCGTCTCATCATAGAGATTTTTTTTGTACTTTCTCCCGTCCCGGGTCAAAAGTTCCGCAGTGACAATACCCACCGCATTGCCGTCCTCCGTGGCAACCTTCATCTTTTCGCCGTTACCCGTGACGGTCTTTAATAATCCCATGTCCTCAAGCCACGATGTCATCTGGACTCCAGGGAGACCTTTGACGTCGGGACAGATTGCTGCGGCAACGCGATTGGCAAGAACTGAAATGCCAATGGGATCAGAAGAGATAGGAATTGATTTTTTCTCCTCTTCTGTGATGTGAAATTCTCTCTTCTTTCGGGATGTGTAAGGAGTAATACAGCAGCGGTTTTTCAGGATAGCCTCCATAATATCCGCCGCATAGCGGAAACTCCTGCTTAAATATACATTATTCAGGAGGGAATCCTCAGAAATTTCCTCACCGGTGAATGGGTCTGTACCAAGGGAAAGTTTGTTGAGATATGTCATTGTTGTATTAAGTCTTTCTTCTTCCAGTTTCATGATTTCTCTCCTTATTCTTATTTGGGATAAATGCTCAGTTTCAGCAGCTGGTATCCCGCTCCGTTTTTGACCCAGGAAGTTCCCTTTGGGGAAACCGCTTGCGCGTCGTCAAAACTGCATGGGATAAGAAGCTTGCCATCGGTGCCAATATAGCCCCATTTTCCATTGAGCTTCACAGCGGCATAGCCCTGGGAAAAGGAACGCGCGTCTTCAAAGGCTGGGGCAATGATCACCTGACCGTAACGGCTGACATATCCCCAGCGGTCGCCCTGTCGAAATGCCATCAAACCATGGGTCTCTTCCGGGAAACGGAGTTCATCGGCAGAAAAATCGTTGAGCAGAGTGGCATTACTGTTATATAACTGCTGCTTGCCATCTTTTTCTGCGATCATCACACCATATCGAACTGCATTTCCATAACCGTCGCTCCGGATAGAGTGGAAGGAACACTGTTTTACCACTTTTCCATGTTCCTCCACCATCAGATAGAGTCCATGCTTTTGGACTAGCGCCCGCCCATTACAGTAGTTATATGCCTCTTCATAGCCAAAGTTTGCTTTATTAAAATGAGAGTCCACATATCCAAAGAAACCGCCCTGTTTGACCAATGCAAGATTTCCGTTCTGCGGCCCGAGAAATTCATATTTTTCCCCCGGAACGAGTCGGCGCTTCCCGGCTCCATCCACAAAGCACCATAGATTACCCGTGTTCGCCGGGTAGAGTGACTTCCCAGTCGAGCGCTGTCCCAATTTGGTGAAATCCCCTTGGAATTGCACTTTTCCGTTTGCAGAAATCATGGCAGATTTGCTCGCCTTTCCAGCAACAGAATAGTATTCTCTTCTCTCATCCCGGAACCAAGGGGAGACCCAATCCATCATCTTATAGTCCAACGTATACTTTCCCCGCGCTTTCCGCAGCATGGCAGCTGCTCTGGGGGAATCTTTTATTTTTTTCAATACCTGAGCAGCATGATACCAATCCTCTTTTTTCTCATAGCACATAGCTTTCAAAAGGCCAGCATCTTGCCGTTCCGGTGCAAGACGAGCCATATGGTCACATTCCTTTATGGCCCTGTCATATTTTTCTGTCTGATAATAGATGGCCGCGGTTCTCTTGATAATGTCGAGATCCTTGGGGTGAATTCGACTGCATTTCCGGCAAAGATCCAAAGCCTCATCATAGATTTGGCGCTGGAACAGCACCTCAGACTTTGCGGCCATGGCGGCATATTCCTGTTCCTGTCGGTGATGGCTGTAAAATATGGTTCCCCAGGAACCGCTGACCACCGTGAATAAAACCAAAAGATAGACAAGCCATGCATTTTGTTTCATGCTCTCACCCCAAAATACTTCCAAAAGTCTGAGCGGTTATTGCCCCCGCTGCAAGGAAGGGGGCAAATGGAAGTGTGGACGCGCGATTCACTTTTTTCTGAAGAAACAGTATCGAAGATGTAATCAGTGCCAGGACCGAAGAGAGCAGGAGCATTGCCGGAAACAGCGGTATTCGCTGATATAAGGCCAGTGCGAGGAGCAGTTTTACATCGCCCATGCCAATGCCATCCTTTATTGCCAATCGGCAAATCAGACAGACGGCAGCAGCCACGGCAATTCCCACAAGAGCAGAGAACAGACACTCCCGAGGATTCTCTCGCCGCCAGAATATCCGATACAGGATATCTGCCAATCCACCAAAGAGCAACAGAAGGGGGAACCCGTTCGGTATGATCCTTTTTCGAACATCGATGATGGAGGCCGGAAGAAGGACTGCAAAAAGAAACAGCGGCATCAGGATTTTCTCTAAGATTTCGCTCACAGCAGGGCCTCCTCTCTATATTGGACATCAAGGGAGATCCCATATTTTTTCTGCAGTTCCCCGGCAACCTGCCGCAGCATTTTCTGCATGGCCGCATTTTCCTTCACCTCCACAGGAACGGTCAGAATCATCTGCTTCTGCCGACCTCGGACCCGGGAGTTTGTCCCGCCCGGCATTTTCAGCCTTCCCCGTAATTTTCGGACATCTTTTGTAAAATCTTTTCCGTAGGAGAGGATTTCCCGCTCCATGGCCTCATAGATGGGCGTGTAGGAACTGGGCGCTTTTCTCTCGCCGGTCCGAATAGAATAATAGGGTTCAAATAGATTCATGGAAAACTCCTCTATCAGTCTGCCACGTCTGGCATCATACAGGTCGACGCCTTGACCGGATATTACTGCCTGCCCTCCTCCGCCGCGTTTCAATTCATCCACAAAGAAGCGGCCGCGCTGAAATGCAGGCTTTTGCCAAATAGATGCTGCAGCTGCTGATTTTAGCAGTCGTTCTCTTGCCGCTTCCGATAACAGAGCATCTGTCACTGCGTCTTGCCGGACCAGTATGGTCTTATGGAACAGACCAGCCGTTTTTATTCGAAGAAGATATTGGGCACGGATCCGTATGGTCACACCGTCCGAGAGAATTTCAGAACCCGCATAATCAATGCCGGCCATTCCGCCGGGAATTCCCTGCCTCTGCAGCCATTGGTTCATTCCGCTTCGGTGAAAATTCTTCTCGGACAAGAGTTTTGCCGTGAGTGCGCCTGGTATTTTTTCCGGCAGCACGGCCTGTTTCTCAAGAACATATGCCTGCTCCGAGAGCTCAAGCGCCGTTTCCTTAATGGCATCCTGAACCTCACCCTCGACTTTGACGATTGTAATTAGAGACAACAGCGCCAGCATGCAGATAGAGAAGATAGAGATGGCCAGCGCTCCCTCAATGGAATAGGAACCCTGTGTTCTCAAACGGAATACACCTCTTCTCTACGGAGCGGGTGCCCCAGGATTGTCACCGCCGCCGATATTTTTACCTGGCTCCGACATTTGGTGATATCAAATGTCGGAAACTCCTCGGAACAGGATATCTGCATGAGTTTTGCGGCCCGCAATAGTATCGCATTGGAACTCTGGCCTGTGGATGTGCGAAGAAGCAGGAAAGCTCTGAGGTAGTCCTGATAGGACATTCTGATATTCTCCCCTGTCGGATTGGCCTCTACCGTTCCACCGGAGAGCAGGGTTCGAAGGTCTTCCAACGACTCTGCAACAATCTGGGCCACTGCTACCACACCGCCTGCAACAGGGTCTGCTGCCGCTACTGCTTCTGTCTCTGGACTCGTGGTGCTTTTCAAAGAATTGAGAAAAGTGCGAATTGCCAAAATTTCTGTTGCAGCGGCAATCACATTGGCACGCTTGCTATCGTGTCCATAGAGAAGGTACTCCCATTCCCCGCGGTACATTCTCCGACTGCTCATATCTCTCCCCTTTAGGGTCTTCTGGGTAGCGTCTGTTGTATAACAGCTGAACATATGGGTCAGGTACTCTGCCAGTTCCACGTTTTTCCCGCTGTTCTTCAGCACTTGGGAAATTGAACTAGAAAGGGTTTTCCCCTGGCGGCTCAATGTCTCATAACTTTCTGATACTCCGGATAATGCTTCTCCAGCAGACCCCATTGCATTGATTTTTGTAAGGATTGTTGGTGAAATCATGCTGGAAATAGAGCGCTCTTCCATATGGATCAAATTTTCCGGCTTTTCTGGCAGCTCTCCTTCGCCTGGGGAAACTGTAGCATTTCCCGAAATGGGAGTGGGCAGAGCGGATGACAGGCTTCCTGTTTGGCTTCCTCTCCTTAATGGTTTCATGTCTTTTGCAAAAAGGATGGCTGTCTTGCCCTTCATATAGTCTTTTATCTTTTCCTGCAAAACTTCCGGGCGTGTCAGGCAGGAGGAATCCGGATAATGGACCTGATATTCCCGGAGCTCCATGGTAACGAGCTCTCCCGGCCCACTCATCTCCCGGAATTGATTTTCCAGTTTTTCCCGACCGGGCTCTCCCTCATCCTCCATGGCAAACAGATCAAATTGTTTTTTCAGAGGAAGACTGTAGGTATTCTTTGCCGTGTTGCCGTTCAAATTCATGACCCCAACCATGCGGGACCGGCCCGCAGAATAGCGGACCGACCCCACTGCGAGGTAAATACAGGAGCAGAGTGGAACCAGGATCATTAAAAGGAAAATGGAGATAGAACCCCGTAGTTTCTCTATGACAAACACATCCTTTTCATGAATTCCAAATTGTCCATCTGCTCCGCAAAGGCAATTGGATCAAAATAATTTCTCTCTGCCTCCACTGTGAACAGATTCTTTCCAAGGTAACTCCCTTTGATCCGAACTATGATTTTTTCTCTGGGGGTTCCCCCTGTTGCCTGTGGCTCTAATCGAAGACCCGGAATAAAAGAAATTCTTCGAATCTCTTCCCTCAGCTTTTCTTCCGCCGAAAAGGATATCTTCTCCTGTGCCGCGTGAAGAGTCTCATCTGCTGTCTGTTCCACCAGGTGGAAACCATAGACATAGAAGAAAAGCAGAAAAGAGAGAAGCATAAGCGCCGCAACCGTCATAGCTGCCGCGGGAAATACCCATGAAAACTCCACAATCTGAGCAGAGCCGGAACAGCTATCCGATTGCTCCGAAACGAATGCAGATTTCCATTGCATTTTTAATCTTCTCAAACATCTTGGAGACAATATCGGTCATCTCGCTCCGGAAGATGGCGACAAGGGCAATGACCACAAGGATCAGAAGAACCATGGCCACAATATTGACCTCTCCTCGAATATCCCTTTGAAATTTGGAAAGTTTCTCCATGTTGTTCTCCTCTCTCCGGCTTCAGAAGAGCAGACTCCGAAATGCCGGCACAATGACCATCATCAAAATGCCGAGGAACATCATCAGAGTGGGCAGAAGCAGTTTTTGCTCCGCCAACTGCCCCTGCTCTTTTGCCGTGTTCTTTCGTTGGACCCAGGCTGCCTCCGCCATCTCCTCCAGTGCCCTCGGGAAGTCCTCGCCGCCCTTGCTCAGAGTTTGTCGGAACAGCGAGACAAATTTTTTGATCTCCCGAAGAGGACATCGAATAAGGAAGGCATTCATGGCAGCGTCGACGGACATTCCATGATTCATATTGACGGCGCACTTCTTCATCTCCTGATACAGAACCCCATCGGAAGACTCTGCCACCTTGGTAAATGCGGTATTCACCGTGACCCCGGCGTGGACCATGAGGGAAAAGTCGGTGAGCATTTCCGGAAATTCCGAGAGGATCTCCAGATGTCGTTCCTTGAGAGTCTGTTTCAGCTTCCAGTCGAAATATATGCAGAGGAAGGCCAGTAAACCCGCTCCTGCAATCAGAAACAGAAAACTTCCCGTGACAGAGAAGACCGAGAGAATCAGCGGAACAAATAGGATAATATAACAGGCCGGCGCCTCGTCCGCACTTCTCGAAATCTGCTGTGCCTCTGCAAAGGGAACCAGTTCTTGCAGCCTCTCAATTCGGACCCGCTCCCGATGTCCTCCGAGTCCGAGCCATACATTGACATAACCTCCGGCGGGAAACAGGGGTTCCAGTAAAAATTCTTTTCTTCCGGTCAAACGCTGCTCGGTATTTCGGCTCATTATCACCGGAATACCGGATAGTATGGCCATTCCCGTTGAAAATGCCATCAGGATGATTCGAGCCACAAAGGGCATTGCCGTCAAAAACATCACCTCCTGCGTTTTCAAACTTTTATCTGAACCATTTTTCGTCCCATCCAGTAGGAGATCACGAAAATGGCCAGTGCCACGATATTGGTGCCCATGGATATTCCATCATCCGGTAGAAAGTCCCCGCTCATTGACCGCAGAGATGCCAGGATGACAAAGGGCATGAGTGCCATGATATTCAATTCATTTCGGGGTCCGGCAAGCACGGTTTTTATCTCCTGTTCCACCAGGATCTTTTCCATGAGTTTGTTTCGGCTTTCATCGGTGACCTTTTTCAGGTTTCCGCCTGCCGCACTGCAGGATTTATAGATTTCCCCATAGGTGCGCAAGTCCTGACACCGGCTTTCCTTGGCCGCTATTCCCAGGACCTCCCCTATCTGCCTTCCGTTTTTCAGTCCCTCTGAGATATTTTTCCCCTCAGTTCGAATGGGCGCCCCCTCGAGATAGAGCTCTTGCACCACTTCCTCCGCACTCAAGAAAGAGTCATAGGTATTCCGGCCGCAGGACAAACAGGTGCTGACCGCATCCAGGTAGTCACAGAGCTGGGACTGAAAATCTTTTTTGCGCCGTTCCAGCAAAAGTTCCACATACCATTTTTGTGCAATCCATCCTGCAAGAAGTGCAACAAATAATTCCGGGATCCACGAGGAGAACAGAACCATACCGGCTAGAAGTCCAGCCGCAGTTCCCACTGCAAAACCGGTAAGACGGGTTTTCCAACCAAAGGTCTCACCACAATATGTCACAGGTTCCCACTCCTTCTGGAAAAAGCGGACAATCTTATTCTCCGAATTCGCCATAGGAAAATTCCTCCTCTCCATACTCACGAAGTTTGAACGTATGGACCAGTTTTTCTCCGGTAGGTCGCAGTTCTCCATTCTCCAGACGATACAGCGAGTGGAGCACAATTTTCTCCTCCTCCAGGCCAACCACCTCATCAATAGAAAATACCGCACGGCGTCTGCCGTTGATTTTTCCCAAATGTACGATGATATCCAGGGAGGAGGCAATGTCTCTACGGACTGCAGTAAGGGGAAGTCCATTTCCTCCTTGAAGAACCATACTTTCCAGCCTCCGCAGCATGTCATAACTGCTATTGGCATGGCCTGTGGAGAGAGAGCCGTCATGGCCCGTATTCATGGCATTCAGCATATCCAAGGCCTCCTTTCCCCGCACCTCACCCACAATGATGCGTTCCGGCCTCATACGAAGGGAGGTTTTAATGAGCTGCTGCATAGTGATTTCACCGGCGCCCGCGGTATTGGAGTTCCTTGTCTCCATGCGGACAATATTTTTAATCCGGGTCAGCTGGAGCTCCGCCGAATCCTCAATGGTGATGATTCGCTCCTCCTCGGGAATGAAGTCCGAGAGGGCGTTTAAGAACGTGGTCTTGCCAGAGCTGGTTCCCCCGCTGATGAAGATGTTGTAGCGGGCACGGACCAGACGCCTCAAAAAATCCGCCGCCTCTGCGGTAATGGAACCGTTGGAAATGAGTGTAGCCATACGGATTCGCTCCTTTGGAAAGCGTCTTATGGTGACAACCGGGCTGTCAATGGCAATGGGCGGCAATACAATATTCACCCGCTCTCCGCCGGAAAGTCTCGTGTCCACAATGGGATTGGCCAGATTGACCTCTTTTCCCGCCATGTTAACGATTCTCTGGATTACATCCAGCAGAGCCTGCTCGGTATCAAAACAGACCGGACTCTCCAAAACCTGTCCTTTCCGTTCAATAAACACCTTGTCATAGGCATTCACCATGATTTCCGAGATATCCTCCTGCTCCAGCAGCTCGTCCAGAATATCCAGCCCACGGATGGAGCTGAAGATCCGCCGGATAATTTTTTCTATTCCCTCATCGGAGTTAAAGTTCGGGTGATACCTCTCTCGATACAGCCGATAGATGACGCGGTACAGTTCCTCGTCTTCCATCTCTGAGAGAGGATACGAGCGATAGAGCTCCTCACGAATATCTTCGTACATGGATGGATTCCCCCAGCCGAATGATAGGGTCCAGACGCGCCAGCTCCCGCACCAGTTTTTTCGGGTCATTCTCATCCCGGAGATTGATTCCGCCCAGCTTTCCGAGAGGCAGATCCCGAATCAGTTCTCCGCTTTTCTGCCGATATCGGTTATAGAGCATCCGTGTTTTGTGGTTCAGCTCGTCCCGTGTAATGTCTGTAATATTCGGAAAGATCCGGTACCACGCCATTGTTTTCTGGTTGGCGATTTGCTCCCCGTCCAAAACAAGCACTATATACTGAGCCATAATGGCCGGCAGCGCAAAGTTCCGGGACGAATCCATTTTCATGTCCACAACGATGATGCCGTCCTGCATAGTGCCAGATACCTGGCGACACAGCTCTGTAATTTCTTCACCCGACATACACATGGTGTCCTGGGGCATTTTGCAGGGAGGAACCGTATAGATTCCGGTCTCTTCGTCCCGGACTATGATTCTTTTGATAAGCGCCCTCAAATCATACTGGTCATTCCGGACAGCAGAAAGATAATCATCCATTCCAAACATGCTCTCCGGCGACAGGATGCTGGACTGCATATTGATGGCATCAAAGCAGAGATAAACGACCCGACAGCGGTGTTTGGCGCAGTACTGTGCAAATGCGAGTGCCGCTGTGCTCGTCCCGGTCCCTCCAGCTGCAGAGGTGAATAGTATCATGTTCTTGAGTTCCCTCTTCTCTATGACAGGCGGTCTCATATCCTTGTGGTCCTGCAATAACTGGTTCCAGTCCCGACACGTTCGATATTTGCAGTAGCGCGGCGCAGGAAGATCCGGGTTTTCCTCCTCTTTTGTCTCCGTGAGCAAAAGAAGGGGTACGGGGCAATCCTCCAGGTCTTCATTTCCAGCCAATTCCAGGTCACACAATATTCCATTGATCTGTTTTTTTCTGGCAGCCGTTTTCGCCTTTTCGATATTGGGAAAGGCAAAGAATGTATATTTTTCCGGCTCAAGGATACCAAGTGCTTCCGTCAGCCGTCCCATGAACTCTTCGGTCTGTGTCACAATGCCATATTTCATTTTCCGCTCCCCCTGTCAAAATTCTGTAGACCCATTGAACCACATCGATGCCGGCCAGAAAATAGGTTTGGAATGAATGGTATCCATAGAGGAATGAACGGTCCGAAAGTCACTGCTCATTTCGCAGAGAGAATATGATATACTGGTTTTGCAAATCTCTTTAAAGAAGGTGGAACTATGATCAAGGACGGTATCCGTGGCTCCTTCCTCGCGTTCATGATCGGAATTCCTGTTGCGGTCGGAGCACTGTTTGGTATCAGCATCTGGGCAAATCGCCCCCGGGGCATCAGCATCGACCTGGACCAGTAAAGGACTTTTCCGAAAACTCATGAAAAAAAAACACAGGTGGAGAATCTGCTTTGACAGATTCCCCGCCTGTTTGTTAACCAAATTTTTGCAAAGTGCACTAATTTGTAAAATTTAGAACCGGGTTCTTGTGTATTTTTTTACGAAAATTATGATAATTTTATTTTTAGGTAAATTGCAAGTTCAACTTGAACACTGATGTTTTTGCTCGCGTGAGCTGTCCAAAACCTGCTCCTGTTGATTGTCCATGAGTTGCTCTATATAATGTCAACCAGTCTATAGAAAGAGAATGGTCCCA
>Ga0256406_1000389_pt1 | contig 82517 bp, 59 predicted proteins | sample RumenRJG_03DNA_FD_185986 | JGI IMG/M metagenome (GOLD analysis project Ga0256406, IMG submission 185986) | Bovine rumen microbial communities from Lethbridge, Alberta, Canada - RJG_03 | ecosystem: Host-associated > Mammals > Digestive system > Stomach > Rumen | place: Canada: Alberta | collected... | reverse complement strand
CGGCATAGCTAATACCGCAGTGATAGAGCTTATGGGTAACAGCCAACGCATTCAGGCTTGCCTCTATATCGCGCAGACTATTCTTATCAGCATATTGAGCCAGGCACATAACCAGCAACTGGTCATGACAGGTGAGGTTTCTCACCCTGTAATTGCCTCTGTACTTGGCAACAATATCATTGAATTCCCTACGAGGTATGAACTGCATAATCTGTGCGAATACGATCTTTCCGAAATTCATGTAACGCGCTTCTTTGATAAAGACTGCAAAGTTAGTCAATTCAAATCGTGTACAAGAAATATCGAGTCTAAATCATTCTATTTTAATAACTTATATTTAAATCGTCTCGTTTTAACGGGACACTAGTGATTCCAATATTATGTTTGCGCCACATAATAGAGTCCTTTTCCATGGCCAAACGGCTGCCAACCCAGTTGACTGCCGTCCGTTTGACCACCTGATTGGTAGCGAAATAATGGTTGGTATCAGCGGTGTCACACGAGCATTCTACACGCTATATTCCTCGAAGCTCCAATCACAGACTGCCCCACTGCGTTCAATAATCTCCTAACTACGCACTCTTTCTCCTGCACCACAATCCCCTTTATTGGCTGATTCTGGGTCAGCTCAACGCTGCGCCCGTTTCATCGTCGTTCAAGAAACCTCTGCAAGCCATGCCGAATAGAAGCCAGCCCGAAATCTTCAATCCTCAGGCTATCCAAAGACAGAAAGAAGCAGTCGGCAGCATCATCAGCGGCTTTCAGCATGTTCACATTCTGCACCTCACAGCGAAAGAAAGCGTCGAGTGTGGGCACACTGAAGCCACTGAACAGGTAATGATTGGGATAGCTGAAGAGATATTGTACGGTGGTGACGTGCAGTCCAGTCTCCTCCTTCACCTCGCGCGCCACAGCCTCCTCAAGTGTCTCGCCAATATCTGCGAATCCACCGGGCAAGTCGAGTGTGCCCTTAGCAGGCTCCCGCCCGCGCCGCTCCACGAGCAACCTCCCCCTATCATCGGTAATGAAGGCCACTGTGGCCGCACTGGGATTCAGATAATAGACGAAGCCACAGTCAGCACAGCGGCGGCTTTTTTCGTCGTGATTCACAAAGTGTCGGCTTCCACATACGGGGCAGCACGCAAATTTGTCTAAGGGATGCATAGTTTTAATTAATGTTGTACAGAAATCTTTTATACGCGTTCTGAGGTGCAATGATAACAAAAATATGCTACCTTTGCAAGCAAAACCAAAATAACTTTAGATAGTATGAAGAAGATTACAAGACTACTGGCAGCAACGCTCCTGATGTTTCCCCTGATAGCGACAGCACAACGGACGTTTGAACTCAATCTATGGAATGGCAATGCCCCCTACCCGACCAGCGATACTCAAGATACGGCTAAAGTAAAGGTATTCCTGCCCAACGAGAAGAAGGCGACAGGCCGTGCCATCGTCATCTGTCCGGGTGGCGCCTATCAATTTCTCTCGATGGAAGCGGAAGGAACCGACTGGGCCGCATGGTTCAACAACCAAGGCATCGCCGCCATCGTACTCAAATACCGCATGCCCCACGGACAAACCATGGCTCCCATCAGCGATGCCGAAGAAGCAGTGAGATTAGTGCGCCGCAATGCCTCGGCCTGGCATGTAGACAGTCGCCAGGTGGGCATCATGGGCTTCTCGGCCGGCGGCCATCTGGCCTCTACCATTGCCACTCACAGCAAAATGGAGGCAAAACCCAACTTTCAGGTGCTCTTCTACCCTGTCATCACTATGATGCCCGGCTACACGCATCAAGGCTCACACGACAACCTACTCGGCAAGGATGCCCACAAGAAAGAGGAACGCGAATACAGCAACGACCAACAGGTGAGCCGCGCCACGCCAAGGGCCTTCATCGCCCTCTGCGATGACGACGACGTGGTGCAACCCGCCAACGGCGCCAATTACTATATGGAGCTTTATCGCCACGACGTTCCGGCTTCGCTCCACATCTATCCCGGCGGCGGTCACGGCTGGGGCATGAGGCCCTCGTTCAAGTACCATGTGGAAATGCTCCTCGACCTCAAGGCCTGGCTCGAGAGTTTTTAGGCTCGGGCAACAGCAGGTATCCCCACCCGAAGTGGGGATACAGAACCTTTAGAAAGGCACATATTTAACACAATACTATGATAAAGAAAACAAGAAACTGGCTTGCCATCTTACTGATGGCTCTGCCTTTAAGCGTGAATGCACAGAAATCTTTTGAAGTGAACATCTGGCCCAACGGCACCCCGGTAAGCAATGGGGTGAAAGACGACGTGGCCAAGATGAACGTCAACCTGCCTGCCGACAAGGCTAACCACGGCCGTGCCGTGCTCATCTGTCCGGGCGGGGGCTATGGTGGTCTGGCCATGGACAATGAAGGCACCAACTGGATAGACTTCTTCCGCAATCAGGGCATTGCCGCCATCGTGCTCACCTACCGTATGCCTCACGGTGTGAAGGAAGTGCCTATTGGCGATGCCGAAGAGGCCATGCGCATCATACGCAGGCATGCGAAAGAATGGAACATCAACCCCAATGACATTGGCATCATGGGATCGTCGGCCGGAGGTCACCTGGCCTCCACTCTGTCAACGCACAGCAAGGCCGACGTCAGGCCCAATTTCCAGATTCTCTTCTATCCCGTCATCACCATGGATAAGAGTTACACCCACATGGGCTCCCACGACAATCTGCTCGGTAAGAACGCCTCAGCCAGTATGGAGCGCCTCTACAGCAATGACCTCCAGGTGACCCCGCAGACTCCACCAGCCTTCATCACGGTGGGGTCGAATGACCAGCTGGTGCCGCCGATGAACAGCATCAACTACTACACGGCTCTGCTGCGCAATCATGTGCCGGCATCGATGATGGTCTATAACGAAGGACCTCACGGCTACGGCTCGCAGCGCTGGTTCCGCTACACGCTGGAGATGCAACTTGAGCTGAAAGCGTGGTTGGCCAGCTTCTAAAAAACATCAAAGGGCAGACCATGCTATTTCTAAGCACCGGTCTGCCCTCTTGATTTCGTCACTTTTTTGAGAAAGTTCTATAACTCACTGATAATATATTCGATTTGGGTGTCCCAATAACGAAGAGAGGAAAAGAGATGAGTTTCCTCTATGATTTCTTCTTCCAGTGTCAATGCAACACCTCAAGTGCCCTCTTCACCACTGGATTCATCTCATTCATAATCTCAAAATACTCGCTCATATCCCATAGGTCGCGCGCTATGAGCGCCTTCATCTGGAGCTTCAGCACCTGAAGCGTGCGCTCAAGCTCCTTGTCGTCCTTAGGCTTTATCTTCTCTTTGGCACCTTTCGCCATCACCTCATCTATCAGTTCCTGGGGCACCGTGAAATTCTGCTTGAAAGCCTCGAAGGTGGGATACTTCTGGCGGAGCTCATTACGGTGGACATCCACATAGTGCAGATTAGCGTTGATAATGATGCTCTTGGCCGCCAACTGACGGTATGTCGGAGGATAGAGTGTGGTGTCGAGGGGAACGAAATAGTCGGGCATGACTCCACCCCCGCCATACACCGTGCGGTGCTTGCGCAGCGTGGAGAACTTCAACGAATCGGCAAAATGAATGCTGTCGGCACTATACAGCTCGCCATGCTTGAACCGCTTTTCGATATCCTCAGCATAGTCGCGAAGGTCGCCCTTCTCATACGGCTTCTGAATGCAGCGTCCCGACGGTGTGTAGTAGTGGGCTATGGTAAGCCGTATCATGGATCCATCCTCGAAGGGGACAGGACGCTGAACGAGACCCTTGCCGAAGGTACGCCGGCCGACCACCATGCCACGGTCCTGATCCTGAAGGGCTCCAGTGACAATCTCGGCAGCAGAGGCGGTATACTCGTTGACGAGTACGAGCACCTTGCCAGTCTGCAATTTGCCCTTTCCATCGGCTAAATACTCCTGGCGTCCCACACGCCGTCCCTGCATGTAGACCACAAGGTCGCCTTTCTGCAAGAATTCGTTGGCCACCTGCACAGCACTTTGGAGGAATCCTCCCCCATTCTCCTGCAGGTCAAGTATGAGATTCCTCATTCCTCTGGCCCTCAGCGAGTCGACACAAGTCATAAACTCCTTATAGGTGTTGGCTCCAAAGCTGCTGATACGGATGTAGCCCACGTGAGGCCGGATGATGTAGGAAGCATCGATGGTCTTCAAGGGTATCTTGGCTCTCTTGACGGTGAAGCGCAGTTTGTCGTTGATGCCTCGCCTGACCACTTGCAGTTCCACCTTCGTACCTCTTGGTCCTCTCAGTCGCCGCATTATCTCCTCCCTGCTCATTTTCACACCGGCAATGGCGGTATCGTTGACAGCCACAATGCGGTCACCGGCCAGGATTCCCACACGCTCCGAGGGGCCGTTGGGCACAGGCTGGATGACCAGCAGCGTGTCCTGCACGAGATTGAACTGCACTCCAATGCCATCGAAGCTGCCTTCGAGCGGCTCATTGAACGATTTCGTCTGCTTGGCCGTGGTATAAACAGAGTGAGGGTCAAGCTTTTCAAGCATACCCCGGATGGCATCATCCACAAGCTTATGCTCATCAATGCTGTCGACATAGAGATTGGCTATCTGCAATTCGGCTATCTGCAGCTTGCGCAAAGGCGAGTCCTTACCGAAATTGATTCTGAGCTGTGCGCTGGTGCACAAAGGCAGGAATACAAATACTAACAGGGGCAAGAAGGCCGCGACCTTCTTGGCAGTGGATGTAATATTCATTGTTCTATATTATTTGCTGATAGTTCGGGAGCTACTCTCCCTGCTGCTCCTCAGGCAGGTCCTCCTCAATGACCAGATTGTCGATAATGAAGTTCTGCCGTTCCATGCTGTTCTTGCCCATATAGTATTCGAGCAGTTTCTGCACCTGGTCGTTCTTGTGCAGTGTCACCTGCTCAAGACGCATGTCGGGTCCGATGAAATGGACAAATTCTCCGGGTGAGATCTCACCGAGACCCTTAAAGCGGGTTATCTCAGGGTCAGGGCCAAGGCTGCTGATAGCCTTGCGGCGTTCCTCATCGCTGTAACAGTAGAGCGTAATGAAGTCACTCTTCTTATCGTTCTTTGTGAGTTTGGCATCATAGTCGGCGATAACCTTCTTGTCCTTAATCTTCGACCGCCGGTTGCGCACTCTGAAGAGCGGCGTCTGGAGCACAAAGACATGTCCCTTCTTGATGAGTTCCGGATAGAACTGAAGGAAGAAAGTGATGATGAGCAGACGGATGTGCATGCCGTCGACATCGGCATCGGTAGCCACAATCACCTTATTATATCGTAAGTCGTCGAGCCCGTCCTCGATGTTGAGCGCAGCCTGCAACAGATTGAACTCCTCGTTCTCGTAGACCACCTTTTTGGTGAGTCCGAAGGAATTGAGCGGCTTTCCTCTGAGCGAGAAAACCGCCTGCGTGTTGACATCCCGGCTCTTGGTGATGCTTCCGCTTGCAGAGTCGCCCTCGGTGATAAAGATGGACGACTCCTCCTTGCGGTCGTTGCGGGCGTCGTTGAAATGGATGCGGCAATCGCGCAGTTTCCGATTGTGAAGGCTGGCCTTCTTGGCCCGCTCGCGTGCCAGCTTAGTGACACCGGCCATGGCCTTGCGCTCGTGCTCGCTCTCTTTGATTTTGGCCTCCATGATGTCGGCACAGTCCTCCTTATGAATATGGAGATAGTTGTCGACTTCGCGCTTGATAAAGTCGCCCACATACTTGTTGATGGTGTCGCCACCCGGTGCCATAAGCGTGGAGCCCAGCTTTATCTTGGTCTGACTCTCGAAGACCGGCTCCTCCACGTTGATGGCGATGGCGGCCACGATACCATTGCGGATGTCAGCATACTCATATTTTCCAAAGAACTCTTTAATGGTCCGGGCGATATGCTCCTTGAAGGCTGTCTGATGAGTGCCGCCCTGCGTGGTGTGCTGACCGTTGACAAAGGAATAATACTCCTCACCATACTGATTGGTGTGTGTGAAGGCAATCTCGATATCCTCGCCCTTAATATGAACAATGGGGTAAAGACCGTCGGTCGTCATGTTGTCCGACAGCAGATCCTGCAAACCGTTCCTACTGCGGATGCGGCGCCCGTTGTACATGATGGTGAGCCCCGAATTCAGATAAGTGTAGTTGCGGAGCATCGTCTCCACGATGTCGTCGTGGAAGCTGTAGTTCTTGAAGAGGGTGTTGTCGGGCTCAAAGAAGATGTAAGTACCCGTCTCATCCTCCGTAGGTTCCGTGCTGTCTTGCTTCTTGGCGCCCCTTTCGAAGAGGAGGCTGCGCACTTTGCCCTCGCGAAAGGACTTCACCTCAAAGCGCGAGCTGAGGGCATTGACCGCCTTGATACCCACGCCATTAAGGCCGACGCTCTTCTTGAAAGCCTTGGAATCGTATTTGCCACCGGTATTCAGCACGCTCACGGCTTCTACGAGCTTTCCCTGTGGGATGCCGCGCCCATAGTCGCGCACGGTTACGCGGAGGTTGTCCTCAATGTCAACCTCTATTCTGTCACCGGCCTTCATCTTGAACTCATCAATAGAATTATCAATCACCTCCTTCAGCAGCACGTAGATGCCGTCCTCCGGCAGTGAGCCGTCGCCCAGGCGTCCGATATACATACCGGGGCGCGTGCGCACGTGCTCCATGTCGCTCAGGTGGCGGATATTGTCGTCAGTATAGCTCACAGCAGGCTTCTGGGCCGCTGCTTCGTTATCATTGATATGCTTGTCGTCCATGTTTCTGATGTTATAGACTGTTATTTATCACTGCCAATCCATTTACGGTAGCAGCGGCGGCGCTTGTGGTTGATGGGATTGAGCGCTCCCCACTGTCCTTGGACACCTTCATTGCCCTCCATCTCCACTTGGGTCTCTCCCCACTTAAAGCCATACTGGATGTAGCGGGGAATGAGGTCGGCAAAGAGGATGGCGTTAGCGCCCTTGGCTCGGTACTCGGGCAGGAAGCCAATGAGCAGGAGGTCGACACCCTCGGTCTTATGCCACTTGATGGCCCTTAGCAGATGCCACCAGCCAAAGGGGAGCAGGCGTCCGCGGTGACACTTCTGCAGCGCGCGTGAAAGCGAGGGAATCGTGATGCCCAACCCTGCCAAGGCATCATCCTTATTGCCATCTACAATCAGCGTTATCAGATTGAGGTCGACCAGCGGGAAATACATGTTCACATACTGGTCGATTTGCCGTTCCGAGAGCTGAGAATAACCATAGAGATCCTTATACGTCTCATTGATGAGCCTGAAAATCTTGTGCCCCCACCCTCCTTCGAAGACATCCTTGCGCGTGAGCTTCTTCACGTGGAGATTATAACGGCGCTCCACCATGGAGGCTATCTTCGAGTATTTCGCCGGCACTTCCTTGGGCACCGGCAGATAGTACTCCACGTAGTCGTTGTCCTTCTCGAAGTTGCCGAGCCGCTCCATGAGCTTGGGATAGTATTCGTAATTATAGATAGTGGGCATGGTGCCGAGCTTGTCGAAGCCCCATGTAAGCATGCCCTCAGGGTCCATGTCAGAGAAGCCGAGAGGCCCCACAATCTCCTGCATGCCATTGGCCCTGCCATAGTCCTCGACAGCCTGCATGAGGGCGCGGAGCACCTCAAGGTCGTTGACAAAGTCGATCCAGCCGAACCTCACCGTCTTGCGTCCCCAGCGCTCATTGGCCCTGGAATTGATGATAGCAGCGACGCGGCCCACCAGGTCACCGTCTTTATAAGCCAGATAGTATTCAGCTGAGCAAAAATCGAAAGCTGCGTTATGCTTCTTGTCCAAGGTGTTGAACTCATCAGTGAAGAGGTTGGGCACGTCATAGGGGTTGCCCTCATATAAATCGTAGTGAAAATCAATGAATGTCCGAAGGTCTTCCTTCGTTCTGACTCTCTTAATCGTTACTGATGTCATGCTTATTGTGGATTAATCTTAAACATGCAAAAGTAGGAAATAAATGGCACAAAGCCGAAAGATTCGCTCACTTTTTGCAAATAATTAAGGTATGTCGGCCATTGGAGAGCGTGGTGGCAAAGATATAGAGGTCGCCTCCATCCTTAAGATGAAGCTTCCTCCGGAGGCTCTCGGCAGTCATGGGAAAATTGCGAACGCTCACGTTGGCCTGGCCGACACCCTGAAGGGCAGCACGCAACTCGCGCTTGTTCATGCTCGTGACACGAAGTATGCGGAAGCCTCGTCCGGGAAAGCCTTCCACAGGATGCTCACTGAGAAAGAGATGCGAGTTGGCACTGACGGGAGACAGCTGCCAATGGGCAGCCACCTGATTGAAGCATCCTGCTTTCATGACTGCGGCATTGGGCTCATAGAGACAGTAGCCCTCAATGGGTGAGGCACTGTCGGCGACTGCGACGGAAGCAGCGGGCGAAAAGTCAAAAGTGGAAGTGTCGTTATGGCAGAAAATGCGCAGCCCCTGATGCGCTTTCGACAGCACGGCCAGCAGCTCCTTGCACTCATTGCCCACCGCCACGGCATGGAGCTCGGCGACAAAGGCTGCACCCAGCTCTTCTACGACCCGATGGAGGTCGAGCATGGGCGAAAGCTTCAGCATCACCAGCTGACCTTTGGAGAGCAGGGCTTCGAGCAGTTGGAGCACGTCGGGCTGACAGTCGCTGATGGCAAAGGTGCGCCCGCCATAGCTATTGCGACGCGCGGGGTCGAGGAAGAAGAGGCTGGCTGAGGACGTGGCGCTGAGGAAATGCTCGGCACTGGCACTGACGACCTCCGCATGCTCCAGGCCGAGAAGGGCAAGATTATGACGGGCCAGCTCACACAGCGAGGCATCCTGCTCCACATAGACTGCCTTACGGAAAAGCGGAGCGAGAAAAGAGAAGTCGACACCGAAGCCCCCTGTGAGGTCGACGAGCAGACGGCGGGAGTCGCTGTTCAGCAATCGGGCCACAATAGCAGCCTTATAACCTGCCGTCTCGGCCGAGGAGCACTGCTCCATGTTGAGGTGACGAGGATAGAGGATACCTTCGACACCGGCACAGGGCAGATGCTTGCTGCGCGCTTTCTGCCAACCTTCAATCTGGCATAGCGCCTGTTGAAGATTGACCGAAGCATCGTGAGAGCCACGAAGCGCAAGCTGCCTCACGTCGTCGCGGCGGTGGCAGGCTATGAACTGCAACGTGGCAGCATTGATACCGATGGAATCGCTATTTTCGGGTGATGTCGATGGCATCAAGAGGCTTATTAGTGGTGATATAGTCGACGCCATCCTTAGCGAACTCCTTGATGTCCTTTCGGCTGTTCACCGTCCACACGTTCACCGTCATGCCGAGGTTGTGGGCCTGACCAATCCATTCCGGATGCTTGCGGAGCACGTTCATATGGTAGTCGATGCCCGTGATGCCCATGGCGTGGAGCTGCTCCGGCGAGAGCTCCCCGTTGAGGTAGGCCACCTTGGCTCCGGGGTCGTCGGCCACTATCTCCTTGCAGGCGTCGAGACTGAAAGAGATGTACTCCACCTTGTCCTGCACCCCATACTTGCGAACCTGTTTCACCGCAAGCTGAGCGGCGGCGCGGCTCTGCAAGGCTGTGGCATGGGGCTTCACCTCGATGATGAGCTTTGTGCAACTCTTGCTCTTGCGCATGATTTTCAGAAAGTCCTTGAGCTGGGATATGCGCTCGCCGTTCTCCAGCTTGAGCTTCTTGCACTGCTTATAGGCAGAGGTCTGAAACGTGACACCATTGCGTTGCGGGTCATGGTTTACCATGAGATGGCCATCCTTAGTGAGCCAGATATCGGTCTCCGAACCATAGATACTGAGTGCCAAGGCCTTGCGAAGCGAGGTCTGCGAGTTCTGTGCCGACCCGGGAGTATCCCAATATCCCCGGTGAGCGATGACTCTCTCCTGTGCATGGACCGCGGAGCCCATGCCCGCGAGTGCAATGAAGAGGAATAAAAGAAACTGTTTTCTCATTATATATATAGATTAAGTCTCACTTCTTCTCGTCCAGCGAGGCAGCGTCCTGAATGCGGCGCAACAGGGCAAGGGCCTCGTCCTCATTGTGCTCCATGACAGCCCTTTCACCAGGCCCCTTGTCGTTGATGCCGCAGAGATGGAGCACACCATGTATGAGCACCCGATGGAACTCATCCTCATAGCTCTTATGGAACTTCTCGGCATTCGAGCGCACCGTGTCGAGCGATATCACGATGTCACCGTTGATGACATTGCCCTCGTCGTAGTCGAAGGTAATGATGTCGGTGTAGTAGTCATGGCCGAGATACTGATTGTTGACTTCCAGGATTTTCTCATCATCGACGAACATATACCCCACTTCGCCCACCTTGCGGCCATGACCTGCGGCCACGGCTCTTATCCATTTATTGGCGATGCGCCTTTTGAACTTGGGCATTGAGATGCCGTCTGCATTGTAAGTAATCATTGGGATGTTGGTTTATTATTGCTTATCTGTCTTCTTTGGAATCATCCAGCTATAGTCCTTGCCAAACTTCATGAGTGTGCGCACGGCCGTCGACGACACGCATTCCCACTCAGGTTCAGTGAAGAGCAGCAGGGTTTCGATGCCGCCCATCCGCTTGTTGAAGGCCGCCTGCGCCCGCTCGTACTCCATGTCCTGCACGTTGCGGATGCCTTTCACGATAACCGTAGCCCCCACGCGGTGAGCCAGGTCAACCGCAAAGTCGTCGTAGCTGGTCACTTCGACCTTTGGCTCCTCGCTATAGAGTTTGCTGATAGCATCCACCCGCTCGCCGACCGTGAACAGGGTGTGCTTATCGGGATTGACGCCCACTCCGATGAAAATCCGGTCGAACAGGGGAAGAAGGCGCCGGACGATGTTGTCGTGACCCACGGTGAAAGGGTCGAAAGTGCCTACAAAGAGTGCCGTTGACATCTTAATATTTCTTTATTCATTGTCCACTGAAGAGATCCTGCTGCAAGCCGTCCGGAGCATACTGGTTGCGGCCGAGATGCTCGTAGGCCAAGGCTGTAGCCACACGGCCGCGCGGAGTGCGCTTGACGAAGCCTTCCATGATGAGGAAGGGCTCATAGACTTCTTCCACGGTGCCCGTGTCCTCACCAATGGCTGTGGCTATGGTGCTCAGTCCCACAGGACCTCCGTGGAACTTATCGATGATGGTGAGCAGTATCTTATTGTCGATTTCATCGAGACCATACTGGTCGATGTTCAGTGCGTGCAGCGAGAGCTGGGCTATGGAGAGGTCGATGCGGCCGTTGCCTTTCACCTGGGCGAAGTCGCGCACACGGCGCAACAGTCCATTGGCAATACGGGGCGTGCCACGCGAGCGGCGGCTTATCTCCATGGCGGCATCGTCGTCAATAGGTACCTTCAGAATACCCGCCGACCGCTTGACAATCTTCTTCAAGGTCTCGGGATCGTAGTATTCCAGATGCAGATTGATGCCGAACCGGGCTCTCAGCGGGGCTGTGAGCATTCCGCTGCGCGTGGTGGCACCCACAAGGGTGAACGGATTGAGGTCTATCTGGATGGAGCGGGCCGAGGGACCCTTGTCAATCATGATGTCGATGCGATAGTCCTCCATGGCCGAGTAGAGATATTCCTCGACAACGGGCGAGAGACGGTGGATTTCATCGATGAAAAGCACGTCATTGGGCTCCAGCGACGTAAGGATGCCGGCCAAGTCACCGGGCTTGTCGAGCACCGGACCACTGGTTATCTTGAAGCCTACGCCCAGCTCATTGGCAATAATCTGGCTGAGCGTTGTCTTACCCAGTCCGGGAGGACCATGCAACAAGGTGTGGTCGAGGGGCTCCCCACGGTATTTGGCAGCCTCAACGAACACCTCAAGGTTCTCCACCACCTTGCTTTGACCGCTGAAATCGGAGAATTTGAATGGACGGAGCTTGTTCTCAAACTCCTTTTCGGAAACTGACAACTGTTCCTCCCTGATATCGAAATCGTCTGCCATCTGCTATACCTTATTTATTATGCAAAGTTACAGCAAAGGACTGGAACGGCAAAGAAAAGGCTGACTTTCTTTGTCGGCAGGGCTGCAATAAAGCCTTAGGGATGGAGCAGGAAGGGTGAAAAGCAGATGGTTAGTACCCAGTCAGGTCTTGCAGATTACTTGATTTTGCTGTCTGACAAAAGTTCGTTCACTGCGTAGCTTCTTATCTTTCGCTGCGCAGTGAACGATCTTTTTCTATAGCATTACAACATTGGCAACCAAGCTTTACCCCCTCAAGGACACCTATTTGACCCCACGAGAACCATAGTGCTGACCCCTCAACACCATCCCTGCATTGGGCCTTTCATCATCGCCATCATGGCCCTATCGCGAGGCGGTGGGTGACTCTCTATCCGAAGAGTTCGGCCAATGGCATAACGTGATTCTGCGGCAATAGGAGCGCAAACCGTGGAAAGGGCGCCCTGCTATTACCTAAATGTTCCACACGGAGCATCGCTTCAGGCACCCGAGTCACTTACGGGTAATCTTCATGACAAAGCCCCCGGCAGCAGCCAGATGGACCTTCATCACCCGATTGGAAGGCACGTCAACGGTGGTCTGCTGATAGTCTTCACCCACCTTGTCTACGTTGGGACCGTCGGCAAAGGTCTCGGCCTTGAAGTCACCACTCTTCAGGAAGCTCAGGTCAAGACTCAGGTCGCGGGCTGTCCATCCCGTGATGGCCCCCACATACCAGGTACTGCCCTTGCGGCGCGCTACGGCCACATACTCACCCAGCTGGCTCTTCAAAGGCACCGTCTCGTCCCACACCGTGGGGCAGTCGGCAATGAAGCGCGTGCAGGCATCGTTGTCCATGTAGCGGGTGGGGCTGTCGCAAAGCATGTTGAGCGGTGAGAAGAACACCACATACTCAGCCAGCTGATGAGCCCTCGTGTTCTGGCTCATGGGCTGCGAGTTGGAAGGGCGGTAGCTCGAGCGGGTGCCGTTGAGCATGGCTCCCTGGGTGTAGTCCATCGGACCGGCCATATTGCGCAGGAAAGGCACTGTGACGTCGTAGGTAGTCTGGTCGAACTGTGCGATTGTAGCCCACTTCACGTTCTCCTGACCGTCGACGCCCTCCATGTTCACCACGTTGGGGTAAGTGCGCGTGATGCCTGCTGGCTTATGGATGCCGTGGAAGTCGATAATCATATGGTATTTGGCCGCCGTTGCCGCCACCTTGTAGAGGAAGTTCTCGGCCTGGGCGTCATCACGGTCGATGAAGTCCACCTTGAATCCCTTGTAGCCCATCTCCGAGTAGGTCTTGCAGAGCTTGTCCATATCCTTGGAGAAGGCTTGCATCGATGACCACAGCAGCAAGCCCACTCCCTTGCTATTGGCATAGCGAGCCAGCTCGGGCATATCCATAGCGGGCACCACTTCGAAGAGGTTGGCACGGTTCGACCAGCCATCGTCAATGAGCACATAGGGCACGTGGTATCGGGCGGCAAAGTCGATGAAATACTTGTAGGTCTGCGTGTTGATGCCCGCCTTGAAGTCCACCTTGAAGAGGCTCCAGTCGTTCCACCAGTCCCACGAGGTCATCCCGGGCTTTATCCATGAGATGTCCTTGATGCGCGAGGCCTCGGCCAGCCGGTAGACCATATCGTTGCCCAGCAATTGCTCATCGCTGCTGGTAACGCTGATGATGCGCCAGGGGAAGTTGGCATTCTTGTTGCATGAGGTAAGATAGTCGTGGCGCTTCACCACAGGCACCTCCAGATGGCCGGCATCATTGGTATTGAGCTCGGAGGGCATCGGGGCGAACACCCCTGAGAGTTCCTGGCCGCCACCGACGTTACGCAGGAACATGCCAGGATAGTTCTCAAGAGCCGACTCGGTGATATTCACTTTCACTCCGTTGTCGGCCTCCACGATGAGGGGCAGGAACATCAGCTTCTGAGCGTCAAGCTTCGAGAGCACCGTGCGCGTGTAGGTGTTCTCGAACGAGTTGCTGAACTGCGCCGTTATGGGGTCGGGGCGCTTCGAGAAATCGCCCCTAACGTAGGGGACGGTGCACGGCCAGTCCTTGGCAAAATGGAAGGTGGCCTGCTCCGCCTTCACATTGAAGGGGCGCTTCGACACCAAGCTGAAGCGATAGGCCACACCCTCATCGTAGGCCCGGAAGACAATGCTGAAATCCTTGAAACTGAGCAACAGCTGATTGTAGTCGTCGCTCACTGTGCTCTTCTTGTAGAGCGGTGACGCTATGGAACCGCGGTGGCTGGTCACGGCAGATGCCTTCAGCCGGTCGGCTCCGCCAAGCACCCTGCCGTTCTGCAGGGTCATCGAGATGGGTGACGCGCTGATAAGCGACTGTCCCTGGAAGCTCAGCGCATAAGTGACCGGCTTTCCCGTCTCAGCCCTCACCTCCAACTTCAGTTTTCCATTGGGCGAGCTAACGCTCAGCGGCTGCGCAGCCTGCACACAGAAGGCCACTGAAAGGGCGAGTAATGGTAACAATAGTCTTTTCATAATAGTATTAATTTAGTGTGAATGATAAGTCTTAGACTACAAAGTTAGTAATTTATTTCCTTGCAGTCCATAGAATCTGAGAAAATATTGTTAGCTTTGCAACATCTTTAACTTTATGCCTGAAAGCAATATGATGGAAGAGCTGCTGCATTATGTATGGAAGCACCGGCTGCTCCCGCTGGAGTCTCTTCGGACGGACGATGGAAAAGAGGTGGAAGTCATTGACCCCGGCCTGCACAACCGCAATGCCGGTCCCGACTTTTTCAATGCCAAGGTGCGCATCGGCGGCACGCTGTGGGTGGGTAATGTGGAAATCCACCTCAAGCCGTCGGACTGGTTCCTGCATGGGCACGACAAGGACAGTGCCTACGACAACGTCATCCTGCACGTAGTGGGCGAGGCAGGCCCCCCTGTGACCACTCACAGCGGCAGTGTGCCTCCGCAGCTTGTCTTGCAGGTGCCCCAGAGCGTGAAGGACCACTACGGCGAATTACTCACCACCGACAACTATCCTCCCTGCTACCGCATCATCCCCAAGCTGCCACGGCTCACGGTGCACAGCTGGATGAGCGCCCTGCAGACCGAGCGCCTGGAAGAGAAGACAGAGGCCATCCGGAACAGGGCCTCCGGCTGCGATGGCTCCTGGGAGGATGCCTACTTCATCACGCTGGCCCGCACCTACGGATTCGGCATCAACGGCGAGGCCTTCGAAACCTGGGCCAAGGCTATACCCATGCGGGATGTCGACCATGTGCGCGACGACCTCTTCCAGATTGAGGCTCTGTTCTTCGGGCAGGCCGGACTCTTGGAACCCGAATCGCTGACGGCGCGCCACCGGGAGGAAGCCATGGGCGACGCCTATTTCCGTAAGCTCCGCTCAGAGTATCGGTTTCTAGCCCACAAATACAGTCTGCGCCCCATCGACTACAAACTGTGGCGCTTCCTCAGACTCCGGCCGCAGAACTTCCCCTACATCCGCATCTCCCAACTCGCTACGCTCTGCTACCACCGCCGGTGCTCGCTGAGCGCTCTCATCGACTGCACCACACTGAAGGAAGCCAAGCAGCTGTTGGTCACGTCAGTGAGCCCGTATTGGGAGAACCATTACACCTTCGGCGCAGCAAGTGCCAAGCGCAGCAAGCGGCTCTCGGACTCCTCGCTGCTCAGCGTAATCATCAATGCAGCCATTCCCATGCTCTTCGCTTACGGGCGCCACAGAGACGACGACCGGCTCTGCGACCGGGCCTTCGACTTCCTCGAACAGCTGCGGGCCGAAGACAACCATATCGTCAGAATGTGGAAAGACTGCGGACTGACGGTCGACAATGCCGGCGACAGCCAGGCGCTCATTCAGCTCAAGAACAGCTACTGCGACCGCCGGGACTGTCTGCGCTGCCGATTCGGATACGAATATCTCAAACAATTATGAAATATATCTACGAAACCCAAATGGAGGTGCGCGACTATGAATGCGACATCGAAGGCATCGTCAACAATGCCAACTACCTCCACTACACCGAGCACACACGCCATCTCTTCCTCCTCTCCACAGGTCTCAGCTTTGCTGAAATGCACCGCAAGGGGGTGGATGCCGTAGTGGCGAAAATGAGCCTTGAATACAAATACCCCTTGCACTGCGACGACGTGTTCATTTCGCGCCTCGGCCTACGCAAGGAGGGTGTCCGCTACATCTTCAATCAGGACATCTACCGGGCTTCCGACAACAAGCTGTGCTTCAAGAGCATCGTCACCTTGGTGTGCCTCATCAACGGACGGCTTGGGGTGAGCGAGGACTACGACCGAGCCTTCAGTAAATTCATCGGGGAAGACGACCATGCCAAGTGAGCGCGAGATTCTCAGCATGATGACGCTGGCGCGCATCGGCTACTACAATCTCTCGGCCGTGCGCCGACTCTATAACAAGGTTGGCTCAGGCGCCGAACTGCTCGCTCACGCTTCCGACATCCGCCAGGTGGATGCCGAGGCCTCGCCCAAGCTCACAGCCCTATTCCACGACTGGCAATGCCACTGGCAGCGCGCACTCGAAGAGCTGGAATGGGACAAGGAGCATAACGTTGACATCATCTGTCTGGGCGACGACCGTTACCCGCGACGCCTCGCAGAATGCAACGACGCACCCCTCGTGATGTTCTATCGGGGCAACGCCAATCTCAATGCGGCCAAGGTGGTGAGCATAGTGGGCACACGCCACTGCACCGTCTACGGTGAAGACATTATCCGCCATTTCATCGCCGATCTTCGCACCTTCGTACCACGTCTGCTCATTGTCAGTGGCCTGGCTTATGGTGTCGACATCTGCGCCCACCGCGGAGCTTTGAACAATGGTTTTGAGACGGTGGCAGTACTGGCTCACGGACTCGACGAGCTCTATCCACCCCGCCATAAAGCCACAGCAGAACAGATGACCACGCAAGGGGGCCTGCTCACGGAACACTTCACCTGCACGAACGCCGACAAGCGTAACTTCGTGAGGCGCAACCGTATTGTGGCAGGAATAGCCGACGCCACAATCCTGGTAGAAAGTGCGGCTCACGGAGGCGGGCTCATCACCTGCAGCATGGCCAACGACTACAACCGTGAGGTCTTTGCCTTCCCGGGACCCGTGACGGCGCCCTACAGTGAGGGTTGCAACAACATCATCCGTGACAATGGAGCGCATCTCATCAGCAATGCAGCCGACTTCGTGAAACTCATGGGATGGGAAAACGAGGTCAGGCTGCAGGAAGCACAGGCCAAGGGGATAGAGCGCAGCTTCTTCGTTCAGCTATCAGCCGATGAGCAGAAGGTGGCTACAGCTCTTCGTGAACATGGCGACATCGACGCGAGCACCCTCGCACGATTCACGGGCATTGCTTTTTCGAGCCTGAGTCCGATGCTCTTCCAAATGGAGATGAAGGGCGTGGTGAAAGCACTGCCCGGTGGCCGATTCCATCTGCTCGACTGAGTGGGGACGGTATTGCTGTACCTATTATAATAAAGGGGCCCCTACTCATAGCAAGTAGAGAGCCCCTTTATTATAGTAGTCAATATCCGTCGGAAAGCTACTTCACGACGAACTTCTTTCCGCCACGGATGTAGACACCATGAGCAGGTGTGCCCATCAGACGACGGCCCTGGAGGTCGTAGACGGCACCGTCGCTATTCACGGTCTTCACACTATGTATGCCTGTGGCTGTGCTCTTGGCATGAATGGTGTAGACTGTGCTGGTGCGCAAATCCTCGCTGGTCACTGTCACCGTGGCTACCTGTCCACCGTCCTCATCTTTCACTTGTGTGTCGACGAGGGCACGGCTGCTGGATGCCACTGCGGCAATGTCGGAAGCCGACAGCTTGCCGGCAACGCTGACTTCATAATCCTGTTTCCCGGCGCTGAAGTCCTTCACGCTGCTGCCTTTCACAGACAGGGACTTCAACGATGTGTTGTAGATGAGCTCTACATCATCTACATAGAGCGTGTCGACACTGCCCTTGCCCGCTGCTGCATTGGTGGAGACGGTCACGAGGAGAGCCTTACCATCCACACCAGCTCCAATATAGTCGAAGGGCACCACAATGCGCTGCCACTGTGCACCGTTGGAAACAATCTCGGCGTTCTTCGCCGTGGCCAGCACATTCTTATACTGCGTCGTGCCCTGAGGATCCTGGTAGTAGGTGCCATCAGTAATGGCGGCACTCACCGTGGCATAGGGATAGGTGGCATTGGGTGTACCCTGAATGAACTTCACCCAAAGGGCCAGGGAGTCGGGACGGCCATACATCTTCACGTAGAAGGGATCGCCATTACCGTCAGTGGCCTTGTCACTGAAGTCAAGCTGAGAATGGTTGGCCACATCCGAGGGAGTCGGCGAACCGGCAGCCAAGCGGCCAGTGGTGATAGTGCCATTGGCAACAATGTTCAATATTTGTGTGGAGGTCACCATGGCACTCAGCTTACCCGTGGAACCGGGGCGCGTCACGTTGGATTTGAACACATGGGGAGTATTGCCTGCCACGAAAACCCAAGGCTGAATACCCGTAGCACTCATAAAACTGTGCCAAGTATTGGGCTCATCACTAGTAGTGGTATTATTGCCATTGAGGTCAGATATAGTTGCCGTATGCCAGTACTCAAAACCACTGTTGGCAATCTGATAGCCACTGCCGAAAGTCACTTGAATGTTCTGTTGCAAGGCGGCCATTGTGATGTTGATGACAGCGTAGGCCGTGCTGTCAGTCACCTTAGCCTTCACGTCTACGGGCACTTCGCCGAGCATCGGACCCATCCACACATCGACCGAAGAGTCATCGCCTGCTGTTATTCTGATATTCTGCTTTCCGCGCAACAGCGTGTAGCCATCACGCTGCTCACCTTGGAGATCAGCAATAGTAATATTGCCGATACCCATCTGCTGTCCGCCCAGCGATAGCACAAAGTTCTTCAAACTAAGCGTGTAGACATTGTTGTCCGAGCTCACGCTCACAACAGCCTTCTGCTCCATGCTGGTGCCATTGACGGTCACCTTCAGGTTGTCGGTAAAGTCGGTAGCCGACACACCCAAGGAGAACAAGCCCAGCAGGGAAAGGGTAAAGAAATGCTTCATAATGATGTTTTATTTTTGAGTTTATAAGTGAATCCTATTGAACCGAATATGGGATAAAGTGTCTGCTCGATGGTGTGGAAGTCGCTGTGGTGGATACCGCTGAGCCCCCAGTTGAGAGCTGCATAGAAGCCGAAGCGCGGTCCCATATACCAATCAGCACCCACACCTAAGCCCCACTGCAGATAACGCATATGGTCGGAAAAGTCGTAGTTGCCACGCGTGGCTTCATCACTTCCTAACTCCACTTTCACACCCGTGGGATTGCCCACCCGCAAATATCCATTATGGGCAGCACCGCTGAAGCCTTTGGAGGTAAGCACTGAGAAATAAGGACCTCCATGCAGCGTGAGTCGGCTGCCGACGGCGTAGGTGGCGTGCACGGGGACCGTAAACATCCACTCTCGCACCGACGTAGTCACGCTTCCCGTGAAGCGTCCCTCCAGTTCCTGACCGCCACGCACAATGTCCATATGATAATTCTTCACTCCGGCATCTGTGCGCATACCTTTATTTTCAAACACTAAGCCCGTCTCCAACCCCCAGTGGCCAGCAATAGGCTTGTCCACGGTGAGCCCGAAACTCAGATTGGGCTGCAACTTGTAGGTATTGAGACTGCGGATTGATGCCGGCAGCCCCACAGGTGCAGTACCTCCTACATTCCAACCTGCGCACAGTCTCAGAGTGGCATCACCCAGCCATCGCTGGGCTTTGACTTCGGGTACCGACGCCAACAGCAGGCAGAAAACGATAACCCTAATAGGCCTATTCATCTTCATCTATTTATCGTGTTACTGTTCTTTCTTGCAAACAACCCTTACCTTGTCGATTAGCAACGTGCTGCCAATAGCACCGCGGAACTTATCGCCTTCATTGCTCGACGAGAATACCACGGCCATACTATAGCCACGGCTGGCAAGCAACTGCCAGTCGATGTCGGAATCATACTTAAAGTCGACACTGAAAGCTGTCCATTCGCTTGTCGGTTTCACATAGCCCATGTCGGCGATGGCCACAACCTGGCTGCTGGTCTTTACATTATCGCCATAGAGCGTTATGGGCTGTCCCGTCTTGTCGTCATGGTTGCGGTAGAGAACCGCATAGACAGCTGCCGAATCGACAGCCCCCGTGACGGTCTTCTCGTTTTCATCCTGATAGGTGGCACCCGGGCGATACTGGTAATAGCCCGACAGCGTGACCGGACGCTGGCTCACGACAACCCCGAAATGCGTGGCCCGCATCGGGTCGAGCACGGCGGAAGTGGCATCAAAAGAGCCGAGAAACAGATTGCCTGCTGCAATAGACTTATGGGCCATCTGTCCAAAGGCCCCCGTACTGGAAGTGACCAGCTTCACGCAGGCACCGTCGAAGCCCTCTTTCACAGGCACCGTGGGATAAGCCTCAGGCGGCACTGAGCCCATGCTCATACGGAAGCCGCCATTGCCCGATGCCCAGTCGGCATAGAGAAGCCCATCCTCGTGGGGCTGCAGCCAGACATAATACTTCTTTTCCCTGGATTCAAGCTCATAGTTCTCAAAGTCGAACTTCAGCGTGTCATTCTCCGTCATCACATCCGGCTTGAACACCACAGTGTAATATCGGTGCCAAACTTCGTCCTCAGAAGTGGTGCGATAGTGCAAGACGCCACCCTTGGCAGCATCGACACTACCATCCATTTTACTGATGGTGGTTCCCGGCGTCAGCACAAAGTGAGGCTGAAGCGTAGACAGGTCGCCGGCATGATTCCACCGTACGGGGAATATGGCGACGCTATCGGCCGAAGCAAGGGTTTGGAGCGTATCCGTGGCATGGTAGAACACAGACAAGGGGTCGGCAGGCTGCACCGACACGGCAAGAACATCGCATTCCGCATTGCGCGCCTCTTCCTTGAAGCAAGAGCTGAAGACCAAGCAAGAGCAGCCTATCAGCGTAATCATTAACGGGTGTTTCATTTCTCTATATAAACCATGCAAAGTTACGAAAAAGAAACGACAGAGGCCGAATACATGAGCGATTTTTAATCTCTTTTCTCATTCCCGACATTCAATTGCCCAAATCATTCATCCTTCGCCGCCACTCTCCAGACTTTAAAATCGGCAACGACGGGACGCTATGCCCCAGGGGTACCGGATGTTACGCCAATTGGCGGAGACATCTACGCCATATGCCGGAGCTATGTACGCCAATTGGCGGAGACATCTACGCCATATGCCGTAAGCATGCTGCCCCCAGGGCTGGAACGCTCAGCGAGGCCGACCATCGCAAGCCGAAGGCCGAGGCCTACGGAGCTGCTGCGGACAAGAAGAGCAGATGGTGAGTAGACGCACTAAGCAGCAACGATATAGCAGGCTTTTTTATCGGGTAACGACAAATAAAAGACCAATATTTTTGTGCTTTGGCACAATTCTATTACTTTTGCAATCTATAAAGACAAGAAATACTAAAGAAACATGAGAATATTCCAATCCCGTACAGCGCTGTTCGCCGTGCTCGCTGCACTGACTATCGTCTCTTGTGACAACAAGAAATTCGAGGTGAACGGCACTATCACTGAGGCCAAGGACTCTATACTCTATTTCGAGAACATGAGTCTTAACGGCCCCGTCGTTGAAGACTCTGTAAAGCTCGACGCCGACGGAGCGTTCGACTTCTCGGGGAAAGTAGGGAAGTCGCCCGAGTTCTACCGTCTGCGCATAGCCGGGCAGATTATCAACCTTTCGATTGATTCCACCGAGGTTGTCAGCTTCAAGGCTGCCTACCCCACGATGTCGACCAACTACGAGGTGAAAGGCTCCTACAACTGCTCCAAAATCAAGGAGCTTTCCATCATGCAGTATAACCTGCAGAACGAGTTGAACTCCATCCAGCAGAGCCCCAACCTGAGCCAGCAGCAAGTCAACGACAGTTGTGCCCAAGTGTTAACGGCCTACAAGAACAACGTGAAGTTCAATTACATCTACAAGGAACCGATGAAGTCGTATGCCTACTTTGCCCTCTTCCAGACCGTCGTGTTCAACAATATGAGCATGCTGCTGTTCAATCCCCGCAACAACGCTGAGGACATTAAGGTGTATGCTGCCGTTGCCACAAGTTGGGACCAGCTCTATCCTAAGTCGGATCGTTGCCTCAATCTCCACAACATCGCCATTCAGGGGATGAGGGATGTGCGTATTCTGCGCAACGAGCAGGCACAAGCCACCATGAGTGCAGCCAAGGTGAGCACAACGGGTATCATTGACATTGCGCTTCCCGACAATAAGGGTGTGACGCGCAGGCTAAGCGATTTGAAGGGAAAGGTCGTGATGCTCGACTTCCATGTCTTCGGTGCTGATGGCTCCACAAAGCGCATCATGTGGCTGCGTAATCTCTACAACAAATACCACGCCCAGGGATTTGAGATCTATCAGGTGTCGCTCGACCCCAACGACCACTTCTGGAAGACGCAAACTGCGGCACTGCCCTGGATATGCGTGCGCGACGAGGATGGCGTACAAGGCACCACAGTTGGCGAATACAATGTGCAGAGCATCCCCACCTTCTTCCTCTTAGGCCGCGATTGCAATGTCGACAAGCGCGATATCCAAATCAAGGACCTCGACAGCGAGATTAAGTCACTTCTGGCTAAGTAGCACTCAGTAAAGAGCATCTCCTGCTACTCCTACCAACCCATTCTCAGGGCGCAGTCTCATTGGCCTGCGCCCTGATTGTTTTTCTATCCCCCCTACTCCATCTTGCAAGGCAGACTCAAGAACTGCCAATAGAGTGCAAGCGCTATACGGCGGTTGCCGGAGCGGTTAGGATGCAGGAGGTCGTGTCCGCCGTTCATGTAGGGTTGCTGTTCAGTGCAGGTAGGCAGGATGCCACACAGACTGTAGAGGTCGACTACGGGCATACTCCATATCTGTCCTGCTTCCCTCACGCTCTCCACGTAAGGGTCAAGATAGAGGCCCGACTTGTTCTGATAGTTGTCGTCGGGCTGCACATTGGTATTGCCAAAGTTGGCAGGCCCACGGTGGGGCGTGGTGAGCAGCACCACCTGCTTCGTGGGAAAGAGCTTCTTGATGAGACTCAGTGCCCGATTGATTCGCCCACGATAGGTGTCCGGATTCATGGAGGGCTCACGATGTCGGCGCAGGTAGTTCTGCTTAGGCTCACCCGTGGCAGCCTCCACCTGCAGAGTGGTCTCGTCGAACCATTCTCCGATGGGGATGCCAGCGTTATAGTCGTTGGTACCCATGAGGATAACGATGGCATCGAAATCATTGCCGTGCTGTTCCTTGAGCAGTCGGGCTTGCCGTGGCACATCGTCCCACTGCCGCCCATTGACCGCATAGACGAACGATTGAATGTCAAGCCAATGTTCCAGGAAACTCCAATATTTATTGTCGGAGCCTCCCACGGCCGGATCGGTCAGCGAGTCGCCGAAATAAGCCACACGGGCGTGCCCCCAGGGGTGCACTGACATCAGACGGGTGACATCGGCCTTCGAGCGGCCGGGGAAGGGAAAATCCTGCGACAGTGCAGGAAGCGTGAGCAGACACACTGCGAGGAGAAAGAGTGCTTTCTTCATGATGATAGTTGCTATGATTGATGCCACAAAAGTAGCCATTCTGTGGCAATCCTCCGAAGATTACAAGTTAAAGCTTATTAATGCCCGCCTTCTGTCGCTGCAACGACACCGCGCCGACTCCGTAAACTTCAACCGTTCGCATCCACCGGCAACGAAAAAACCTGATGAATCCTTGGGGGTTTATCCTTTTCTGAGTAACTTTGCAGCCAAATGGTTCTCAACTACATTTGGATCGCCTTCTTTGTCATTGCCTTCCTCTTCGCAGTGATAAGCCTGTGCATGGGTGATGCCACCGTCTTCCAGAAGATAGTGGACTCTACTTTCGACTCTTCAAAAAACGCTTTTGAGATATCCATCGGCCTCACCGGTGTACTGGCACTGTGGCTCGGCATTATGAAGATTGGCGAACGCGCCGGCGCCGTAAACTTCCTCACGCGGCTGCTGAGCCCCATCTTCACCAAGCTCTTCCCCGAGCTGCCCAAGAACCATCCTGTCATGGGGAGTATCTTCATGAACATAGCGTGCAACATGCTCGGGCTCGACAACGCTGCCACCCCCACAGGGCTCAAGGCCATGCAGCAGATGCAGGAGCTCAACAAGAAGAAAGACACCGCCACCAACCCCATGATAATGTTCCTGGTGCTCAACACCTCCGGACTCACCATCATTCCCACTACCATCTTGAGCATCCGTGCCTCCATGGGCGCCGCTGTACCCACCGACGTATTCATCCCCATTCTCCTGGCCACCACCGTGGCCACCCTGGCCGGAATCATCATCACCGGCCTTTGGCAGCACATCAATCTTCTTGACCCGGTGCTGCTCATTACGCTGCTCACCCTGGTGTCGTTCGTAGGCGTTGTCATCTGGGGTTTCGGGCAGATGGACAAAGACACCATGGCCACAGTGACCAACCTGGCCAGCAACCTCATCCTCCTCAGCATCATCGTGGCCTTCATCGTAGCAGGATTCGCCAAGAGAGTCAATGTATATGACGCTTTCGTCGATGGTGCCAAGGACGGCTTCACCACAGCCGTGCGCATCATTCCCTATCTGGTGGCAATGCTTGTGGGCATCGGTGTCTTCAGGGCCTCCGGCGCCATGGACATGCTTATCAACGGCATAGCCTGGTGCGTGAAGCAATGCGGCCTCAACACCGATTTCGTAGGTGCCCTTCCCACAGCCTTCATGAAGCCCCTCTCCGGAAGCGGAGCACGCGGCCTCATGGTGGAGGCAATGAAGAACTATGGTGCCGACTCTTTTGTGGGGCGTCTGAGTTGTCTCTTCCAGGGCAGCACCGACACCACCTTCTACATACTGGCAGTCTACTTTGGCTGTGTGAATATCAAGTACACCCGCCATGCCGTAGCCTGCGGTCTGCTGGCCGATTTCGCCGGCGTGCTGGCAGCCATTGCCGTGGCCTATGTATTCTTCGGAGCTTGAAGCTCAGAACAGCCCTCTGCTGACGCCGGCCTCTACAAATTAAACACGCTATTATGGCAAACTTAAAATCATTGTTCAAGGATACTGCCATCTATGGTCTGAGCAGTATCGCGGCCCGGTTCATCAACTATCTGCTCGTACCCATCCAGACGGCCAACTTCAAGGCCTCCGGAGGTGAGTATGGCATCATCACTAATGTCTACGCTTATGTGGCGCTGCTCATCGTTCTGCTTACCTATGGTATGGAGACAACGTTCTTCCGCTTCATGAGTAAGGACGGCGAGGACCCGAAGCGCGTCTATGCCACCACGCTGAAGATGGTAGGCACCACGTCACTCCTCTTCGCCGTGATAGTGGCATTGTTCATCCATCCCATAGCCGCTTTGGTGGGCTATGCCGACCATCCGGAATATATCCTCGTGATGTATGTCACCGTGGCCATTGATGCCTTTGCCGCCATTCCCTTTGCTTATCTGCGCTACGCCCACCGCCCCGTGAAGTTTGCCACACTGAAGGTGCTCAACATCACACTCAACATCTTGCTCAATATCCTCTACCTCATCGTGCTGCCCTATTTCCGCATCAATCCCTTCGGCATCTACGACGAGCATTTCACGCTGCAGGTGGTAGGGGTATTCTACATCAACATGATGTGCTCGGTGGCAACGCTGCTGATGCTCTGGAAGGAACTGCGTGGCTTCCGTTTCCCCTTCTCCTGGGCCACCTGCAAGCGGATGCTGTCCTATACCTGGCCGTTGCTCGTCATGGGACTGGCGGGACAGCTCAACCAGTGCGCCTCGCAGATTATCTTCCCCTTTGTCTACGATGGCAGTGCAGCAGAAGCCCGCACTCAGCTGGGCATCTACGGAGCCTGCATCAAGATAGCCATGATTATGGTGATGATCACTCAGGCTTTCCGCTATGCCTACGAACCCTTTGTCTTCGGTCGTGCCAAGGACAAGGATAACAAGGAAACCTACGCCAAGGCCATGAAATACTACGTCATTTTCACTCTGCTGGCCTTCCTCTGTGTGATGGGCTACATGGACCTGCTGCGCTACATCGTGGGCCGCAGCTACTGGGAAGGCCTTGAGATAGTGCCTATCGTCATGGCAGCCGAAATCATGTTCGGCATCTTCTTCAACCTCAGTTTCTGGTATAAGCTCACCGACCGCACCATCTGGGGAGCCTATTTCTCGGGCATCGGAGCCGTGGTGCTCATCGTCATCGACCTGCTGCTCATTCCGCGCTTCAGCTATTGGGCTTGCGCCTGGGCCGGATTTGTCAGCTATGCTGTGAGCATGGTGCTGAGCTACTTCTTTGGCCAGAAATACTACCCCATCAACTATCCGCTGCGCGACATCCTGCTCTATACCGTAGTGGCCGCAGTCCTCTTCGGAGGCATCAGCCTGAGCAACGCCGGACTGCCACCGTTGGCAGCTATCGTCTGCAACACTGTGCTCATTCTCCTCTTTGCCGGCCTCATTGTTAAGCATGACTTCGCCAGCCTCATCCATCACCGCAAATAAGAAAACCAATACACAACGTGTAATAACCATTCCTATGAATCTGCGTATAACAACCAGTGTAGCGGCACTCTCGCTCTGCCTCTGCACAACCCTGCCTGCACATGCTGACGAAGGCATGTGGACACTCTACAATCTGCCTCAGGCCGTCTACAACCAAATGAAAGCCGAAGGCCTTCTCATGCCTTACAGCGCGCTCTACGAAGGGAAACAAGCGCTGAAGGACTGTGTCGTCAACTTCTCCGGCTACTGTTCCGGAGTGGTCGTGAGTCCGGACGGACTGGTCTTCACCAATCACCACTGCGGCTTTGAGGCCATCCGCTCGCATTCCACAGTAGAGCACGACTACATGCTCAACGGATTCGTGGCCAAGAGCTATGATGAGGAACTGCCCAATGAGAATATGTTCGTCAGCTTTATGAAGAAGCAGGAGGATATCACTCCAAGGGTGATGGCCGACGGCCTGGAGACCATGAGCGCCGAGCACCGCGGCCACTATCTCGACTCACTGCAGAACTACCTCACCGATTCAGTGAAGCGCATCGACTCCACGCTCCACGTGGATATCGACGCCTTCTATGAGGGCAACCGCTACTATGCCACTACCTATCAGGACTTTACCGACCTGCGACTGGTCTTCACAGTGCCTAAGTCGATGGGTAAGTTCGGTGGCGAGACCGACAACTGGATGTGGCCACGTCAAACCTGCGATTTCTCGGTATTCCGTATTTATGCCGGGAAAGACAACCGGCCCGCGCCTTACAGCAAGGACAATGTCCCCTATCATCCAGAGAGCTGGGCACGTGTTTCCATGGATGGATACCAGGAGGGCAGCTACGCCATGACGGTGGGTTACCCGGGCTCTACCAGCCGCTATCTCTCAAGCTACGGAATACGTGAGCGTCGCGACGCCATCAACGCACCGCGCGTGCAGGTGAGAGGCATCAAGCAGGACATCATGTCACGCCATATGAGAGCCAGTGAGGCCGTGAGAATCAAATACGACAGCAAGTTCGCACAGTCGGCCAACTACTGGAAAAACTCCATCGGCATGAACAAGTGCATCGACTCCATTGGTCTCATTGCCCAAAAACAGGCCTACGAGGCCCGTATCAGGCAATGGCAGGACGCTACGGGCTACCTTAAGGGCAAGCTCGATTTCGACGCCATGAAACGGCTCTACGCGAAGCGTTTCGAAGCCCTGAAATCCTACACGCTCTTCACCGAGACGTTCTACCGCACAAGCGAATTCTCCACAAGGGCATTTAAACTCAACCGCATGGAAGTGCACGGCACGAAGGAACAGCCCAAGAAGAACTATATCCAATTCAAGGACAACAGCAGCGAATGGGACGCAGCACTCGACAAGGAGGTGTTTGCAGCCTTACTGAAGAACTATAGAGAGCAAGTGGAAGCCAAGTATCTGCCCGAATTCTATAAGACCATCGATAAGCAGTTCGGAGGCAGCTACACAGGTTACGTCGACTACCTGTATAAGAAATCCTTCCTGCTCAGCAGCAAACCCATCTATATCAACCGCAGCAGCTATAAGAAAGATCCAGGTGTGGAATACGGCCTTGACTTGTTGGGAGTGTTGAGCGATCTGCGCACCGACCTGGAAAGTTGCTCCGACAGCATTGATGAGCAGGAGAAATATCTCTGTGATGCCAAGATACGCATGGAAGAGAATCTGCCCCACTACAGCGATGCCAATTTCACCATGCGGCTGAGCTACGGACAAGTGGGCGGATTCCTGTTGGGCGGCCAGCCATCGGGCTACTATACCGATGCAGCCAGCATCGTTGAAAAGATGAACCGCGGCAACGAGATTGTCGACTACAAGGCTGAGCCCATCATGCACCAGCTGCTGTCAGCCAATGAATATGGTCCCTACCAAGACAAGCGCACAGGCAAGCTTCAGCTCTGTTTCCTCACCAACAATGACATCACCGGAGGCAACAGCGGCTCGCCGATGTTCGACGGCAATGGACACCTCATCGGATTGGCATTCGACGGCAATTGGGACAGTCTGTCGAGCGACATCAATTTCGACACACGGCTGGCCCGCTGTATCGGAGTTGACATCCGCTATGTACTGTTCATGATGGATCGCTGGGGACATGCTGAACGACTGCTTAAGGAAATCGGTGTGAAGCAATGAGACCCACACCGGCAATCAAAGACAAGGGGCGCGGCTCTCATTTGAGTCGTGCCCCTATCTACGTTAGTATGTTATGAAAAATTTGAGAGAATTTGAAACTTCACAGTTTCAGTTGTTTTACTAAACATGATTTATAGAGAAAGCATAGAAATATCTACTTAATAAAGGTTGTGGCCGGTGCCACCGAAGGATCAATGCTGCTCTGCTGAGTGGAGTCGAGCACCAACGAATCGCTGTAGGCGACCGATGCACCCTGGCTCGTCCTTACTGTTGCAGCACCTTGAATTCCCTCATTCTGCCTGAAAGGCACCTGCATCGCATTGCCTAAGGTAAGAATGATAGCCACTACGGCAGCAGCCTTGAACACAGGCATAAGCCTTTGTGAGAAAGGCACCACGCGCGCCTTCACACGCTTGGGTTCCTCTATCATGGAAAGCATCTTCTCGTCGAAATCCTCGCCGAGATCCGGCTTCTGCGCTTCATATTGGAAAAGGCATTGGTAGGATCTCAGTTCGGAAGGGATATCCTTCTGACTGAAGAACGCCCGGAGAATACCCTCTTCTTCAAGAGTTGTCTCGCACTTCCAATAGCGCTCAAGTAGTTGGCTGATGTATTTATAATCCATAATTGTCAAGTTGATGAAACCTTTGTTTAATCGTCTGCCGGGCCCGGAAGATATTGACCTTTACCTGGTCTTCACTAATGCCGAGCACAGAGGCAATTTCCTTATAAGTTTTCCCTTCGAAATCGCGAAGCTGCATGCAGCTACGCTGCTTCTCCGGAAGGGCTTCTACGAGCTTCTTAACGAGATTGACCCGATCGTTCTTCGAGGTCTCCTCGTAGGGATTAGATGAACTGTCAGCCTTGTCATAGCTTTGTGCCTCGAGGCTTTCGTTTTGTGAGGAAGCCCTCTTGATGTAGTCGATGGCGAGATTCCGGCAGATAGCTAAGCTGAAAGCTTCGATAGAGTCGATTTCGCTCCAAGCATCCCGCTTATTCCAAACCTTAATCATAGTCTCTTGAACGATGTCCTCAGCTTCTGCACTGTCGAGAGTGATGCGCAAGGCAAGCCGATAAAGCACGTTCTTCAACGGCAGCACATCGTTACGGAAACTCACATTCTTCATCTTCTCTCTATAAAGTTGACGATTGGGTTGAGGGAAAGTTACAGGGCAGACTAAAAAACTTGATTTTGTATCGTTCACAGGTCCACTCAAGCCTTCACCAAGGTGCCAAGGCCGGTGCCCAAAGCACTGGCCTGCTGGATGACAACCGTGTCGACACCCCGGTCGACAGCGTCGAGTGCATTCTGGATTTTGGGAAGCATTCCGCCGCTGATAGTGCCCTCAGCCACAAGCTGTCCGTAGAGCTGGTGATTTATGAGAGGTATGACACTCTTGTCGTCGTCAGCACGAGCCAGCACACCCGGCTTCTCGAAGACATAGACAAGGGTGACCCGGAAATAGCGGGTAAGCGCGCAAGCCACCGACGAGGCAATCGTATCGGCATTGGTATTAAGGAGCTGCCCCCGCCCATCGTGGGTGAGTGGGGCTATGACAGGAGTAACTCCGGCGTCGAGCAATGCGCATAGAGCGTCAGCATCCACACGGTCGATGTCGCCCACGAGCCCATAGTCGACACCACCGCGAGGGGGGCGTCGATGGCTCACAATAATGTTCATGTCGGCACCCGAGAGTCCGAGTGCGTTGACCTGGCGTTGCTGCAATTGGGTGACGATAGTCTTATTTACCAGACCGCCATACACCATCGTCACCACTCTGAGCATCTGCTCATCAGTGATACGGCGGCCTTCCACCATACGGGTGGTGATATTGAGGTCAGATGCCACCTGAGTGGCCGTCCGACCTCCGCCATGGACGAGAATGCGCGGTCCACGGAGAGCAGCAAACTTGGCCAACAGAGACGACAGCGCGTCAGCATCATCGACCACTGCTCCACCCACTTTGACTACAGTGAGTGGAGGCAATTGATAATCCCTGTTCATCATGAAGCCTATTCCAGATAAGTGTATCCGTAGAGTCCGCTCCGATAATTGGAGAGAAACTCCTTGCCCTCCTCAAGTGAGATCTTACCCTGCTTGACACTCTTGGTAACCCAGGTTTCAAGCTGCCGCACGAGCTTCTTTGGATTGTACTGCACGTAGGAGAGCACTTCGTCGACCGTCTCGCCATCAATAATCTGGTCAATGTGACACTTGCCATCCTTCACACTGATGTGCACGGCATTGGTATCGCCGAAGAGATTGTGCATGTCGCCCAAAATCTCCTGATAAGCCCCGACGAGGAACACCCCGAGGTAGTAAGGCTCATTCTTGCGCAGCACGTGCACTGGCAGCACGTGTGAGATAGTGCGGTTGGTCACGAAGTTGGCAATCTTACCGTCGGAGTCGCAGGTGATGTCCTGAAGAGTGGCATTGCGTGTAGGCCGTTCGTCGAGGCGCTGAATGGGGATGATGGGGAAGAGCTGGTCGATGGCCCAACTGTCGGGCAGGCTCTGAAAGAGTGAGAAATTACAGAAGTACTTGTCGGCAAGCAGCTTGTCCATGTCCTTCAGTTCGTCGGGCACATGCTTCATCTGCTTGGTCATGCTGTTGATTTCGTGGCAGATGCTCCAGTACATGCTCTCCACCTCAGCCCTTGTCTTGAGGTCGACGAGTCCGTGCGAGAAGAGCTCCAACGCCTCCTCCCTTATCTGCTCGGCATCGTGCCAATCCTCCAGCATCGTGCGCGGTGTGAGCTTGTCCCAGATTTCATATAAATCTTTCACCAGCTGCGGATCAGAGTCTTTTGCCTCGAATTCCTCGGGCATCTCGGGCAGCGAAGCTGTTTCCAGGACATCAATGACAAGCACTGAATGGTGGGCAGTGAGCGAGCGACCGCTTTCGGTGATGATATTGGGGTGAGCGATGTTGTTCTTGTCGGAAGCCTCGACAAAGGTGTAGACGCAGTCGTTGACATACTCTTGCAGTGAGTAGTTCACCGAGCTCTCACTGCTTGAGGAGCGCGTGCCGTCGTAGTCGACTCCCAGTCCGCCGCCACAGTCGACGAAGTCGACATTGTATCCCATCTTGTGGAGGTTGATGTAGAACTGCGCTGCCTCACGGAGAGCGGTCTGAATGCGGCGAATCTTGGTAATCTGCGAGCCAATGTGGAAGTGAATAAGGCGCAGGCAGTCGTGCAAACCCTTTTCGTCGAGTATCTGCAAAGCCTGGAGGAGCTCCATGGATGTGAGTCCGAACTTAGAGGCATCTCCTCCACTCTCTTCCCATTTTCCCGCCCCCGACGAAGCCAGCTTGATACGGATGCCGAGATTGGGCTTCACCCCCAGCTTACGGGCCGCTTTGGCAATAAGCTCCAGCTCATTGAGCTTCTCCACGACAATGAAGATATGCTTTCCCATCTTCTGTGCCAGCAAGGCCAGCTCAATGTAGCTTTGGTCCTTGTAGCCATTGCAGATGATGAGTGAGTCGCTCTGGCACTGCACGGCGATGACAGCATGGAGCTCAGGCTTGGAACCGGCTTCCAGACCAAGATTGAACTTACGTCCGTGCGAGATGATCTCCTCCACCACAGGCTGCATCTGGTTCACCTTGATGGGATAGATGATGTAGTTCTGCCCCTTGTAGTTATATTCTTGCTTAGCCTTGTCGAAGCAGCTGGCCGTCTTTTCAATTCGGTTGTCCAGGATGTCGGGGAAACGCAGCAGCACAGGCGGCGTGACATCGCGCAGAGCCAGTTCGTCCATCACATCACGCAAGTCAATCTGAGTATTGTCTTTACAGGGCGTCACATAGACGTCGCCTTTGTCGTTGATCTCGAAATAGGAAGCTCCCCAGCCATTGATGTTGTAGAGTTCCCTCGAGTCTTCTATCGTCCACTTCTTCATTTCAGTAATCAGGAATATAAATGTAGGAGGTTGATTATTTGGTCCACGGTGTGGATAATTTTGTCGTTGGTGTCGAGCAGGCTCACATCGATGGCGTGACGAGCCTTACTGTAGAAAGGCTCGCGCTCAGCAAGCTGAGCTTCGACGAAGGCAGCCAGCTCCTCGTCGGTCTTGCCCAAGAGGAGCGGGCGCTCCGTGTGCCCCATACGGAGATGGCGGCAGAGCACCTCGGGGGTAGCTTTCAGATAGACGGTGTCGCCCTGCTGGTTCATGTAGTCCATGTTGTCGGAGAAACAGGGTGTGCCGCCTCCGCAGCTCACCACTACATTCTCGAACTCGGCCACCTCATGCAGCATATTATGCTCCAGGAGTCGGAAGCCGGCTTCACCCCGCTCTTCAAAGAGTTGCCTCACCGTGCGGTGCATGCGGTTCTCGATATACCAATCGAGGTCGTAGAAGGGCAGATGCAGACTTTTGGAGAGCACCTTGCCCACCGTAGTCTTTCCGGCTCCCATATATCCGAGCAGAATGATTCTTTTCATCTTCTGCCCTTTGCCTTTGGTGCCGGTGCACTGTTTACAATCTTCATGCACTCGTCGAATGAGAGTTCGGCTGCGCGCTCGCGCAAGTCCTTGGGCAGCCGGTAGTTTTTTCCGTCGTAGGCGATATAAGGTCCGAACCGGCCGTTGAGCACCTCCAGTTTGTCGTCTTCATCGAAGGCCTTAATATGGCGCTTCTTCTCGTCCTCGCGCTTCTTCTCAATGAGGTCGACAGCCGTCTGAAGGGTCACCGTCAAGGGATCCTCGGTCTTGGGCAGCGAAACATACTTCTTGTTGTGCATCACATAGGGTCCGAAGCGGCCTGCGCCGATGACCACGGGCGTACCCTCGTACTCGCCTACGGTACGCGGCAGTTTGAAGAGCTCGAGTGCCTCGTCAAGGGTTATGGTCTCCATGCTCTTATCGGCAGGCAGCTGCGCGAAGCGGGGTTTCTCCTTGTCCTCGGCCGTACCAATCTGCACCACAGGACCGAAGCGGCCTATCTTCACCGAGACGGGGCGCCCGCTCACGGGGTCGGTGCCGAGCTGTCGCTCACCGGCTTTGTGGGCACTGCGCGTCTCCATCACCTTGGTGACGACGGGCTCGAACTTCTTATCGAAGTTCTGCATCATCTTGTTCCATTTTACCTTGCCCTCGGCAATCTCATCGAACTTCTGCTCCACGTTGGCCGTGAAGTTATAGTCCATAATCTCCGGGAAATTCTTCATCAGGAAGTCGTTTACCACGATGCCGATGTCGGTAGGCAGGAGCTTACCCTTCTCCTTGCCGACCGTCTCCGTGCGCTGCTGGCGCTTCACGTCATCGTCCTTCAGCGTGTCGACGGTGAACGTACGCTCCTCGCCGGGTTTGTCGCCTTTCTGCACATACTGGCGCTGCTGAATGGTGCTGATGGTGGGGGCATAGGTCGACGGTCGTCCGATGCCGAGCTCTTCGAGTTTCTTCACCAGACTGGCCTCGGTGTAGCGCAAGGGCGCCATGGTGAAACGCTCCATTGACGTAATCTCCTTGCGCTCCAGAGACTCACCGACCGTCATGGCCGGGAGACTTCGCGCGGTGTCGTCGGCGGATTCCTCATCGTCGGTCGACTCCTTGTAGACCTTGATGAAACCATCGAAGACCACCACCTCGCCATTGGCAACAAACTTCTCTTCGGCATTGTCGAGAAGGATGTTCACCGTGGTCTTCTCTATCTTGGCATCGGCCATCTGCGAGGCCAGCGTGCGCTTCCAAATGAGTTCGTAAAGGCGCCTCTCCTGCGAGGTGCCTTCGATGGTGGAGGCACTCATGAAAGTGGGGCGAATGGCCTCGTGAGCCTCCTGTGCACCTTTGGAGTGGGTGTGATAATTGCGGGGCTGACTGTACTCCTCGCCATAGAGGTTGACGACTTCCTCTTTACTGGTGTTGATGGCCAGGGCTGAGAGGTTGACGCTGTCGGTACGCATGTAGGTGATGCGTCCGTTTTCGTAGAGCGTCTGTGCCACCATCATCGTCTGACTCACGGTGAAGCCGAGCTTGCGGGCGGCTTCCTGCTGGAGTGTGGAGGTGGTGAAAGGTGGTGCCGGAGTGCGCTTCATGGGTTTTCGCGTCACTGCTCCCACGGTGAAATGGGCATTTCTGCACTTCTCCAGGAAGGCATTGGCCTCGGCCTCTGTAGAGAAACGACGATCGAGGTCGGCCTTCACCTCAGCTGCATCCTTACCCTGACCGACGGTAAAGAGAGCCGTAACGCGGTAATAGGGCTCACTCTTGAACTCCTGAATTTCGCGCTCGCGCTCCACGATGAGCCTCACGGCGACGCTCTGCACGCGGCCTGCCGAGAGAGCGGGCTTCACCTTGCGCCACAGCACGGGCGACAGCTTGAAACCCACGAGGCGGTCGAGGACGCGGCGAGCCTGCTGCGCGTTCACGAGGTTCATGTCGAGGTGGCGGGGATGCTCAATGGCATTCAGAATGGCCGGTTTGGTGATTTCGTGGAACACGATGCGCGAGGTGTTGGCCTCATCCAGTCCGAGCACCTCACACAGGTGCCAGCTGATGGCTTCTCCCTCGCGGTCTTCATCGGATGCGAGCCATATCTTCTTGGCGTCCTTGGCGTTCTGCTTCAGTTCGCTCACCACCTTACGTTTCTCTTCAGGTATCTCGTAATGGGGCTCCATCGTCTTTGGGTCGATGCTCAGCTCCTTCTTCTTCAAATCACGGATGTGCCCATAGGACGACATCACCTTAAAGTCCTTTCCGAGGAATTTCTCGATAGTCTTAGCCTTGGCAGGACTCTCCACAATGACCAAATTCTCTTGCATATCTCTATGAATGATACTACTTTTAGGGCGCAAAAGTAAGGAAAATCATTCCTAATACCTTATAGTATGGCAACTTTCTTGCGGTTTTTAGTCTTTTTTTATATTTAGGCCGACGGCCAGCACGCCTCTGAGCCATGACGGGCAACATGCGGAGCGGACACGGCGCCGGGTGAAGATGACTTTACCAAGAGTGTAGGAGGCTGGCGGAAGGACCCTTAGACAACATAATTATACCAAATAGCGGCATAAGCAGTCACTCCCCTACAGTCCGGGTGCCGGCACCCCTGGGTGAGGCGTTCCGGCACCCCTGGGTGACACCGCCTCTCACCCCTGGGCGACACCCCCTCTGCCCCCTGGGCGACAGGGCCTCTGACCCCTGGGCGCCGGAAAGCGCATACAAGGGGTTGAAAACGAGACGGTTAGCGCTGGCATCCCAAGCACACGCACACTGATTTACGGGTAATTCAAGGCTTTCATCCTCAAATTTTGGTCCTCACGCGGCCGAATAAGTATACAATTCAGAAAGGGCCGAACCGCACCTTGGCTATCCGACCTTCAAAGACGAAATGTTTCCGAAAAAGCAGTCTCGACGACTAACGCTCGAAGCGCTTCATGCCGTTTTCGATGACAATGCCTTTATACGAGGCACCCACCTGCTGTCCGGCGAGGTTGAAGCGCTTTGTGCCAGTTGGCCGCTTCACCGCCAGATTGCTGATACCCGTGGCGGCAGGCATCTCCACGACGGAAGCAAAGAAGGGATAAGCCTCAGCCTCATCACCCTCGCCAATGACAATATAGAAACCCTTCTTCTGACCGTAGTATTCGGCCTTGCCAGCAGGCACATAGAGGGTGCAATTCTGCATCACCGAGCCGGTTTCATTGAAGAAGGCATAGTCACCGAGCGTCTCTACATCATCACCGAGACTGATGGTCTTGATGCGGCTGCAGGAGGAGAAAGCGAAGGGTGCCACCGTGCTTACGCCCTTGGCCACGGCAAAGCTATCGACAGCCGTCTGCGCCGGCAGGCTCGTGGCCGCAGCGCAGAGGGATGAGAGTACAAGTAGAAATTTGTTCATAAGCAAAATACTTTAATGACTATTTGTAATGCGAGGATATAGTTTAGCCTTCGGAACACCTAATATTAGCGTCTTTTTCTTACATCCTATTTTTACCCCAATACTGTAGCAATCCCCTTTAGGAGCAAAGCCCCTCTTTGTGTCAACAAAACATAAAGAGGGACAAATCCTTTGTTATTACCTTAGTTTACACTAACTTTGCGTAAAAATAGTCATTCGTATATGAAAATAGCATTGATAGGCTACGGCAAGATGGGACATATGATTGAGAAGATAGCCCGTCAGCGTGGCCATGAGATTGTATGCATCATCGATGTCAACAATCAACAGGATTTCGACGCGCCCGCATTCGCCTCTGCCGACGTCGCCATCGAGTTCACCAACCCCACAGCCGCCTTTGACAACTACCAGAAGGCTTTCAGCCACAACGTGAAGGTGGTCAGCGGCTCCACTGGCTGGATGAAGGACCACAAGGCCGACGTGGAGCGTTACTGCAAAGAGGACGGCCAGACGCTTTTCTGGGCCAGCAACTTCAGCGTGGGGGTGGCCATCTTCTCGGCCGTCAACCGTTATCTGGCACAGATAATGAACCAGTTTGCTCAGTATGATGTCAGCCTCACCGAGACTCACCACATCCATAAGCTCGACGCTCCGTCGGGCACCGCCATCAGCCTCGCCGACGACATCGTGGCCCGGCTCGACCGCAAGCAATCCTGGAAGAAAGGCACTACGCACTGGGACGACGGCCGCGTGGAAGGCTCCGAGGAGCACTCCGCCGACGAGCTGCTCATCGACAGCATCCGTCACGACGAGGTGCCTGGCATCCATACCATCAACTACGACTCGCCGGCCGACGCCATCACCATCACCCACAACGCCCACAGTCGCGAGGGCTTCGCTCTGGGTGCCGTGCTCGCGGCTGAATATACGCTTAACCACAGCGGTCTGCTGACCACCGACGATCTGTTCAAGTTCTAAGGCTAACGCAATTAAAACATTCAACACTTATTATGATTGACAAGAATAAAGCCAAGCTCAACATGAGGCACCAGTGGATAAAGTTCGCGGTCGCGATGGTGCTCTACCTGCTTTTCCTGATATGGGTGAAGAGTTGGCTGGGACTCATCGTCGTGCCCTTCATCTACGACGCTTACATATCGAAGAAGATCAACTGGCAGTGGTGGAAGGACTCTGAAGGCCCCGTGCGCTTCATCATGAGCTGGGTCGACGCCCTGGTGTTCGCCCTGGTGGCAGTCTACTTCATCAACCTGTTCTTCTTTCAGAACTATGTCATCCCCACTTCCTCACTCGAGAAGAGTCTGCTGCGCGGTGACTATCTCTTCGTGAGCAAAGTGAGCTACGGCCCCCGTATTCCTGAGACACCACTCACCATGCCCCTCACGCAGCACACACTGCCTATCATCCACACCAAGTCCTACATCGAATGGCCGCATTGGCAATACCGCAGGGTGAAGGGACTGGGCAACGTGAAGCTCAACGACATCGTGGTGTTCAACTATCCTGCCGGCGACACTATCTGCACCGAGGAGGCCTACCAGAACGACTACTACACCATCGTCTACCGGCAGGGGCGCGAAATCTACGAGCAGAGCACACCTGCGCCGCTCAATCCCGACTCACTGAAAGGTCAGCAGCAGTGGGACTACTTCAAGATGATTTATGCCCTGGGACGCAACTTCGTGGCTGCCAACATTCATCAGTTCGGCTCCATCGACCACCGGCCCACCGACCGCCAGGAGAACTACGTGAAGCGCTGCGTGGGACTGCCGGGACAAACGTTACAGGTGAAGAACCGCATCGTCTACATCAACGGCAAGGCCAACAAGGAACCCGACAATGTGCAGTACACCTACTACGTGACCTTCCGCCACGGCGTGAGAATCGAGGACGACTTCCTGCGCCAGAATGGCATCACCGACGAAGACCTCGGGCTCACACCGCAGGATGAGCATTTCCTGCGTCAGAACGGCTACATCACACTCATCAACGATGAGGTGCTGATGCCGCTCACCAAGAAGGCTTACAATGTGCTGCGCCACAGTCCACAACTCGTGGCTTCCATCAAGCTCAACACCACCCCCGACAGCCAGGATCTCTATCCTAAGGATGCCGTAACGGGCTGGACACGCGACAACTACGGGCCCATCTGGATACCGAAGAAGGGTGCGACCATTCGCCTCACACTTGACAATATCGCCATCTACGAACGTCCCATCCACGCATACGAGCACAATGACCTGCAGGTGAAAGGTGGCCGCATCTACATCAACGGAAAGCCCGCCAACAGCTACACGTTCAAGATGGACTATTACTGGATGATGGGCGACAACCGCCACAACTCGGCCGACTCACGCTACTGGGGCTTTGTGCCCGAAGACCACATCGTGGGCAAGCCCATCTTCATCTGGTGGTCGAGCGACCCCGAACGCCACGGGCTGGGCAGCATCCGCTGGAGCCGCCTCTTCCGATGGGTGGACAACATCAAATAAAACGGGCCCGACAACATTCCGGGGCGCGGCAGTTCTATCCCCGCCGCGCCCCGATGCTCATCAACCAGCAAGACGACACTAATGCTCTGACCTATCTCTACTTTCCAGCTCTAAGAACGACAATATGAAGAACGTGCTCAGGTTTCTCCTCGCCCTCGCTATCGCAATGGCACTGATGCTGGCTATACGCAGCTATGCCTTTACGGTGTGCACTGTGACAGGGACCGGACTGAGCCCGCATCTTCAACCGGGCGACAGGGTGCTCGTTGACCGCACCGCCCCTCACCAATTCCGCAAGGGCGACATCGTGGTTTTCGGCCCCGACAAGACCATTGGTTACGTAAAGGCGGCTCCGGGCGACACCATCAGCATCGGGAAACGCCAGTTCACGCTCACGAGCCACTGCATGCCCCAATGCAACTGTCAGGCATGCCACTTCTACCTCATCTCTACCGGCCGGCAACTCTTCACGGTGAGTGCAGCCGACATCATCGGCAAAGCTTACCGCATCTATCCCTTCGAACGATGAAAAGCGCCCTACTCTCCTCCACCTATTTCGGTCCCATACAGTGGTACCAAAAGCTCAACCGCTACGCCAGCTGCATCGTTGAACAATACGACCACTTCGTCAAGCAGACCTACCGCAACCGGTGCGTCATTGCCACCACGGCGGGACTACAAAGTCTCACCGTGCCTACGGAAGCCTACGAAGGACCGAAATGCCACATGCGCGATATCCGCATCAGCGACCATGGCAACTGGCGCCATCTCCACTGGAACGCACTGGCCTCAGCCTACGGCGAGAGCCCTTTCTTCGAATTCTACGCCGATGACCTGCGCCCCTTCTACGAAAAGCACTGGGACTATCTCATCGACTTCAATATGGCCATCACACAGAAGATGTGCGAGCTGCTCGACATTCACCCATCAATAAAGCTGAGCACTAGCTACATGAAAGTCGAGCAAACGGAATTCGACGATTTCCGCGATGTCATCCGTCCCAAGCATCCGCAGCCCGACCCCACATTCAGCCCGCGCCCCTACTACCAGGTGTTCAGTGCCAAGAACGGCTTCCTGCCGAATCTCAGCATTCTCGACCTGCTCTTCAATGAGGGCAACGAGGCCATGCTCTTCCTCTAAGCATGACATGACGACACCAAAAGTCTCCCGGTCAGGGCGACTACATCAAACCGGTACCACCTCAAAAAAGTCACTCGACCGCATACACCGAAAGAGTCGTGACTCGGTCACCCAGTCACGACTCCAGTCATAAAGATGTGGTAATAGAAATAGAGAAATCCTGGCAATAAAGCTTCAATATCACTTACCATTATTCTTCTGAAGCCACTCCAGACGGCGCTGGTCGGCAAGTCGCTTCACCTTGAAATTATCGAAGCGTGCCTGGAAACCTTCACCGTCAGGGCAAGCAGCAGCCAGTCCCACCTGCACCGGGGTATTGTCCTGCATCCAGCAATTGCGCATCAGCGTGTAGGTCTTGTCGTCAAAGGAATAAAACACCTCGACAGCATCGAGACGTCTGACCGCCTTAATCCACACGAAGTCTACAGGCTTGTCGAGTTCTATGACACTCCAGTCGCTGGTATGGTGGGTCACCACACAACTAAGATGGTATTTGCCGTCGACATATTCGATGCCCGTCTTGAGATAATTCTCCTTGTCTATTCGAATCATCATGCAGGCTTGGTCGAATCTCACCTTATAGTCGCCCGATATCTTCACCTTAGCCTCAAACTCGCCCCCATACGTGGCATAGAGAAACGGAGCATCATCCACCGTGAATCCATAGTGGGAGATGCGCCAGTAATCGCAGTGTCCGGGCACCTGCATGGTGAGTGTGGAACCCTGAATGTTCCAAGAGTCGGGTTCGTTGAACCATTGCATCGTCGCTAAGGTCTGTGAGCTCGCTGCCATTGAGCACAAGCCACAAAAAAGCGCTAATATTATTCTCTTCATACTAATAAATCATTAACTTTGCAAAGATAAGGCTTTTGCGGGCAGCCTGCAATAGCGAAAAATAACCATTCTGAAGATGGAAATCGACAAACAACTTGACCTTCAGCTCCATTCTCAGCGCTTCCACGACACAGAGAGCGGGGCGATGGAGGAGTATCTCCCGATAGCCCGGGCTTATGCCCAAACCGAGAATGCCATCGCGGTGATGAGCAACCTCCAGGCAAACGTCAGCCACATCTATTATGGAGCCTTGGGCGAGCGGCTCGGAATAGCAAAGAGGGGAACCTACCACCGGTTGGATACGATATGGGAGGAGGAAATCTTAAGGCATGTCCATCCCGACGACCTCAGGAGGAAGCAGCTCGGGGAGCTCAACTTCTTCAACTTCGTGAGAAAGGAGACACCCGTCAAAGCGCAGGATTACCTCTTCCAAAGCATGCTGAGGATGAACGACGGCCAACGCCAATGGGTGGAGGTGCTCCATCGCATCTGCTATTTCCTCAACACCGACGGACAGATTTGGCTGGCTCTCTGCCTCTACACGCTACCCTACTCAAGTGCTATCGGCGATTGCATCTTCAACTCCAGTACGGGTATGCTCTATCCCATAAGCAAAGAACACCTGCAGACCTTGCTCAGCCAAAGGGAGAAGGCCATACTACGCCTCATCCGACAAGGACTGCCCAGCAAGATTATAGCCGAACAGCTTTCCATCAGTATCCACACCGTGAACAGACACCGGCAGAACATCCTCGACAAGCTGAACTGTAACAACTCCATAGAAGCCTGCAACAAAGCCAAAGAACTGCGCCTGATATAATGAGTTCTGACCGATGAAACGGACAAGTTCCTTTACTACGACAAAGCTGACGTCGGCCTGCGAATGATTTCAGACCATCCTACCGTAAAGCTCGAACAGACGGGCCACGCAGTCAGCCTCACTCAGATTCACCGGAAAACCGTAAGCCGCCATCACAGCCCGGTCGTTGGCCCGGTGAGCTTCAAGCAGGTCGTAGGGCATGAGACTGGGGTCGTAGAGGTCGGCCAGTGAGCTGTCGGGGTATTTGGCCCTTGCATCCAGAATAGACTGTGCAGTCTGCTCTATCTTTTCCCGCTGTTTGGCTGTAGGCACAGGCCAAGGAAAGTTGTTGTAGACGATGTCCTTAGAGTAGCGGTAGCGCATCTCCAAACGACCGCACACCACGCGCATCCATGCCATGTGGACGTTGCTCTCCAAAATGCCAAAGTGGTAGAGCGTGGCGTTGGGGATGATGTGAACGGCGTCGCTGGCAAACACACCCTTGGGAATGAACCCCATAGGCACATAACGCCGCCTTTCGGACGATACGCGCGGAATGATAATGGCATCGCCATCGGGCAAATTTTCCACGTGGTAGCGCGTGGGACGGTCGGCCAGCCGACGCGTGCCGGCACTCTTGCTTTGCAGACGGAGCGTCCGGACCCTCTGCACTCGTTGTTTGCAAAACGGCATGTCGTTGATTTCTTTAGGAGTGCAATCGCCAAGCCAAAGGCAGTAACGCGGCTTCTGATGGATGAATTCCTCTGAGCCATACCAGGGGTGGAAAAGTAGCGCAGACTTCGGCTCTTTCTGGATGAATGCCGCCATATCTTCTTTGGTGAAAAGGTAGTTGCCGCCATCGATGGGCTTGTTGCCGATGCCGATGTCGGGGACGTCGCAGAGGGGACGCGTGCGACTGTAGATAAAGGTGTCAGGTGCATCGATGAGATAGGGATTGATATGGCGGGCCGTCGTGGTCGTTCCGTTGTCGTAGATGTGTTTGGCGCCCGTGTGGTTGCCCACGCTGAAGCCGACGACAACGACGTGGACATGTGCCTTCAATGCCGACTCACTGTCCCAGCGGAACGTGCGCTGAGCAAAATCAATCACGGCTCCCATCTGCATGAGCGGGGCCCACAGATTGGCCACCTGCTCGCCCTGCGTGATGCTGTTGGTGGAGACGAGGGCAGCGCGGCACCAGGGCTGGCTGCACATCAGCCTCACCGCCTTTAGATACCAGGCACCCACATAATCGATGTTACCCAGATTCTTCCAGTTCTTCCCAAACAGATGCAGCATGTCGTCCTTCTGCCCGGCCGACATCAGACGGGCACCTACAAAGGGCGGATTGCCGATGATGAAGTCGAACCGCAGACTCTTCCACCGTGTGGGGCGGGGACCGGGTTGTTGGTGCGAGGTTATCAGATTGATATTCTCGAATTCCAAGGACTCGTTGACTGTGTCGTGGTCGGCCTCCATGATGAGATAGGTGTTCCTGGCATGTATGGTGGGTGTGTCGTCGGGCAGTTCCATGGCATCCCAGTCCATGCGCAGGGCATTGCCCTCACGGATATTGGCATAACTGCGGAGAGGCAGGAAGTCGATGTCGTGGTGGATAATGCGCTCGTGGCAGAGGGGGGATGGTGTTATGCATTAGCTTTATCAGCTCAACTTGCATACAAACGGCCCTATGACCGATAGCGTTATGGATGAGCTTTCACTATCTTGGGACCATCATACAATCTGATTCTATAAATACCTGACACCTTAAATCTGTTTTGCCATTCAGGCCACGACATACGTTGGTAGCTAACATCAGTCAACGGTGCCGGAACATTAAAACCGTTTTCTTGATAAGGCTCGTTCGGCATCCGTCCTCTCAGGTAGAGCAATCGGTGATTATAGGTCTGATCGCCATTCAGCACCACCCTGGTGTGCCACACACCTTGTTTCCGTTCCACTTCCTCGGCAAAGCCGATGGTCGGCCGAGTAGCCGACTTACCCGTGGCATCATCAACGGTAATCCAAGCCCCCACACCCGCACAGATATACTCATCAGGAGCTACTTGGGCCACTATACCATGCGCAAATCGCTCGCCTGCTATATAATGCACCACGAACCGCACTTTGTCAATAACAAACGATGTGCTGTCATTGGGCTTATCGCCCTTTTGGCGCACAAAGCCATGCATCTTTCCTGTGCCCTGCAACAAAGCAATAGTAGGCAATAGCTCGCCCAATGTCCGATATTCACCTAAGAAATAAGGATCATTATAAACATCCTCCACAGCAAAGGGGGAATAGCACTGTGCATTGGCCTCTCCCAAGGCATAGTATGCCAAACCAGCCTTTCGCTGTGTTTCTGGTATGAAAAGCAGGTTGTCCGGGGTGTTGTATTTGGCACAATAACCCCGAAAATCATCAGCATAAAGGTCGGGTGAGACAAAATCTATTGCCGGTGCATACTTCTTGTAAATCTTGAGTAGTTCCGGGGAAGGTCCGCCCAGAGGATAGGCACCGGTCTTTGCTCCATCGGACAGCCAACAATTAATGTACATTGGCAGATTAAGCTCACGCTTTCCCGCTTGCGCAACCTTGTTTACATAACGTGCATAGGCCTTTGCCATAAACTCCTCATTCGCTTCCCCTTTGTAAGCCGCATTCGCAGCTGGACTGTAATCACGGTCCAGGAACACACCCATTTCATTTTCCACCTGCACTACTTCCACCCAATGGTGTCGGTCGTTTTCGCGAATATAAGCCATCAGCTTTGCCAAGGCGCGGGCATCAGCCCTGCAGGCTTCTTCACAGAATGGAGATATCGTATTTGTTGGAACGCCTTCAGCATTCTCAGCTCTAAAGAACCGACGGGTGTCGCTCTTCACCCACACTGGCGGATAAGAAGACTCTCCATTTTTCCATGTGCCAAACCATATTAAGACCAAAGGCATGGAAAAGGAGTCGGCAGCAGCAATTATGTGGTCAACACAAGAGAAGTCGTAAGCATTCTCTTGAGGTTCAATCTGTTCCCACGACACCGACACTATCAACGTGTTCAGGCCCATGGACTTCACCGAACGCATTGCCTTGTTCAGTGAGAAGGAAGTGGATGAGGTACTGTTATGAAGTTCGCCTGCCAGCATCAGTAAAGGCTTACCATCTTTCAGAAGTCTCATCTGTCCATTCACTCGCTTAACCTCAGTGATACCCTGTGCGGTGGTTGCCAGACTAAACGAGCAAGCACAAAACAGCACAAAGAATAATTTGCCTATATTTTTCATAAACTCCACCAGTTCTGATTATTTGTTCGGTAACAGAAAACGTAGCTCACGATGCCTTACACATCAACAAGCTGCCATCTCGACCGCAAAGATACAACAAAAATATCCGAAAAGCTCAAACTATCCTGAAAACTACTCAAAGGAAACTGAAATTCCATGGAGTAGAATCCCGGCTTTCTATGAGTTCATCATGCTACTCCCATACATTGTGATGAACAATTCAGCAACAGTAAGGTGCCCCTTAGACCACTGCAGGGTGCGGCTAGGAAGGTTTAGGGGCTGTCCGCATTCAATGAGCAATCTAAAAAAGATTAGGGCACTTCGGACTTCTTCCGTTAGATGACTACCATAATGGACAGGCTTTGCTCGAGATGATGCATGGAAGCGAAAGTCTGCCATCATTATTGTCCTGCACATCTATTTCACAACCTGCTTATAGGCCTTGCCGTCTGAGAGTCTGACAATATGGATTCCCTTGGCAGAGCTCCCTACTCGCTGTCCTATCGTGTTGAAATGTACTGCTTGGGCCGGAGCCCCCACAACGGCCGGAGCGATACCCGTTGAGCCGCTGAAGCTGATTTCACCCCCTTCCGCAAAGGGGGAGCCGTCGAAAGAAGGACTGATGGCCTGTACACCCCATGTGTACCTACCTGCTACCTTGGGAAGGAAACTAATGCTGTGACTATATCCGGCATTGCCCGGTCCTACAGTCTTTCGGAGACCGTTGTTGTCGCCGTCGGTAAACGAGTTGACATTGTTCACAAGTTTGCCATTCGCATCCTTTATATAGACCTCATAGGTATAGGTTGACTTTGCTGACAGAGCCGGAGTCCAAGACAGACGGAATCCGCCATCTGCGGTCTCTGCCTTCAGAGCCACAGGTGGTTCGGGAGTGGAGGGCAGAGGTGAGTAGTTAAGTGCCACGATAGCCACTTTTCCACGCTGAGCAGAAGAAAGATAGTCGGTGTCGTAGCTCACACCGTTGACAAGATAGTCCTTCACCCCGTCACCGTCCCAGTCGGGAAAGGCTACAGCCTGATTTTTCGCCGTGGGAATGGCATCAGTTTTAAGGAGCTTTCCGCTACCATCATTATGGTATATATGCCCCGCTGTAGGCAACAGCAAGTCGTAAGCACCATCACCGTCCCAATCGATGACACCGGCAGCTGTTGGCACATTGGTCACAGGATTGCTGACATCCTTCGTTACGTCACAGACAATCTCCTTGAAAGAGGGCATCGCTGTCCCTTGGTTGATGTAGAGATGCTGGCCGTAGCCAAGCTCACCAGAGGCCTCATCGCCGGTACCCGCCAAATAAAAGTCGGGCAGGCCATCAGCGTTGAAATCGGCTATGGCAATGGAGCCGTAGCCCTTGGATTTCACACCGCTCGCCGCCAGGCCGAGTGGTGTAAACGTTCCGGGACGTGATGGGCTGTTGATATAGATATCTGTTAGGCATGTCTGTCCCTCGCTGTCTATGACATTAGCAGAAACTATAAAATCTGTAAAACCGTCGACATTGAAGTCGCAGGCCTTGACGCAGGCACGACTCAACTTGAGCGACGTGTTGAAAGGAACAGCCTCGTAGCTCAGAGTTCCATCAGCAGCGGGACTGCCCTTGGAGAGCAGTATGAGATTATAGACCTCATCTCCTCTGTAACCCACACCGACGATGTCAGGATAGCCATCGGCGTTGAAGTCGGCTACGTCAGCAGCCCCAAAGGCGGAGAAATCGAAACCAGCCATACCGACGTTCACACTCGCTTGCACGAATGTGCCGTCACCCCGACCGAGAAACAGACCTTGGCGGCCATAGCCGTCATGGTAAGCCACGGTGGAAGTATCAGAGCCCACAGCATCAAAGGCAGCCACATCAAGGATGCCGTCGCCGTTGAGCTCACAGGGCACGATGCAGGGTGCGTCGGCCACATCGAAAGCACAAGTGTCGCCGGAAAGCGCATTCCACGTGTTCAATGGAGCACTGAAGAGCCTCACCTGCGTGAAACGGTGAGCATTGAAGGTGTCGGAGGAGCTGTTCGTTCTCAAACGGCCGGAGCCGGCTGCGATGATGTCCTGCCGTCCATCGTTGTTGAGGTCGGCCATGACAACATTACCGCGCTGAAAGCCCCAGTCGGTCTCCAAGACCGAAAGGTTGTAGGGAAAATCGGGAGTGGTAGGTCGGAGGATGGGCTTCGTGCGATCGAACTGCAATATCGACCGCATCCACTTCATAGAGCCGATGTACATCAGTCGTGGATGTACGGAGGTGGTGCTGTTATGGGCATGGAAGACAATGCGGAAGTTACCGTCGAGGTCAGTGAAGAACGAATGGTGGCCTGTCCCCACTAAGCCTTCTATGCCTTGCAGAATGGGGTTGCCTCCCGACTTGCTCCACACGCCGTCAATCTTCGAAGCCAAGGCATAACCCACACCATAGCTTGGACTCTGGTAGTCGTTGGCCGAGTAGGTGAGATAGTACTTGCCATTATGCTTGATGACAAAGGGTCCTTCGTTGACACGGCCCAGCACCTGCTCCCAACCTTGGGAAACGGCTATGCATTTCTTCAACGTACTGGCAATGGGCGTGACATGGTCGGAGTCGAGCCTGCACTGCCAGATACAGTTGCCGTCAGTGAAGCGGACGAAGAATAGCCACTGTGTACCGTCGTCGTCGGTAAACACCGAAGAGTCGATGCACTTCTCGTCGCCTAACACACCCTGCATCATGTAGCCTCCCTTCTGCTTGAAAGGTCCCGTGGGTGAGGTGGAGGTTGCAACAAAGAGATGTTCGTTGGCCGAATAGTACATGTAGTAGAGGGAATCCATCTTGTAGACCTCAGGAGCCCAAAACCAGCGGCTTTCTGTGGTTTGAGCCTTGTTGAGCGCCAGTCCCGCATCGGTCCATGTGCGCAGGTTATCGGACACGAAGCACTGAATTCCGTCGTCGGAATAGGTTCCATAAGCATAATACTTCCCATTGTCGACAAGAATATAGGGATCGGCAAAAGGCACCCTACTGTTACCTCCGACGGCAAATGCTGCCTCTGTCGAAACAAGCATCAAGGAAAGAAAAAGCAACAATCGTCTCATCATAGTTCCATTACACCACTTTGGGTTTAGTTTTATCTATTGGTTCAGGTCTGACTTGCTGAAGAATACACGCTGAACAAGTGGCGCTATATGTTCAGAGAGATTACTCCGGAGCCGTCCTGTGCAAATTTAGTACAATTAATCAGTAAAGTGTGCCCTCAGCTGCTTGATTTTTTAGGCACACTTAGCCTGCTGACACCTTTTTATGACTTTATCGGCCAGAGGCACGCATAAAGGCACAGCTGAAAGGAAGTTACTTATCGGTGACCACGTAATAGAGGGCATTATTCACTGTGGCTCCACCGCCTTCGGCAAAGAGTCCGCAGCGGGCCGGAGCAGCAGAAGCCAAAGTGAGAACCTGACAGATACGGTTGTTGAGGTAGATATAAAGCTTACGGCCCCGACGGTCGACACGAAGCTGATTGACAGACTGACGGCTGACACCAGCACGGATACGGTAGATGTTGCGATGATTGTCCTGCGCCTGCTGGTTGAGAAAACGTAGGGCACATGTCTTCACCCGCGGAAAGCAAAGGGTTTGCCAGGTAGGCTTGTGGTCGTCGGACAAGGTATAGTGAAGCTCTCTCCAAGTGTCGCCGTCGAGCCAATAGGGCACAAGACGCGAGGCCACATCGCCCCTTGACAGACTGTCGGTGCCTGCTGAGAGGTCCAGATTGTCAGCATAGGTATCGCTACCCAGGTCATAACATGGCAACATGACAGAGTCGACATAAACGGCGTGGTCGAAGCGATACTGCTTCTCATAGGTATCGGAGTACTTCACATCGGGATACAGAGCCATGCAGGTGTCGAGAGGCAGCCGGCGCACCCGGTGCCGGCCTTTCACACATTCATCAACATAGAGCGAAGAAGACGCGGGCTGAATGCCCACACGCACATAGTTACGAGGATTCCACCAAGCAGCCATCACGCCATAAGGAGATACGGGGGCCGCGCTGTCATCCAGTTGCACGCTGAACTCATAATTGGTGGCGGGCTTTCCTTTCAGGAAGGTGCCAGCAGCGAGAGCCATTCCTCCCGAAGTGACCTTCAGAGGTTCCCAACCACTAAAACGGGAGCCATACTCGTCGTAACCTTCGTTATAGGCCACATAGTCAACCTTATAGTGGGTTGCGGAACCTATCCAGCTGACTACAGAGTCGGTGGTCAGTGCGGGCACATGATTGGCTATCCTGAGATGATCGACCCACGCGGAGAGTAGTCCGTGATTCTTCTCTATGCGCCATTCGTGAGCGACACCATGACGAAGAGAGTCGGGCAGCAGCAGGTTGACACCAGCCACACAGAGGCCCTGCGAGGGCAGCGGGGACGAGAAGGTGAGCTCGAGAAGATAGCTGTCGGAGGGGCGAAGGCTGTCGATGCTTTGCCCACGGTACTGAGGAAGAGCGGGAGCCGGATGGAAGCCTGTAGTGTGAGGCCCTGTGATGCCGTCGACACTAAGCCTGCCATTGACAAAGTGGATGCGGTCGACAAACTGACTCCTCTCCCACCCCACATTGGCCATGTAGCAGAGCCACCATTCCCATCCGTTGGGACCTCTGACAATATTAGGCTGGCCGGGCGTGAGCAGAATGTCGTCGGGAGTAGCTGAACCGAAGTCATAGAGCGACAGTTCCTTGATGCCGGAACGACCTCCCGACTGGGACGTGCTCACCGTAATGACATTGTCGCCCCGGTGCAGCAGAGATTTGTCTACGGGAAAAAATTTGTACTCGCGCGAGTCTCCCTTGTTGATGGGAGAACCGTTGACAAACACCTTACTGCCCCCACGTTGAGCAACCTTCATGAATACCTTGCCGGCAGGAAGGGAGGCGAGCTGGAAATGAGAGCCGACAGAATCAAGACCGCTGAGAGAGAACGGACTGTAGGCTCCACTGCCATAACGAAGCAAGTCGGTGTAGCGGTCATCAAGGCCGGCTGTGTTGGGAGCCATCACGGGATAACTGTACTTGCCACCTGCATTGAAGGTCAGAGGAGACGACGCCTCACAGACACCGAGACGGTAGTTGCCAAACTCAGTAGCCGTGTGATTGGTGTTGTACATCATGTAGTAGCGGTCGCGGTACTTAATGACAAAAGGGCCCTCGGCCACGCGGTTGTCCATAGTCTCCCACGTGCCCGGCTGAGAGCTGAACTGCAGGACAGCATCGCCCGCAAAAGTGAAATCCCCGTGCATGGGACGCCCCCAGATGGCATTGCCGTCGGTGAACTTAACCATATAGAGATAGAGCTTGCCATCATCGTCGCGGAAGACCATAGGGTCAATGCGATTCTCGAACCACTGGTCATTCCTCACCTCACGGTAAGGTCCGGTGACGACGGGCGACGTCGCATGAGTAATATGTACGATGTGACGGTCGGCTCCCCAGTAGTTAACACTGAAAAGCAGGTGGAACAACCCTCCCGAATAGCTTATATCGTCAGCATGCACCTGGTTGTTCTTTGCCCCGGTGCCGTGCGTCCACAGGTTGTCGAGGTCGAACACGTGCACGCGCTTGTTCCAGTGAATAAGGTCGTCGCTCACAAAGAAATCGCCATAGGTGGCAACACCGCCAAGGTAGTACTTGCCGGCATACTTCATGCAACCGGCATCGGCAACCCCTCTGATGACGGGATTGAAAGCATGCTGCCCATAGGAAAAGACGGAAATGAGAAAAAGACCAATAACTGCTGTCCACTTCATAGAGATAGATTTTAGAGAATAATCTTTTTTACTTTGTATCAACATATTCTGAAGGACTCACCCCATAATACTTCTTGAAGGCTTTGGAGAAATAGCCCGGGTCGGAAAATCCGACTTTATAAGCCGTCTCCGAGACGTTGTAACCTTCCTTCAGAAGTTTGGAGGCCCGCATGAGCCGCTTCATTCGTATGTTGTCGCCCATCGGCATGTTGACGAGACTCTTCATCTTAGTATGAAGCAGGCTTCTGCTGATGCCTGCCTCACGGGTCACGTCAAGAATGGAAAACTCGGGGCGACTGAGATTCCTGTCCACAATGTCGTTAATCTTGCGCATGAAGTCCTTGTCGAGTTCGCTGAGCATCGTAGCATCGAGGTCAGCCTCAGGTGTCTCCACCATCTCGCTTTGGCGATTGCGCATGAGCTGAAGGATGTTCTTCGCCTGCAGTGCGAGAACCGCCGGGTCGAAAGGCTTGGAGACAAAAGCTTCGGCACCACTTTTATACCCTGTAACGACATCGCTGGCCTCGTTGCGGGCTGTGAGCAGGATAACAGGGATATGGGAGGTGACTACATCGCCCTTCAGCCGACGGCACAACTCCATACCGTCGATGCCGGGCATCATAACGTCTGAGATAACGAGTTGTATGGGATGTTTGTGGGCCAGTTCAAGAGCCTGACTGCCGTTGGAAGCCGTGAACACCTTATGGTCCTTAGCAAAGAAATCGGAAAGGAAAGAAAGCATATCCTTGTTGTCCTCCACCAAGAGCAGCACTGGCTTATCTTCAGCAATATGCGCAGGAGTCGGGCCTGTAGGCAATGAGGCAGCAGGTATAGCTTCGTCGGATACGAGTCCATGCTTGTCGCGATCAAGCGACATGAGAATCTTGTCGCTCGACACATAGCACTTCGGTGGAAATACACCAGGGGAAACATTGAGCAGCACAGTGAACGTGCTGCCTTTGCCTGGCTCGCTCTCCACGCCTACACTGCCCTCATGAATCTCGGCAAGCCGCTTGACAAGAGAAAGTCCGATGCCCCATCCGCTGCTGTTGGCACTATAGCCCCTTCGCGTCTGATAGAACCTGTCGAAAATGCGATCCACTTCCTTCTTGTCGATGCCTATGCCTGTATCAGCAACAGTGAGCGAGAGATAAGAGTAGTCGGAGGTCTCCTTAGAGGTAATGCTGGCTGTTACGACAATGGAGCCACCCTCTGGAGTAAACTTAAAGGCATTGGAGAGGAGATTGCCCAAAATGCGCTCCAGATAGGACGGTGAGAACCACACGTCCTCGCCATTATCCTCACAGTTGACAGAGAAATGCAGGCCATAGCGTGCCGCAGCCTCAGCAAACGAGGTGCAGAGACGGGAAATAAAGTCCAACGGATTGCCCTTCTGCACGTAGAAGGGGAAGTTGTCGGTCTCGACTTTGTTGAAGGTGACAAGTTCACTGATGAGGCGCTCCATGGAGTTGGCGTTCTTCAAAGCCATGCTGAGATGCTTCCGGGCTGCAGGCTCGAGACTCATGCGTTGCAAACTGAGCAAGGGAGCCTCAATCAGCGAGAGCGGTGTCTTGAGCTCATGCGACACGGTGGTGAAGAAACTGAGTTTCTCACGATCCACTTCTTCTATCTTCTCCTTCTCAAGGTTGGCCATGTGGACTGCATTACGGGCCTCCATGCGTGTATGGAATACCTTATAAACGATCCAACAGAAGAAGAGGAAGACCAACAAATAAAGCATATAAGCCCACGAACTACGGTAGAAAGGAGGCTTCACAACCACTTCTATTGTCTTGACGGGACATTGCTCCCACTGGCGGCTGCCGTTGTTGGCTCGGATATGTAGTTTATAAGTGCCGGGGCTGAGATTGTAGCCATAGAATTTCCTTTCGTTCCCCACATCACGCCACGTCCTGTCGACGCCCTCAAAAAAGAGCTGATATTCCTCGCTGCCTGTCACTCCAGGGAGCAGCACTGCATACTCAATGCTGAACGAACGCGCCTGGCCGAAAGTAAGCACTATTCTTTTGGCATCGTCAAAGACACCCTGATAAGGGGCATTCTGCGTGTTGGCATTTACCTCCACGTTATTGATGAAAAGGCCTTCGAGATGTACGTGCATGGGTGTCTCTCGTGACTTAATCCTATCAGGGTCTACGATGACCAGGCCGTTCACAGTGCCTAACAGAAGACTGCCGTCGGAGGTCTGTAAGGCGGAAGAAAAATTGAACTGATTGGTGGATAACCCGTCGTCGGTAGTAAAATGGGCTACAGAGCGATTGCGCGAGAGACGATAGAGTCCATCGGAGCACATAACCCAAAGACAGCCGTAACGATCCTCGATAAGACCGCACACCATGTTGCTGCCTAAAGGCAAGCCAACACTCATGGAGGAAATCTTTCCACCCTGTGAGGAAAGATATTGCAGTCCATAATTGTTGGTTCCTATCCACAACGTACCGTTGCGGCTATAGCAGAGACTGGTCACATAGTTATCGCGAAGCCCCGACTTGCCTTTGGCAAAATGGAAGAGCCGGTGTCGCGCATCGATCTTGAACAGTCCGAAATCGGTCGTTCCCACCCACAAGCTGCCTGCAGGTCCGGCGCACAATGTATAGACAAAACAATTGTTAAGCGGTGCTTTGTTGAAAGCGCGAAACACCCCAGAGGGTTCGTCATAATAGAGCAGTCCGGCTGTAGTGGCTATCCACAGAAGTCCATTAGGCTGACGGAGGATATAGAAGATGGATTGTCCTTCAAGGTAATGCTTTGAGCGTCGACTCTTGAGATTATAGAGGAACAAGCCGTTGCGGAACGTGCCTATCCACATGTTGCCCAACGGCCTGTCGTAACAGAGACTGTGCACATTAGTACCCAAACCGGAGATAGCCGTGAAAAGAGAAATCTGCCCCGTAGCACGATTGAATATATTCACACCACCGTCCTCCGTAGCTATCCAGAAGATTCCGGGGGTAGTCTCCACCATCATCCTAACGACTTTTCCCTTGACATTGTTATCCTTATATCCGGGAAGGAAGCAGCTGAAAAGATGACGCGGGCGTAGGAGAATGTCAACACCACCAAAGTAAGTGCCCACCCACATATTGTTCATACGGTCGGAAAGAATAGCATAGACGGCATTGTCGCTGAGTCCATTAGGCTCGTTGAAACGACATTGCAGGGCTTCTAAGCTGCCATCCTTCTTGATGATGGTGATGCCTTTCTCCGTTCCAAGCCACACGGAGCCTTCTTTATCCTCAGTGATTGCACGGACGATTCCGTTGGTAAGCATCCTGGGCGGATAGACCTTCATCGAACCAGTCCTTGGGTTCAGCCACATTACTCCTTTACCATTGCGCCCCACCCACAGGAGACCACGAGAGTCTACCATCATGGGAATAATGCCGTCAGCGACGGTAGTGAAATCAGAAAAATAACTGCTGGTAAATGGGGTGATATGGGTGAGTGAGGGTGAGAACCTGAAAATGCGCCCCGACGCTCCCACATAGAGATTATCGTCCTTGTCGCAACAGAGCGATGACACAACGCCAAGATCCATCGAAGGCCATACACGGAAGCGGTCGGCAGACTCATCATAGACATAGAGTTGGTTGGTGCCACATATAATCTTTCCGTTATGATTCTCTGTAATGGCAACACAAGGTCCCTGAGGGTGGTCATAGTTCTTGAAATCATCTGTTAGCGGACGGTAGCGGCAGAGTCCTGACTCCGTACACACCCACATGCGGCCTTGGTGATCGAGAAAGAGATTCTTCACAAAGTTGCCCTTTAACGAATTGGGATTGCTGTCGCTATGGAAGTAATTTTTAAGACAATAACCGTCATAACGTGACAATCCTCGCCTTGAGCCAATCCAAATATAGCCCCGCGAGTCCTGCAACAGAGCCTCTACCTGCTGATAAGGTAGCCCTTGAGCACTGGTGAGGAGGCGGAATCTGAACTCGGCAGCCTCTGAGAATGATGGCAGGAAAGTCATCAACAGCAGAAACAACCAACCGGCCTTCAGCCGAATTCCATTACCTGGCACAGAGACGGACAGCATAACAGGAAGAATCAGAGTATTATCTTCTTGCAGAATGTACTGCCATCGGAGAGAGTGACTTTCACAATGAACGTACCGTGCACGAAGGGTGCAAGAAAGTTGGAAGTGGTATAGCTACCCACCTGTCGTCCGTCGGCAGCATAAACGCACACCTTTCTTACTCCTGCTCCAACAACAGACACACGGCGACCGTCTATCTTGAGAGAACATTCCGACGACTTACTGACAACCCCTATACCCGAGGGCAATGGCTGGAGGACAAAGTCCATCCACGACCAGGAGCCGTCGAGCTGAGAATCGGGAAGCAACTCTCGAAGAACGGTGTTTCCGCCTCGATTGTCCTGAAGCATGACGTTGGCACGCATCTTCCGTCCTATAGGGGCCGACTCAAGCCCAAGGGCCGTCCAGGGAATAGCGGCCTCAAGGACGTAATAACGCTTTGACGGAATTACCACATAGTGTACTCCATCGGCTTCGTACTTCACCCAACGTCTTCGCGTGGTACTGCCTTTATAGACGGCGCAGACGGAGTCAAGGCGGAAAAACAGCCTGTAGACGCTGTCTGTGGGTGTTGTCTCGGAGGCATAGTTTTCGTCGAGCAGCAAGGTCACTCCGTCACAATAAGACGAATGAACCGCATTCTGCGTGACATCGGAAACACGGGAAGTGAAATATAGACTGTCTTTGTCGTAGGCAAAGTCGGCTGTGAAGCGCGTATTAATCTGCTTTCCAAGGATTACCTGAGTGGCATTAAGCCTACGATAGCCATCGGAAGCTGTCTGGTGTCCATCGACCACAGGCTTGGCATAGGGGGCTTCAAGCTGGTGCATGGCATAGCCTTTCTCCATCTCCACCCTGCCGCTGATACCACCTACAGCCACTACGACTCCCGTGTCGATGACTGCCAACGAGTTCCAAAGTGCATAATCGCTATCTCCAAGACTGAAGGGGGCCGACATAGCCTTGAAGTCACGGGCCTGCTCATTACCGACATACACCCACATCTGGTTGGTGCCGTCGCCATAGTCGCTTTGATGAGAAAGAATGGTCTCACCCCAAGGAAGTTTCCTCAAATAGGGGGCACCACCCTTGGCCATCGTACAGAAATTGTAGTTGACAGCCTGCCAACGGTTCGCACTGCTGCCGGAGACCCAATAGTCGTGCCAGTCGGTAGCGAGGGGACAGACAGCAACAGTAGGGATGAAGTTTCCCACTCCCGTCCAGCCATTATCCTCAAAGGCAAGGGCTATAGTAGCATTGTCATGGAGAAGAATGGCTGAGGGCATGCCGTCGCGGTAGCCTGCCCGAAATGCTACCTTCTCCGCAGCCCCCCATGTCTTTCCACCATCGAAAGAGCGACAGAGGGAAATCTGCTGCTCGCCGGACGAAGTGTAGGGACCTTCATCGGCGAAATAGAGATGCAGCTCACCCGAGGGAAGCTCAAGTAAGGAAGGCTCCCAACAACCATTGTCGAAGGTATAGGAGGCATCGTTGACAAAGATTTCATCGCTCCACGTCTTGCCGTTGTCGATGCTGCGCTTGCAACGAATTCCGAAGTTGCGGTCGGACGTATAAGGCTTGTTGGGTCGGGGATTATATGCCACGATGATAGTTCCGTCATGAAGCTGAATGAGATCGGGTACACATTCCGGCACATTGTTGACATTGGCAGCAATGCGTTCCGGACTACTCCACGATGAGCCTTTATCAGAACTATAGGCCACTTGAATGCCGTTGCTCTCCGTAGTGGCCATGAGACGTCCGTCCTGCAATTGGATGAGACGGGCATAACCACCGCTGTTGAATACCACTTTACGCGTGGCTGTGTCCCAAAAGATACGTGATCCCATATAGGGCTCATGCCATGAGGCTGAGACACTGAGCATTGGCAGCAGAAGGATCAGCAAAAGTAGTGTCTTTGTTAATCGCATTTTGATAATCGTAAATATCCTATATATTATTCATTGAAGACATACGGAATCTCCCCCAGCGCCACAAGCCCGCAGCCCGACATCCTTAAACCTTGTTGAAACAAAACTATAGGCTCAACCATGAAATAAGGAGGCTACGTTCCGTGGGTCTGGAGAAGAGGGAGCAGCTGTCCTATTGATAGTTGAAGACAAACCTCACTTTACTCACAGCCTTGGCACTGGCATTTTCGGGTGAAGTGTTGACCATCGTGAAGGTGCCACTGCTGATATCGGCCACGGAGCCCGATGTGAGTGCTATACCGCCAACCATAAAGTCGGCCTTCTCGTTGGTAGTGAATTCCACCTTGGCCTGAGTAAGGTCTGTGCCTTGGGGTAGCACAAAGGTGTAAGTCTGGGCACTCTGATCGAAAGCATCGCGCGAGAGTGTTCCTTTCACACCATTGACCGATACTGTCTTGAACTCAGGATAGATGAGGCAGTAGAGATGATAGTCGACCACGGTGCCGAGATAGGACCTAACGGTGAGCACATGGGTCTTGGAGAGGTCGTAGCGGAGCTTTGTGGAGTTCACCTTGGCCTTCAGTTCCTTTTGCTGTGCGGTCGTCAGAGAGGAGTAATTGCGCAACAGCTCCTTGTCCTCGCCACTGAGGTCGATGAAGACCATGGAGGAGTCAGAGGCAATCTCCGTGTAGAGACGTTGGCGGGCCGGATTGAGCGTTATCTCCCTATTGTTGTAAACCTGCTTGGCAGGCAGACACAGTTGCCAGTCGTTCTCGCCGAGTTGCGTCGCATAATACGTATTGGGCGTTATCGTCGAATAGATGTTATCGAGCTTCGTCACATCATCGGTCACGGTCACATAAAACGAGCAGGTATCCTGCTTGAGATTGTTGCCCTTGTAAGTGTCGAAGGTAGAGGCTACGCACACCACATGGAACACTCCAGGCGAAGAGTAGGAATAGGTGAAATAGCCTTTATTAACCACAACACCGGTCTCACTCGAATCGCGCATCTCGTAGCGATGGTCAGCATCTCCCGTGTAGACAGACACCAGGTCGGCGGTGCCTGTAAACCAAATTTCCATAGACTGGTTGACAGCCAGGTGAGTGCTGCTGACATCGAATTTTATGGAGGCTACGGGCGTTCTCGCCTCTTGGTTCTCGTCGCTGCACGACACTACGAAGACAGCCAACAGAGCAGGCAAAAGCAAATATAATAACTTTTTCATTTTCTACAAAGATTAATAACCAGGATTTTGTTCTACAACACCATTGGAGACATCCACCTCGGTTTGAGGAATAGGCAACAATTCATGCACTCCTTCGCGGAAGAAGGCCCCACGGCGATTGGCTCGGCGGTTACCGAAAGCATGGAGAACAGTGGCAGCACGGCCCTGGCGCACCAGGTCGAAATAGCGATCCCACTCGAAAGCGAGCTCGGCCCGACGTTCCTGCCAAATCTGATCGCGCATGAAACCATAGCCTCCGGCTTTGTAGAGCGTGGTACTGCCGTTGATGGTATTGACCTGAGCCTTGCACATATTCAGGAACTTCAAGGCATTCTCTCGGTCACCGCACTCATTGAGGGCTTCGGCATAGGTGAGCACGACCTCCACAAAGCGGATGACACGACGGTTCTTGCCATTGTCACCGGCATACTTGGGCTTGTCCTTCTTGGGAGTGTACCACTTCATGGACACATATCGGCCCTCGCCTCCCTGCCAGGACTCACCGTCGAAAGTAGTCGTCTGGTGATGGATACAGAAGTCGCGACGTGGGTCGCCCGTTGCAAAGATATTGTCGAGCAGTTCATCTTGGGCAAACATCTTCACCGAACCGACATCGAAGAATTCCAGTCCTTGTCCCTCGTTGGTGTCACCACTTGTACCATCGGCACTTTCCTTGAACACTACCTCAAAGACTGATCCCTTACAGAATTCGCCGTCAGAATAGAATTGGAAGAGATAGGCCCACTTACCGCCGTTGTTGAGAGGGTTGCCATAGTAGTCGTTATAAGCTAAAGAATAGTTCTTACTCACGTCGGGGAGATTGTCGGTAGGTGCCTCATACTCTCCCGACGTACCCTCCTTGATGAGACTCTTGGGTTTGAACCACAGGCGCTCGCGCAGAGCCTCCCAGTTATCATCGTCAGCACCCGTGTACTTCACCATTTGTGCATAGGTCATGGGCTGGCCTTCGACCATATATTTGCCTAACTCCACTACTTCCTGCCACTTCTCGGAAGGAACACCAGGCTTAGACTCATACATGAGCACCTTCATCAGCAGGGCTACGGCAGCACCGCGCGTGGCCTTACCTAAATTGGCGGTCCCAGCATAGGATGAGGGCAACATGATGGCTGCCTCACGGAGGTCTTTCTCAATGTAGGCATAGCACTCTTCCTTGGTACTGCGGGGCACGACAAGCGAGTCGACGGTCTCCACCTCCGGACGGATTGGTACTCCGCCAAAGCTCTTCACAAGGTTGAAATAATAGAAGGCACGCAGAAACAAGGCCTGGCCGTAGATATTGCGCACACCCTCATAGGCCGAATAGGAGTCGGTGGTGATGCGAACACGATGGATATTATGGATAACCTGATTAGCGCGATGGATGCCCTTATAGTTCACTTGCCATCGCTGGAGAATCCACGTGTTCGAAGTATTAAAAATAAAGTTGACAAGCTGCCCCATCTGACTCGACGTGCCCTCATCGGTTCCAAAAACATTGTCGCCCATGGCCTCACCGAAGCGCCACTCCTGGTCGTTATAGCTGTCGGACTGCAACAAATCATAGACTGCATCAAGAGCAGACTGCATCTTGTACTGTGTATCGTAATAGGTCTTATCCGTAGGATTGGCCTGCACCTCTTTGTCCAGGAAATCGCTACATCCCGAGAGAACGGCCATGCACGCCAAGGCGACGAGACCTGATATAAATATCTTCTTCATACTCATTCTATATCTTTATTATAAGCCTAGTTTTACACCGAAAGTGAACGAACGTGCCTGCGGATAGTTTCCTTCGTCAACACCCATACTGAGGTTGTTGCTTTCACTGCCTACCACGCGTCCGATTTCAGGATCAAGGCCGTCGTAGCTCGTGAAGGTGAGTAAATTGTAAGCCGTCAGGGAGAGGGCAAGCGATGAAAGCTTCAACTTTGCAAGGATGCTTTGAGGGAAGTTGTATGTAAACTGCAGTTCCTTCAGGCGCAGGTAGGACCCATCCTTCACGTAGAAGTCGCTTGCGCGGAAATTGCGCGGTGAGTCGTTGTTGGAAAGGTCGGGGACGCTGGCGTCCAGGTTGAGCGGGAAATATTCGCGGGCCTTACCGGGAATCTGGCCTGACCAGTGCTTGCTCCGCAGGTCTGCATAGCAGTTTCCTGCAGCGGCATTATCGAGATAATAGTCCATGATATTGAAAATCTTATTGCCCGTCTGACCTTGGAAGAAGATGCTAAGATCGAAATTCTTATAGCCTACGGCCATAGGAATACCAAACACGAACTTAGGCAGCGGAGACCCCAAATAGGTGCGGTCCTCGGCGGTGATACGGTTGTCTCCATTAAGATCCTTCCAGCGGAAGTCACCCGGCTGATAGGTTTGCTCGAAGTCGGCCTTGCCCACTTCGTACTGCGCGCTGTTCCTTACCTCCTCGGCGGTGTTGAAAATACCGTCGGTTACATAACCGAAGAAGGAACCGATAGGCTGGCCTACAGCAGTCTTGGTCACGTAGTCCACGATACTTCCCTCACCATTGTAACAGCCATAGATAGGCTCATTTCCTGTTCCAAGCTTTGTAACTTTGTTTTTTATCCATGAGAGGTTGAAACCTACGTTGTAGCGCCAGTCCTTACCAATGTTGTCCTGCCACTTCACGTCGTACTCCCATCCGTAGTTACGCACGTCGCCTGCATTGGTCATAGGTGAGGCGTCGAGACCGGCAGAGCTCACGGTAGGAACCCGCAGAAGCATGTCGGTGGTGAGACGGTTGAAGTACTCCACTGTCAGCGACAGTCTGTTGTTGAAGAAGCCCAAGTCGACACCCACGTTCCAACTCTCGTTCTTCTCCCACTTGATGTCATCATTACCGAGGACAGTGGCCGTAGCTCCCTCATAGACCGTGGAGTTGCCCAGGCCATAAGGATAGTTGTAACCAGAGGTGAGATAAGTGTAGCGCGAGAGCACATCTATACGGTTGTTACCGAGCAGTCCCCAGCCCACACGCAGCTTGCCGTTGGAGAGCCACTTGACATTTTTCATGAACGGTTCGTTGGAGAATCTCCAGCCGAGGGACACCGAGGGGAAGATACCCCAACGGTTGTTTTTGGAGAACATCGATGAACCGTCGGCACGAACGTTGGCCTGGAAGAGATAGATGTCGTTCAGACTGTAGTTAATGCGGCCGATGAGACCTATTGCCGTCCATTCACGGTCGAGGCCGTAAGTTTTGTCACCGGTGTAAGCGCTCGAGAGATAATGGAAGATGTCGGAATTGCTCGGCGTACCACTACGGTAGGACTGCTGCCAGCTGTTCTTGTAGCCTTCGGCAGTCTGACCGGCAAGAACCGTAACCTTATGATGCTTGTCGCTCCAGTTGAAAGTGAGCAGATTGTTCATCTCCCACTTATTGACCGTATTCTGGTACTTGTAAACCTGAGATAGTGAACTGGGCATTACGAAATCTTCGTCGAGCCCCCACACCCCATAGAAGTTGTCGTCAGTCTGATGAGTGGTATAGTAGGATAACTTGAACTGATAATCGAAATACTTCAAGAAGCGTGCATCGAGGCTGAGATTCAGGTCCAACCGGTTATTGGTGGTCTCAGCATTGTTGCGGTCGAGGACAGCCAAGGGATTATTGCTGTACCAATAGCCTTTGGAATCATGGAGGTACTCCAAAGGCGACTCATAGAGAGCCTGTTTCAGGATGCTGCTTCCACCCTCGGGAATCCCGTCGTGGTCGTCGTGGGTGAAAGCCATATTGGCAGTCAAATCGAGCCATTTGGCAAGCTGTGTCTTGAGATTGAGCCTTGTGTTGATGCGACTGTAACCGGAGGTCTTGACGATACCGTTCTCCTTAAAATAGCTGGCACTGGCCAGGAACTGCGTCTTGTCGGAGCCTCCGGAGACGCTCACTCCGTGCTGCGTCTTGAAGCCTGTACGGGTGATGGCATCCCACCAGTTGCCTACGCCGTTATGGCGGATGGTGTCAAGGAGATTGTATTTGTTCTGGTCGAAGGCATAAGTGCCGTCGGCCTGCTTAGTCATGTAGAGGCGCCCATCCTCGGAGTATGTTTTGGAGGAATTAATGTAGTCCTGCATGAGTGCATAGTCCTCAAGACCCATGACATCAATCTTCTTCCATGGATTAGAGAAGCCCACATAGCCGTCGTAGGTAATACGCACCTTACCTTCCTTTCCCGTTTTGGTAGTGATGGCCACGACGCCATTGGCTGCACGCGAACCATAGACAGCACTTGAGGCGGCGTCCTTGAAGATCTCAACATTCTCGATGTCGTTGGGATTGAGATAGTCTATATTGTCGACGATGAAGCCATCAACCACATAAAGCGGATCGGAGTCGTTGATGGTACCTGTACCGCGTATCTTTATCGTCGTTGAACTACCCGGGGCACCGGTATTCTGAATAATGTTCACACCCGCAGCACGTCCTTGCAATGCCTGAAGTGTAGAAGAAACAGGAATATTGTTGATGTCCTTTCCTGAGACCGAGGAAATAGATCCCGTGATGTCGCTCTTGCGCTGCACACCATATCCGATGACCACGAGCTCATCAAGCTGCTCAGCCTCAGAATTCATAGTCACATCGATGCTTCTGCGTCCGCTCACCGGAATGAGAATCTGTTTGAAGCCCATGAACGAGTACGTTAGGGTAGCATTCGATGGCACTGTGATGGTGTAATTGCCGTCGACATCGGTGACGGCTCCGTTGGAGACATTGCCTTTTTCCCTGATGGTGACGCCCGTTAATGGCTCTTTGGTCTGCCCATCGATGACAGTTCCTTTGACTGTGATTTTCTGGGAGTATGCCATTACGGAGACCAGCATCATGAGGAAAAGCACTGTCAGCCGTGTTGCTTTATAAGTGTAATTGTGCATAATATTGTTTTCAAAATAAGGGAACCCTCCATAAGGGGTTATGTGATGATGTAAGAGTGATAATGAAGCGCCGCATCAGAACAGCGCTTCATTATCAGTTTTGGGGTGTAGACTGTCAACGCTTGACAATCTTCTTGCCTGCAGTGATGTAGAGTCCCGGCTTGAGATTCTTGGAGTCCACCTTTATGCCGTCGATGGTATATATGTCGTCAGTGTTGGTATTCTTCTCGGCCACAGTCTCCTGGATGCCAGTGAGCGCCTTCTGGTAAGGATCAACATAAGAGGGGTCGGTGGGGTCGGTCACACCATCGAAGATTGGCTCCAGATAGCCCATGTCGCTCTTGCCGTCCCATCCCGTCTTGTGATACTTGAAGGTGTAGATACGGCTCGTGGCTGCTGAGCAGTAGAGAATCTGACCACCAAGGTTGCGAAGGCTGTGCACATGGTCGCCTGTAGAGGTGATATGGGGGCATACAACGGGCGTTGCATCCTTGTCGTCGAGACGATAGAGACCGTCGCCATAGACGGCAGGATTGTCATTGGCCTCATTGTACCAATAGAGAGAACCACCTGCCACGGTTTGCTCTTTCACCCAGTCACACTGCGTACCGGGGCAGAAATCGTTCTGCATATAGGGTTTGTTGACACCGTCGAAGGCCCAAAGCTCGCCGCCCCAGTTATTGGGCTGAGCAGCATCGAACCCGTGAGCAGCACAGAAGAAATAGGTGTTCTGGAACACACAACCAGGATCAGGATAAGAACTGTTCTTGGCCGTCGGAGCGAGGTCGTTCACATCGTAGACTACCTCGTCGCCCGGTGTAGTGCTGTAGCCACCAAGCTCATTACCGATGCTGTCCTTGTGGACACGGCACCAGATACGGCCTTTGAATACTTCCCATCCAGGACCAAAGCCGTCGCCGCTAATACCGATTCCGGCGTCATTCTTGCCGGGATTAGTGTCTACTATGAGATAGGTGCCAGCCTCCGTACCATCGGAAGCCCAGGGTTCATTACCATACTCTGGAGTCCAAGCCTTGAAGACTACTTTCTGATTGTTGAAGTTTTCCAAATTGTCGATAGCCGAGTCACGCGTATAGCCAGTAAGGCCCTTGGCTGTGGCATCTTGGTTCTCCTCGTAGTTGATGTCTTTCACCAGATAGGTACCGGCCTCGGTACCATCGGTGACACACAGCTCTGTACCATACTTACCGTCGACATCGTCGCCCTTGAAAAACACTTTACGACCTACGCGCACGTAAGGATAATGAAGATTGGTGTTTTCCTTTCCGGGGTTGTCGATCTTAATTTTGTCGGACAGTCTCTTAGTTCCTGCCTCGGTGCCATCGGTGACCCACACCCAATACTGTGCACCATTGTCGGGGTCGTATTCGGCACTCTCGTCGTCGATAGCTCCGAAGACTGCCTGAGTTTCGTTGACCTGCATGAAGCCCTTGGGATCGCCATCACCTACGGCATAGAGATCCTTCACCATGAAAGTGCCGGCCTCGGTACCATCAGAAACCCATAGCTCGCGACCAGCATCGTCTGTATTGGCGGAGAAGAGACACTTGTCGTTGAGACGCCCCAAATAGGATGGATTGGAACTGGCCGTGCCAGGCACGATGTCCTTCACCATCTTTGTTCCGGCCTTGGTACCGTCGGTGACCCACAGCTCCTCGCCATGCTCGCTGTCGGTGGCAGCAAAAAAGGCTTTGTAGCCTTTCTTGGGAGATCCGCAGACGACGACGTTCTTCTCCTTGCCTAACTTACGCTCGGAATTAACGTTCACCGTCACTCCGTCTGGCAAAAGGTCGATAACCTCACCTTCGTTTTGTGCCCACGCATCGCATGCAAACAGCGCGCAAGACACCATGAGTAAAAGTTTACTTCTTTTCATAATACTGGTTTTTAATTATTTGTAGCCCTACTTGAGCCATTATTGCCATGATGTGGTCGAAGAATAGCTAGTATTCATACTTTGCAAAGGTAAGAAGTTCCGGCAAGTGCCATTGGTAAAATCGTCCAAATTACAGGTAATTTTGTTCAACACGCTTTTCCAATTGCAGTGCTCTGCGTCTGACCCAACTGAAAGTCATTCCGTTACGCAAAAAGGGCATGATGTGCTTGCTTAAGAAATTTCCGGCCAGTACGGATGAAGACTACCCTATTGGTGTGTTTACGGCTCCGGCGAGAAGACATGTGGGTGAGAGGGGCTACTCGTGTGCCTCCTCCGGCAGGCCACAATAATCCACCATATGCCGTACAATAGTCCACCATATGCCGGAGATATGGCAAACATATGTTTGACCCTCTGAAAAGTGGCGTATTAATCATGCGGTGTTCATGGGCAGCTATGTACAGCAGCTATCCTCCACACGCTTTCTCCTCTGAGTCCTTCCGCGCATAAGACGCTGTTGATTGTCATCCCCGTGAGTTCATATTTGAGCCAAATAACGGCCTCAGTGGCAATAAGAGGCAAGCATGATACTTATGAGACCCTGCATAAGAAAATCCCGCCACGCGCAAGAAAACGATGCACACGGCGGGATTTTCGGTATTGCTTACCTTCAACAGAGCTTAGTCGGCAAGCTTAGCCTTGATGAACTCGCGGTTCAGACGGGCAATGTTGGCTATCGACTCGTTCTTCGGGCACTCAGCCTCGCAAGCGCGGGTATTGGTGCAGTTGCCGAATCCGAGTTCCTCCATCTTGGCCACCATAGCCTTGGCACGCTTAGCTGCCTCTGGACGGCCCTGAGGAAGCAGGGCGAGCTGGCTGACCTTGGAGCTGACGAAGAGCATGGCTGAGCCATTCTTGCAAGCTGCAACACAAGCGCCACACCCAATGCAGGTTGCGCAGTCCATAGCCTCGTCGGCATTCTCCTTAGGGATGAGGATGCTGTTGGCATCCTGTGCCTGACCGGTACGAACCGATGTGTAGCCGCCAGCAGCAATAATCTTGTCAAAAGCCGAACGGTCGACCATGCAGTCCTTAATAACGGGGAAAGCAGCCGAACGCCAGGGCTCTACTGTAATGACATCGCCATCATGGAAACGACGCATGTAGAGCTGGCAGGTGGTGGCACCCTGTGCGGGACCGTGGGGATGACCGTTGATATAGAGCGAGCACATACCGCAGATACCCTCGCGGCAGTCATGGTCGAAGACGAAAGGTTCCTTACCGCTTTCAATGAGCTGCTCGTTAAGAATATCCAACATCTCAAGGAAGGAAGTATCACCAGGGATATCCTTCATCTCAAAGGTATCAAAGTGACCCTCGGCCTGAGGACCATTCTGACGCCAAACTTTCAATGTGAATGAAATATTTGTATCCATTGTCTTTTCTTTTTCTTTAAAACGTTCAACCTTCAACGATTAGCTCTTGTAGTTGCGGGTTTGGACCTTAATATACTGATAATTAAGGTCTTCCTTGAGTAACTCGGGAGCCTTTTCATCAGCGCCGGCATACTTCCAACAAGCCACATACATATAGTGCTCATCATCGCGCTTAGCTTCGCCGTCTTCTGTCTGGCTCTCCTCGCGGAAGTGACCACCACAGCTTTCGTTTCTCTCGAGAGCGTCATAGGCAATAAGCTCGCCCATGGTAATAAAGTCACGCAGATGGATGGCCTTGTCAAGCTCCACATTGAGTCCTTCCTTGCTTCCGGGGATACGAACACAGGTGTCGAACTGCTTGCGGACCTCTTTGAGCATTTCGAGAGCCTTTTTCAGGCCAGCTTCGTTACGCGCCATTCCTACATAGTTCCACATTATCTTATAGAGCTCTTTGTGGATGGAATCAACGCTCATGAGTTTACTCTTGTCCTGTTGCTTATTTTGGATATCGTAAATACGATCAATCTCAGCTTGCACAGCTTTCTCAGCCTCTTCGAACTCAGGCAGATCAGTCGAGAAGCGGGGTACCTGAATCTGATCACTCAAGTAGTTCTGCATGGTGTAAGGAATCACGAAATAACCGTCACTAAGGCCCTGCATCAGAGCAGAGGCGCCCAAACGGTTAGCACCGTGATCAGAGAAATTGCACTCACCCAAGGCAAAAAGACCCTTGATAGATGTCTGCAGCTCGTAATCAACCCAAAGACCTCCCATGGTATAATGAATAGCAGGGAAAATCATCATGGGATTATCGTGAGGATCGACATCGGTAATTTCCTGATACATATCAAAGAGGTTACCATAACGTTCGTCGACACGCTTACGACCGAGGCGCTGGAAAGCTTCTGAGAAATCGAGGAACACAGCCAGTCCGGTGTTATTGACTCCATAGCCAGCATCCGTACGCTCCTTGGCAGCACGCGAAGCAACGTCGCGCGGCACGAGGTTACCAAATGCTGGATAACGTCGCTCCAAATAGTAGTCACGATCTTCCTCAGGAATATCGCGACCCTTAATCTCACCACGCTGAAGTTTCTTTGCATCTTCAAGCTTCTTGGGTACCCAAATGCGACCGTCGTTGCGCAGCGACTCCGACATCAAAGTGAGCTTAGACTGTTTATCACCATGTACAGGAATACAAGTAGGGTGAATCTGTACGAAACAGGGATTGGCAAAATAAGCACCTTTGCGATAGGCCTGGACAGCTGCCGTACAGTTGCAACCCATGGCGTTGGTAGAGAGGAAATAAGTATTGCCATATCCTCCTGTAGCGAGACATACAGCATGAGCTGAATAGCGCTCGAGCTTTCCGCTGACAAGATTCTTAGCGATGACACCACGGCAACGACCGTCAATGACAACAATATCTTCGATTTCTGTTCTTGTATGGAGTTCGACAGTGCCATTATGTACTTCCTTCATCAGAGAGGAATAAGCACCCAGCAACAGCTGCTGACCAGTCTGACCCTTGGCATAGAAGGTACGGCTAACCTGAACGCCACCGAAGGAGCGGTTGGCGAGCATGCCACCATACTCACGGGCAAAAGGAACACCCTGGGCTACACACTGATCGATGATGTTTGCACTGACCTCTGCCAAACGATATACGTTGGCCTCACGGGCACGGTAGTCTCCACCTTTGATGGTATCGTAGAAGAGACGGTAGACGCAGTCGCCATCGTTCTGATAGTTCTTTGCGGCATTAATACCACCCTGGGCAGCAATGGAGTGAGCGCGGCGAGGTGAATCCTGAATACAGAAGTTAATCACATGGAACCCCATCTCACCTAAAGAGGCAGCAGCACTAGCGCCTGCCAAACCTGTTCCCACAACTATAATGTCAAGCTTTCGCTTGTTGGCGGGATTCACCAGTTTCTGATGAGCTTTATAGTTGGTCCATTTTTCAGCCAAAGGGCCTTCAGGAATCTTAGAATCAATCTGTGACATAATTCTTTGAAATTAAAAGGTAATTAAATATAAGCCTGTATGCCAGGAGCAAAGCCAGCCCAGAACGAAATGATGAGGAAAGCGAAGACTGCCATAAGGATAGTGACATAGATGATGCCGATGCACTGCCAGCGCTTGAGCCAAATCTTGCCGCTCCAGCCCAAAGTCTGCATGGCGCTCCAGAAACCGTGGGAAAGATGGAACCAAATAGCGCAGAGCCACACAAGGTAGAGCACAGAAAAGAGTGTGTGTGCAGGACCAGAATGAAAGGTCAGTGCTATCCAATACATGCCATCGGAGGCCAGCTTCGTGCATCCGCCGGTAAGTTCAGCAAGCATCATGTTCGACCAAAAGTTGACAAGGTGCAGTCCCAAACCCAAAAGGACAATGAGCCCCAGCACAAGCATGTTCTGGGAAGCCCAGCTAACCTCAGGACGACGCGAGGTGACAGCGTAGCGCTGCTCTCCACGAGCACGACGGTTCTGGGCCGTGAGGATAAAGGCATAGACGATGTGGCACACAGCTAAGAATGCCAGTGCCAATGTGCCGACGAGGGCATACCAGTTTGCTCCCAACAGCGCACAAATTGTGTTGTAAGCCTCTCCCGAGAAGAAGGCTGCAACATTCATGCAACAGTGGAAGGTCAGGAACAGAATGAGGCTGACGCCAGTTACGGACATCACCACTTTCCTACCGATAGGTGAATTGATTAACCACATAAATGCTTGAATTTAAATTACTTGATGATTATAACTGTATTGAATTATTTTATGCACTTATTAGGGAGCTACCTATATATGAGTAGGCACTCTGTACTGAGACTGCAAAAATACGACTTTTTAATGATAAAAACAATTTTGAAAGCTCTAATTTCAATTTAATTGCTTACTTTTGCCGAAAAGAATATTCGAATGGAATTCAAATACGACGTTCTCGTTATCGGCGGAGGACATGCTGGATGCGAAGCTGCCTGTGCCGCAGCCAACATGGGGGCACACACATGTCTAATTACGATGGACATGAACAAAATAGCACAAATGAGCTGCAACCCGGCCATAGGCGGCATAGCGAAAGGACAAATAGTTAGAGAGATTGACGCACTCGGCGGCCAGATGGGCAGAGTTACTGACACAACAGCAATCCAATTTAAAATGCTCAACAGAGGCAAAGGACCTGCCGTATGGTCACCAAGAGCTCAATGCGACCGGGGAAAGTATATTTGGCAATGGCGCTCTGTGCTGGACAACACTCCGAATCTTGACATTTGGCAGGATCAGGCTGAAGAACTCTTAGTTGAAAATCTAACAGCCGTTGGAATCAGAACGATATGGGGCATCACCTTCCATGCCAAAAGCATAATCATCACAGCAGGTACATTCCTTAACGGCTTAATGCATATAGGAAGGCACCAATATCCTGGTGGCCGCTGTGCAGAGCCTGCTGTTACGCACCTAACAGAAAGCATTACTCGCTGGGGAATACGCTCAGGGCGAATGAAGACTGGAACACCCGTCAGAATAGACAAGAGAAGTATCCACTTTGAAGACACTGAAAAGCAAACTGGAGAAAACGACTTTCATCAGTTCAGCTATTTAACACCTCATAGGAAGTTAGACCAACTGCCTTGTTGGACCTGCTATACAAACAAAGCCGCACACGACATATTAAGAAAAGGAATGCCCGACTCTCCCCTTTACAATGGGCAAATAAAAAGCATAGGACCAAGATATTGCCCATCCATTGAAACAAAGCTAACTACATTCCCTGACAAAGATCAACATCCTTTATTTATAGAGCCAGAAGGAGTAGACACCAATGAAATGTACCTGAACGGCTTTTCATCATCTATGCCGATTGAAATACAGTTGGAAGCTCTACATCAAATTCCAGCACTAAGAGATGCTAAAATATATAGGCCAGGCTATGCTATAGAATACGATTTTTTCGACCCAACACAGCTAAACCATGCGTTGGAATCAAAAATTTTAAGAGGACTTTTCTTCGCCGGACAAGTAAACGGTACCACAGGATACGAAGAAGCGGCAGGTCAGGGAATCGTAGCTGGAATCAACGCTGCCATCAATTGCTCCAACGGTGAATATTTCGTGATGCATCGAGACGAAAGTTACATCGGTGTCCTCATAGACGATTTAGTGACTTGCGGAGTCGACGAACCTTATAGAATGTTCACCTCAAGAGCAGAATATCGAATATTACTCCGTCAAGACAATGCCGACGAACGACTAACCGAGAAATCCTATCGCATAGGTCTTGCAAAGCAGGAACGCTTTGACTTCTGGACCAAGAAAAAGATGTCCATTCAGCGGATTATCGAATATTGCAAAGAGCTAAAGGTAAAGCCGGAAAGAATCAACCCCTTATTGGAAGAGCTCAAATCTGCCCCTATTCATCATTCATGTAAGCTCTCCGAGATTTTATCACGCCCGGAAATATCCTTCAACAGACTAACCCCCTATCTTGCAGAATTAAGGACTTTCTTGGACAACATTCCAGACAGGAAGGAAGAAATCATAGAATCCGCCGAGATTAGAATCAAATATAAAGGCTATATAGACAGAGAAGTAATCGTTGCAAATAAAATGCACAGATTAGAGAATATCAAGATTAAAGATCGGTTTAATTATGATGAGCTTAAAGAAATATCGACAGAAGGAAGACAAAAGCTCAAACGCATCAACCCAGAAACCATAGGGCAGGCAAGCCGCATTCCTGGAGTATCTCCAAGCGACATAAACGTACTTCTTATCCTCTTAAAACGATAACCAATTCATGTTACACGTGAAACAACAAACATATAAGGCAATGAACAACAAACTATTAATGGAAAACCTCAGGTCGATTCAAGACTGGCCGATAAAGGGGGTTAACTTCAGAGACGTGACAACTTTATTCAAAAATCGAGATTGTGTTAAGGAGATTACTAATGAAATCTACGACCTGTACAAAGAAAAAGGTATAACAAAAATCGTAGGCATCGAAAGCAGAGGCTTTGTAATGTCATCAGCAGTGGCACTGCAATTAGGAGCAGGAATAGTACTATGTAGAAAAGCTGGCAAACTTCCATGCGAAACTATTCAAGAAACTTACGCAAAAGAATATGGTACTGATACAATTGCAATACACCAAGATGCAATAACAAGCGACGATGTTGTCTTATTACACGACGACCTACTAGCGACAGGTGGGACAATGAAAGCCGCTTGCAACTTAGTTAGGAAATTCAACCCGAAGAGAATCTACTGCAACTTCATAATCGAGCTTGTCAACGAAGGATTTAAAGGTAGAGACATATTCGACAAAGACATAGAAATCACCTCATTGCTTAAGTTATAAGGCATAGAAGCAAACTATAGATAGGATAACCTTAAGCAAGTCAGATTATTATAAGCATACTGTTTCACATGAAACAGAGTACCGACAGAATATAATGACGACAGAAAAGGCTTCAATTCGTACTAAGTTAAAAAACATAGTTGATAACCTGCCAGAGCAACCTGGCAGTTATCAATTCTATGACGACAAAGGACAAATTATCTATATAGGCAAGGCTAAGAACCTTAAGAAAAGAGTATCCTCCTACTTCTTGAAAGAAGTGGACAGATATAAAACCAAAGTCTTGGTAAGTAAAATAAGGGATATAACATACACTGTTGTAAAGACTGAAGAGGATGCCCTTTTATTAGAAAACAGCCTTATTAAGAAATACAAACCTCGCTACAATGTACTACTAAAGGATGGAAAGACTTATCCAAGCATTGTGATAACTAAAGAGTATCTACCAAGAATCATCAAGACAAGAAAGATTGACAAGAGGAATGGAGAATACTTTGGTCCCTACTCACACATCTCGACCATGTACAGCTTACTAGATATCATAAACAAGGTATTTAAGCCAAGAAGATGTAGTATACCAATGACAAAGGAAGGCATTGCAAACGGAAAATATAAAGCATGTTTAGAATATCACATCCATAACTGTGACGCACCGTGCATAAACAAGCAAAGTTATGAAGACTATCAGAAGAACATCCGACAAGCCAGAGAAATACTTAAAGGCAATACGCGCAATATAGAACAATTTATATTTGCTGAAATGACATCGAAAGCAAATGAATTGAAGTTTGAAGAGGCTGAACTATTAAAGCGACGTTATATCACGCTATCGAATTATGTAGCAAAAAGTGAGGTGGTTAGCCATACCATCGAGGATGTAGACGTTTTTACCATCACTAATGATGATCAGAAAAAGCATGCCTATATTAACTACATTCATGTTATGAATGGGACAATTAATCAGAGCTTTACGTTCGAATATAAAAGAAAATTAGAGGAAAGCGACAGTGATCTACTCATACAGGCAATACCAGAAATCAGGACTCGGTTTGACAGCAAAGCAAAAGAAATCCTCGTACCCTTCCCCATCGATTGGAAGATTAAGGACTCAAATTTTGTGGTACCACAAAGAGGTGACAAGCATCACCTCTTAGAATTATCGGAATTGAATGGTAAACAATACAAGTTTGACAAACTAAAACAGGAAGAGAAGTTAAATCCTGAGCAGAGACAAACAAGGCTAATGAAAGAGCTACAAGTAAAATTAGGCTTAGCCACATTACCCTACCACATAGAATGCTTCGACAATTCAAACATATCAGGAACTGATGCTGTTGCGGGTTGCATCGTCTATAAAGGAATGAAACCGTCAAAACAAGATTACAGAAGATATAACATTAAAACCGTTGTAGGTCCTGATGACTACGCCTCCATGCAAGAGGTAGTGAGAAGAAGATATCAAAGACTTATTACTGAGAAACGAGAACTGCCAAACCTTATAATAACAGATGGTGGAATAGGCCAAATGAATGTAGTAAGGGAAGTGGTAGAAGATGAATTGAACTTGAAAATTCCTATAGCCGGTTTGGCAAAAAATGACAAACACCGAACCAATGAACTACTATTCGGTTTCCCACCAAAAACAATTGGAATCGACATTAAAAGTGAGCTTTTCAAAGTACTTACGCAAATACAAGACGAAGTTCATCGCTATGCCATAAGCTATCATAGAGAGAAAAGATCGAAGCACGCGCTACATAGTATCCTGGATGACATAAAAGGCATAGGACCTCAAAGCAAAGAGAAACTATTAAAGCAATATAAGTCAACAAATAATATAGAAAAGGCTGATTTACAAAGTCTTAAGAAGTTACTTGGAAACCAGAAGGCAACTCTGGTCTTCAACTTTTTACACAAAGACGAAAACTAATAAAATCAAAGAATGAGAACATTAATACAAAGAGTACTGAAGGCTTCGGTCACTATAAACAATAACAAGAAAGCAGAAATTGGACAAGGACTGCTTATCCTCGTTGGTATAGGAAACGAGGACACAGAAGAAGATGTAGAATGGCTCACTCACAAAATAGCCAACCTTAGAATCTTCGACGATGAAGATGGAGTAATGAATAAATCCGTTATTGAAGTCAAAGGAGAGATATTGATAGTCAGTCAATTTACTCTGATGGCAAGTTATAAAAAGGGAAATCGTCCATCTTGGATAAATGCTGCGAAACACAACTTATCAATACCACTCTATCAAGAATTCTGTAGGCAAATGGCTGAAGCCATTGGCCAAAAGGTACAAACGGGAGAATTTGGGGCCGACATGAAGGTCGCCTTAATTAACGATGGACCAGTGACAATTTTTATGGACACAAAAAATAAAGAGTAAGGAAAATGGAAGAAACAAATGGATTAACCATACAAGACGCACAACAAATTGTAGATCAATGGATTAAACAATACGGTGTAAGATATTTCAGTGAGCTCACCAATATGGCATGCCTAACCGAGGAAGTAGGAGAGCTGGCAAGAGTCATAGCCCGAAAGTTCGGGGATCAAAGTTTCAAAGAAGGAGAGAAAGACAACATTGGGGAAGAGATGGCCGACATACTTTGGGTACTCATTTGTTTGGCCAACCAGACGCACATAGACTTGACAGAAGAATTTAGGAAGAGCATGAACAAGAAAACATCAAGGGACAAAGAACGTCATAAGCACAATCCTAAGCTCTTAGCTCAAAGAGAGGAACAGTAGACAATAAAGAAAACAAAAAAGTCGTCGTTTTCTTTTCACATTCGACACTTAACACTAACTTTGCAGCTATAACCGAGTAATTCAGCAAGTAATATGACAAATAAAAGAATCAAGACTATCGTCCTCAACGATATCGCAGAACAGCAGAAGAAAGCGAGTGATATCAGCAAATACGAACAAGCTCTTTCACTCTACGACACTAACATCGACGAGAAGCAAGTGCAAGAAGCCGTTAAAAATATTATTGCTCAGAAAGTTATAGAAAACGACAATCCAGAAGTTAAAAGGTTTCTTTTGGGCAGTGTCGAACTTACTTCTCTCAAAACAACGGATACAGAGGAAAGGATTCTCGCAATGACTGAGAAGGTTAATGAGTTTGCAAACTCCTACCCCACTCTACCTCATGTGGCAGCAATCTGCGTTTACCCAGCATTTACCGAACTTGTCAGCAACAGTTTAGAAGTTGATGGAGTTGAGATTACCAATGTCACGGGCAACTTCCCCTCCTCACAAAGCCGAATGGAAGTAAAGATAGCAGAAACTTCCTTGGCCATACAGGACGGAGCCACGAACATAGATATCGTTATGCCAGTAGGAAAATTCCTAAGCGGTGATTACGAAGGAGTCTGCGACGACATTAACGAGCTCAAGCAAGCTTGTGGAGATGTACCCATGAAAGTGATACTCGAAACTTGTGATTTAGGCAACCTATCTAACGTCAAGAAGGCTGCTCTGCTTTCAATGTATGCAGGGGCCGACTACATCAAAACATCTACGGGGAAAGAGAAAGCGGGAGCCACACCAGAAGGGGTTTACGTGATGTGTCAGGCTATCAAGGAGTACTACGAAAAGACGGGCATACAAATAGGAATAAAACCCGCTGGTGGTATAAACACAGTGATGGACGCCATCATACTCTACACCATAGTAAAAGAAGTACTGGGCGAAAAATGGCTTACCAACTACTGGTTCAGATTAGGAACTTCGAGGCTTACCAACCTACTCATTAGCGAGCTGACAGGAAAGGACACCGTATGGTTCTAAATATCTAAAGACCTGCAGCATAAAGGCTTATTCAAGAACGTACAAACCACCTTCTTGAATAAGCCTTCATTAAAGTTATAGGACTACTTATCGCGCCTTATAACATAGTCCAAGTAAGCTTGGAGTGCCTCCTTAACCACCGAATCCGAAACATGATCGTTAATAAAACTCTGGCACTTATCATGGAACATCCACATCTGATTTTCAGCATACTCAATACCACCTTGGGCCTTAGTAAAGTCTACCAACCGATGAATCTCATCGCTTGTAACGCTACTATCTTTTACTTTAGCAGCTAACCTGAGCATCTCCGAATTCTGTGATTTGCGTAGCGCATAAATCACTGGTAACGAGAGCTTTCCCTCCCTCATGTCATTTCCAGTGGGCTTGCCAATCTTCCCTGATTCATAATAATCAAAGATATCATCCCTGATTTGAAAAATCACACCAAGATTCTGACCAAAAGCTTTGGCTTCTTCCTCTTCCTGACCTGTTATCCCGGCTGATGAAGCTCCTATGGCGGCACAGGCTTCAAAAAGTGCAGCTGTTTTCCCCTTAATAATATTGTAGTAAACCTCTTCCGAAATATCCTTATTCTGTATATTAGACAGCTGAAGAATCTCACCATTCGACAAGGTCCGGCCGAGGTTGGCAAGATAACGCACTATCGTTTCAGAATGCGTGAATGATATATAAAGCAAGGCCGTAGAGAGAATATAATCGCCGACCAGTACTGCCACCTTATTATCATAAATCTCATTTACTGAAGCCTGGCCCCTTCTTTCCTTACTTTCATCCACCACATCATCATGCACAAGACTGGCCGTGTGCAGCAACTCAAGACCGACAGCAGCATACTGTGTAACAGCCGAAACGCTACCGTAATTCTTTGCCATTAAGAGGATGAGCATTGGCCGCATCCGCTTACCAGAATGCTGACGAATACGCTGCAAAGCCTGGTCAAGTAACCCGTCAGGTGCTGTCATTGAGCCATTGAAATGCGCTATAAAATCAGCCAGCTCGCGCTCTATAGGACGCTTTATAAGGGAGAGATAATCCATTCTACAGAAATTTGTCACAAAAGTAAGAATTAATCTTCAAATATAGACATATTTTTTGTACTTTTACGGTCTCAAGAAAATATATCTTCAAGAACATGGACAAATTATTTCTTATCGACGCCTACGCGCTGATTTATCGTTCCTATTATGCGTTCATCACCAACCCACGCATTAATTCCAAGGGATTCAATACTTCAGCGGTACTCGGCTTCTGCAATACACTTAACGAAGTAATCTCTAAGGAACAACCTACACACATTGGAGTTGCTTTCGATCATGGCAAGACGTTCAGACATGAAGCTTACCCTGCTTATAAGGCACAACGCGAAGAGACTCCTGAAGATATTAAGAAAAGCGTTCCTATCATTAAGGATATCCTTCACGCTCACCATATACCCATTCTTCAAGTTGATGGATTCGAAGCCGACGATGTCATAGGCACACTCGCAACCAAAGCGGGCTCCCAAGGCTTGACCACCTACATGCTTACTCCTGACAAAGACTACGGACAGTTGGTAAGTAATAACGTTTTTATGTTTAAACCAAAACATGGTGGTGGTTTCGAGACATTAGGCGAAAAGGAAATAGACGAGAAATACGGCATCGCATCACCACGCCAAGTCATCGACTTATTGGCCCTGATGGGCGACAGCGCCGACAATTTTCCAGGATGCCCTGGCGTAGGGGAAAAAACAGCTATCAAACTCATCAGTCAGTTTGGAAACGTGGACAACCTGCTCGCCCACACTGACCAACTGAAGGGAAAGATGAAAGAAAAAGTTGAGGGGGCCCGAAAAGATATTGAGATGTCGAAATATCTCGCAACAATCAGAACCGATGTACCCATCGACTTTCATCCCGAGGAACTACAACTCCAGCAACCCGACGTTCAACAACTGACTGAAATCTACGAAGAACTTGAGTTTCGAACCTTGGCGAGAAGACTTGTTAATGATAAAGAAAGAGTATTAAAGAATAACAATCCAGAGCTTAGTCTATTTGGAGAATTACCGGCTGATAGTCAGGTTAAAACCAAGGAAGAGAAATATGACAGCCTAAAAACGGTTGAACACGAATACCATCTTGTTGATACTAAAGAGGGTATAGATAAATTATATGACTTTTTAAGGACAAAAGAAATTCTTAGTCTAGACACAGAGACCACGTCGACAAGTCCTATTGATGCCGAATTGGTCGGTCTGAGTTTCTCAGTGAGCAAAAGACAGGCATTCTACGTACCCATTCCTGCCAAGTACGAAGAAGCAATAAAAATCACTAACAAATTTAAAAGTCTATATGAAGACGCAACGATAGTCAAAGTCGGTCAAAACATAAAGTACGACTATGAGGTTCTTCGCAAATATGACATCGAGTTGCAAGGACCGATGTTCGACACCATGTTGGCCCACTACCTCATCAACCCAGAACTGCAACACAACATGGACTACATGGCAGAAACGCTCCTCTACTACCGGACCATACACATAGAGGAATTGATAGGTCCCAAAGGGAAGGGACAGAAGAATATGCGCAACCTCGACCCGAAGGACGTCTATGAGTATGCAGCCGAAGATGCTGACATCACACTGCAACTTAAGAATGTACTCGAACCGAAGCTGAGCGAAGTGAACGCTGTGAATCTGTTCAGGGATATTGAAATACCCATGATACCAGTCTTGGCCGAGATGGAGTTGAACGGAGTCTGCCTCGACACCCAAGCACTGAAAGAAACAGCCGCAACATTCAAAGAGCGAATGCAACGCTACGAAGCTAAGATATACGAGCAAGCTGGACAAAGCTTCAACATATCCTCACCTAAGCAGGTAGGAGAGATTCTCTTTGAAAAAATGCAGATAACCGACAAGCCAAAACGCACGAGGACCGGGCAGTACGTCACATCCGAAGAGGTGCTACAACAGTTGAAAACCAAGGCACCGATAGTAGAAGACATCCTCAACTACCGTGGCATGAAGAAGTTGCTCAGCACCTACGTTGAAGCATTGCCTAAGCTCATAAATCCTCGTACAGGTCATATCCACACCTCATTCAACCAAGCTCAGACAGCAACGGGGCGTCTCTCCTCCAGCGACCCTAACCTGCAAAACATACCCGTACGCACTGACGACGGCAAGGAGATTCGCCGCTGCTTCATCCCCGAGCCAGGCTGTCTGTTCTTCTCGGCCGACTATTCGCAGATAGAACTCCGCATTATGGCTCATTTAAGCGGCGACGAAAATATGATTGAAGCCTTCCGAGAGGGACTCGACATCCACCGTGCAACAGCAGCCAAGATATGGAAGGAACACCTGGATGATGTCACTGATAGCCAACGTAAGAAAGCCAAACAAGCCAATTTTGGCATCATCTACGGCATCACTACCTATGGACTGGCACAACGAATGGAAATATCCAACGGTGAGGCCAAACAGCTCATCGATGACTATTTCAGCACCTTCCCCAAGGTACACGACTACATGCAGAAGTCCATTCAATTGGCCAGAGCCAAGGGATATGCCGAAACCATGTTCGGCCGCAGGCGCTATCTTCCCGATATCCTCTCGAAGAATGGCACTGTACGTGGTTTTGCCGAGCGCAACGCCATCAACGCCCCTATCCAGGGCTCCGAGGCCGATATCATCAAGATAGCCATGATACGCATATATAAACGCTTCAAGGCTGAACACCTGCGGTCAAAGATGATACTTCAGGTTCACGATGAACTCAACTTCTCGGTATATCCCGAGGAGAAGGAGCAAGTAGAGAAGATTGTAATATCTGAAATGCAAAATGCCTGCAAGCTGAAAGTTCCTCTCATCGCCGACGGCGGATGGGGAACCAACTGGCTTGAAGCACATTAAGCGTCTACTCTGACGGCTTCACATACTGACCGTTCACCTTGAGAGGCTCAAGGTGAAGGGCCACATAAGTACCGCGGCCAAAATGCTCGCGCAGACGGTGCTCTATGTTCGAAGCGTGCAGGTGAGCTTCATAAAGACTGATGGAGCCGGGCATTCTGATATGCATATCAACTGCAATATTATTTCCAATACGCCTCGTCCGGAGGTTATGAACCTCACTCACTTCTGGCTCCTCCTCGGCTATTTCCACTATCTCGTCCTCCATCTTTTCGGGTAGACTGGCTTCCATGAGCTCATTGAAAGCATTGCGCAATAGCGACAACGCCGCCCTGACGATGAAGAAACTCACCACAATAGCAGCAATGGGGTCGAGCACGGCCCAGCGACTGCCCAACATGATAGCACCACCTATGCCAATGGCTGTTCCTATTGAGGAAAGCGCATCCGACCGATGATGCCAGGCATTAGCCTTCACGGCCTCACTTTGGCACTTCTGCCCTACCCTCATCGTAAATTGATAAGCCCACTCCTTCAGGCCGATGCTCAGCAATGCTGCCACGAAGGCTATCCATCCCGGGTGCGGGAGCACTTTACCATTGAGCGCCTGCCACGTTTCCAGCAGTCCGTTATAGCAAATCATCAGCCCCACAGCCAAGAGAGCCATACCGATAAAGGCCGTTGCGAGAGTCTCATATTTGCCATGACCGTAATCATGATCCTTATCGCTGGGCTTATTACTCAAATGAACAAAGACGAGCACTACGATATCGGTCAGAAAGTCGCTCAGCGAGTGCACGGCGTCTGCTATCATAGCAGCTGAGTGACCCAATATGCCCGCCGTAAACTTGAACAACAGCAGAAACACATTCACCAAACCGCCCGCAATTGTCACCCTGTAAATTTTCCGCTCACGATCATCCGTCGTGGTCGGCCTTACCTCTTGCTTCATAACCATGAAAATTCTTATCGACTGCAAATATAGCACGCAATTTTGAATTATGTCACCTAAAAGTATTACTTTTGTACTTCAGAATAAAGAATAAGTAGATATAATGGCTTTAAAATGTGGTATTGTGGGCCTTCCCAATGTGGGCAAGTCCACCCTTTTCAACTGTCTGAGCAGTGCTAAGGCGCAGGCAGCCAACTTCCCTTTCTGTACAATTGAGCCCAATCTTGGCGTCATCACAGTGCCCGACGAGCGTCTCACCCGCCTGGCCGAAATCGTGCATCCGGGCCGCATCGTACCCGCCACCTGTGAGATTGTCGATATCGCCGGGCTTGTCAAAGGGGCCAGCAAAGGCGAAGGACTGGGCAACAAGTTCTTAGGCAACATCCGCGAGTGCGACGCCATCATCCACGTCATTCGCTGTTTCGACGACGACAATGTAGTACGCGAAGGCGGAGCTCCCGTCGACCCCGTTGAAGACAAGGAAGTCATCGATACCGAGCTTCAGCTGAAAGACCTTGAGACTATCGAAGGCCAACTGGCCAAACAGCAGAAGATCGCCGCCACTGGCAACAAGGATGCCAAGGTGATGGTCACCGTGCTCGAAGCCTTCAAGAACGCTCTCGAACAAGGCAAAAACGCACGCACCGTGACCTTCGAGTCGAAGGAAGAGCAGCAGGCCGCCCACGACCTCTTCCTGCTCACCACCAAGCCTGTACTCTATGTCTGCAATGTCGATGAAGCCAGTGCCAAGACGGGCAACGACTACAGCCGCAAGGTAGAGCAGATAGCCGGCGAGGAAGGAGCCGAGGCTATGGTGATAGCTGCCAAGACCGAGGAGGACATTGCATCGCTCGACAGCTATGAGGACAAGAAGATGTTCCTCGATGAGCTCGGCCTCGAAGAGAGCGGTGTCAACAGGCTCATCAAGAAAGCCTACCATCTGCTCAACCTGCAGACCTTCATCACTGCCGGCGAGATGGAAGTGAAAGCCTGGACCTACCACAAGGGCTGGAAGGCTCCACAATGTGCCGGAGTCATCCACACCGACTTCGAGAAAGGCTTCATCCGCGCCGAGGTCATCAAGTACGAAGACTATCTCAAATATGGCTCCGAAGCTGCCGTGCGCGAGGCCGGAAAGCTCAATATCGAGGGCAAGGACTACGAGGTGCAGGACGGCGACATCATGCACTTCCGCTTCAATGTGAGCAAGTAATCCGCTATTTCCTTCCCGGGGCACCACCACAGTGGTACCCCTCATTCATTCAACTAAAGCATCAACTCCATGGTGAATTTACTGTCATTCATCGTCTGGAACCCTAACCCCATAGCCTTCCATCTCGGCCACTTCGGCGTGCGCTGGTATGCGCTGTGCTGGCTTGTAGGGCTCCTTCTGGCCTACTTCGTGGTGAAGTGGCTCTATAAGGATCAGCATGTGAAGGACGAATATTTCGACCCCCTCTTCATCTACTGCTTCTTTGGCATCATCATCGGGGCCCGTCTGGGTCACTGCCTCTTCTACCAACCCGACTATTTTCTGAGTTCCTGGAACCACGTCGTCGAGATGTTCCTGCCCATCAAGCACACCGCCATGGGCTGGAAGTTCACGGGCTATGAGGGTCTGGCCTCCCACGGTGGCACCCTCGGACTCATGATAGCGCTCTGGCTCTACTATCGCAAGACGCACATGAATCTCTGGCAGGTACTCGACGACATCGCCATCGCCACGCCCACCACAGCCTGCTTCATCCGCCTGGGCAACCTGATGAACAGCGAAATCATCGGTAAGGTAACCGATGTGCCCTGGGCCTTCATCTTCGAGCAGGTCGACAAGGTGCCGCGCCATCCCGGTCAGCTCTACGAGGCCCTCGCCTACTTCCTCCTCATCTTCATCAGCCTGTGGCTCTACAAGACTCACAAGGAGAAGGTGGGCACGGGCTTCTTCTTTGGCTTCTGCCTCGCGTCCATCTTCACCTTCCGCTTCTTCATCGAGTTCACCAAGGACATCCAGGTGGCCTTCGAAGCCGGCATGGCCTTTAACATGGGCCAG
>Ga0256406_1000388_pt1 | contig 82591 bp, 82 predicted proteins | sample RumenRJG_03DNA_FD_185986 | JGI IMG/M metagenome (GOLD analysis project Ga0256406, IMG submission 185986) | Bovine rumen microbial communities from Lethbridge, Alberta, Canada - RJG_03 | ecosystem: Host-associated > Mammals > Digestive system > Stomach > Rumen | place: Canada: Alberta | collected... | reverse complement strand
GGAACCTTCTTGCCCTTCATGGTCCAGTAACGCGGAACGATGTCCTTGATGGTACCGGCAAGCAAGTGACCGTAGTGCGGAAGGCCCGTTGCAAACGGAGGGCCATCGTAGAAAGTGTACGGTTCAGTTTCCGGACGGGAGTCCAGCGACTTCTTGAACGATTCATCCTTATCCCACAGGGCGAGCACGCGCTCTTCTATTTGCGGAAACGATTCTTCTTTCTTTACTTCACGAAACATTTTTTGAACCTCGGAAGGGTATTGCTAGACGAAAGACGAGCGGTTCGACAGGCTCACCGACCTTGTAAGATCCCTGAGCTTGCCGAAGGGATTGCGCAATCCATCGCCAACGCAACCTAACGTTAAATTTTCGGGCGTAAATGTAGAAATTAGCCCACCCCATGGCAAACCGCCCCATTTCAAATTACAGGATATTGCATATCGCTTGGACCAAAATTATGAAGGGGTGTAGTAGGCGACATTATACCGCATTCCGTCAGTTGCAGCTGTTGCAAATAATTCAAGATCAACCTTGCCGAAATATTTTTTCAAAACGGACTTTCCCTCTCAATTGTCTGCATGCGTTTCTTCAATCGCTTTCGCTTCACTCAGGAACTTGTCAAAATCGCTCTTGAACAGTTTGTCCTGGACAATGCGGTATTTTTCAAATTCACTTTCGGCAAAAGCCTTCGCAATCTCAGCCGACACCCGACCCTTGTCTGTTAGAATCTCCACCTCGTTGAAATCCAGGAACTTGTTGAGGCGAAGCGCCCAATCTTCCATCGTCATGGGAATTTGCCGCTTTGCCTGAAATTCCGCATAGTCAAGGTACATTGTCACGAATCGTTCCAGTTGATGCAATTCATCCTTTGAAAGGTAGTTCTTCGCAATGCTGGCATCCGACTTTTTAGAACTTGGTTTTGTAGGTCTTGCCGTCGGCGGCAGTATGTGCAAATTTTGCACATACTGAAATTTCTTCCAACTCGTTGGTCTCAAAAACGTTCTTTAAGTGCTTGGTGACAACGGACCTATCGACATCGAACAGCCTTGAAATCCCGTCCTGCGTCAGCCACACATTTTCGTCCTGGACGCGCACTTCTATCGAATCCAGAGAATTCTGCTTGGTAAACACCAAGAAATCGATGGTACTATTGCGGATCTGCAGCGTTTTGCTCATTTCTACCTCAGAATTCAACACGATTGGCTCTTTTTCATTCATTTTCAACTCCTTCCTCGCGGACATGCAAAAACCGCAAGGCATAACGATACACATTTGTTCACTATTAAATATATACAAACGCGGGGCGGTTGTCAATAGCCTACATCATTTTTCTTGAAAAATGGGCGTTCCCCGGCCAGGGCCGGTGGCGGGCTCTCGCGGCATAAAATTGCGGCCTCACGCCGCAATTTTTCCGCCTAGAGGGCCGAGTGCATTTGACGAGCGGCCCTCCCGGCCCTTCGGGCATCCATCCCTAACGCGAAACGGTTGTCAATACCCCCGCCGCATTTTTTGAAAAATATTTCGCGGGGGCGCGCCAGCGACCCCGAGGGCATCTTGTGCCCCGCATCCAGCAACTGCCCTACCTCAGCGGGTTCTTGTCGCTCTTGTACCACTTCATGAACTCGGCGATGCCGTCGATGTAGGTGAAGTTGCGAATCACGTCGCCGTTGTTGAACACCTTGATGGGCTCGCCCTTCAAGATGGCGCGGGCAAAGAGCATCGGGCTTCATGTCGGGGCGTTCCCCGGCCAGGGCCGGGGGCGGGCTCTCGCGGCATAAAATTGCAGCCTAATGCAGAACGCAAGAATGGAAGTTGTTGCATTAGCGACTTGAAATCGCCATTGTTAAATGGCGAAACGGAAATCCCCGCCAAGTTGCAGATATCACAACCCTACTTAAAATATTCCTGTTCGACCTTGCACAACATCGGGCAGGTCTGCCCCGCACGCAGGACAAACGCCATCGAGATTTCGTTCAACAGGCCCACCGGTACAAACACGCCCTTGTTCATATTGTCCAGAAAGACATTCACATCTATCGCAAAGATCTGCGCACAGTCTACAAAGGAATCGTGATGCAGAAAGTCGTTCTCGCTCATCAGAATCTTGGGCTGCGATTCCTCCGGCTTGAAACGGTAGCGTTCCGAATTGATGGAACAGCATACCACCAGCGATTCGGTTTTCTTGACAACCAGCAAATACTTGCCATGGTCCGTTTTTATAACAGAATTAACTTCCGAATGGACCACAGCACCGCGCTCAGAATACAAGCGCCCCGTTAACTCCTTAGGCAGTTCCATAATTAAAGCGCCTGCCTGAAGAGAATATCGTCTTTTACGTATTCGCGGAGTTCGCTGTCCGCACCAATCTCATCAAGGATTTCATCTATCCTGATGGACGTATTCATGCCCGCGTTCCGGGCCGAATTCCAGGCGTGCTTGTGGGACAACTGGGTCAATTCGTCGAATGACTTGTCTTTGTACAAATTAAGCGAGTAGGTCAGGGCCTCGACATCGGTCTCCGAAAGGTAATCCGCATTGACACTCTTCAGCGGCACCACGAAGCCTTTCTCGTTTCCGCGGTCGAAACGCCGGAAGGCATCGCCCTCCGACGGGTCCGGCTTCATCTCGTCGTACAAGACAGACGGCACAGGTCCATTGTTCATGGCGATATACGTGTCGCCAGTGACGGTCCTGCCGTATTTTTTCAGGTGGTACAAGTCCGCAAACCACAAGATTTTGAAAATCTTGTGCAAGCGACACTGATCCTCGGGCAACCTCGTGGCGACCCACAAGGCGGCATTGATCAGGACATCCTTGCCGAACAATGGTTTAAATGCGGACATGCGATTCCTTTCCCCTAAAAATATGAAATTTCAACATTCGAGTCAACCCCCTCTATTGGACCTAAGTCGGTTTTGTTCAAGGATTTATGAACAAATTTTGAATATAATGCACATTTGTTCACTATCAAATATACACAAACGCAAGGCGGTTGTCAATAGCCTACATCATTTTTCTTGAAAAATGGGCGTTCCCCGGCCAGGGCCGGGATCGGATTCTCACTTAACTTCTATCGTATTTTTACAACACAGATGAAAACCGCACGCATTATAGAACTGCTGTTTCACTTCCGCCATTCCCCGTGAAAAATCGGGATGTCGCCTGTTCGCTACATAAGCATAGCGTTTTCCCACTTTTTTAGCAGATTTCGTCTTCAGAAAAACATCAATCGTTGATTTAAGTTGACCGGTAGCATCGCCGACGGCCTTTTTTGTACGATCTTTAAGTTCTACAAAAGCGAGCCAGGACTTATCCATTTTATAGAGCATCCCATCACACATGCTGCGTTCTTCGCCTTTTTCCTTGCCAATCGTGATATTCTTATCAACAGGAACAAACTGCAACTTCGCTGCACCAGCATTCTCCACAACCGCGTCCCATTCTTGTCGGGGATCACTTGTCGTGGAACGCGCAAATTCTTCCCCTTCCTTGTCAACCAAGCCAAAAAGGACGTCGGTCCGCGGTGGTTCCTTACGATATACGGGATTAAAGAAATCCATTATCCACGCACCTCATCCTGGATTTCAAGCAAAGCATCGAACATTTCGTTCGTATCGTTCAAAGCGGCATTCAGAAAATTCGTATCACTAGGAACACCATCATAATTGTCCAGAAGTTGGAATTCGCCATCCTGCGAAATTTCATATATGGAGACATCCTTCGGGCGTACTGCACCACTGCGAGGCACAATCAAGTCCATTTTCCCGAGCAACTCCTTTGACTTCGCAGAATGCTTCAAATCTTCCTTAAGCATACCCGCTTTGATGGCGAGAGTAAGGTAATTCAACATATAGGGACTATGCGTCGTAAAAACAAGCTGGTTATAAGCCAGTTCATTGTTGACCTTCAAAAGTTCATTCAACACATTACGTTGAGTTTCCGGGTAAAGATTCTGTTCAGGTTCTTCAACAATGTTTACCAAGCGCCCATTAAAATACCCCGCATGAAGTTGCTTAATCAGCGTGGCTCGCATTGAACTAGACAACGACCCATCTTTCAGAAGCTTAGTAACGCGATTAATAATCCTGCGGCGTTCCACTTCACTAGCCGACTCCAAGCCAGATTCTTTCTTGTTTTCCTTAATCTTGTTAAACAAGTAACGCGTCACAATGACCATAGGAGCCATAGACTGGAAGCCACTTGCAGCTTCAGTCATTTTTATACTAAAATTAGAATCACTCAGCCAAGCAGACTTGGTCAGCTCGTCGTACGACACCTTGAACCCGTTAAGCGGGAGAGACAGAGGCTTTTTCGTATTTCTTAGGGCCCTGAAATACTCGTCCAACATTGCAGACAATGACCCCGGCAAATTTTGGATCTTATCGGCATCATCCAAGGCCGCCATCAAATTGCGCTCCGCAGGTATATACATCACCTGTGGACGGACAAAGTTCCGAGCCGTTTTTATTTCAGCGACATTCAGCCTGCCCTTTTCATAGGTAAACTCAAACTTCGTACCCTTGAAGTAAAAATATGTATCCGTCTTGAAATAGTTCTGTATGTTATGGAATGCACAATATTTATCGCGAAACACATTTTTTGCAGTCAACTCATTAATGCCAAAATCACCCCGAACCAAGGCTTTCTCAAGCCAAAAGAAGGTCGATATCAACTTAGCAATAGAACTTTTCCCGGAACCCTGCCTACCACAGAGAACAGTAACCTTATTAACTTTCAAGGTTACACCATAACTGTTGACAATCGGTCCGAAATTTTGAATGAGGATCTGCTGCATACTCCAAATATACTATTTAGAAAGGCCATTTTCCTTCGGCCCTCAGCTTGGCAATTCGTGCTGCGTTACGCACGTCGAAACCGCTCCATTCGGCACATTGCCGGGAGAAGTCAACGGAACCACGGTTCTTCTCGGCGTCTTCCGCATTTTTCACGAAAGAAGATGCCGCCGCGCCCGTCAGAATCGGAATATTGCTAATAGCCAAGGCCATATCTACCCCTCAATATACATTTTTGAACTACATTCCGCAAATGGCACCATCGGTTTTTGGGGCCAATTACTCCCCAAAATTAGCAATAATGCACATCTGTTCACTATCAAATATACACAAACGCGGAGCGGTTGTCAATCCCCCCGCCGCATTTTTTGAAAAATATTTCGCGGGGGCGCGTCAGCGACCCCGCGGGCATCTTGTGCCCCGCATCCAGCAACTGCCCTACCTCAGCGGGTTCTTGTCGCTCTTGTACCACTTCATGAACTCGGCGATGCCGTCGTGCAGGCTCCAGTGGGGCTTGTATCCGCATTCGGCCTCGAGTTTCGTGGTGTCGGCGTTCGTCTGGTAAACGTCGCCCGGCTGCATCGGCAAGAATTCCTTCTTGGCGGGCTCGCCGTAGGCGTTCTCGATTTCGGCAATAAAGTCCATCAGCTTTACCGGGTGGCTGCAGCCGATGTTGTATACTTTGTACGGAACGCCGTTCGGGCACTTTTCCGCGACAGGCATGTGGTCGAGCGCATGCACGCTGCCCTCGGCGATGTCGTCGATGTAGGTGAAGTCGCGGATCATGTCACCGTTGTTGAACACCTTGATGGGCTCGCCCTTCGATATGGCGCGGGCAAAGAGCATAGGGCTCATGTCGGGCCTCCCCCACGGGCCGTAAACCGTAAAGTAGCGCAGTCCCGTCATCGGGATGCCGTAAAGCTTCGCGTAGGAATGCGCCATCAGTTCGTTACTCTTCTTGCTCGCCGCATACAAACTAACCGGATTATCGACCTTGTCGTCTTCGCTGTACGGGACCTTGCTGTTGAGGCCATAAACAGAACTGGACGACGCATAGAGCAGATGCTTCACCTGGTTGTGGCGGCAGGCCTCGAGAATGTTGAGGAAGCCCACGAGGTTGCTCTGCATGTAGGCATACGGGTTCGTGATGGAGTAGCGCACACCCGCCTGGGCAGCGAGGTTCACCACCTTGTCGAATTTTTCCTCGGCAAAGAGCTTGTCTATGGATTCCTTGTCGGCGAGGTCAATGCGCACAAAGCGCGCACCCGCGAGCGTCGTGCTTTCGAGCATCTGCCCGAAGGGGATTTCGGCAAGCACGCCTCCATTCGCAGAACGGAAACCGTTTTCCCACAGGCGCCCGTACTTGAGGCGCACATCGTAATAGTCGTTGATGTTGTCAAGCCCGACAACCTCGTCCCCGCGGGCCGAAAGCATCGCCATAATCTTCGAGGCGATAAAACCCGCCGCACCAGTCACAAGAATCTTCATTTAACGGTTCCCGTACATTTTTTCGTAATACTTTTCGTAATCACCGCTGGTGATGTTGTCCAGCCATTCCTGGTTGTCGAGGTACCAGCGCACGGTCTTCTCGATGCCTTCCTCAAACTGCAGGGACGGTTCCCAGCCCAGTTCCTTCTGGAGCTTGGTGGAGTCGATCGCGTAGCGGGCGTCGTGGCCCAGGCGGTCTGTCACGTAGGTGATGAGGTTCATGTCCTCGCCTTCGGCGCGGCCGAGCAGCCTATCCACCGTCTTGATAACGACCTTGATAATGTCGATGTTCTTCCATTCGTTGAAGCCACCGATGTTATAAGTTTCAGCAATCTTTCCGTTGTGGAATATCACGTCAATCGCGCGGGCATGGTCTTCCACGAAGAGCCAGTCGCGCACGTTCTCGCCCTTGCCGTAAACCGGGAGCGGCTTCTTGTGACGGATGTTGTTGATGAAAAGCGGGATGAGCTTTTCGGGGAACTGGTACGGACCATAGTTGTTGGAGCAGTTCGTCACGATGGTCGGCATGCCGTAGGTATCGTGGAACGCGCGCACGAAGTGATCGGAACCAGCCTTCGAAGCAGAATACGGAGAATGCGGCGTGTACTTGGTCGTTTCGTAGAAAAAGTCATCGCCGTAAGCAAGATGGTGTTCCGAGCTAGAAGCTGTCGTCGTGAACGGAGGCGTGATGCCTTCCGGGTGGTTCATCTTGAGCGCACCGTAAACTTCATCGGTAGAAATGTGATAGAAGCGCTTGCCCTCGTACTTTTCGGGAAGGCTTTCCCAGTAGAGCTTCGCGGCCTGCAGCAGGCTCAAAGTTCCCATCACGTTCGTCTTCGCGAAGGTGAACGGGTCCTTGATGGAGCGATCCACGTGGCTTTCTGCGGCCAGGTGGATGATGCCGTCAATCTTCTCGTCCTGCATGAGCTTGTAGAACGCGTCGAAGTCGCAGATGTCCATCTTCACGAACTTGTAGTTCGGCTTGTCCTCGATATCCTTGAGGTTCGCGAGGTTGCCCGCGTAGGTGAGCTTGTCGAGGTTGATGATCTTGTAATCCGGGTACTTGTTCACGAAAAGGCGAACCACGTGGCTACCGATGAAGCCTGCACCGCCGGTGATTACGATAGAACGTTTCATAGATTTTCCCCATTTATTGTTTTTTTGATTTAAATTCTTTCATTGTCTTAATTAGGTAATCTAAACTTTCAAAACGAAGTAATTTGGCTATTCCGAAATATACAACGCAGCCAACAACAGTAAGAACAAATAATTGCGCAAAGGGGCATATAGTAGTATCGGTTGTTAAAACATTGGAGACATAATAAACAACCCCACCCATTATCACAGATAACGCAAACGAGGGCAAAAAATCCTTCATTTGTTCCATAAATCCATAATTCAGCAATTTCTTATTAGGATACGCATTCACAAAAGAACCGAGGGGGGCAGTAACAGCAACACTCATAGCGATACCTATTGGCGACCGAAACGCATAAATAGCAATAGCCAGCACAATAAGGCCATATGTTTTCTTTATTATTTCTAATTTTAGGAAAATATCACTACGTCCAACGGCATTAATTGCAGAAAGATTTGTCGTATGAATCGGCCAAAAAGCATAACTAAAACAACAAATTTGTATAAACGGAACAGCAGGCAGCCATTTTTCTCCTAGCACAACCAAAGTCAAGGGCTTCGCAATAGCGGCAAGACCGCCCATCATTGGCAAAATCAAAAAAGCGCTCATTTTTATTGATCGACGAGCTAAAGATTTCAACCGAACACGATCATCTTGAACAGTCGAAAGAGATGGCAACAAAACAGACTGAATAGATGTATTTATATTCGTAATAATAATTTTAGGAAATTGATCGCCACGATTATAAAAGCCCAAATCCGCGGGAGTAAAAAGCTTCCCGATAACAAGTTCGCGAATATTCCGATAAATAGTATCTAGCAAGGCAGAACACAACAATTTCCAACCAAATGAAAATAGACCTTTCCATCGACTAAACGAAAAAGCTAGACTGGGACGCCATTTAACGGTAAGCCACATAACAGTACACATAAGTAAGGAATTCAAAAGCTGTTGCACAACCAAAGACCAGATACCAAGCCCTTTGTACGCACAAAAGATGCCAACACAACCCGCCGGAATAATAGCACCAACACTCCGATAAAACAGTTTCTTAAACATCATATTTCGTGCAATATACGCTTCTTGAACAGCACACATCGCCCCCAAAGGAAGCATCAATCCGAGCACACGTATAACCGGAATCAATTCAGCCTGATTATTATAAAATTTTGCTATAAACGACGCTGAGAAAAAAAGAACCACATATATCAATACAGCAAGAGCCAAACATGAATAAAAAACAGTCGAGAAATCCAGATTATCCGCATTTTTCTTCTGCACTAGTGCTATATTCAACCCACTCTGAACAAATACATTTGCGACAACAACAAAAACGGTCACCAAAGCAATCAATCCGAAATCCGCGGGGGATAACAAACGCGCAAGAACAATAGCAACAACAAACTGTACTCCCTGAGTTCCTATACGCTCAAGGAATTTCCATATAAGTGATGTGATGACAGATGATTTTAAAGACATGGTTGTTTTTTATTCATTCAGGCTTATAATGACAATTCTATAATTATTTATTAAAAACCGCCATCTTAAATGGTGCTTTATCGAGAAATAGTCTCTTTCCTATACACACATTTGAATATTTTTTTCATAATCTTGTAGATTCCCAACCGATTACTCCATAGACGAGCTTGTTTTTCAAGACGATGACGAAGTGTTATAGGGAAATATTTTTCAAAAACGTCTTCTGCAGGCAACGCATTCAAGTCTTCGAAAAACGCTTCTCTCTGCGGATGCGGGATTGGACCTTCTGTCAATTCTTTAACACCTTTAATTGCACTCTCAACATCAATCTCAACTATTTTAAGATCAGAGCCCATTTCCTCAACTATTTTTTTAGCCCTAGATGAGTGAATGAGAATTCTTGTAGCGCCTTTATCGTTATCCAGTTCCTTGCTAAACTCATCTATGGTAAAGCAATCCCATATCGTCATATCGGTTCTGCGATATCTCTTTCTGAACTTGCAGTCAGAACAACTCGGTCGAAAAGACATTCCCGAAAAAAAAGCTCTTAAATAAACATCCGTATCTATACCTTCATGATAATCATGATTGTTTGATGTAAATAAAGACATTGAAGAATACTTATATCCATGATATTTGTCTCTAAATTTCACATCACTTATTTGCAAACCACGCAGCCTCTGCATCTCTAAATACTTGCGAAGGACAAGTGGAGAAGGGACTGCCCGACAAATAACATCTATTGTATATAGATTTTCGTAGTTTTTTTGTAAAAAATGGAGTAGTCCCTCCAATTGGCAACCAGTTCCGCTAAACAAAACTATTCGTCCGTCGTTCAAATAATTACGGACTTGGCAAAATGTTTTTCCAATATTGCTTTGTACATATTTACTATTGCGAAACACTTTCAAATCTTCATATTTTTCAACAGCAACATGCTCTACTTCAAAATTCTGATTCAATCGAGCTCCAAAAACTATACCGCCTTGATTAATAACCCATTTTGCGATAGCAGAGAACGCACCTCCAGAGGTACTTTCGCGTAACACAACTTCATCACGATTTTGAGCAACAAACGCTTTTTGCTCCAAATTCACCTGTTCTTTTACAGGATTTTTTATAGGGCATACTCTTTCACATAGTCCACAATTTATGCAGATATCTTGTTCAACTTCTGGATAAAGAAACCCCTCATTATCTTCAACCATTCTGATACAACGTTTAGGGCACACATTCGCGCAAGCAGAACAGCCACAACAATTCTTTTTTTCATCAATCTTTATCATATAGTCCTGCATTCTTTAACGAATCTTTCAACCAATTCCAGGAATAATCCCTAAGAGTCTCTATTTTTTCATGAGCCGTATCAAAATCGATCTTTATTGAAAGTGCTTTTTCAACATTCTCATCACCATATAGCAAACGGTTCTCAAGATTTACAAGTGACAGGAGGGAATATATACGACCATTCGTAGAAACTTTTCCATCCCCTCGATAACGTCTGAAGGTAAAGAATTTTTTCTTAAAAAGGAGCGAAAAAACAGAGCAATGAAACGAATCAGTAAACACATATTCCGCGTCGCGAATCAACTGAATGAATTCACTTGGGCCAACATTGTACGGGGTTTCATCCGCGAAACCTATATCAGTTTTTATGAACTCATCACAATGAGCCAATTGCACGATTTTGATTCCAGTAAGTCTTTGAACTTTCTTGACAAAATTTCTGTGTTCAGGATTGTTTCCTAGGAAATAAACAAAAATATATGGGCCATCATAGAATCTGTCCTTGATAGAGACATTTTCCCAATCTTCAGCTCTAAACATAAGCGTCGGATCGCAAACAACAGGAACATCCCTATCTGAGAGTTCTTTCACTAGTTTTTGTCCAGAAATTTCACGTACTGAAATATAATCTAACCGTTTTAAGAATTTTTCCGCTAATTTAGCCTGTTGCCGAGGAAGTTCAGATACTCCAAAACTTGTAGCGAACGAGATTTTCGGAATAGAATCGGGAACAAAATTTAGCGTATAGTAATCGGCGGCAATATTGGATGGCAACCATAGTTGATCGCTGCCAACCACAAATGCGGCAAAACTACCCGCATCCATACCCAAATCTTTTTTTGAATTATAAAATTTTGACAAATGAAACTTTGATGTAGAGAATTCTTTAAACATAAAGTTTCTTGTTTTTAAATTCTCACGATAATCAGAATATCTTTTTTTCGCAATCAGTTTACGAACGGTCGCCCATTTGTCCTTAACCGTATTGACATCAAAAATGCGGCTTAAAAAATATCTGTATTTTGCTTTATTGATTTCATGAGTCAAGCCATCTATTAATATTGTTTCGTTTTCAAACCCAAGTTTATCAAAAACCATTTGCGTAGCAAGAGCTTGAAGTTGGCTACCGTAATTCGGTTGAAAATAACACGTTACTAGCGCAATAGATTTGTTAGGCATGATTCTTTCCATTTTTCAATAAAGATAAATATGCTCGCCGCGCCTCAAAGACCTCATCTTGATGAGCATGTTTATGTTTGTAAAAAGCTATAGTATCCTTTAAACCTCTTTTCTTCAGCAAAAAAGGCAGATACATCCAATCAGGGCGATAAAAAGGATAACTCAGTTTCAAGGCTTTGTAAATAGTATTTCTTTTCTGCACCTGCAAATAAAAATCAAACTCTCTCTCTATACTTTTCTTTTTTCGGGTAATACTATTTTTTGTAAAAACTAGATTGTACAATTCATCAGGAATTGCAATAAAATTTTTCCCATACAAACCTATTTGCAAACTAAACATAACATCTATATTTATTCTGCAATTTTCCCAGCGAATGTCATTATTTCGCATAAATTGAACTGAAATCATTTTATTCCACGGTTCATAGTTACGATATTTGAACAAATTGAGCGATTCTTTATTTTGTCCTTTTAAATAACTCCTTACGGAAATATCAGAGCGCACAGTTTTTCTTCTTGTCAAGGTTTCTTCGTCAAGAACCTTAATACAGTAGCACAAATAGTCTATATTTTCATCTTTGTATCTATCCAAGACATCGAAAGCGCCATCCGCAAAGAAATCATCGGCATCGCAACCGATAAACCATTTTCCTTCTACTTTAGAAAAGCCCGCATTACGAGCATAACCACCACCGCAGTTTTCTGGCAGGTATTCTATATAAAGATTTTTATGCGATAAAAAAGACAGTTTTTTCTTTGCCTCTTCTGCACTACCATCATCAACAACAATTATCTGAATATCATCTCGTTCTGGGATGGAGGACAGCATTCTCTTAAGAGTGTTCGGACTGTTATAATGGGGAATAACAATGGAATACGTGTACGAAGAATTCATATGACGACCTTTTTTGCTGCATTACTCATAAATAAAATTAATCAAATTGTCGAGATCTTCCCGTTGTCTCGCTGTTATTAATTCAAACCTTTGCTTTGCTCGTTGCGAGTATTCAGCATGATTTTTCGGTTCAGAAATCGCCAAAATTCTCGCCATAATTTCTTCTATAGAATACGGATTGAAATACAAAACCGCATCACCACAAACCTCTGGAACAGACGTATGCGAAGAAGTTATCACAGGAACCCCATAATGCATAGCTTCTAACGGAGGATATCCAAAGCCTTCATTTTGCGTCGGATAGACAAAAGCATATGCATCATGATATAATTGTTCTAATTCCGAGTCGTCTACATAACCATAAAAACCAAAGCGATCCTTATTTTGAATTTTGTAGAAGAACGCCTCTGCTTTTTCCACTCCCGTTATCTTAACACGACAATCCTGCAGGTATCCCATTGAAAAGAGCCGATCGAAAGCCATTATGCCACGAAGGACGTTTTTCTCCCACCGATTTGCGCTAACCATTAGAAAATATTTTTCAGTGCACCTTGTTGATAGTTCTTTTTCCGAAGATGTTGAAGGGCTATAAAAGCAAGGAATTTTTCTTTGCTTAGAATTCGGAAAAAAAGAGTGCATCATATAGCATGAATGATTCGAGACCATGGCAAAATGAAAGTTTTCGTTTTCAATAATTTGCCGGTAATGCTCACGAGCATGTTTGTATCCGATTCCAGGAAATAGGAACTTTGTCAAAAAAACAAACTTTTCCTTCCATCTAATTCTTTTGTATCGGAATATAAAAGGATCAAATTTTAGTTCCATTGCACGAAGTCCATGGACGGTCCCATATAACTCGCAACAATCTATTTGCATCAAACGTCCGTACACCTCCATGGGATAATACACGCGTTCAAAACCATTTTGCATAATAACTTTTTCTAAAGGAGCTTTTTGAGCATCATAAAAATCAATATTATTATCTTCAATAAGTTTACTTATTTCTGGATTAAACCATTTGCCAGAATTATAAAACGCCGCCACCGGAAATCCTTTCTCCACAATGCGTTTAAAAACAATCTCGCCATAGCGTCCACCACCATGACGTTTTCCGGTTTTTCCCGGTTGCGTGCATTCCAAATAAAACAATATTTTTTTCATAAAGTTATTTTCCAAACAAAATACGTAGCATTTCGCCCTTATCCGCCATAGAATAGTTTGAAAGCAAAACACGAGGAATAACCATTAAACAAATAAAGCGAAACAATAGATAACTCGGCAAATTAAAAACCTTTTTTGCATAAGTAAAGCGCCCCCTCATTACTCTGTTGTATTTTTTCAAAAATTTTGTTTTATTTTGCTTTGATGAAAAACCAACAAGGTGAATAATTTCAGGCGAATCAATAATCACGGAAGAATATCCTTTCTTGTAAAATCGGTGCTGCATTTCAGTTTCTTCAAAATACATGAAAAAATCTGGATCAAACAGTCCACACTCTTCTATCACATTTCGGCGAATAAACATATCCGCCCCCGTAATTTGTTGAACCTCTAGCGGATAATTATCTTTCCGCGCTCTTTTGTTATCCCGCTTATATGGATTCCACAAACCCGGAATCGAAAAGCACAAAATTTCTTGGAAGAACCATGAAAGAGTAGGGAATTTAAGGTGATACGAATGTATACTCTGTCTTTCCCTATTCTGAAGGACACAACCCACGCAACCAATATTTTTAGGAGAGTTATGCATAAAGTCATAGAATAACGAAACAGCATCATTCACTAAAAGAGTATCTGAATTTAGCAGGAAAATATAATCTCCTGTAGCATACTTATAGCCTAAATTATTTCCTCTACCAAAACCAAGATTTTCACTAGAATAAATGTATTTTATGCGGGAGTCTTTTTCAAAAAGCTCTTTGCTACCATCTGTCGACGCATTATCGACCAGTATAATTTCAAAGTCAACACCTTTTGTTCTTTCGAAGATGCTGTCTATACATTCCGCGGTCATTTGCCGGGTATTATACGTAACAATAATAACAGATACAGTCATATCAATTTTCACCCAGTTTTCTTGTAAAATAATTCATCATAGACTAAAGATTTCATCTTAAAGACTGACGGAAATAATAAATGTCCATTGGATCCATTCGGTTGCTGTTCCATAAATACAGCATATATTCATCGTATTCATAAGGTTGCATCATAAATATGAACTTTCTCACAATGTAAAAACACACAAACACAAGAAAAATTTTTTGCTGCGTCAGATGATAGTTTTTCCTTAGATACGAAAAAACATATGCGGCCCCTAAACAAATGAAAAAATCAAGCGCACGATAATATCGAATAAATATTTCCAGGCCATCTGATACAATTTTTATATACGATGCCAAAACTATCAAATTGTAATGACAATCTGTTATAACTCGTTTCAACTTTAATTTATAGCCATAGATTATGAACGCGAAAAAAGGAATGAACGTAAAAAGCGTAATCGCAATAGATTTTGTTTCATGAGCTTGTTGCATCAATCTTTCCATACCATGATCAAAATACATCGCAAAGCGTCCAATACCATTAAAGATATTATACAAAACGGAAAAATGAGACAACACAGATTTATCGAACAAGAATATAAGTGCAAGGCATGTTACTACAGCCCAAAAGGGCTTTGCTATACATTTACAATTTTTGCACAACAAATAAATAAGACCTATCGGAGCCATTCCATAGTGGAAAAAGAAAGACAACATAAGCAGAACGTATCCTGCAAGTGTTTTTTTCCTATTTATCAAGCCTAAAGAAATTAAAAAAAGCGAAATCGCCGTATACCATCGTATCAAATTTGACGCAGCAATCAAATGATTCGCTACACACAACGGTAAAGCAATCCAGATGACCTCTTTGTAGTTTTTAAGAAAGAAAAAAAGTGAAAAAATAAACAAAAAAGAGCAAATAGATATTACCGCCGGATATGGTAGTCCACAAAAAGCAAACGCCTTCCATAAGATTTGAAACAGAAACTCATGATTTGTCCATTCGCCTCCAGCCAGGATAGAGTAAACCTTATAGTACAAACTCCAATCCGTTTCTCTTCCCCACCGAAGGCCTTCTTCTATAGTGTACGCTATTATGGGTATTGTCGCATATTTCCAATACAACGCATCGTTTGACGCAAAAGAAATTTTGCGACAAAAATATATAATCGTGACAAGCAGCAAAAAATGCAATAAAACGTATTGGAAGACAATCATTTTTAAGTATCCTAAAAAATTACACCATTCATAACGTTTTATTTAATGGCAACAACAAATTTCTCTTAGTTTTATACAATTCAATCAAAGTTTCATTTACGCAGCATTTTATACATTGCATATCGAACAAAATTCTTGCAAAATCGTTTCCAAAACACAAATTCAGATATTCGTGCATAAGAGTTCTCTTTTATTATGGCCCTATTTTCCTCGTAATATTCAAAGCCATTCCCGTTGAAAAAAAAATCTTTTTCATCTGATATCATCTGATTTAAATGCTTATTACGCAGTTCGCCTGGACCCACACAGTGTTCCCCGCTTGCATCCCAACCCATATTTCGAACCAATGACTTCTTCGACGGCATAACAACATTCATATTTTCCAAATAAGCATACACACTCAGCAAGGAATCACGCCATTCAAATTTAGGGTAAAAAAACAAACGCCAGAAATCGTACGCCCGATTTCCGCCAATTTCTTTTTTCATTTTGAAAAATTTTTTTATAGAGAACATTTTCCTGAAGTAATCTGGCCCTGGCAATTTTTCCATTCTATCCCGCCAATACCCTTCTCCCCATGCTGAATAATTGACATTTTGTTTAAAGAATGTATTTTCATCCATTTTTATTGGATAATCATGCTTGTATCCGTTTATTGCAAGTACCGATTTATCTTTTTCAAAAAGCGTCAAACCTTTATTGATATATTCAAGAAAACACGGACTAAAAACATTATCATCTTCAGTCTCAATTATCCTATCATAATGTTCAAAAACGTATTTTCTCAAAGAACTTAAGTTGCCACTGGGGCCAAAGCCATAATTGCGATCCCTTTCAACGACCACAAGTGATTTAAAATTAAATCGTGCATTTTTTAGATAATCTTTTATTTTACGATACCCTTCCCAATGTGACTCCTTAGCTGGGTAATCAAGTCCTATATAAACATCTGTTTTTTCAGCCCATGTACAACGAGCGAGACTTTCTACGCAATTTTTAAAATGTTCATACCTGCATAGTGTCGGAATAATTACAGGGGCATAGGTTTTCACATTGCATTCGTTAATCATTTTTCCTCATTGTTTCAAGTGAAGAGCCAACCAAGATGTAGAATTATTCAAAGAATACTCTAGTTCTTCGCGAGAATCAAAACGTAGGAACAAAGTGCCAAGAGAATTATTCGCACCAGTAAATGGTACTATCTTATCACCAGGTTTCACAATCAGTCCAATATCCCTGACATACTTATTTCTAAAGGCCGCATCAATATCAACGGCAACAAACGCACCTGGAGTATTGGAGTGCAATATATAGTTGCACCACACGCCATCATAATTAGGAACAGATATATCATCGAGCGGCATCCCCAACGCCTTCTTAATTTCATTTTGGATAAGGTTCTGCCCTGTAGCCATATCTTGGAGTTCCGCAATACGATTCCCGCCTCCACGCGGGGAAACTTCCATAATGTACGCTTTACCATTAGAGCACACACGACTTTCCACATTATAAATGCCGGATTTGACTTTCAATAACGTAAAAAGTCTCTGCAACTGCTCCGTTAAGTCATCTTGGAACTTTTGCTCCATTGTCGATGGCCAAATTTCAATTGCCGGTGTATAAGGATTGTCCGCATCGGGATCAAAAAGTTGGTCAGAATAGGCAGGATAAACCAGTTTTCCATCAACCGTAAAAACATCAGCACTCGACTGCGCTCCAACTTTGTCCAAAAAATCTTCAATAACAAAATTTTTTGATATTGATGATGCTAACGCATTTTCAATAGCCGCACGAAGGCCACACTTGTCTACAACCTTCGTCACCCCTTTGCTTCCGGCAGAATCAACCGGTTTTACAATAACGGGCCAGTGAAAATAGTCTACATCGTTGAGAGCGGAATCTACGCTACAGTAGCCTTTCGCATTAGGACAATTGAATCCGTTCTCCGACAGGAATTTTCGAAATTTTGACTTATCTTGTAAAATGCAAGCAGCCTCATAAGAACATTGGAACGGCAGGCCCATTTTTTCCGCGACATACGCAGCAGAAACAACCCCCGGATCAACAGCATGCGAAAGAATGCCGTCAATTTGCAAATCTTGTGACGCTTTCAGAACAGCATCCTTATCGATAATGCTAACATTACAGTATTCGTCAGAATATTTGTGAGCAATGTTATTTGGCAAGTAATCTGCAGTAATCACGTAGACTCCCAACTTATGGGCTTCCTCAATAACCGGGAGCAGATAGCGCAATCCACCAAGGAGCATCAATTTTTTTTGTTTCATAGCTATTTTTTTATGCAATCCAAAACTCTTGCGATGTCATTTTCAGAAAGTCCTGCATGCATAGGGAGACAAATCACCTCATCAGCCATACGTGTTGCAACAGGGAGATTAGACTTTGCCGCAGAAGGCAATCCACGATACATGGCAAAATCACTAATAAGCGGGTAGAAATAGCGACGTCCCAGAACATTCTGCGATTTCATCTTCTCGTAGAGCGCATCGCGACTCATGCCATATTCAGTCTCATTCACAAAAATCGGGAAATACGAATAATTGTACGTGACATCATCACGTTCCTTGAACATCGAAATACCCGAAACATTAGCCAATGCCTTGCGGTACACCGAAGCAACCTTCTTACGAGCGGCAATGGCGTCATCGATATGCTTAAGGTTGCAAAGACCATAAGCCGAGCGGATTTCATCCATCTTGCTGTTGATGCCTGGAGCAACAACCGTTGTCTCATTTGCAAAACCAAAATTTTTCAAATAATCAATGCGTTTTTTTGTACGAGCATCATGGCAAATCAGCGCGCCACCTTCAACCGTATTGTAGGTCTTCGTGGCATGGAAACTGAGAGTATTCATATCGCCAGCATCAAGGATGGTGTGACCATCGACCTTCACATTGAACGCGTGCGCGGCATCATAAATAATAGCAAGCCCATAGCGATCCGCGATTTCCTGGATAGCTTCAATGTCACACGGATTGCCATAGACATGGACAGGCATGATTGCGGTTGTTTTTGGCGTAATCGCTTCCTCAATCTTCTGTGGGTCAAGATTACCCGTTGCCGGATCCACATCAACAAATACCGGCGTAAGCCCATTCCACCAAATGGAATGCGTTGTCGCTACAAAGCTGTAGGGCGTCGTGATGACCTCGCCAGTAATACGCATCGCCTGAAGGGCCGTGATAAGAGGCAATGTTCCGTTCGTAAACAGGCTAATGTATTCAACACCGAGGTACTCGGCAAGAGCCTTTTCCAGTTCCTGATGGTAATGGCCATTATTAGTCAACCACTTACGATTCCAGATATCCTTGAGCAACGGTTCAAACTCGTCTAAGGACGGAAGGAGAGGAGAAGTAACAGTAATTGTATTTTGCATAAAACAACTCTTTTTATTTAGACTTTCAGCCACTAACGGCTATCTCATAATCATCGGCTTTACGCGAGCATGCAAAAAGCCGAGCAGCGTCAAGCTGACGCTTCTCGGAGCATATTTATACAGGCTTGCGCCAATTTTTTGAAACTTATTTTTCTTGGCGAATCTCTCAGGAGAGTCCCTCCACGGAGACTTGAGTTTATAATGTTTCCATTCGTCAAAGAATGGACCAACCGCATTCCTATACCATGGTCGCGACAAGCAGAAAAGAGTCACAAAATGAGCAACAGTAGGATCTTTCTTCGCTTCTTCTATTTCCAGGCTTGAGGGACATGCGCTCGGCTGTCTATATTCCAGCAAATCATTGAAATCGAACGCGGTATAGACGGAAATGCAATTAAAACGCGGATGGACTATCTTTATCGCTCCTTGCAAGGTAAGATTGATAATCCCTTGATCTGCATAAGGGACGTGTCCATTAAATTTTCTGATAACGCTTTCTATATTACCTTCAATATTCCTATCTCGCCATGCATGAAGGTCAATAAGCATCATACCCGAGTTAATATAGAGAGCATTTTCCTTCAGCCCCAATCGTGCGCGATGTTGTTTGCTAATGCAATCCATCACGCCACAAAGAACATTTCCCTCAAAATCTTCAGTATAGAGTGGCTCTAATGAATGTCTAACTATAGTATCACAATCTAGATATATCACACGGTCGCATTCTTGGGGAAGCAGTTGCGAAAGGAACAAACGAGCAAACTGACTGGCGCCACCACGATCTTGCTTTATTGAATTCAATCTATCCGAGACATCTTTAGTCGATACAAAGACAACCTGCCGTTTGTATTGGTCTGCAATTTGCTGCAATTTCCGCTTATTTTCGTCCTGGATATCAGTATCTAGCACATACACAACAATTTCAGCCACATCCTTGTTATTTTCAAACAAGGAAAGCATAGATACGCCCATGATTTCGGCAAAATTATCGTCACTTGCGTAAACTATGTTCATACGGTAATCCCTAGGCTATGAGTCCGCTGCTCTAACCGATTGGCCTTCGCCGTTTATCGCGGCTTCAAGACGCCCATTCCCCAGTCTACGGGGAACTGCGGGGTGCGGTCCGGCAAACAAAAAGTCACTAGTCAACGTCATCGCGAGGGTCTCGTCCGTTCAATGTGCGGCAATCCGTGATGTCCGTTACCACAAATTGCGTATTGCGTCTAAATTTAGAAAATTACGGAATTGTTACAAGGGGGATACATGATATATGGCTGGGGAAATGGGAGTATTAAATGGGATATCCCCAATCAAGCCGAGGATGACAAAATAGGGACCTGAGCCGACATATCATATGGCAAGGGATATAGGTAATGAAAGACGAAACAACCTCGTCGTTCGTTAAATTAATTTTACACTGCATCTCGTGTAAAAAGTTTATATTTTGCTTATGGAATTCTTATTTTTCTCTTACAAGAACATAAGGACCCGGCTAAACATTCCATAACAAGGAGAAAAATCATGTTTCAAAACCCAGCACATAACCTAAAGAACCTAGAGAACGTAGACGAACTAAAAAATATTAATTTATTCCGCGTGATGAAAAGGGAGCACTTCATCAACTGGGTGTTAACAGGCAAAAACACCATGGTTTCCGTGGATCGCTGGAAAGACCCTTGGGAAAAGGCCATTTTTAAGCAGGATGTTATCAGCGAGGGCGGCGTTTATACCTTGTCACTCTTTCAGTATTACGGACAATGTTGGTCTAATGATGGAGCAGAAACAAATGCTACTTGGTGTTCATTCGAAGCGCAAGGGGGCGACAGCGTAAGGGTTGAAGTCAATGCTTTTGACTTGTGGAATTCATTTACCAAGCATATAGATAACGTTAGTAACCACCCAGGTTTATCGAGGCTTCTATGCTATTGTGGGGAAGTTCAGTATCTAGAAGATTCTGAGGCAATCGAATATTTTGAGGGGGAAACAGTTGAAGGGCGAGCCATGACAAAGCGTTTTGAGGAAACCTTGTTCATCAAAAGAAAGTGTTTTAGTCATGAACGGGAATTTAGACTCATATATCACCCTACTGACGTATCTAACCTTTTTGGAGTTGATGCCAAAGCACTAAAGCCAGTTGATGGGCTTTACGCCTTTGCAATGGACCCATTACTCATCCGCTCCGTCCTGTTTGGACCTAAGGTTAGTTCGAAGCACGAAGATTATGTTGCGCACAAGGAAGCGTTTAAACGGTTTAAGGCTGAATTGATAGGGCGAGGCTTAACCAATATATCGCGATCCACCTCATATGACTTTCCCGAATTGAATGTCAGAGACCATTAAAAAAAGATGGAGTGATGGTCGAATCCACACGCCTAAAGAAGAGGTTATCATGAAATGCAATCCAAAGCAATCAGCCGAAGAACTACAAGAAATGAAGAACAAGGCGCAAATCGCCAACACCGATTTTGAACTGCTATTGGCGCCCGGGAACATCGCCTTTTACAAAAGTTGCGAAGCGACGCAGTTCTTTTTAATCGATCACGAAAATCACGAGATTGCAAATTACTATACCCTTTTCACTTTCGAAGAAAAGCCTCTAGAAACCGAGGCTACAAACTACCTATTCCCCAAGCCTTATCGGATCAACGATCAGTTCTCGTTAGGAGCCTTGCAAAAAAGAATCCCCATCAGCAAGGCAAAGTACATTTTTGCCGACATCCAGAATGGAATCATGGACATCGATGGTCCTTGCTCTATTTCCAATAAAATGTCCCTCCTGCCCAAAACGTTTGTCCCACAAGGATTTGGAACAAAGACCATCCTAACTAACATCCTGAAAAACAACATTTGGAAAGGGAACTACATAATTGAATTTTTCAATGAAGCAAAGGTCTTCCCGCCCAGCATAAACGAGCGATCAAAAATCGACAAAATCAACCGGAAAATAAAAGAAATCCTGCCCATAGACCTAAGCTCCGTCCACGACCGCATCGGCAACATCGTATTCCAATTTCCCGTTACCCTAATGAACCTAGACATTCATTTTAAAGGGAATGGCACCGAGGTAAAGATTGTCAGCCAGCAACACCCACTAATCAACCAAGAGCGCAATATTCTTGTTCAAATTTTCTCCGCTTTTGACGGTTGCACAACCGGATTTTGTGTCAAAAACTTTAGAAATCTTGATTTTGAGTTCGATACAACCCTTGGGGATGACTACGACATCCATATAACAGTGATTGATTGCGACAATAGCATACTGCTGTTCGACGAAAGCAAGATTAACTACGTGAAATCCGTAGGTACCTGTTTCAATGTGATGGACTCTAGTGAGCCCCGAACCATCCCGCAAAAAGACAGAACTGTAAAAACGATTCAAGTATCGAACCCAATGTATTCAAATGTCGGTTTTGTCTATTCCGATATGCACTATCGGAACCAAATTCAAGAAAGGATTCGTAATAACAAAATCCTCACCCATGACGGGGATTATATAACGCTCAAAGCAAACCAATCGGAACAGGGGCTGAATTTTTTAAGAGCAAAGTTAAATGATCCGGACATCAAAGAAATATGTCTTTGGGACCCTTATCTCCAGGCCCAAGAGATAATGGATGTGCTGTACTATGAACCTACCGGCAAGCCGTTCCGTTGCATAACCTGCGCGACAAAAGCAGTTATGGCAAACGAGAATTCAGAGGAGCGCACACCGGAAGTACAAGATTACACCAAAAGCACATTTGAAAGGTATCGCGCAAAATGCCGGCAACGTTTTAAGCAGTCCAACAACAAGAATGTCCAATTAAAGTTGCTTGCCCAACATGACAATTTCGGCTGGAAATTCCACGACAGATTTCTAATTCTAGTCCCACAGAACCCCCGTCAGTTACCAGACGCATACTCCCTTGGGACATCAGTAAATAGCATAGGGAAAAGTCACCATATCATTCAAAAAGTGACTAATGCACGTGAGATTCTCGACAACTTTGAAGAACTTTGGAGCAGATTAGACAACAACGACTGTTGCGTCATCGAACTCCCCAAAATGCAGGAGGATCTATAATGAATACCATGCCAACGCAAGAATGGGAAGCCTCCATTGAAAAAGCCTTTGATTCTGATCTGGCAAATTGGTCATATTTTGAGATTCGTCATACCATAAACAGCATTTGCAAAGGCAAAACGGACGAAGAAACGAGTAAAAATGCACAGCAAATCGTTAATTACGCCCACGATCTTTATTTAGAGGCGATAAAGGCGGAAAACATTAGACCGCTTTTAAAATCACTGTATATTCTGAACATTCTGAAAGAGTCTTTCGATGGTTTAGACTTCAGTCTAATAAGCGACCCATTCCTTGAGAAAATCAGACTCTTTTTCAGTTCTATGTCTTTAAAAATCAGTGTTGACGAAGATATGTACTACGGCGACAAACGGATTATGGACACACTGGAAACGGAAGCAAAACAACAAGATAGTTTTAGAATCATTTATACTTTCAGTAGTTTTTATGGGTATCCTTTTTTCGACAACATACAAAACGGGCTCATATCCATTAGTTCCCAACTATTATGGCACATTAACAGGGATTACATTTTAAATTTTTTGAAAGAAGAAAATTGGTCTTTCAAGATGGAGGGCACGCTTTCTTCATTGAGAAATGAGTACGCAACGATTATCCCGCTTGTTATTGACGGGAAAAATCAGTATGCGTACATTTACATGATAAAAGCCCTCTTCAATGATTTAGATCAGAAAATTAAGCAAGAGGATTTGCCCCTACGCCAGATGCCGGATTTCTCTGGCATAATTGGCGAATTCATTGAACATTATGGGGCAAATTTCAGCAAGATTGGAAACACCTTCGGCCTCACCTCGTCAAAATCATTCAATTTCTTCGCAGGTCAGTACTGTTCGCAGCACCAAGACACGTTGATAATGTTTTTACCCCAATTGAATGAGGCTTATGACGAAGCCCAAGAAGCGTTCTGTCACGGATATTTAAGATCCGGAGACCCCAAACGCGTCTTTGATGACTCCTGGACCATGATGAATTCCTGGGCTTCTGCTCGCATAAGATATTTTGACAAAGCAAACCAGGTATGCGGTTTGGCGCAGCTTTTTACCTTCGGACTCGCCTATAATTACGAAACAAAAGAGAAGTATTTAGAGAAACTGCACAATCTTTGCAGCGAAATTGAAAACCTACAATACTCTTGGGGCGAACGAAACTACCCTCAAAAAATTGTAACAGCCCTATATTTTACTCTAGCGAACAAACAGAAAAGATTCGTTTTCAGCGAAGCCGAAATCCACGAACACGCCCCAATTCTTTTCGACAAGCGCTACGAACAGGCATTCGGCAAAAAAATACGGGAAACAATGCTAAAAGTCTTGCAGGCCCCAGATTCTGTTGAGAATGTAGAACTTGTTGACCGATTCGGCAATGAGAAGAGAATGGGGTTTAGGTTAAATCTATCTAATCCGGTTCAGGGATGAAGTCTTTTCGTAATTAGTTTTAACCTTGTCAAAAATCGATTTCTTCACTAAGTTAAGGTTACCTTTCGTTCTTGATAATGCAACATACAATTTATTTATAGTTGACTGACTAATGTTTGCAACGTTAAAATTGGCACAATCTAATTTTTCAAAATCTTGAGTCAGTATCACACAAACCTCATCCAAGGTGTCACCCTTTGAATAGGACCAATTGACAGCTTTAAATGTATAATCAGATGCTTTTGAATAAACAAGTTTAACAATTCCATTATTTTGAAGAATATCGACTAATTGCGATTCATCAATCCATTTTACAGAACCTGCGTTTATCTCTTGAGATTCAATATTTATCCCTAATTTCAATGAAATAAATTCGCACACCGCTTTTGAGCACCGTCTTGATTTCAAAAGAAGGTTTTCATCAACAGAAAAGCCCACTCTTCTTAAATTTGAAATAAAGTCCTGGTAAGAAACATCCTCTTTCCGATTTTGAAAAGGGCGGCCCTTATTATTGCTAGCGGAAACCGAATGTTGATAAAAATCTCCGACGAGAACCACATTATCCGCATATTTAGCCAAACCACAAATTAAATCAAAATCATATTCCCGAAAATCTTGGAATTCATCCACAAGAATTTTATCATAGAAGTTCTTCATTTTTTCAGCAACTCGTTTAATCAAGGAAACCTTTCCTTGTTTTACTTCCATAATTAATTCTGCAAGGGTTGCACAATAATAATACCCGCCGGGTGTAACATAGTGATCAATAGAATCTTTTGCGTGATACCGCGGATTCGCCCGCCATCCATTTTTAGTTTTAACACGCATTGACGGAGGATTCTTTAAAGTAATCCCATTGCTATAATACCCACCATAACCAAAATGGCTTAAAATAGTCGGTTCATAAGGCTGAACAATATAACTATATATAAATGAATCAAAAGTCATAACATTTGTCAATTCCGGGAAATGACCATCATTTGCATCAATAAGTTCCTTTCTAATATTTCTTAAATTTTCATGCGTATAAGCAAGAATTAGATTTTTTTCTTGTAAATTTATTGAATGGCAAATATGATATGTTTTGCCAGAACCAGCAACAGCTAAAATCACTTGTTTAGCCATGCAATTGCATCCTTAGCATATTGCGGAATAGCAAATGTTTGCTTTGAATTCAACATTTGATAAGCCATTTCTGCTTTATTTTGCAGCATTTTCCCTAAATATGGACCATAATTCTTCTGATGGAATAAGTATTGTGCTCTAGGCTCCGGATTAATCATAGAATCAAGCAAAGTTTGATTTATTGAATAAACAGACGCTTCCCAGGTCCATTCTGCAACCGAAGACCCCATAAACACATGCTGATTGGCATGATTTGAATTAAAAGTTGCACTTTCTGTAATTCGTTTTTCTTCTCCATCATTATCCGTTAAAACAGCAACTTTTTTATTCGTGGTTTCCGCAATTGAAAGATATCGTTTATAAGATATTCCTCCACAGGATATTACCGAAACCTCATCTTCTTCAATAGAGCGCCCTGTTTCTTGCTTATAGAATTTAGGGAACAACAAACATTCTGTCGCACCTTCAACCAACACAACCTTCTTTGACAATAACAATTGCAAAAAAGAATTATTGTCAGATTTTACAAAGAACGCAGCATCATTAGAATCAACTTTTTTCAGTGATTCTATTTTATCATTTGCAACCCATAGAATATTATTCAGATTGAGATGGCTTGCAATCATATTGCTATGCGTGGTAATTATCAACTGAGATGAATCCTGTTGCGAGACAATTTCATTTAACATTTGACGTAAACTGGAAAAACACAAATGATTCTCAGGTTCTTCCATTAAAATGACATTTAAACCACTTTTTTTATCTAATGCAATATGAGTTTTTATTAAGCACTCCATACCACTGCCATGATTTTCCAAAGCAATACCATTATCATATACAGAAAGAATTGCTTCCAACGGAAACTTTTTTGCATCAACTCCAAATTTTCTATTTTCACCTATTGGTTCCAAACCTATTTGATCGAAAGACTCTTCTACTTTTTGTCTAAACTGATATTTCGCATTGACTTTCTTTTCGTCGTTAACACGACTAGCAAAAAGGGTTTTGTTATAGTAATTAAAAGAAGATGTAGAATCTTTCCCAGAAATATCTATGGATAAAAAATTTAATGGCTTTTTGACTGTTTGGTAGGGTTTATTCCCAAATGTTTTCCACGACAATGAATAATATTCATATGGAATTTTACCCGATTCTATCTCTGCATTTAATCCAGCACCAAGTACTTCATCAAATTGACATTCAAAAGAAATACCGAATTTTTCGTCTTGTGATTTCAAATCGCCATATAATTCGCCATAGAAATACTCTGCATTTTTTGCTTTAGGGTCTAATTCGAATTCAATTTCTATCAAAATCTTTGGCAAGGATTTTATTGACGGATTTGTGTTAAAATCTTTAACATTTTTAGAATTGAACAAATCCTTTAGAATCGACTTATCTGCATTTCTGTACAACTGGTTCAATACAATTTTAATAGCTTCCAAAATTGTACTTTTCCCAGCTTCATTTTCTCCAACAAGAATATTTAGATGTTCATTGAATTCAACATCGATTTCCTTGAATTTTTTGAATCCTTCTATATGAAGTTTCTTGATATGATTCATCTTCATCAGTCCTATTTTACCATTCACATTCAGCCAAAGTTTTCCCACTCATAAAAGAAATATACCCTATTTCCTGGGTACTAGGCGCGATTTACATTCAAAAAAACTTGCAAAGCAACCATCAATGGATTTTTCGGCCATACAGCCTTAACGACTCGCTCCATTTCGCCTCAACAGAGCGCCCCTATAGTAATTCGGAATTTCCGAATTTATGAGAAATTTCGCAAATTCAGCCAACTGTTCGGTTTTCCCGAACAATTCAAAACGTACGACATGTCGCACAAATCAGCGCAGACCTGCACTAGGTTCTTAGAGTATTAAACCGACAATGAGACTCGCCAGCACACCCGTCACAACGCCAACAACAAAAGATATCCCAAACCGGAAAAAGCTCTGCTTTTGCGCCCACTGAATTTTCGTTGAATCGAAAAACCTCTGTCCAAACGCATCAATCATCGTCGAGACGCAGTACCACTTTTCGAAGGCGGCTTCGACATCTTTCTGCCCTTCCATTATACGGGCTTCCTTAGCACAGGTAACGATTTTGTTCCGCTCCGATATAAAATCCGTCAAAAACGTTCCGTTGTCAATGATTCTCAAATCGGCCTTCTTGTCGTACACCTTCTTCTGATCGTCATTGAAAAATTTCAATTTCAATTTGAAGGCATCCAGGCATCCGCGCTTCAGGTGAGAATACGCCTTACCGGCCTGTTCTTCGGCAGGTTCGCCGTCAACATGAATTCGCTTCAGGTGGTCAAACGCCGAGTGAATCTCAAATAGCAACTCTATCGGCAAGACATTGTTTCTCGCCTCAATTTCGCTATAGATAATCTTTACTTTTTCGTTGTAGAACTTATAGACATCCTGCTCGGTCATCACCCCTCCAGAATCTTGTCGATTTCTGCGTCAATTTCGGTGGAGGTGACAAGGCTGTCGCGCAAGATGTTTCCCCGACCAATTACAGGGAAAAAGGAGCGGAAGGAGACTTTACCCTTCTTCGATTCCAGGTGCTTCCGAAACTGGTTCGGGCTGTACTCGCGAAGCTTGGCAACGGATAGTCCCGTTACCTTTTCGGCATTCTTTTCTACCAGAGCAAAGGAATCCATTTTCGCCTCGTGGAACAGCTATCTTGTTACCCAACTGTGGGTAGCGGATCTTCCGCTACTATAAATTATAGCAATTTTCTACAAAAAGTAAAATTTCGTTCTACAAATTGTAGAATTTTTATACTCTGAACGAGAAAAACGATAGTCTACGGGCAACTTCGGGGAGCGGTCCGGCAAACAAAAAGTCACTAGTCAACGTCATCGCGAGGGTCTCGTCCGTTCAATGTGCGGCAATCCGTGATATCCGTTACCACAAATTGCGTAATTGCGTATAAATTTAGAAAATTACGGAATTGCTACAAGGGGGATACATGATGTACGGCAGGGGAAACGGGGCCTTTGGGAAAAAAATTTGAAAAATTCAAAAAAAACATTGACAGCCGCGCAAAAATGGCTCTGCTAGGCCAATCCGTCAGCCCGTCCGAAACCGCAGCCAGATCGCAGTCGGAACGCAATGACCACGCAGCCTTGTAAAAAAATACGGAATAACTTGACAGAGCTACAAAATTAGTATACATTTGTGTAGGTATGAAAGTAAATGACGAAATACAGCCATTAGTATCCGATTTCGAACGAATCAAGCAGGTCGCCGACAATGGCAGCGCGTTCTGGAGCGCCAGGGACCTCTGTACGGCTATGGGATACAGCACGTACCAGAAATTCGAAAGGATCCTCAAAAAAGCACAAGAGACCGCAAGCGCCAAAGGTCTAGGTGAGGCAAACCATTTTAACCAGACGGTTGAAATGGTCCGGCTCGGATCGGGCTCCTTCCGCAAGGTCGAAAACTGCCATCTTTCGCGCGAGGCTTGCCTACTGGTTGCCGAAAACGCAGACCGAAAAAAGCCCCAGGTGCAGATGGCGCTAAGATATTTCTCGCAAAACGATTCTGCCGTCGGAACCGTCCAAAATAGCGAAATTTCGAGCATTTTGTTGTATAAGACAAGCCAGGGAGAATCCCGCATCGAGGTAATTTTCAACAGCGACACGTTCTGGATGCCGCAAAAGCGGATGGCCGAGTTGTACGGGGTGGACGTGCGGACGATCAGTTACCATTTAGGCGAAATATTCCAAAGCGGGGAACTTGCCGAGAAATCAGTTCTCCGAAAAATTGGGATAACTGCCGCCGATGGAAAGGTGTACGATACCAACGTTTACAACCTCGACGCCATTATCGCCAAGAACTACCTTTCAGAAAAAGAAATCTTGAAGCTCAATCGTCTTTCAACGGCATTCCTGGATTTTGCAGAAACCCAGGCAGAAAACCATATCGTGATGAACATGGCAGATTGGCAGCAGCAACTAGAAAAATTCCTATCCGTGTACAATTTCGACATTCTGCAAAACGCGGGAACGGTCTCGGCAGAAGACGCGAAGCAGAAGGCTTTTGCCGAATACGACAAGTTCAAGCTGGTACAAGACAGAGATTAGTACCCAATGGCGCTATACTCAAAGCCAGCTTCGGCGAGTTCCTTCGCGTCGTAGATGTTGCGGCCATCGATGATGAGTGCATTCTTCAAGGACTTCTTCATCACGCCGAAACTCGGCATGCGGAACTGCTTCCATTCGGTCACGAGCAATAGGGCATCGTCATCCAGTTAAGTTACAAAGAGCAAGAAATACTCATTCCTCAAGGCAAAGCTCTTGTAGAAGCAATGAGTGTTGTCCAGAAAGCATTTCCCGACCAACTCTTCAACAACCCGCAAGACATCATCGCCATACCAGAAGCATTTGAAATGCTTAATAAACTGGTCAACAACAGAGACATTTACGAACTCGAAAACGAAATAGCAGCGTTCAAGAAAAACGAAATTTCAGACGAGAATCTTGACAACTATTTCAAGCCGTACATCAATAGAATTGGGTAAAGAAACATTTCACTAAATAAATTTGCAGAATTAGCATACAAAAGTAACGACTTTATCGTTGCACACGACGCTTAGCGAAACCTATTTGCGCTTCCAAGAAAGAACTTCTTCTTTAGAGATATGAAGAAGCTTAACGGCGTCTTCGACAGTCAACTTTCCAGCATTGAACAGAATTTTAGCGGTTTCAATTTTCCCTTCAAGCTTAGATCCTTGTTTTTCGTAAAGCAAATCCGTCATACCGTCAACCTCGTTCAAAAGAGTTTCGTCGGTGTACCCCTTCAAAGATACATCTTTTATAAAGTCGCTGTCAAGAAATTTTTGAATCTTTTCTTCAGGAATTTCCTTTTCCTCCAAAACAGCCCTGAAAATACGCAACATTTCGGCTCTGTCAGATCTTTCGCGCCTCGCTACAGGAGTGCGATCCTCAATAGCAAAGAACTTTTCAACTTCCACAAGGTAAATATCCAACTTACTGTAAAAAATGCTCCGATTGCGAACAATCTGCAGATGATGCAAATAGGAATCAAGTTCCAAGGGATACTGGTCCTCGGTCAAAATAGAAAGTACATAGATATGCGGCAAATCATAGTCTTGAGATTTCTTGACCGTACGCGAAATGACGCGGGAGGTGTAGTAGATTAGCCTATCGACAAAAAGAATGTTGAAATTCTGTTGCACTTCAATAAGAACGGGGCATCCCGCCTCCGTGATGCCATAGATGTCAAAAATGGCAGTTTTGTCATTAAGAACACCTGGATTTTCTGGGACACCCAAAGTAAAGGACTTTATAGCGTTCGTTCCGTACAATCCAAGCATAGCATTCAAAAACTTTACCGTTCGATTCGGTTTGGCCTCGTTTGCCATAAGCATCTTAAAAATGCCATCGCTGAAAGGGTAAACATTCTTGTATTTTTCACGATAGTACGCCAACCGTTCAGGATGCGCATGAACATCCTTAACAAAGTGGATGAATTGACTTCGGTTCATAACTGCATCTCCGTTAGATTCAGGAGAGCAAATCTATAAAGAAAAATCGCCCATTTTTGAAAAAAAACGAATTTTGCAAACAACTGTTTGCAAGAAAATGCAATTTTTTACAATAGCACAAAAAAAAGGTTGCCTTAAGGCAACCTTGATAAGACTTACTTAGGCGTTGACCTCTTGCAACCGGCAGGACCATACGTAGAGAAACAAACTCCTTGCCTACTAAGCAAAGATTGATCCCATTCCTTGGTATCCTCAGCAAAGAAGATCTCTAAAGTTTGGCTTTTGGGATTCATTCCATGCCACTGCATTTTCATAGCAAATCGAGTCTGGTTGTCTCCTGTTGAACGATCGTTATTCATAAAACGGCTAATAAACAAAGGCTTTGTCGGATACGTTCGCCACCATCCATTAGACAATTTATAAGCAGTATAAGAAGACTTAGCATATGTATTAAAGTCATCCCCATGAGCTCTTGCGTTAATGATGTCTGCTATAGCCCCCCAACCAGCATCATGAAATGCAGTATTCCAAAAACCACCAGCTACCATAAGTCCGCACATATTATTTGTACCAGCGCCTTTTCCAGACCCCTGATAATTAGCAGGCCAAGAACCATTCTGTTCCACGACAAACAAGAGCATCCCCTTTTTGTCCGTTAAAAATTTATCCATACTTTCCGAAGTAACATCTTTACACGCACTGGTTCCTACTTTTCCATCAGTTGCATGTATGTCCCCTTCATACATCGCTCTATTCAGCGCATCACGCAAATAATACAGTTGCAGCGCATCTATTTTCTGCTTCGTCCTTTCGATAAAGTCAGTCAATTTCGGTACAGCAACGCCCGAAAGAAGATTCACAATAATAATCACAACCATCAGTTCCACGATCGTGAAACCGGCCTTCTTTTTTGAACACGTCCGAGAACCCGCGGCATCCACAGACACCGGTTTCATCGACATCTTGTCAGCGAACCATCTCAACACCTGAATAAACATAATAGACCTCTTTATGGGAGGGTTTACGAGATAAATATAAAAAATAACTTTACAATACAGAATTTTGTAGTGAAAATGTAATATTCCAACATGGAATATTCTAGTCTGTATCTCAACTAGTAATCGCAGTACTCGACGTTCTGCAGGACAAGGCCCTGCGGGGGCGCCCAGGTGCGTTCGCCCTTGAAATTCTTCTCAAAAATGCGGTTTACGGTCCCGAGGGGGTAGCGGCCGCGACCGACGTCAAAAAGTGTGCCAACCATGGCGCGTACCTGGCGGTGCAAAAAGCGGTTTCCCTTGATATGGAACATACAGCTCCAGTCGTTCAGCCGTTCGAGCCTGAATTCCGTCAAGATGCAGTCCGTCGGCTTGCCGTCGTTACGAGGAATGCAGAAATCAATAAAGTCGTGTTCGCCCAGGAAAGATTCGGCCTCTTTCTCCATCGAATCAAGATCCAGGTTCAGCGAGCCGCACTCCCAGCCGAAATCACGCATCAGCGCCACGGGGCGCGTAAAGATGGTATACTGGTAGTAACGGCAGAGCGCATCGTAGCGCGAATGGAAATCCGGGGCGCAAGGCTCAAGGTCACGGATGCGGATTAGCCGCTTGGTCAGCCCGTTAATGGAGCGTTCCAGCCTCGCGCAGTCAATTTCACCATCAAAGTCAAAGTGGACACACTGGCCGCGGGCATGCACACCCGTATCGGTCCTACCCGACCCCGTAATGCGCACGGGAGAGCGGAGGGCAACCGCCAGCGCCTCTTCCAACGCAGACTGTACAGTGACAAATTTTGTCTTTCCACCTTCGTTCTGGGCCTGCCAGCCATAAAAGGCCGATCCCAGGTATTCGCAACGAAAGCGGTAACGCATTAGCCCATGGCTTCCTTAATGACGGCTTCCACTTTTTCCTGAGAAATCTTCAGGCTAGACGCAATGGCGGACGCCGGGAATCCACGACGGGACATCTGCAAAATCTTCACCTTCTCGTTTGACTCGCGGTCGAATCGCGTGATTTCGAGAGGGCTTTTCACCTGCAAGTTCGGGTCGCCGGTCATGTTACGGCTCTGCGCACGCAGTTTCATGGTGCGTTCACGGGAAAGTCCGCGGGGCGCGCGCAACACATCGGAAAGGTTCTGCATCGCCGAGGTGATGCGTTCCTTGGCAGTCGGTCGAAGCATCGGCTTGGAATCCGGAGCGCCCGTCAGGATCTTGTTTTCGGGAACGCCGTTTTCATCTTCAAAGACGACCTTCGGTTCCGGAGTTTCGTTAGGAGCCGCAGGAGCAGCGGCGGGGGCTACCGACTGCATTGCGGCTTCGGCTTCGCGCTTTTGCTGGGCAGCGGCATAGGCTTCGACATCGGCGATAATCGAGCGCTTTTCACGGCGCGGACGCGGAGGAATCGTAGCATCATCAAGTCCGGCCTTTGTTTCCTTGAAACGTTCCGCCTTGACAGCTTCCATACGGCGCGTAATAATTTCCTGACGTTTGCGCAAAATCAACACCAGCACCACCACGCAGATTGCAATCGCGGCGATACCACCGATCACCCACTTGAGCGTATCGAAGGAGAGCGGCACACCGCCGACCGTCGACACTTCTTCGGGAGACTGTTCCGGAGCGGAACGCATGGCAGAAAGCTGTTCCCAAGCGGAATCGAGCTGCAGGCGAATCGCAACCTGGCGATCCGGAGTCGTGCGGGAATTCCACAGGGCCTGTTCAAGGGAATCAATCCTTGCGCGGGAAGACAAGTAAGCATCGGCGTCAAACGACGAACGCACACCCGAACCGTCGATAGTCAAAAAAGCCACGAGGGAACAGGTCAGCACGAGCAGCACTAATGGCGCAATAAACTTTTTCATAGGCAACAAGATAGCAATATTTCCAAAATTAAACCAAACCCAACAAGACGGGAAGCTTTAAATTGAACCCCCAGCAGAAGCCCCGGCGTTGAGAATCGTTGTAGAATCCTCAACGATTTGTTGAAGGCGACCTTGCAAAAAGCTAGTCAGGGAGAAAGTGATTTTCTAATTTCAAAAATAAGAACTCTTTGTTCTCCTCCTAACCCCCAAAAAGCACAGCTGGCGCAAGTCAGCTGTGTTTTTGTTTTAGCAATTTCGAATTTGACTTAAGCCTTTTTCGGCAGGGAGTCAGCGAGAACGACCCTGTTACCAGCGGCCTCAATTGCCATGTTCATCGAGGCGCCCGCCGTAAAGAGCAACGTATTCGCGTCGCCCGCATGCACCGGCATGACCGAGACGCCCACGCTGAGGGTGGTCGAAAGGATGGAATCGCCGTACGCAATCTGCAACTGCGAAATTTCGTTGCGGATCTTTTCGGCACGCTGACGCGTAATCTTGAGGTCTGCACCCGGCAGAATGACGCAGAAGACTTCGCCTTCGTAACGGCAAGGAATATCTTCGGAGCGCACATAACCAGGCAGGCGCTGGCCCAGCTCCCACAGCAACTGTTCAACGGCGTGGCGGCCCTTGCTCTGCAAGATATCGACAATGGCATCGGGATACAGCATAATCAAACCGATCGGGCTATTGTGACGGATTGCTGCAGACACTTCGCGCGCCAGGGATTCTTCCATGTAGCGGCGATTGAACAGCCCCGTCAAGTTGTCGCGGATGCTCTGCTGCTTGAAGCGGACGTTCAAGTTCTGGTTCGCCACGTACTGGCCGAACGTCGTCGCGACGATACTCACCTTGGCATGCCAATCGTCCATCGATTCATTATCGGGGAGCGCATCCGTCTGCACCGACAGGATACCGAAATGTTCCTCGATTCCTTCGATCGGGGCGCAGAAAGAAACGCCGTGCGGATGGTGATGCAAATGGGTGCAGCCACCGGTCAGGTTCGGATTAGAGTAGTCCGAGATGACGATATCGCCCGCATCGAAACTGGCACATTCCGCCGGACGGATGACATCGTCGCTAATCATATAGTTACCGAAGGAGAGCACCTTGTGCAGGTCAGTCTGCGTTCCGGCATACATGTAGAGAATACCAGAGGCGTTCGGGAAAAGTTTCGGGAGAAGTTCTTCCAGGGCCTTGACCACCTCGGGAACCGGACGGTCCTTCAAGAGGCAGCGCGCATACTTGCGCCAGGATTCCAACGGAAAACCGACGCGGATTGCAACTTTCTCAATCTCCTTGAGGGCTTCCTTTGCAGGAACCGCGCCCTTCGGAAGCGGCATATCTTCGGGTTCAGGTTCGGGTTTCTCGTTCGCGGGCATTCTTGTCGCAAAGTCAAACCGTTCGCCCTTGATAGAGTTGAGCGTCTCGGTAAACTCGACTTCGGCGTTTTCGACCTTCTTGCGGCAAATGGAGAACAGGACGAATCCGAGGACCACGCCCCACGCCCCGATAAAGAAGAACTTTCCGCCGATAGAGAGACTCGTCTCGGGAACGAAATACGCAACGACGACCCCGGCAATGAATGCAACCAGCCAAAAGAAATAAGAAACCATACTCATGTCCATAAATGTAGTTAAAAGTTGATAGTTGGAAGAACTTAATCACTAGAGAAAGTCATTCTCGACCAACGGGAGGGAATCCAGAGATGAATTATTCGGAGCGAAAAACTCTATTTAGCTACATTTACACTTATGACCATTCTCGAAAAAATTGCGTTAGCTCTCCCCGCCGTCGAATCCCCCGCTAGATACATGGGCGGCGAAGCGAACAGTGTCGTCAAAGACCACAGCCAGATGCTCTGCAACATGGCGTTCGTGTTCCCCGACAAGTACGAAATCGGCATGAGCAACAACGGCATCCGAATCCTGTACCATGTAATCAACCGCGAGCCGGACCTGCTTTGCGAAGTTTCGTTTGCACCGTGGGACGACATGGCGAAGGAAATGGAGAAGTACGACATTCCGCTGTACAGCTACGCGACCTACACGCCGGTGCGTGATTTCGAGGTGGTGGGCATGACACTCCAGACGGAGCTGAACTTTACGAACGTGCCCTATGTGCTTGACATCGCCCGCATTCCCGTGTGGCAAAAAGACCGCCGCGAAGAGGACCCGATTCTAGTAGCTGGTGGCCCTGCCATGGCAAACCCCGAACCGGTCGCAGACTTCTTTGACGCCTTCATGATCGGTGACGGCGAAGACATGATCGTGAAGTTCCTGCGCTGCGTGGGCGAAGGCCGCAAGGCGAAACTTCCCCGCGCACAGATTCTAGAGAATTTGTCTAAAATAGACGGTGTATACGTTCCGAGTTTACGTCCCGTGGTCACCAACGAATTCGGAGACATCGTTCCTGCTGAACCCGCCAAGGGCAGCTACCAGAACACCAACGGCGTGCGCCGTCAGTTTATCCCGGTGATGGATCCGAAGAACTACCCCATCAAAAACCTGATTGCGAACATGCAGCTGGTGCATAACCGCTTCAGTGTCGAAGTCATGCGCGGTTGCGCCCAAGGTTGTCGTTTCTGCCAGGCAGGCATCTGGTACAGACCTTGCCGCGAACTTAATCCCGATGACGTTTTGGATATCGCGAAGGCAGGCATCAAGGCCACCGGCGAACGCGAACTCGGACTTCTTTCGCTCTCCACCGCCGACTACAAGCCGGTGGAAGGCCTCACCGATTCCATCATCGACGACCCGTTCTTCGACACCGTTGACGTGAGCCTTCCGAGTATCCGCGTGAATGCTTTCGGTGAAACGCTCGCCCAGAAAATTTCAGCCCTTAAGGGCGGCCGCAGCGCGACCTTTGCACCCGAAACAGGCTCCGAGCGCATCCGCAAGATGATCAACAAGACCATCAGCGACCAGGACATGTACAACGCCGCCGAGCACGCCTTCAGCAGCGGATTTAACAAGATTAAGTTGTACACAATGATCGGTTTCCCGACGGAAAACGAAGCTGATATGGAAGCGTTCTGCAACCTGATCGAGAACCTCGTAAAAATCGGTCGTAAATACCTGCGCGGATGCCAGATAGCCGTAAGCATGGGCATTCTGATTCCGAAGTCGTTTACGGGACTCCAGTGGGCCCCCTTTATGGACAAGGAAACCGCCCTCAAGCATATCCGCTATGTGCGCGAACGCTTCTTCCGCCACCCGAACGTGAAGGTCAACTGGGCAGGCTGGGAAACCAGTTTCCTTGAAGCCATCTACAGCCGCGGCGACCGCAGACTCGGCCCCGTGATTTACGCCGCCTACAAGAAGGGAATCATCTTCGAAAGCGACTCCTACCGTTTCGACTTCGAAAAATGGCAGCAGGTCTGGGAAGAATGCGGCTACGACACCAGCTGGGTGTACCGCATGCGCGAAAAGGAAGAAGTTTTCCCGTGGGATTTCATTCACGCGGGAACTAGCAAACAGTACCTGCGCGGCGAATGGGAAAAGGCCTTCAAGGAAGATTCCGCACCCGTGCCCAACTGCAAATGGGGCGACTGCCAAAAGTGCGGCATCCCTGGCTTCGGTGCAGAAATTAAATTGGCGAACGACCCGATGCGTCACAAGGCCCCGAGCCGCACTCCCGAAGAAATCAAGAAGCTTGTCGCCGAACGCCGCCCCACGCAAAAGAGCTGCCACAGCTACAAGATTACTTTCAAGAAGACAGGCCTCAGCCGATTCCTGCCGCACCAGAACATGCTTTCGTTCTTCGAGCGCACGTTCCTCTGTGCCGGCATTCCCATCAAGTTCAGCGAAGGCTTCAGTCCGAAGCCGCGTATTTCGAACATGGGCGCGTTACCGCTCGGTCTTGAAACTTATTGCGAAGTCATCAGTGTTGATCTTCTACAACCGCTTGACATTTCTAAGGAGAACTTGCCGAAGATCATGGCCGAACTTTCGAGGCCGTTCCCGCGCGGCATGGAAATCGTGAACATCGAGCCGCTCAAGGAAAAGCTCAGCAAGCATATGCCGACAGCGATGATCTACTCGTTCACGCCCGACAAAATGCCAGAAGGCATCATGGAAAAGTTCGAAAGCAAGACGCTCCCCGTGGTACTCAACCACCGCGGCCAAGAAATCAACCTGAACGAGCACCTGCTCGGAATTCAAATTGCGGGCGGCGCCATCATCACCAAGGTCAAGTGCAACAACATGGGTACGACCGTGAGTCCGTTCAACATTTACGCGGCGCTGATGGGTGTGGAATTCGATCCGAAAAAACTCGACGAAAGCTCCCGCCGCTACCTCATCAAGAAAATCGCGATGGAATTCTAGGTTCGGCACAAAATCAGGCGAGGCTTATTTAGCAGATTTTACATAAGTATAATACTCTAGGCGCATTTTTAGATTATATTTCACGACAACCAAACCATAAGGAGTATTTTATGAAAAAGATGTTTTTGGCCGCCATTACGGCCCTCGCCCTCTGCAGCTATAGCTACGCCCAGGACGACGAAGACGAATACGAAGAAGATGACGCCCCGGCTCGTGTAGAACAGGCACCGGCAATCGATGAAGATGAAGAAGCTCCTGCACCCAAGCCGGCCAAGGTTGAAAAGAAGCAGAAGAAATCCTCTGACGGCAGCGCCTTCCTCGGAATTGGAATGGGCCTCACCTCGAATTTTGGCGACAAGGGCCTCAAGGAAATCGACGTCAAGATTAAACTGAACGAAAGCATGATGGTTACCGCCATTCTCGGCCTGTACCACTTTGGCGAAACCTCTACCGAAACGAAGGCTGCCGGCCAGACCACGACCGTTGATGCAGGCGACAACCACACCGCCATTGCTCTCGGTGCAGGTTTTGACTACTTCCTGCCGACTCCGCTTCTGCCGACCTCCGCAGGCATCGACTTGATCTATGCCAGCAACGGTGAAACCGAAGTTGTGGACGAAGCCACCAAGACGACCACCACGGTATCTTCTGGCGACTTCATGATTGACCTCGTGTTCGGCATCCATGCGGAAATCGTTCCCAACATGATCCTTTCCGGCAAGGTGGGACTCGGTATCGACTACGTCTTCTCCTCTAACGAAGTCAGCAACCAGGCTGCATCCATCGAGACTAGCGTTTCCCGTTTGGACTTCGGCCTGAAGGCTGGCGTCTACGCCACCTGGTTCTTCATGTAATAGAGCCTAAAAGCATTTTAAAAAGTCCTCGCAAAAGCGGGGACTTTTTTTACATAAAAAAGTTGCTGATGGATTCCGTCGACCTTACGGTCTCCAGAATGACACTCAGACAAAGGAGAACGATCGATCGTCCGTGAGCCATAAACGACTCGGCGCAAGCGAGTCGTGTTGGCGAGAGAACCGGCTCCAGAGTAAGGATTCTGCTGAGTTTAGCCGGTTCGGTCTTTATTCCGCTGGTAAAATAATTTCGATGTGGCGGGTGCTCACGTTCAGGAAGTGCGTACGGAACAGGTCCTTCTCGCTCTTGTCGCTGACCTTCACCTGCGTCACGGCGATAAAGTCCTTGTTTTCGCGGATGTAGTCCGTAAGGCGCTCGTCACGGAGCGTGTCGATTTCGCCTGTAATGATAAAGCTGTCGGTCCAGATTTTAACTAGCATACCCCAAATATAAAGTTTTTTTGATTTGCAAGCAGAAAAAAAGTGTTTTTTTGTTGCTTTTTGATATACCAAAGATTATTTTGATAGCAAATAATTCATCTAAGTCATTCTCGACCGAAGGGAGGGAATCCAGTACTGGATCCCGTCGCTACGCTCCAGGATGACTCCGCAGGGGACTGAAGTCTTTAATTTGCAAAGGAGCTTTATATGACGACCAAGAAAACACTCAAGCTTACTCCAGGCAAGATGATTTACCACAACGCCGAATTTATTGATAGCGATGTTGGCCGTCCTATCCGAATTCTTTCGGAATTCATGGGTCCGAACCAGATTTTTGCCCAGGAAGGCATCAAGAACACCATCGTGTTCTTCGGTTCGGCGCGTACGCTCCCCATGAGCGAGATTAAGAAACGCCTGAAGAATTGCAAGAACAAGAAAGAGGCCATGCGTCTCAAGCGCCTTTCTCTTGTCGCCGAATACTACGATGCCGCTCATGAACTCGGCGCGAAACTTGGCCGTTGGGCCAACAAGCAGCACAAGGGTTTCGCCATTATGACCGGTGGCGGTCCCGGTATCATGGAAGCGGGCAACCGCGGCGCAAACGATGTGGGCACATCCTCCGTCGGCCTCAACATCAAGCTTCCGTTCGAACAGCACCCGAACCCCTACATCGACGACGAACTGAACCTGCAGTTCCGCTATTTCTTTATCCGTAAGTACTGGTTCATGAAGATGGCTCGAGCCCTCGTGGTGTTCCCCGGCGGATTCGGCACCCTCGACGAAATGTTCGAACTGCTAACCCTTATCCAGACCAAGAAATACGGCGACCGTATGCCTGTCGTGATTTTTGGCAAGAAGTACTGGAACAAGGTCATCAACTGGAAGCACCTCGCCGACACGGGAATGATCGACAAGGAAGACCTCAAGCTGTTCCATATGTGCGACACCGTAGACGAAGCCTACAAGGTCATTACGGAAGCGCTCGAAAGAACAATGGAATAGTTTTTCTAAATTTGGGGCATGATTCGCAACATTCTGGCTGAAACATTAGACCGCGTATCCAGAAACCTGGCGCTGCGCCCCAACTACACCATGGAAGAATACCAGAGGTGGTTTGACCAGAATCCCGAATACATGCACAACGGGGCGATGCAGCATATCCAGCTGGTGGAGCCGCTGACTCTCGAAGGCACGAACAACCTGTACCGCGCCCAGTTCTGGCTGGAACATCCGAACGACCCGAGCCGCTACGTCGAGCAGGAAATCGTCGTCAAGATTTGCAAGTTCTGGGCAAGCCCAGGCAAGAACCGCCTGCACCGCCTGAACATGCTCTTGAGTGCGTTCCAGGACGAGATCCGCATCAACAACCTGATTCACGCCACGAACATCGAAGGCGTGGTTCAGAGCATGGGCGGTGGAATCGCCGGACGCCACCCCTACCTGAAAATGGAATTCATCAAGGGCTGTTCTCTAGACAGGCTTTTCAGGAAGGACCTGACCGACGACGACATTCTGCACCGTGTAGCGCAGCTCGCCTACCTCGCGAACACCATCAGCCAGCTGCACTACTACCAGATTGTCCACAAGGACCTGAAGCCCAAGAACCTGTTACTTTGTCAGAACCCGCAACACAAGAACAACCACAAGATTCTTATTTGCGACTTCGGTTATGCGCAGGCAAAGCTCCGCGAATCTGTCACCGAATACGGCGGCCAGATAACGCCCTGCTACAGCGCTCCGGAACAGGCGATTATGGGCGAAAACCTTTCCGCATCAGTCGACTACTTCAGTTTCGGAATCATCGTTCACGAATACCTGACGGGCGAGCCGCTTTTCCCGCATTCGATGGATATCTTCATCGAAGACGGCTACCGCATTACCGACCGTTACCTGGAATACCTGAAAACCGGACGCGAGAACCGCTTTAGCGACCCGCGTTTCCCTGAACTCACGCAATGGATTGACAACCTCACGATTTTCGACAGCTTCGAACGCATGCAGAACAGTCCGAACCTGTTCGATATCGCCCACAAGCTACGCGAACGCGTGAACGCCCAAGGCTACCGCGACGTCAACACGGATTTCTTGTGGAACCAGTTGCGCGAATACAACCGTTTTTAATTTATTAGAAACTCTTTAGTTTATTAAAAATCGCAGCCCTTGACGCAGCGATTCTGCTGAAATTCCGCCTCTAGGACCTTGACGCCACGATTATAACGGCGGTACGGCCCCTCGCGTAACCCCTTATCAAAAGTCATTTCTTCCTTAAGGCCACCCAGGTCATCGAAAACCTTAGCAACGCCATGCAACTGGCCACGCATATACGGTAACTTGCGGCGGAGCTTCCCCTGGTCATCCCATTCTTCGGTCAGCCCGTCCAGGACCCCGCCACGGTAAATTTCCTTGCTTTTCTTGGAGCCGTTCTCGAAGTAGGTCGTCGAGACACCCTCTTCGATTCCGTTCTTGTAGCCGATAGTCTGCCAGAGTTTTCCGTTTTCGAAATAGCTCTTGAACACGCCGTCGAGCTTGCCGTTTTTATATGGAGCCTCTATAGCCACCTTGCCATTCGGATGGTAACTGTAGGCCACACCCTCGCGAATTTCGGACCCCTTCTGGACGGTATAGAGGCGCGAAAGGCTGCTGTCTGCGTAAAATTCTCTTATCGTATCGAGCGTCACCGCCGGCGAATTCTGCGCTACAGCGACCGAGCAGAGCACACATAGAGAAATACACAACAGAAATACTTTTTTCACGCTTACAAATGTAGCTTTATCGCCAATAATTATGTATTTTGCGAGTGCTTATGCGCATTACTTTTTTAAATCCGCCGTTTCATCCGATGTTCAGTCGCGAGTCGCGCAGTCCGTGCGTGACCAAGTCTTCTACCCTTTACTGGCCCATGTTCCTGAGTTACGCCGCCGGCACCGTCGAGGCGGACGGGAACGAAATCCAGCTGATCGACAGCCCCGCCATGGAGCTCGACCTGCCGAAGACATTGGACGGCATCAAGAAGTTTGACCCGGAACTCGTCGTTTGCAGCACGAGTACGCCGAGTATTTTGAACGACCTCAAGGTAGTTCACGCCATCAAGGAAGCGCTCCCGAATACGAAAGTCGCCATCATGGGTACCCATGCGACCGCCGAGCCGCTGGAATCCATGGAAATGGAACCCAGCCTCGATTTCGTGATTATCGGCGAAGCGGACTACACCGCAAGGAACCTCGCCCGCTACCTGCGCGGCGACATCAAGGAAATTTCTAGCATCGCAGGCCTCGCCTTCCGCAAGGCCGACGGCACCGTCGATTTTCAGCCCGAAGGCCCGAAGATCGAGAACCTCGACGAACTGCCGTGGGTTTCCAAGGTTTACCGCAAGTACCTGTACAGCTGCTACAAGAAGTATTTCTACGGCGCGAACCTGAACCCGCTGATCGTGATTTTGAGTGGCCGCGGTTGTCCGAACCGCTGCAGCTACTGCGTGATTCCGCAGACGCTGAACGGCCACAAGTTCCGCCGCCGCTCTCCGAAGGACGTGGTCGACGAACTGCAGTACATCAAGGACAACTTTGACGACTTGGGCGAAGTATTCTTCGAAGACGACACCTTTACCGCAAGCCATGAACACGTTCGCGAAATCTGCAACCTGATTCTGGAACGCGGCCTCAAGATTACGTGGAGCTGCAACGCCCGCGCCGATGTTCCGCTTGACCTGCTCAAGCTCATGAAAAAGGCCGGTGGCCGCGAAATGTGCGTGGGATTCGAAAGCGCTTCGCCTGTGGTTCTCGAAAACATCCACAAGGGCGTGAAGAACACCGACAAGGCAATCGAGTTCACGAAGAACGCCCGCAAGGCTGGACTCCTAGTGCACGGCTGCTTTATGGTCGGTAACCCGGGCGACACGCCGGAAACGCTCCGCATGACGCTCGACTACGCCAAGAAGTTGAACCCGAATACAGCGCAGTTCTACCCCATCATGGCCTACCCCGGCACCGAAGCTTACAAGGAAGCCCTTGCAAGCGGCGCTTTACAGACAAAGGATTACAACCAGTGGCTGGACAAGGACGGTTTCCACCGCACCACGATCCAGCGCGGAGAACTCACCAGCCAGGCTCTTGTGGACTTTTGCGACAAGGCCCGTCGCGAGTTCTACCTGCGTCCGAGCTACATCCTGCGTCAAGGCATCATGGCCATCAAGAATCCGCGCGAACGCTACCGCGTGCTGCGTGGATTCGGGACGCTCGTGAAGCACCTGTTCCGCAAGCACGGCCAGTTGGCTCCTGTAGCACGCCAGGCTCCGACTATTAAGACGTAGGGAAAGCACTACATTTTAAACCCAGCATCAACCATGCATTTCTGCGCGAAGCAGTTTGCTTCATCTTCCTTTTCAGGATGGTTGTGCGTGATTTCGATGTTCTGCAGGCAAATTCCCTTCTTGCCATGATAAAGCACATGCGCCAATTCATGAAAGAACGTAAACCACATCGTCGCACGCTTCTCGAAGCGGTCGTGCAGCTGAATCAGCGGGACATCCTTGTACCAACGGTACATGCCGTGAATCGGCGCGCACTTGAAGTTCTGCACGAACAGTACGCGGATGCCGATTTTACGACATAGTTCCTGCAAGCCCGTCATACAATCATCGACCACCTCCGCCTCGGGCGTCCAGTAGGTAATGCGTTTTTTGCTTTTGGGGCGTACCTTGTTGGCCGCCGCAAAAGCAATGATTTCGGGGAGAGCCGCCTTCAAGCGCTTGCGCACCGGAATCTGTTCCTGCTTTTCCATCGGGTCCCGGTCCGCAAGAATCTCGCCTCGGCGAATCCACGCCGAAGTCGCGTACGGGTCCTTGACATCGGCCAGCGAGATACGGAAAGCCACCTTAAGCTTAGCATCCTTGTAGTAACCGTCCCATGCCTGCGGAGACGCCACCGCGAAGAACTTGAGGAGAGGCATCAACGATTTTTCGTCACCTTTATTGTACTGCACCCATTCGCGGACGTTAACCTCTGCGGGGAACGACTTTTTCCAAAGAGACTGATCCGAAAGCGAAGCCTTGATGCGCTCGCGCGAGACGAATTCATCGAACGACATCTGACGGCGTAGCCAGTAAATCGCCGGAATTTCCGTAATCATCTCTAGCATTATCGCCACATCTGGCGTTATGCGACTATTGCCCTGCAAAATATCATTCACCGCCTTGGGCGTATAGCCCATGCGAGCGGCCAGGTCATTCGCGTCAAGGCCCATTTCCTCAAGCTTTTCCGCCAATTCACTCCCCGGGGAAGGGACATGCCACAATTCAATTTTGTTTCCGTTCATATAGCCACCTATCCGTGATAATCTACGATTTCAAGCATTTTTGCAATTCGCTCGTTCGCCCAAACAATTTGTGCAACCGGTCCCTCGTTCGTACTCTTAAAAATCAACCTATACGGCTGATCCAAGTTACACGCCCATTGGCCCGCACGATCCCCCACCAAATCGTGATAATGCCCCGGTAACCCCCGCAAGGCTTCAAAATTAGCAGCATCACTAATTTGAGCCAGCCGATCAACGTAACGTTGGGCACGCCGTTGTCCAAGTGTTTTCAATGCGTATGCCCTATCGGTAGCACATTTTTTCAAGTCTTTGTCTTCAAAAAATATGTTCATGTCAACCTCAAAATTTTACTACACCTACAATATACATTAAAATTTTAAATAATGCAATAGGTGTATTATTTTTTAATTTCCACACTCGCAGTTCAAGCCCTTGACAGCAGGATTACGCCGAGTATAGATTTATTCTTGCCAGTGCAAAAAAAAGCAAAGGAGCAAATTATGGGAAGGAAGCTGCGTATCAATTCATTCATCTACACATACGGAAAATTCGGAAAGGGCTTTCGGGAAATCCTGGACACCGAGAATAGATTTCTCTACTCGCACGGGCGCTATCCGACAAAAATCGTAGCAGAGGACCTGCCCGAAGACTACATAAAAATTCGCAGTCGCACACTTTGGTATATGACGGGTTTCCTCAAGACGTCGGACGTTGTCGACATCCAATACAAAATGGCGAAGCTAAACCATCTGTTCAAGGACGATTACGTCTTTATTTCTTACAAAGAAAAACTGAAGGTTGAAGAAGACCGGTTTGGTTTCATTGACTACGTCAATTACGATGCATGTTTTTGCGGGCCAGACATTCTGGACATCGCCCACGCCGTCGAGAAATATTCTCATTTGGATATTTCGCACATCCGAAAGGGGATGAAAGAAAAAGTCCACTGGCTAAAGAAAAACGAAACCGATTTTTATGAAACTTGCTTTCACGGAAATGACAAAGAGTTTTTAAAAAAGATTGACAGCAAGTGGTGAAAGTCCGCACGCTCTACACTTTATATTCCGCCATGGCATCCATAAGCTTGTCAAAGTCACTCTTGTAAGTCGCATCGCGAATCACGCGGAACTTGTCGTATTCGCCCTCGGCAAACGCCTTTGCGATTTCGGTACCCTACCGCGATAATGGCATCAAGGTTGTAAATATTGGTATTATAGTTTTTGCCATCGGCGGCAGTTGTTTCCATTTTGGAAACAACTACTTTTTTGATAGATATCACCGTCTTCGGCCGGGAAGACGATCTATAAAAGTTTCCCGGACCATCTGGAAGGCGCGTTCCGGATCAAACTTGTCCGCATCGGGCCGCAGTAGCAGTTCGGTATCGCCCAGAAATTCAGAATCCTGCATTTTCAATTCCATATTCTGCATGAATTGCTTGTAGCTAGGCGGCTTTCCTACAGAAAAATCCATATACCGATTGTAGCAGTCCATAACTTTTTGCGCATCCACAGATCCTTTATCGAGTGCAACCTGTAAATCAAACAAATCGCGACCTTTCTTGCGCTGGTACAGAGCCCGGAGTTTCGTTCCGAGCAATTCTTCAAACGCATAAGTCGTAATTTCGCAGTCGCCTCTAAACCAATTACTATCCACACTGAACGGCATGTTGCGTAAGCCAAGAACATTGAAATGCTCAAAGCAATTTATTTCTATCTTCAATCGAATCGGCTGAACCGGAGGAACCTCGGATTCCATCCGGAATAGTACCGTATTGTTGTAGCGCTTGGGTTTCGTAACACGATCCGGCATCCAACCAAGAACTTCACCTAGACGAAAAAGAATAGGCTTTATCGGCCCCGGATTTATCTGCACCAAATCAATATCTTCACTATAACGAGGCTGCGGTTGCAAATAAAGTTTATGCAAGGCAGTCCCTCCTCGAAACGCCAATTCATTTTTCAAAAAATCATCACTGAAGATATCCACAAGAGCACGGCATATAATCAAGTCCTGTTCGACCATCGCAGGATCCGTCCACGGAGCTTGTTCAGCCCAAGCCATAATCGAAGCTCGGTCTATCATAAGTCATCCACCTCGATGTCGATGTTTCCGTTTACGTGCCAGCGATTTGCCGGAGCGTCCGCTCTCCGGTTTTGGTCATTGCACAACAAGATACTGTTCCAAGACTCCTGCGTCTTCAAAACCTGGAAAAGCACATCGGCCTGATTTTGCCTCAAAAGTACATGCTCTAACAAATAGCCTAGGCGCTGAATAGTTGTGACGGACGTAAACGGCATAAGTCCGTACATACGCCCGACATCCACAGAATCCATGAGTTCGGCCAGCACAGTGGCCGCACGCTGATAACCACCGACATGCGACGCAAACTGCACAAGATCTACTGCGGTCAGCTCCGGTCCCGAATAGCGAAGCGTTCCTATCTCAGCATTCTTTTTCATTACAAATGCTTCCGGGATCTCTTGTCGGTAATTCCAATCTAGCAGAGAATTCTTGCCGGACGCCTTGATTCGAGGCAGAACTGTCATAACCTGCGTTTTCATGGCCCGCTGATGGGTGGCCCCATGCATGGCAGCCGCCGACAGCAACCCCACATAATATGGCTTGCCGACATAATCCATCAGGCCATCAATGTAATAGACCGGCGGCACAACACCTTTCAGCTGATATTGGACCGGCACAATGACATAGAAACCTCGATATACAGATTGCACTCGCCCACGGGACACTTGGCGCGACAGTTCCGTGTTTATACTCCTAGCGGGACGCTCGGCGAAAGCATCCTTTACGTCGGCAATCGAGAATGTCGACTTGCCGCGGATTTCCCTGCTATGTATCCACTCTCTTATATTCATTTTGTTGTTAAAATCAACTATTTTTGTTGCGTTTAACCACTTTTCAAACAAATATACATTCTTTTGAGGCAGAAAGCAACTGCCGTCAAAACGGTCTTTCATCTTTCACTCCTCCCCGCAAACAGGCTTGAAATTGCGGGTCTTCAATTGGTTTTTGCAAGTACAAACTACTCGCTTGTGCACTAAATATAATTTTTAAGGGGGGCGCTGTCAATAGGTTCGCGACAATTTTTTGAACAGCCCTCCCGGCAGTCCCTTTATGTCCAAGCAAGTTTGACCTCGGTGAAGGCAGAACCGTGCTGTTCGTGAGCCATAACATGGGCGCGGTGAAGAACTTGCGCAAACGGGGGATTGTGCAGAACTAGGGGAAAACTCCTGACTCAAAAAACCATATTGGTGTTGTAATAGTATTTTCACTATTTGCGATTGCAACAACCAAAATTCAATAATCACACGCCGAAGAATTCATTCACTTTTTCGCAGACAAATTCTATTTCTTCGGTTTTAAGACCAAAGAACATCGGCAGACGCAGCAAGCGGTTGCTTTCGTTGGTGGTATACTTGTCTTCACCGTTAAAGCGACCGAAGCGCAAGCCCGCAGGCGAGCTATGCAACGGCACGTAGTGGAACACCGCCAGAATGCCGTTATATACCAGATGCTTGAGGAGCGCCGTACGCGTCTGCAGGTCCTCGACCTTCAGGTAAAACATGTGCGCGTTGTGCTTGCAATGTTCCGGAATGAACGGCAACTCGATCAAGCCCTTGTCGGCCAGTGGCTGCAAGCGTTCGCGATAGGCGTTCCAGCTCGCCATGCGGTTGTCGTTAATTTCGTCGGCGCATTCCAGCTCCGCATAAAGGTAAGCGGCGTTGAGTTCACTCGGCAAGTAGCTGGAGCCGAGTTCCACCCAAGTGTACTTGTCGACTTCGCCGCGATGGAACTGGCAGCGATTCGTGCCCTTCTCGCGGATAATTTCTGCGCGGTCGCAATACTTCTTGTCGTTGATGAGCAAGGCACCGCCCTCACCCATGCTATAGTTCTTGGTTTCGTGATAGCTGTAGCAACCAAAGTCACCGAGCGATCCGAGCGCCTTGCCCTTGTAAGTCGCCATCATGCCCTGCGCGGCGTCTTCCACCACGAACAGGTTGTGGAGCTTTGCAATCTCGTTGATCTTGTCCATCTCGCAAGCCACGCCCGCGTAATGCACCGGTACAATCACCTTGGTCTTCTCGGTGATGGCAGCCTCGATCAGATTCTCGTCCAGGTTCATGGTGTCGGGACGGATGTCCACAAATACGCACTTGGCCCCCTGCGACACAAACGCATCGGCTGTACTCACGAACGTGAACGATGGCATAATCACCTCGTCGCCGGGCTGAATATTGCAAAGTCGCGCTGACATTTCAAGCGCGTGCGTGCAGCTCGTGGTCATCAGCGCCTTCACCGCACCGGTATGCTTTTCAAGCCAATCGTGGCACATCAAGTTGTAAGTGCCATCACCACAAATACGGCCACTTTCGACGGCCTGCTTCACATAATCAAGTTCGAGCCCCACGAACGGCGGCTTGTTGAATGGAATCTTCATAACGCAGAAAATATATATTTTTCAGGCATAAAAAAGATATATTGTTTATACTATGAGCTTAAATAAGAAAATATTGCTTCTCGGCGGCGGGCACGCCGAAATCCCTCTAATCCAAGCCGCACACGAACTCGGCTGGTACGTGATTACCACGGGTAATGCCCGCGAAGGTTTGGGCCACCCCTACGCCGACAAGAACGTTTTTGCAGACTTTAGCGACAAAGACGCCATGCTGGAACTCGCCAAGAGCGAGGGCGTTCAAGCGGTTTGTTCCGGTTGCAACGATTTCGCTCTGCTTTCGACCGTGTACGTTTGCGAAAAGTTGGGACTCCCCGGCCACGATAGCTACGCTACAAGCCTCGAGATCCACCACAAGGACAAATACCGTGCACTTGCGACTAGGCTCGGCATCCCGACTCCGCGCGCAATTACAGTCCGCACCTCGAATCGCACCGAAAACTGCGCCGATTTCGAAACCGCGATTGCACAACTCTCGTTCCCAATTATTGTAAAGCCAGTTGATTTGACGGGTGGCAAGGGCATTCACCGCGCCGCAAACACTGACGAAGCTCGAGAAGCCTACAAAGACGCCTGCAGCCGCACACGCCAAGACCACATCGTCGTCGAAGAATTCGTACAAGGATCAAACCACGGATTCTCCGCCATGCTCGTAAAGGGAAAAGTCGCATTCGCCTTCTCCGATAACGAACAGTACTACATCAACAAGTACATGGTCTCGGGCGCAAATTCGCCGAGCACCTCCAGCGACAAGACTCTCGCCATGCTCCGCGAATACAGCGAGCGCATCGCGCAGGAACTGCACCTGGTTGACGGCATTTTGCACATCCAGTACATCGAAAGGGCCGACGGCACGCCCATCATCATCGAAATCTGCCGCCGCCCTCCCGGCGATTTGTACATCAAGTTCGTGAAGTACGCGACAGGCGTCGATTACCCGAAATTCATCGTACAAGCGGAAACTGGCGAAGACATCTCTAGCATCGCCGATGTGCCTACACAAGGTTTCTGGCTGCGCCACTGCATCATGTCCGACTGCCAAGCCGGCGATAACGGCTGCACAGGAACAGTCCACGATGTCGTTTTTGCACCCGAAATTCAAGGCAACATTGTCGAAAAATTCTTGTGGTACAAACCCGGCGAAGTCATTACCGACAAGCTGACCTACAAAGCAGGCATCGTCTTCTTTAAATTCGACACACTCGCCGAAATGCAGGACAAAACCGCACATATGACCGAACTGGCGAAAATTTTAATAGAATAAAGATTTTTTAACAAAATCTGCGCACCGCGCCCAAAAATATCCTATATTCAAATCGTATGAAGAAGGAACCTTACCAAATTGCTTTTATTGGTGGCGGAATCAACTCGGCCATCGGCGAAGTCCACAAGGCCGCAAGCCAGATGGACGGCCATTTTGAACTTGTAGCGGGCGCATTCAGCACCCACGCCGAAACAAACCGCAAGACCGCCGGAACTTGGGGAGTTACCGCCGAACGCACCTATGCCGACTACCACGAACTTTTGAAAGCCGAAAAAGGCAAACTTGACGCTGTCGTAGTACTCGCGCCGACCGATTACCACAAAGACATCGTGATTGACGCCCTACGCGCCGGGTTCCCCGTAATTTGCGAAAAGTCGCTCGCCACCAGTGTGGCCGAAGGCGAAGCCATCGCAAAAGTCGTCGCCGACACCAAAGGATTCTTCTGCACGACTTACAACTACACCGGCTATCCTATGGTGCGCGAACTCAAGCAGTTCATCGCAGACGGCAAGCTCGGTAAAATCCAGCAGGTGCAAGTCGAAATGCCGCAAGAAGGCTTTATGCGCCTGGGTGCGCACAACGAACCTCCCAAGCCGCAAAGCTGGCGCCTCAAGGACACCGTGATTCCGAAAATCTCGCTGGACCTTGGCAGCCACCTGCACAACATGATTTACTTTTTGACCGGCGAACGCCCTGAACGCATTGTGGCCGACCAGGCCACCTTCGGGCTCTTCCCGCAGATTGTCGATAACGTAGGCGCGCTCGTGCAATACACAAACAACGTTCGCGCCCAAATCTGGTTCAGCAAGACGGCTCTCGGCAACCGCAACGGACTCCGCATCCGCGTGTTCGGTAGCGAAGGCAGCGCCGAATGGTTCCAGCTGGAACCCGAAACTTTAAAGACCTGTGACCTGCGCGGCAACGTGAGCCTGCGCGACCGCACCGGCGACGTAAAAATTGCGAACCAGCAACGCTACAACCGCTTTAAGGCAGGCCACCCCGCGGGCTTTATCGAAGCATTCGCGAACTACTACAAAGATATCGCCGACTGTCTTAGGCAATATTTTGAAACCGGCAGTTTTACCAGCCAATACGTATGCGGCATCAAGACCTCGCTCGAAGGCCTCGCCATGATGCAGGCCGCCGCGCGCTCCGCACAAAGTAACAAGTGGGAAGATTTATAATGAAACTCTCGTTTGTAATTCCCTGTTACCGCAGCGAAAACACCATCGAAACCGTGGTGCAAGAAATTCGAGACACCGTGGCAACGCGCCCCGGCACCGACTACGAAATCGTCCTGGTAAATGACTGTAGCCCCGATGGCGTATGGCAAGTCATCAAGAAACTCGCCGCCGCCGACAACCACATCAAGGGAATTTGCCTCGCTAAAAACTTTGGCCAACACAGCGCCCTAATGGCTGGCTACGGCCAGGCCACCGGCGACTACATCATCAGCCTCGATGACGACGGCCAGACCCCCGCCAGCGAAAGCTTTAAACTTGTAGACAAACTAGAAGAAGGCTACGACGTCGTTTACGGTTACTACCAGCATTCGGCACAGCACCTGTTCCGCCGCTTTGGTACCTGGGTTAACAAGAAAATGGCCGAAGCTATCATTGGACAACCCAAGACGCTCCGCACCACGAGTTTCTTTATTATGCGCAAGTTCATTGTCGATGAAATCGTGCGCTATCCCAACCCGTTCGCCTACATTAGCGGGCTCGTTTTCCGCGCCACCAAAAACCTGGGCAATGTAGAAGTGCAACACCGCCGTCGCCTTGAAGGGGAATCCGGCTATACGCTCGCGGGTCTTATTGGGCTCTGGATCAACGGCTTTACCGCATTCTCTGTCAAGCCGCTGCGTGCCGCTACCTTTATCGGCGTTATTTGCGCCCTCGTCGGCTTTGTCGCAGGCCTCTACGTCGTTTACCAGAAATTCCTCAATCCCGAAATTCCCGTAGGTTACACCAGCATGCTCGCCACCCTGCTGTTCGTGGGCGGCATGATCATGCTCCTGCTCGGGCTCATCGGCGAATACGTAGGTCGCATCTATATCAGCATCAACCAGTCTCCGCAATACGTGGTGCGGGAAAGAACGTTTTAGGAAAAGCAAATGGCAGCGACGCAGACAAGCGAATGGACCACCGTCATCAAGCCCAAATCGAGTTTACTCGAGGTGGACTTTGGTGAACTTTGGCAGTACCGCGATTTGTACCGCATGTTCGTTAAGCGCGACATTGTCACTTGGTACAAGCAGACCATTCTCGGGCCGCTGTGGTTCTTTATCCAACCCATCATGACCACCATCATGTTCATGGTCGTGTTCGGCGGAATCGCGAAAATCAGCACCGACGGGCTCCCGCAGCCACTCTTTTACCTCGCGGGCATTTGCCTGTGGACCTATTTTTCGGAATGCCTAAATCAGACGAGCAAGACGTTCATAGAGAACGCGAACATGTTTGGAAAGGTATACTTTCCGCGCCTCGTCGTTCCGCTCGCGACCGTCACAAGCAACTTGGTGCGACTCAGCATTCAAATGGGACTATTCCTGATTGTATTTGCGTACTACCTGATTTTTACAGATGCCCCAGTGCACCCGAATATCTACCTACTACTCACACCCGTACTCATCGTGCTAATCGCGGCACTCGCCCTCGGATTCGGCGTGCTATTCAGCAGCCTCACCACCAAGTACCGCGACCTTACCTTTTTACTGAGCTTCATCGTTCAGCTGTGGATGTACGCAACCCCCGTAATTTACCCGCTCAGTACCATCGAGGACCCGCGCCTCAAAATGCTCATGCAGGCAAATCCACTCACCAGCATCATGGAAACGTTCAAGTTCGGCATGCTCGGCGTGGGCGAATTCAGCTGGGCCGCCCTCGGCTACACAGCCGCTTTCGCCGTCTTCATCCTCGCACTCGGCGTAATCGTTTTCAACAAGATCCAGCGCACCTTCATGGATACGGTGTAACACGAGTCGAATAAGTAAAAAAATGAATCAGTGGCCGTGGGCAAGTTCCTGACGATACTGTTCTTCGATAAATGCAGGGCCATCCCACCAAAGCTTGCTACTTTCGTCATAGAGCATTTGCCCCGTACGAGAGCGTAAAAAAATTGGCAAAACATCAGATGCATCACGACCATCTTCTTTCGCAACGCTTTCAACAACCATCGTCGTGAGTAAATCAATTGCGGCATTCACGCGATCAGTCATTACATCCATACCTGTTCACTCCCCATAAACGACAACTGATTCAATGCTGCTACAGACTTGAAACAATATTGATTTTTCAACCGTTCTGGAAGCAACAACCGAATGCAGATATCGTCTGCAGATGCGGAACCAACCCCGCCAAAGGCACCCGCCATATATGTCACAATCGTGCTGTTGGTCGCATCGTTTGCGATTTTACCACCGATAATGTCATATCTAGAGCAATCTTCCAGGATATCGCCAAAAACATTCTTTTTTCGATGTGCTACAACGCAATGAAGCCAAGCTGAATCAGCCGTCTCATAAATCTTGATACCGAGAGCGGCATTGTCATTATACCAAAACGCAGATATTACACCAAATCTTTGACTCGCAACAGCACCATTTTCTATAGCCTTCCGCGTAGAGATTTTCGCAAAGGATTCAGCCTGTTTTTTGTCAGTTGTCAAGTAAAAGCCCTGACCAAAGTCCTTGTAACGAGCGCACTTCTGTAAATCGGGAATTCGTACCTCACAAAAACTCCCATGGTACAGGATGTCACCATCTTTCAAAAGATCAACCACAGGCAACCCCCTTCGCGTCTAGGTACTGTTTTACGTCATCAAGTACGGCCAAATCACCCTCTACATGGAACAAATCCCACATCTTCGCAATATAATGATACACCCCTTTTTCTTCAAAAAGGGACGCAACCTGCGGAAGCGCCATATTCCAATGCTCCGCAGCAAGGCGCGTTAGCCGTGTCTGCATATAGATGATTTGCGATTTTTCGTCCATCGTTAGTAAAATATATAAAAACGAGTCTATACACTGCACTTTTAATTGTACCGAACGGCATAATTAAAACTACACCGCGACCTTAAACACAATACCACCCGTCACGTAACGGTGGATAATGGAATTGATGAGAGTCTGGTAAGGCAAGCCCGCAGCCTTCGCCATTTTCTTAATGCCATTTAGGTCGTCAAGCTGCATACGGATAGTAATATTCTTCGCCGAAGCGGACATGATGTCAGCACGAATCCGATCTACCTCTTCTTGCGGAAGCGGAACAGTTTCACCATTCTCAATAGCTTCCATCAAGGCGCGTTCTTCATCGTCAATCGGCTCATCTATGAATTTCGAGCTCGCCATTTTCATACCTCCTTTGATGAACTCTAGTCATTTGTATATTTATAATATACATAGTTTATAAAATTTAGTCAAGAAATTCAAAACCGAGGTGGTCAAATTAATATATGGCAACCACGCCGTTAGCGTCGGTTTAATCTATATTACTCAACAAGATGACCGCCATCGAGTTGCAGAAACCCTCATCGCTCGGTCATGTCCAAGCAAGCTTGGCCGTGACACTCGCTCATAGGGTTTTCGAGAACATCAGCAAGCAGTACCGCCTGGGGCTAGTGAGCACCGGGACACTCAGTCACGACCTGAACAGGTTCTGGCAGACCAAGGTGCTGCGCCGCGAGGACCCCTACCTCAAGGTGGGCGAAGTCAACGACCGCGCGCACAAGGGCGCAAGCGAATACGTGTGGGCCCTCAAGGACATCAACACCCCCAAAGCACCTGCAAAACATTTCTAAAACGTTAAAAATATCAAAAAACTGTGCAGAGATATTCCAACATAAGGAAAAACTATGTTCAGCATCAACTGTCTTGAAATAACGACAACAAAAGAACAATGGGTGGAAAATCAGTCCCTTTATAAAAATTTATTATCAAAAGGCGATTACGATAATTTTGACGCTTATAAAAAAGAGCACCCCACCACAACTTTTAGCAAAAGGTTTTTCTTTAACGATTTCTACTATCACGAACAATACGGCGATTTGAAAGATCGCCCGAAAGAAGAGCGGACTATTCCAGACGATTTCTTTGGTAAAAATATCAACATTCAAGCCATCGTTGGTAAGAACGGCAGCGGAAAAAGTTCTTTGATGGACTTGATGTATATGGCAATCAATAATTTTGCATTCATGTTCGAACGGGGTGAAGAATTTCAAGCTGCACGAAAATTGTATTGGATAAAAGGCCTTTCCATCAACATTTACTTTTCAATAATTGGCGACCGAGATTGGATTGATACAGAATCCCGCCTAAAATGTACACCAGAATCAATTAACCTACAAATTAAGGACGGAAATTCTTTTAAGGATTATATAGACGTTCAATCTAATGGTAATGGGACATTTTCACTTGGACGAGACAACACGCCCAAAGGCTATGCACTATATGGCTTATTAAGAGAATTCTTTTACACAATCGTATCAAACTACTCTTTACAATCTTTTGTTATTTCAAATTACACATCAAATTGCATTCTGTATTCTAAAAAGGATGATGTACAAAATCCAAAGCATTTTAATCTCTGCAATGAGATCTCAACCACATTTCCTGATTATCAATATACTGAAGGTAAAATTTCTTGGGTAGAAAGCATTTTTCACAAAAATGATGGCTATACATGTCCTATAGTTTTAAACCCCAAAAGAGATGATAGAGGCATAAATATTGAACAGGAATTATCTCTCGCAAAATACCGAGAAATAGCCTTACTCTTATGGTCGCAACAAAACAAAAAAGAGTTTATCAATGGATATCAACTTCAGCGAATTGATTTTCAATTTGACGAAGATTACGCTCTTGAAAAGAGTGGGAAAAATTCCATTGATGAAATTTTAAACGAAATAGACCAACAAATATCGCATCCTGATGATAAGATTATATCCCCACCTTGTTTCGCAGATTGGTTAATTTCTATTGAAAAGTTTAACATTTCTTCCCAATCACCCAAATTGGTGCGTATTGGATTATCTTATTTAATATATAAAATAAAATCAATCACAAAATATCCTCATTATTATAGATTTTCAAAAGGCCAAGAAAAATCTGTTTTTGTGGATGAGAAAACAACTAACAAGAAGATTGAAGCCAATTTAAGAGAATTATTGGAAGAAGTTGATAAAGACAAATCGCACAGCGTAACAAAAATAAAACAGACAATAAATTTTTTGAACTACGATTGGCTTTCAGATGATAAAAAGACAGCAACAATAAACAACTGGTATTCTCATATTTTCGACAACTCATCGTATTACAAAATTTATCCTCAACCATCCGAGAAATTAGACGATATTATAAATAACCTTCCTCCGCCTTTTTTCAAGTATGATGTATTTTTATCCAAAATTTCAAACAACACTATAGATAATACACCAATCAATTTAAGGGAATTAAGTTCCGGAGAACATCAATTAATCCAAACTCTATCAACCCATGTCTATCATATTAGAAATTTAATCTCTATTATTGAATCAAATAAATTTCAAACACCCTCCACTGTTAGACCTGAATACCGAAATATAAATCTCGTCTTTGACGAGATGGAGATATGTTTTCATCCCGAATACCAAAGACAATTTGTCAATCATCTAATAACAACTATAAAGAACATGGGTTTAAACGAGCAATGTACCTTCAACATTTTTCTCATCACGCATTCTCCATTTATCCTTTCAGACATTCCTCGTTCCAACATTCTCTACATGGAAACGGAAAAGGATAAGGCAAAGAACAAAAAACTGCCAACACACACTTTCGCTCAAAACATCGGTGATATGATGTATGATTCATTCTTTATGGAGAAGACTATCGGTGACTTTGCAGAAGAAAAATTAAGAAAACTTATTCAAAAGAGATTAGAAAAGAATTCGAAGAAAAAACAAAAACTAATGTCAGATGTGGAAGAACAAGCCGTTTTAAGTTCTATCGGCGACCCAGTCATCCGCAGCCTTATTGACGAAATCGAGGCTAACGATGATTAAAATAGAGTTGGACGACACGACTAAAAATGAAATCGAGAACCTTCATTGGGAATGGTTCGACTCCAGAGCTAATACGAAATTTACAAAATCGTCTGAGACATACAAAGAATTCATTCTTAGGGAATTAGATGTGAAATGGAAAGATATTGAATCCATAATAAAAGGGAATATACAGGTTTTAGAGTCATATAAAAACTCCTTTAACAAGATAACAAAGAAACAAAATGAAACACGATATAGCAAAATGATGGTTGCTTTTGGCTATGACAACTTTTGTGAATCAAAAAAAGAATGGAATGCGTATGAATTATGCAAAAAATTAAAAGTAAATGTTTGTCCCTATTGCAATAGAGAATACACTTTTACAATAGGAAATACAAAAGAAAAAAAACTTCGACCAGAAATAGACCATTTCTTTCCAAAATCAGAATACCCATATCTCTCTTGTTCTTTATACAACATGATTCCATCCTGCCACATTTGCAATCACAGAAAACGAGAATTTGGAGAAGGAATCCTATATCCATACAGCGATGGTTTTGATAAAGATATCATATTTAGGGCAAAATTTGCTAAAGAAATTCCCGAAAACTCGAGCATTTTTGACATCAGTAATACACACATTTTCTTCAAGGATAGACCTTGTGATGTTTTAAAAACGGGAAAATGTATACACAACAAGCAATCCAAAGCTAGCAAATCCGTCAAAACATTCCATCTTGAAGAAATATACAACGAACATAAAATCGAACTTCAAGACCTTTTTACACGCTATCGCAACTATTCAAAGCCCAAAATTGATGAAATCACGAAACTCATTATTAATGGAAGAATCAATCTTGACGATTTAGGCCTAAACGAAAAGCAAAAAAACGACCTTTATCAAAAGATCGCCAGCACTTATACTAAGCGCATAAAACAGACCATCCTCGGCATCCCTCTTGGTGCAGGCGACAAGCAATACCCCCTCCGCAAATTCAAGGAAGACATCATCGAACAACTAGACAACACTACCCGAAAAATGAAAACCGAAGCCCGCAACAAGAATATATCAAAGTAAAGCACCCCTATTGCCCGAACCACCACATAGAATGTATATTTCCATTGAGGAAAACCCATGCCCAAGAAAAGAATTTTCATAAGCAGCGTGCAGAAAGAGTTTGCGGAAGAGCGCAAGCAGCTTTTCGACTATTTAATGGATGACCCCATACTATCGAAATTCTTTGTGCCGTTCATTTTTGAAGATTACCCTGCAACAGGGCGTTCGACTTCAACAGTGTATCTGAAAGAAGTTGAAAAGAGCGATATCTACCTTGGCATTTTTGGTGACGAATACGGCTTCCAAAACAAGGCTGGGCTTTCCCCAACGGAACAGGAATACAACCTCGCCCACAAACTACACAAAGACTGTCTTATCTACATAAAGAGAGATTCTTCTAAACGGCAAGCCAAGGAGAAAAGCTTTATTCAAAAGGTAGAGGCAGATGTTGTTCGCAGGACCTTCAACAATTACGAGGAGTTGAAGGCTGCCGTTTACAAATCGCTAGCCCTCTATCTTGAAGAAAAAGAATTGTTCCGCCTAGTCCCATTTGATCAAGCCAAGGACAACGAAGCGACAATAAAAGACATAAGCGACGATAAAATCAGGTCTTTTATCGAGTTATCCAAGCAAAAAAGAAACTTCAAATTTAAAGAAAACATATCCGCAACAGACCTGCTAACGCACCTGAGTCTGATGGACGTATCTGGGCACTTGACAAACGCCGCCATTCTCCTTTTTGGGAAAAAACCGCAAAAGTTCTTTATTTCGTCCGAAGTCAAATGCATGCAATTTTACGGCAACGAAATCGAAAAGCCCATCCCGTCGTTACAGATTTACAAGGGGGACATTTTCCAACTTGTAGATCAGGCGACAAGTTTCGTCATGAGCCGCATCAACATGTGGATTGGCACAAGAGCCAAAAGCGCTTCCGTGCCGACAAAGCCCGAATTACCCGGCGAAGCCGTACGCGAAGCGATTGTCAACGCAATATGCCACCGAGACTACACAAGCAACGCCAGCGTACAAGTGATGCTGTTCAAAAACCGTCTCGAGATTTGGAATCCAGGACAGTTGCCGTATGAATTGACCACGCAACAGCTTTACAAGCCACATAAATCGCACCCCAACAACCCATTGATTGCAGAACCCCTGCAGCGTTCAGGGTTCATAGAAAAGGCTGGAACCGGCACCGGCGAAATCGTAAAGCTTTGCCTACAGCATGGCCTGAAAAAGCCCCTATTTGAGCAAGATGGCGATTTTAAGGTGATTATTTGGCGACCTGGCACCCAAGATGGCATCCAAGATGGCACCCAAGATGGCACTCAAGATGGCACTCAAGATGGCACTCAAAAGCAACTAGAAGAGAAAATCATCAGCCTTATAAAAGCAAACCCTAAAATTTCTAGAAAAGACATCGCCACAGCAACTCAAACATCGCCACGCACAATAGCAAGAAGAATAAAAGAAATGAACGATAAAATTCGTTTTGTAGGAAGCGGCTATAGCGGTCACTGGGAAGTGCTTGAGAATTCCTAACCAATCCATTCCCGTTCGGGATTAATTTCATCATTTTCTCCAATCCGCCCTGTATTTTTCCCGTTCGGGAATATTACATTTATGGTATGGACGTTCAAAATCCCACAGATTTATCCAAAACCGTAAAAGGGCGCCGCAAAAGCCTCAAACTGACGCAGGCGGAATGTGCCTCGTTTTGTGGCGTCGGACTTCGCTTTTTCTCAGAGTTAGAAAACGGCAAGCAATCCCTACACTTGGGAAAAGTGATGCACGTTTTGCAAATGCTGGGTCTCAAAATACAAATTCTGGAAAACGAGAAAAAATAATGAAACAGTTGGTATATTCAAGTGCACTATTAGTTCAGCGCAACAAACGGCACCCAGCGTTTGTAGAATTTCTCCTGGAATTTTAACGGAGAAAGTATGGGGTTATGGTCACCCTGCACAATAAAGCGTACATCCGGGTGCTTTTTCGCAAGGCCCGCAACCAGTTGCAATGAGCCAGTCAAGCGTTCGGTATAGGCAGAATCCACTGCAGCAACATCTATCCTATAGGGATCCTTGAAGCACGACAACGGGAACTTGGTATCTAGCGTGGTCCAGGCGATAAAGCGCAAGGCAGAATCTTGCACACTCAGCAAGCTGTCTAGCAGGGCTGCTGATTCGCGGTCCGTGCGCGGCTCCACCCCAGAATTAGCCGAAATACCGAAGAACGTTTCGTCAAAGCCGACATTGCGAATGTACTTGTTGCGCATTTGCACTAGACTATCGCCACCATAAACAAACAGCGTCTTTATACCTTGAGCGCGCAACACCTGCGGTAAAAAGATGGTGTCGCGACGGCCCGTTGAATCGCGTGAAACGCTATAAATCAAATCTTCGCGTTCAGCAGTCCTTGTGCGGCTATACATACGGTGATGCGCCCCTACCTGATTCGGAATACCATCAAAAACTTGCAGCTGCTTTGCAAAGCGATTCGTATCTAGCGGGATTCCCCAACTTTCTACGAGTACCAACACATTCGTGCGGGTCGAATCGATAAAGCCGCGCGTAATCGTCGCCGAATCGGTCGTAAAATATTTCGCCTTAAACAATTCTGGCAAACTATCGCGAGCTACGGGCTTAGGGGCCGAACGACTCATATAGTCCACCACCGGGAACTGCGCCAAAGGCTGCGCCGCATAATGGTTGTAGGCAAACAGGTGCGCAATCAATGCCACGAAAAGAATGAACGAGATGGCGCTCACGCTAAAAGGTTTTACCTTCCACATCATGGCAACAGCAAGGCCACAAGTAGCAAAAGGCAATACACCATACCAACCCGTAGACCACCCCTTTATGGCCAGCAAGTTTTGCAAGTCGAGCCAAGCGACCGCAAACAAAGCCACAACAACAACCGCAAGCAATACTACACTCACCAAGTTTTTGAGCATAGATTGCTTCGTGTCGGCTGCCACTCGCAATGATGTGGATATTTTATCCTTTAGAAAAGCAAACAACATCAGCAAACAAAACTCTTCGTAGCCGAATAGTCCTCGAGTAATGTCCTGCCCCTTTTCAAAAGTCAAAAGGAACGGAACAATCGTGATCAGGGCACTCGCCACCAACGGGTAAAGGAGCCTATTCATTATTCAGCCTCCTTTGCAGCCGAATCGGCCTTCGCAGCGTTAACTAGGCGGTACTTGAAGAATTCCATTTCGCCAATGGATTTAATCTTTTCTACAGCAACGCTGTCGTAATAGTGACGTTGCAGAAAATCGGCCAATCCGCCTGCGTTCACGACAACGACATTGTCATGAACAACATCCTTAATGGGGTTCGTGACACCGAACTCCGCAAGGGTCCGCGTAATCTCGGGCAAGTACGGAGTCCAATACCCCAAAGACACCGTGCGGCGGTAACTGCCGATGGGTTCTGCCAAGTAGGGCGGATTCTTGTGGTGGCTAAAACGCATATAGGCGTTCATGCTCAGCAAGAACATCTTGTCGGGTTGGCTATCAATGTAAGCGAACACCTGTTCGTAGTCCGTAGAATCTTCAATGGCCAAGGTGCGCAATTCGCCAGAACCCGGACCGCGCACCATTTCGCCACTGGTAGCATAAGTAAACACATTCGCAAGAGCAATCACCGCTACCGCCGCAACCACCAACCTGCGTGGCAACTCATACCGGAACCGCCCCCACAACGGTACCGCAAGCACCGCCGCATAAAGCCAGAAACCGCTTTCTACGCGGTACACCAGGCGACCCATGCCAAGTAAAATGCTCATTAAATATATAACTACAGCCAGGCTGGCCCATAGGTATAGAGCCTTCTTTCGATTTGTCGCATAAATCAAAATGCAAAAAACAAACCAAGACCAAAATAGTGGCGAACGTAAAGAGCTTCCTAAAGCGTTAAGTAGCAGGCGGGGGATTTGCCCCCGTTCAATCGAGTCACGATAATGGTTGATTACTCCGATAATATTCCGCATGCTGTCTGCCGCAAATGTTTCCGTGTCGTAGAAAATCCATTCGGTAAGCATATGGTAGTCCACACCGGACTTACCCATTTCTTCCAAGTCTTCGTAAACAGCATTCTGGTTGTAATTGGAACCATCGCCCAAAGCGGCTCGCGGCCCCTGGATATCCACATAAGGCGCATACTCCGCATTCTTGTACAGAGATGCATCAAAATGGTGCATGGCGTACGCCCCTGCAAACATTACCGCAAGGCCCGCCATCGTAATCCACTTGAACTTCCAGCACTGCTTCAGGTTGAACAACAACCCCACCCCAAAGAAAGGCATTCCCATCAAGAAAGCCTGCCAGCGCATCACCGAGCCCCAAAGCAATAAGAGCCCTCCCAAAACAAAAGGAACAGCTGCCAATATGTCATTCTGGAGGCCCTTCGGGCCGATAGAATCCACATGGTCCCTATCGGGGTTTCGCCCCTCCAGGGTGACAGGGGGGCGTATCACTCCATACCCAAAGAGCAGCATTCCCGCAGCGCTCAAAATAGAGGCACACTGCGTAAACTGAATAACCAAATAAAAATCGCTAGCGAACATGGCCGTAAAAAGCGTCGCCAGCAACAGTCCCCACCGTTCGCCACACCGCTGCAACAGCACATAGCCGATTGCCGTAAAAGACGCGAACACCGCAGCCATTTCGCCAATGTAGTACCACCCAATCTTCGGGAACAAGTGGTACAGCGGCAACAACGCGTAGCCGTAAATTGCGTTCACAAAAAGTAAGTGCGGGTTATAATCCGTGCCGTGGGCACCAGTCAGCACCGCCGCCATAAAGTAGTCGTCTATCGCCCCGAACTTGATGTCGCCAAAAACAAGGCAAAGCACCAAAAAGAACAGGTTGATAGTGATCGAATATAAAAACGCACGTTTAAAAGGCATATGAGAAATATATATATTTAGCCTTGATTTCGGGGCGAGTTCTTTAGAGGAACATCGCAAAGTATATCGCCAAATATAAGACGGCGCCTTTTTGCATCACCCTGGAACTATTGGACACCCCGGTAAGGATGCCGACGTCGTTGAGATACAATTTCAAGAGATTCTTGGTTGAAGACTCAATCAAAGGGAACTTGACATCTGTTATTGCAGAAACTTTTGTTTTCCATCATCAATGGAATCATGTCACCTTTGAATCTTCCGGTATAGCATTTTTCAATCGCTTTTTTTCTATAAAAAAATACACTTTTCAATCATTTTTAGCAATATTTTTTAACACTTTTCAATAAAAACGCCCGCGTTTCTACACATTTGTTCACTATCAAATATAATTCCGGAACACGTCATTGTCAATACTTAAAGACAAAAAATGGCCAAATTCGGCTATATCGGTCGCACAGGTTCGCCACTCGGCGACTTTTAATCTATATTACTCAACAAGATGACCGCCATTGAGTTGCAGAAGTCCTACCTCAAGGTGGAACAGGGCAATATCGTGGAAATCATCGTGCGTAACGGCTGCTTCATAGGCAAATAGAAGAACATGTATGCGAATATAGATGCATCAGGAAATTTAGAGGAAAATTTACAAAATTGGGTAGCTTACTCTTGGACGCATATTTGAATAGAAGTTTTTAGGAAAAACTACAATGGAATGCTTAGGAACAATAACATCAGTAGCCGATTATGTAAAAAAGATACAAAGCCTTTACCAAAACAAAGGTGGAAGAAAGCACTTATTCTTCCGTGGACATAGCGACATTAGCTACGTATTAAAGCCTTCGGTATTTCGTAATGAGAAATATAACGAAAAGGAAATTCTTCTAGATTTCAAACAATACTCTCCAGAATTTAACCTTTCTTACAATTTTCTACGAGATATAGACAAAGTTCTATGCGACATGCAACATAACGAATTACCAACTCGTCTATTAGATTGGACTGTTAGCCCACTTACAGCATTGTATTTCGCCGCTCAAGGATCACCAAACAAAGATGGTCGTATTTGGATATTTGACCCATGGAAATACAACAGCAAAATCATTGATTATCAACAGCATTCGCAAATACATGACATCCATATAATCGCAAGATCCATGTTAGCCTTAGGAAAAAGCGATGACGAAATCAATGAATTCATTAAAGAAGAATATCACTTTCAAAATAAATTGAACCTAGACCACCCCATGGCCTTTGTGGCTCAATTTACAAACAAGCGAAAAGTTTTTCAACGCGGAACATTTCTTATCTTTGGCAAAAACAAACAGCCGTTTGAGAATTTAGAACAAGCAAAACCATATCTTGATTTTTACACGGTTTCTCAAGCCAAAAAGAAGCTTATCATCCAGGAACTAAACAATCTTTACATCAACTCTTATACCATTTATCCTGATTTTGAAGGCATGCGAGACATGATTAAAGAATATGGAAGTTTATTTAATCGAGAGGCCCTATAACCTAAGTCACACCCCTATTTTGGAAGTTTATGGAATGCTGCGACACAAGCGGCATCCAATACCCCCCCCCTTTCACCCCCTATGAAAAAAGGGAATACATTATTCAGGAACTTTGCATGATTGTCGAAAAATTTCAATTTGTTTAAGGAGCACATTGTTTTTTTAAATGGAATCTCAACTTAAAATAGGCGCAACTCTCTCTTATGTAGTCCTCGCTTTGCAAAACTTAGTGGGACTGCTTTACACTCCATTCATGCTCCGTATGATGGGCAAGTCGGAGTATGGCCTGTATTCTATTGCTGCGTCTATTGTCGCTTATTTGACAATTCTTGATTTGGGTTTTGGTAACGCTATTGTCCGCTATACGGCGAAATTCAGGGCCGAAGATAAAAAAGAAAAACAGTATGAGATGTTCGGGATGTTCTTCTTGCTGTATTGTGGTATCGGCCTGATTGCTTTGTTTGCGGGCGGTATTCTGTATTGGAATGCGGAAAATATCTTTGATGTTTCCATGACGGCAAATGAACTTTCGCGTACGAAGATTATTCTTGCCCTGATGGTGTTCAATTTGGCAATCACCTTCCCGTTCAGTTTGTTTGGTTCTATCATTACGGCTTATGAACAGTTTGTTTTTCAAAAGGTAATCGCCATTGTGCGTATTATTTTGAATACGGCGACAATGATTGTCCTTTTGAATTTGGGTTACAAGGCTATCGCCATGGTGGTCGTTGCGACGATTTTCAATATTTTGACGCTTGGTCTCAATTTTTGGTATTGTAAGCATTATCTGAAAATTAAATTGAAATTTGCCAGATTCCAGTGGGGCTTCTTGAAAGAAGTTTCAATTTATTCTTTCTGGATTTTCTTGAATGCTATTATGGACCGTATTTATTGGAGCACTGGTCAATTTGTGCTTGGAGCATACGCCGGCACGGTCGTTGTCGCGGTGTTTGCTGTAGCCATCCAGCTGGAAAACATGTATATGAGTTTTTCTACCGCCATCAGCGGTGTGTTTTTGCCAAAAGTGACGGCAATGGTTGTACGTGAAACTAATTGTAAAGCGATTTCAGATTTATTCATCAAAACCGGACGAATTCAGTACTGCGTGATGATTTTGGTGCTTACTGGATTTTTCCTTTTCGGTCGCCAGTTCATCCATCTTTGGGCGGGGAATGGCTATGATGACGCTTATATTATTGCGATGTTGTTCTTTGTTCCGTTGACGGTGCCGCTAATTCAGAATTTGGGTATCATGATTTTGCAGGCCCGCAATCAGATGAAGTTCCGCTCTCTTCTTTATTTGGTGATTTCTCTCGTTAGTCTGGGGGCACAAATCCCGTTATCCAAGTATTATGGCGGTATCGGTTGTGCCTGTGCCATTGCGGGGGCGCTTGTATTAGGGCAGATTATCGTGATGAACGTGTATTATCAAGTCAAGCAGAAGATTGATATCATCGGATTCTGGATTGAAATCATAAAGATGTCCGTTGTTCCTACTGTATTGACCGTGCTGACTTACTACGTCTTACAGCAATATGCCCTTGATTCGGTAGTGAAACTCATTGCGGGTATAGTCCTTTATCTTGTGGTTTATTTGCCGCTATTCTTTAAGCTCTCGATGAACGCCTACGAACGCGACTTGATTTTGAAACCGATCAAGAAAATTTTGAAGAGGGCGTAAAAATGGAAAAAATGATGAAAATTTTTGAAAAGTATGCTAAACCTATATGTGCTTTTCCAAGAACATTTATCTTTTGTTCGCTTTTATTATGGATCCCGTCCGCATTTGCAAATGACCTGTTTCATTTTGGATGGCGGTTGATTTATAACTTGCGACATTTATTTTTTACTCTGTTTGTTGTTTATTTATTTTGTTGCATATCCCTTTTTGTTTTTCGAATAAGTAAAAAAATGATGACGCTCGTTTTGAGCTTAACCCACATTTTTGCTTACGGAATCTTTTTCTTAGAGTTCTTCTTATTTGTTTTATTTGATTGTAAAACAAACGCAAATATATTCCAATTGGTTGATGAAACTAATTTTAAAGAAACATCTGAGTTCGTCAGAGGATATTTGCTCAATGTTAAGTTTGCTGTAGTTTGCGGAATTCCGCTATTAATCGCTTTGCTTGAATTATATTCAAAAAAAATTTTTGTTTATTATAAAAAAATGAAATTTAGAAGACTTGTTGATGGACGATATTTTCATACTGGATTAGCTCTATTAGTCATAATTAGTGGATTCTATTTTTTATACAATCTTCAATATTTTTCTTTAGAATTTAGGGAAAATTGGAAAAAAGCAGAAATGGTTGGTGAAAACCCCATTTTTTATATTTTCCAGGCTGTTTCACAATTCGTTCAAGAACGTAATTTATTTGATGAATCTGCAAAGTCTAACGAAAATATTGTTATTGAACATGTGGATAAATCTCCCAAGACAATAGTTTTGGTAATTGGAGAATCTTTTAATCGTCATCATTCTAGTTTATATGGGTATCCTTTAAAGACTAATCCTAAATTAGAATCTATAGAAAATCTGTATGTTTTTGATGATGTTATAGCTCCGATGAACGCGACATCTGATGTATTTAGGGATTTCTTGTCGTTTGCAAGTATTGACGAGAAAAATCGTTTGTGGTATCATGCGCCGCTTTTCCCGGCTGTTTTTAAGAAAGCTGGATATAATGTGGTTTTCTACAGTAATCAATTTGTGGCAGAAGCAGGAATGTCAACTTATGATGCTTCATGTGGCTTTTTTAATCATCCATCCATTGCATCAAAATTATTTAATCATAAAAACGGGGAAAAATTTTCGTATGATGGGGATTTGTTGGATTTCTACAAGAAAAATCGTTCAACGGTAGAATCTGATTCATTAAATTTGATTATGTTTCATCTGTATGGGCAACATGTAACACCCGAAAGCCGATATCCTCAAGATAGGTCTTTCTTTACAATAAAAGACTATGACTATAGACATGAACTAAATGACAAACAAAAAAAAGAAGTGGCCAACTATGATAATGCAACATTGTATAATGATTCAATCGTGTATGAAATAATACAGATGTATAAAAATAAAAATGCAGTCGTTATATATTTTGCTGATCATGGTGACGAAGCTAACGATTATAGATTACACAAGGGGCGATCTCGAGGCTTGAATGTTATAGGTGCTCCAGGATTGCATTGTCAACTCGATGTCCCGTTTTTTATATGGCTATCTGAAAAATGGAAAAATCGATATCCAAATGACGAAACTCGCGTAAAAAAACATTTACATAGTAAATTTATTACGGATGATATTCCGCATATATTGCTTGATTTGGCTCGAATCGAATCACCTCTATATAGTTCGAAAAGAAGTTTGATTAGCGATGAATATAACGAGAATAGAAAAAGGATTATTACTCCGTTGGCATCTAAACCTGTTGATTATGATTCAATTTGTATTAAACATGGAAAATGGAAAATAGGTTTTTAGGAAATGAATATCCCCGTCCAGAACTGTTCATCTTGTGCGGCTTGTGCCAATGTCTGCGCCCGTAGTGCGATTTCGATGCAGCTGGATACTGAGGGCTTCTATCGCCCCGTCATTGATGCGGAAAAATGCGTGCAATGCGGCGCTTGCGGACGGGCTTGCCCATGGAACAAGCCTGTTGATAATCCGAATGTCGCGAATGCTTCGCCGAAAACGGTGGCCGCCTACGCGAAGGACGAGTCTGTCCGTCTGCAGTCTTCCAGCGGCGGAATCTTCACCGTCTTAGCGGAACGCGTCCTGGATGACGGCGGGGTAGTGGTCGGTGTTGCACAGACTGCACCGACCCGTTTCGGACACATCGTAGTTGACAACAAGGCGGACCTGGCAAAACTGCGCGGCTCCAAGTATGTGCAGGCCGATGTCGGATTCGTGTATCGCGAGGTCCGCAGTCTGCTCAAGGCGGGGCGCAAGGTGCTGTTCTCCGGGACGCCCTGCCAGGTGGCCGGGCTTTATGCTGTGCTTGGCAGTGCAGCCTCTGCTGACCTGTTTACGGTGGATATCGTGTGCCACGGCACGCCCAGCGTGAAGGTCTTTGAGAAATATGTCCGGGAGATGGAGAAAACGGGCGATTCTGTGCTGGACGACGTCAATTTTCGCGACAAGTCGGAAGGTTGGAGTGGCTATGCGCTGCTGCATCGATTCAGGTCCGGAAAATCCGTTTCTGTGCATCATGACTGTTCGAAATACATGCGCCTGTTTCTGAGCCGCATTTGCCAGAATACATCTTGCGATGATTGCCATTACCGCAAACTGCCCCGTATCGCCGACATCACCCTGGGCGACTACTGGGGAATATCCAAGTATCACCCCGAAATGAACGACGATAAGGGGACATCGGTCGTTTTGCTGAATACCGGACATGGTAAGGCTTTGTTCGAGGCTGTCGCTGTCAAGGTTGTCCAATGCGACTCCAAAGTCGAATATGCCATCGCCGGCAACCCCTGCATCGTCCGCTCCAGCAAGCCACACCCCAAACGCAATGACTTTTTTGAGTTTCTTAATCAGAATTCTCTAGAACAACTTGCTAAAAAATATAAAATCAAACAACCCTTCTACAAAACCATTTTAAGTACCATAATCATTACATTATGGAACCTTTATCAAGGAACTTTAAGAAAGATTTTTCCGCAAAAAAGAAAATGACTTTTCTCGTTCTTGATTTAAAATAGTATCAACTGATTCATAATCAATATCCGCCAATAAATCCGAAATCTTAAAATCGGAGAACTCCATTATCAATCGATTTTCAAGACCAAACATTTTTAGTAGTGATTGCAAACGAGTCAGGCCACGATCTTCATTCGCCACAACAATAAATTTTTTATGAAATAGAATGGAAAAAACGGTTCCATGAAAAGAATCCGTAATCACATATTCCGCCGTTCGCAAGGCACTCAGCCACATATCAATTTGTAAATTCTTTTGATTAAGTGACAAATGGGGTATATTAATTGTTTGTTCTAACTGACATAGAACATCTTTTTGATTTAAATGCTCATCCAAACAATAAAGAAATATGTGTTTTTCCTTCGCATAGTCCCGGCTGACCTCGGTTTCCAGACGACCGTAATCATCAGTGTTCAAAAGCATCGTCGGATCCAAGACCAATCGCGCATCTATTCCTCGTTCTTTTAACAATTGCACAGCACTTTCTTCACGAACAGAAATCGCTTTAAATTTTTTTAGTAAAGGGATAATCCTTTGCGTATCCTTTTCGTCATATTGCCAGTAATCGACCCCAAAAGAAGCGGCATACGCAATTCGAGGAACATCGTTTTTCAGGAAATCGCCAAAATAAGTCATTAATCTAGGAGACATTACTTTACGCCAAATTTGATCAGAGCCGAAAATAAAACAGGAATCCTCCATATCCAGTCTTTTTAATTTTTTACAATTACCTAATCTGACAACGTCCTTTTCTTGCGGAATACGAAAAGGCCGTTCTTCAAGCCACCAACGAACAACAATTTTCGGATTGAAGAAAATCTTAAGAAAAATTCGTTTGACGCATGCTCCATATTTTAATATAGGGAAATAAATCGGTTTAGGCATGGGAATATTAAAAGTTTTTACATCGTCAGAAAACCTTTTACATACAGTCATTAATGCGAAATTTTGTAAGATTCCACCAATATTACGCCCTATCGGCTGAGTCAACATTCTTATTTTCATACTAGAAATATATATTTTAAAAAGTTCCTATTATGCAAGATATAAAAGTTTCTGTCATAGTTCCCGTTTATAAAGTCCCCTTAGAATACCTACGAGACTGTTTAGATTCGTTGAAAGCGCAAACAATGCAAGAATGCGAGTTTGTCGTTGTTTCTGATGGTGCTCCAGAGGCAGAATGTTCTGTATGCGAGGAATATGCAGCAAAAGATTCAAGATTTAAATTTTTTAAGCGAGAACATGCAGGAGTTTCTGCAACACGTAATTTTGGTATAGACCGTGCTAAGGGAAAATACATAGCCTTTTTAGACAGCGATGACTACTTGTTAAACAAAGATGCTTTAAAAACGATTAATAAAAACATCGATAAGCAACCAGACATCATACTATTCAATTGGATTGAATCAACAAATAAATCACCTAGAAAACCTATTGAAAAGTCAATTTCATTTTTATCCATAGAACAAAAAAAACAATGCGTTTCCAACTTCATCTTTAGCAAAGAAAAAGGACTTTCAGGAACGCCATGGGCAAAGTTTTACAAACGAGAATACATCAACAATTATCACATCCGATTTAATACAAATTTCAGCATTGGCGAAGATAGAGTTTTTAATTATGATGTTTTTTCATATAATTGCATCGTGGCATATCAAGACTATGTTTTTTATTATTATCGAATTTTCCCCCAATCATTATCAAAAAAAAGAAATTCGTATTTTCCACCCCATTTTATACCATATATAAATGAATTAAAAAAACACTCTAACAACAAGTACCCCATTCTTATAGCAAAAGAAACCGTATCCATGCTATACAAATCTTGGATACATTATTACAATACTGACGAATACGCGAAATTAAAATTGAAAAGATTTTTTGATTTTCTTCACCTAATCACGTCAAAAGACATCCGTCATTTGGGCAATTTAAATATCAAAACAATATTTCTATTATGTTTAGACTACCTAAAGTATAAAACGAAATTTATTTCATCAATTTTTTCAAAAGCTTAATCTATCGCCCGCCAATTTTTCCCGGCATTATTTTCCGATATATTTCATAGAAAAAAGGCATTTTTCCCAATAATTTAAATAAGAACAATTTGCTTTTAGAGAAAAACACCGTCGGCATCGCAAATTTCACATCCTGACGATATTTTTCTAGCATTTCCCTAGCAAGATCCTTATTTCGTATAACATTCTTTAGACCCCACCAAGCATACATTTCAGGCATCAATAAAGCCGGATAGTAGTATTTTGCATATTGACAGTAACCATTATTCCTTAGCCAATCAATGGTCTCATGTATGGCATCGATAAGATTCAAATAATCAAGCGAAAACGATTTCGCACCCATTATGCTTCCTGAACGAACTCTGTAAAAATACAACTGTGAATCAGTGCGATAAATTTCTTTTGCATCAAAAAATATTTTATATGTAGTAAAAACATCCTCATATATTTTTCCTTCAGGATATCTTGTATCATCAAATAACCTTCGTTGATACAATTTATTCCATGCACAATTACATTCCATTGACAAATAAGTATTTAAGCTAGAATTTTGAGAAAGAAGAGAATCTAAATCAATTTTTTCCGAAGGCATCTCCTCAGTCGACAAATCACATTTATCTCCATAAAATGGTTTAAATTTGCAAAGAGATACACCTATATTTTCGTTATGCAGAAAAGGTTTATATAACAATTCTATAAATCTTTTTGAAACCACATCGTCGCTATCAATAAACGAAATATATTCTCCGGTTGCAATATCAAGTCCTGCATTACGTGCATCGGACAGTCCACCATTATTCTTATGAATCACCCTAATACGGTTATCTTTTTGTTTGTATTCATCACATATTTCAGGGCATTTATCAAGCGAACCGTCATCAACAAGAATAATGTCCAAATTAGAATAAGTCTGAGAAACAATACTATCAATACACTCACGCAAATACTGCTCAACATTATATATTGGGACGATGATAGTAATAAGCGGATTAGACATACAATATCCTCAATTTTTCAGCACAATATTTGATATCAAATGCATCACAAATAATTTTCACATTTCTTTTACCCATATATAAGAAGACATTCCTTTTCCATTCATCTACATCAAAAGACGAATAAGTCAATAAGTTTGAAATCAAGACTTCCTTCGGAATAGCATTACTTACAATACAAGGCAATCCATTATATTGAGCTTCCAACAAAACAATGCCAAGTCCTTCCCACAGCGACGGGAACGCAAACACATCCATGGCACTATAGAACGGAGCAGGCTCTTTCTGAAGTCCAGCAAATATAACAGCCTCAGCAAGCCCCAAAGATTCTACTTTCTGTTTAATCTTTTCTTGCAGAGGTCCGTCACCGAGTAAAAGCAACTTGGCATTCGGTTTCTGTTTGTGGACCTCACTAAATACATCTATCAAAAAATCGTGATTTTTTTGCGGATAGAATCGTCCCACATGTCCCACAACAAAATCATCTTCGGCAATTCCATATTTCGCGCGAATTTCTTTTCGTGCGCATTCACTAAACTTGAAGCGTTCCGGATCAATCGCATTAGGCAGAATCGTCACCTTGCCCTTCTTGAGAGCGCTGAGCCCCCAGCCGTTGATGGCTGCGGCTTCGCCACAGGCTAACCAATGAGTCGCAAAAAGTTTGCAGGGTATGCGCATTATAAAGCAAAGGAGATTCTTTGCAAGGTGGATCGGTAAGCTCATCAACCTTGTTTTCGGTCCCTCGACGGGTTCTTGAACTGTGTATGCTTGGTGATGGTGAGCGATACGCTTCTTGATTCCGGCAACCATTGCAATAAAGCACACGTAGCTATTCAAAAACCAATCCAGATGACAATGGACGACGTCATATTTCCCTTGCTTGAAAATCTTGTACATCGACCAAAGATGCTTCAGCGGATGGTGCACCTTGTCGGGAATCTGGATGCAGGCGATTCCGGCCTCATTAAAGCGTTCCAAAATCTGCGAATTCGGTTCGTACTGGTACAACAAATCAAAATGGATGTCGCGCATACGCGAACAATAGTTCAGAACCACCTGCTCCGAACCGCCGCCCACAATCCCGTGCAGCACCTGACAAACGCGAATGTTTTTACCCACAGTCATATTTTCATTAAAACGCAAAGTAAAATATACACCTTTTTTTCAATAGAGTGCAGAGTATTTTCTTCTAAAAGAATCTAAACACGCAATGTAGTTCTCTTGAGCAAAGCGATTTTTTTAATTTGAGCGCCCCTTAAACGGGAATTTTCATAACACTCATCTGGAGGAAACATGCTGTTCTTTGACGCAGCTCTCAAATACCTTGACCTTGAAAACTACAAGGAAAACTTGGCCCCCACTACAATGCGGACCTATTATTGGAACTTAAAGAAAGTCACGGACTTTGACCCAGAAGCCCACTGCGAAGACATCGATGAATCTTTTATTCGCAATTACAAAGCATTCTTGCAACAAAAGGGCGATAAGCCAAATACTGTGGCCAAGGCCTTGTCTGTTTTTAGAATTTTTACAAGGAAAATGCTTGCAGACAAGCTGTTCGAAACGGATCCCTTTGAAAATATTAAAATCGGCCGAGTTTATTCTAAGCGAAGTTTCTTAACAATTAACGAACTCAAACATCTATATCTAAACTACCTAGACAACAAGCAATTTCTCACAGAAACGGAACAGAATGTAATGTGCGTATTTCTATTTAGTTGCTTTACCGGTCTGCGATACAGCGACCTTCTTTCTCTCGATGCGTCCGAAATTTTTGATTGGAAAATACGGAAACAAACTCACAAAACCGGAGAGCCCGTATACATTCCAATTCCAATCCAGGCGCGGTTGCTCTTGCCCGAAAAACTGGCAAAAGGCCCCGTCTTTAAAGTGGTGGAAAATTCGCATTTCAATAGGACTCTCCGTAAAGTTGCCCCCAAGCTTGGCTACCACAAATACATTCATTGTCATTTGGCCAGGCACACCTTTGCAACCACCTGCATCACGCTCGGAATATCACTACCTTCAACAAGTAAATTATTGGGCCACCGCAATGTTGAAACCACTCTTATTTATGCAAAATTCGTTGACACGTTCCTTGACAAAGAAATGAGGAAGTTTAATAAATTGCGATAAACATTCCGCTGAAATTGCCAAGTCATTAGCAGGAACCTACGTGAAGTTGCAGCAGGCCTACATCTCTGAAGCAGTTGCCATTGGTAATTGGCAGATTATCGGTTACAAGGGTCCGGGTGAAGAAAAGAACCACGGTACTACTAGCGGAGGCGCAAAGTCGGAAACAACAAACTTTACTTATGAAGACGCCGCAAGTGGATTCACTGACAATACAGTTGCTTTGGCAACCGGTATCACAGCGGGTTGGGGCGCATCCAACAAGGCCAATTTAAACGATTGTAAAGCCGCAAAGAACTGGACTATCGATGTTGCTAAGGCTACGGGATCTGAAGGCGATGCAACATTTACGGCAGCAGTTTCTACTGCATCTGACTGCACTTCGCTTACTCCGAACTTCAACAAAATCGGCAAGTAATAGCTTAAACATTTCGCCAAAACAAAAAGAGCCCTCCTAAGGAGAGCTCTTTTGCGTTAATATGACTTAAACGCAGACTATTACTGCACAGTGCAACCCGTTGCACCCGGAGTGCTAATAGCGGTGAAGTTCGGCGTCAACGGGGTAGCGTTAGTAGACTGACATGCGTGGTACTTAATCTGTCCACCTGCAGTACCTGCTGCCAACGTAACCTTCCAAGTGCATCCGTTATTTGCCGTGCAATCATTGAGTGCGGGAACGTTTTGGGCCTGCCAACCAATGTCGTTGTTCAAGCTGGCCAATTCAACAGTAGCGGATTCGCCAACGCCCGAGCCAGAATAGGTGAAGTTGTTGGATGCCGGGCTTGTATAGCCAATCAGCTTCCAGCCACCAGCTGCGTTACGTTCTGCGGCATAAGCGTCCTGCAACTTCACGTAGGATGTGGAAAAACAATCCCTCTAATGGATTATGGAAAGTTCGTTTCCCTGTTATAAAAACTGATTAACAGCTTTCTCTAATCCTGCGATTTCATCATCAGAAAGTTCCGAAAAAAGCTTCCTTCGGCTTAGTGGCAAAACGCCGTTATTTTGTTGAACGAACATGATAAACTGATTGGCCTTTTTGTCCGGCATGTCAACGATGTCACGCATTGCAGAGCGCATCTTGTCGTAGCTCTGCAAGTAATTCAACTCAGCCTTCCATTCCGTTTGAATAGTCGTTAAAACGATCTTTTGAAATTCCTCGACAATCGGCGTCATGTCAATGAACCTATAGAAGTCCGCTGTGTCGTTCTTTACGGTAATCTCACCATAATCATCTATCGAATACTCCAACAACGGCATGAGTCTTGCAGAAAAACTTTCCAGCATTCGGTCGTAAACGCCAGGATTTTTCAGGAGCACGGCAGACACCGGGAATATGATTTTCGGTGGCGTAAAGTTCTTTCGGGCCAGCACATGGTGCAATAAGTAGCGGTGCGTACGGCCATTACCGTCGTCAAACGGATGGAGGAACACAAAGGCGAACGCTACTATCACTGCGGTGACCACGGCATCACAATTTATATGTATTGCCTGATTTGCGGCTTGCATGTAGGCTTCCATCAGAGAGCCGATGTCGGCTGGCTTCGGAGCAATGTAGTGTACTCGTTCCTCGGTCGGAGACAAACTTTCACCCACGTAGACTTGCGATTCACGCCAGCGTTCCTGTTGGTATCGTTCGTCGACAATTTTTTTCTGGATGCTACAAAGCCCTTCAAGAGAAAGGCAATCTTTTTCCGCATCCTTCAACAGGCCCACAAACGCGTCCATTCTCTTTTGCGACGGGGTTTCCCGTTCTATGGCAAAAGACGATTTGGTCTCTTTTACATATAAATACTGAACAGCCCTGTAAAGTAATTCCGGCGAGTAGGCGGATAGCAGTGAATCTGTTTCGAATTTTAATTTGTCCGCAGAATTCTCGAGAACCTGTTTTGTCAGGCGCACCATTGGACAAAACAAACTATTCCCGGCTAAGTTATTGACTATACGTTGGCGTCTAGCCCTTTCTGAACTTTCGAGAGGCAAGGCAAATTGCTTGTCAGAGTCCAGGAGCGGAACAAACGGACCTGTTTTAACATCTTCCAATGGGAGCTGTTCGCCTGTCAAAAATTCATACAAAAACCAGATGCGGCGGCAATAACGCCCTGTTGGCTTTGACAGGACTTCTTGAGTAATTTCTTCACGGGGGACTTTGCCAAAAAAAGCTTTCAGAACTTCGAGATTGACGCCCTCGTACTTAATGGCGAAGTTCAGATGGTCTTGCCAAGTGCTTTTTAGCGGGTGACGCCACCTCGGGTACATTATTTCTGTACCATCGGGAGTTGTGCGCTCCGATTGTACCGATGAATCTACAAGAAAACAGTGGACCAAGGGCTCAAGGACCCTCAGTTCGTATTTTTCTATCAAAAAAGTGTATCCGGCTTTGTCCATATTCAAAAAAACTTAATCTTTTTCAAAAATATAGTATAAAAAGCATTTTCTTTCAAAAAATCTTAACAAATTTCAAAAAAATGCTCGAGAATTGCTTATTCTTCAAAAAATCGTACACTAGAAACGGCTTATTCAAGGGTAGAAAAAACTTTTTAGTGGTTACGGCTTCATCCTACGTGAAGTTGCAGCAGGCTTATATCTCTGAAGCAGTTGCTGTTGGTAACTGGCAGATTATTGGTTACAAGGGTCCGGGTGAAAACACCAAGGGTTCTGAAACAGGTGGCGATAAGTCTAGTACGACTAATTTCAAATATGCTGACGGAGCAACCTACACAAATAATACTGTTGCATTGAATGCCACAGAGCAAGTGGGCTTTGTCGTCGCCAATCAGGCTAAGCTGAATGATTGCGCAGCAAAGGCCGGCGATGCTTCTTCTTCTAATTTTAACTGGAAGGTCACTGTTAAGAAGTCTGACTCTTCTGAAGGTGACGCAACATTCACTGCAACCACCAACTGCACGGAACTTACTCCGAACTTTGACAAAATCGGCAAGTAATAGTAGTTTTGCGTCGCAATTAAACAAAAGGTCTCCCTCTTTGAGGGAGATTTTTTACAAGAAGAGAGACTCTTTTGAGTCTCTCTTTTGAATAAATGTTACTTCAAACTGCAGGGGGTTGCCGAAGCGCCAATGGCTTCGAAGTTCGCAGTCAACGGCTTTGCATTAGCGCTTAAGCAAGTCGAGTAGCTGATTTGGCCGCCCTTAGTGCCATTAGCAAGTTGAACCTGCCACTTACAAGCGCTTGTGGAGCAGTCGTTAAGAGCGACTGTATTCACTGCCTGCCAACCAAGCGTTGCGTCAAGAGACGCCAGTTCTACAGTTGCATCCGCTGTGATGCCCGAGCCTGTGTACGTAAAGTTATTGGACGTGGGCTCGGTATAGCCAATGAGCGTCCAACCACCTGCGGCGTTACGTTCTGCAGCATAAGCGTCCTGCAACTTCACGTAGGTTAAGGGGCAATGGAGAGGCGAAAGTTCTCGCTAGTGTGGTTTGTACCGAAGATTCTTGTGTGTTGTTGATAATGCCTAAGAACTTCTATGCCGAACGTGACTCGAGTCCTTTTTCTTTGCGATACATTTCCTCGATGCACGAGGGACCATCGCACCAGAACTTCAAAGATTCGTCGTAAAGTTTACGACCCGTTTGTGACGTGAGAAAATCTGCTAGGACTATCGACGAATCCTTTTTTTCCTTTTCAGCAATGGACTCAACGACTAGGGTTGCAATCTGGTCAATTGCCGCCTGAATCTGTTCCTTTTTCACATCCATACGCGAGTGCTCTTTAAGAATTTCAATTGTTCAAGTGCTTTTGTCGTCCTGAAGCAGTATTGGTCTTTCAACCGCTCCGGAAGAAGCAGGCTAATACAAAAGTTGTCCGCAGCTTTTGTTCCCATAACACCATACGCCCCGGTCATGTAGTTTGTCAAGGTGATGTTTGTCGCATCATTTGCAATTTTTCCACCAATGACATCGTATTGACTGTATATGCCGATCAGGTCCGAAAAGGCCCCCGACATTCGGTGGGCCACAATGCAGTGCAACCAATTTGTATCGGATGTCGGAAACAGGTGGACATTTAGCTCTCGCGGAGTGTACTCGAAATGCGAAACAATACCATAATTTTGAGCATGCGCGACGGTTCCATTTGCAATGGACTTTCGTACCGTAATTTTTGCAAAAGCTTCTGCCTGGGCAAGGTCCGTTGTCAAATAGAAGCCTTTGCCGAAATCTTTGTAGCGGGCGCAGCGCTCCAGGTCAGGAGCGGTCACCTCGCAAAAACTGCCGTGGTACAGAACGACGGGTTCATGCAGACTGAACATTTGGCCCCCCTTTAGCCGCAAGATATCGTCTTATGTCATCAAGTACGGCCAAATCCCCCTCAATATGGAATAACTCCCACATGTCCTTTATGTAGCGGAATACGCCAAAGCGATCGAAGACCTTGACCATTTCGGGAATAGGAAGACGCTCTTGCTCGGCAGCGAGCCGCACAAGTCGGGTCTGCATGTATGTTATTTGCATATTCTCGCTCATACCCTCTAAAAATAAATAATGTGCAGTAAAGAGTCAATAGGGAAGATGCCGTTGTTTCAAAGAATCACTTCCAATACGTCCTTGTTTAGAGTATTTCTAGCAACATCCTACGTGAAGTTGCAGCAGGCTTACTTCTCTGAATCCCTGAAGGCCGGTGGTTGGACGCTTATTGGCTATAGCGCACCGGGCACGAATGGCTTGACCACTAACTTCGCATACGGCCTTGGAGCTATTGCTGAAAATACTGCTGTAGACGCGGGTGAAGCAAAGGTTGGTTGGACGGCAGACAACCTTGCCAATCTGAACGAATGCGCGAAGGGCTCCCAAACTGCAGGCAAGAACACCGCAACAACTGCAAACTGGAAGGTTTCTGTTATTCAGGGCTCTGGCACTTCCAACCAGGAACTAGTCTTCACGGCAGCTGTAAATGGTGCAGGTTGCACAGCTCTTACCCCGACTTTCGACAAGATTGGTAAGTAATAGTTAGCTGACATAAATATTGCAATTGAGCCTTCCCAATAGGGAAGGCTCTTTTACAATCTAAGCTGCGCGGTTTAAATTTCGTTCTGAACAATTTTTCCGTTCTTTAATTCAGAATCCAACAAGTCGTAATTGTAGGCGGAGCTTTCTGTACAGAGTCCTGTTGCTGGATTTTGCAGTTGTTCAAATGTCTTTGAATTGTAGATGAGTCCAAGAGCAACCTGCAAAGAAAGATTGCGCTCTTCCATCAGCCATTTGGCCATATCACTGACGATCCCTTCTACAAGGAATTCCTGCTTCGCGGTCATACGCTCGGCCTCTTTTGCAAAAAGGCGATTGCTTTCTCAGATCTGAAAGCGTATTGGTTGTTCAATTTTCGAGACTTCAGCCCTTGAACTAATTCATCAATTGTAATGACATTTATTGCGAACGTTCTGAACAAAGTTGCGATGTCGTCGTTAGCCACGGGACCAATAATCAAATCAAAATTATCTGCAGGATGTTCCTGACCTCTACTTCTGTTTGCCATCACAAATTCTGCCCATTCACGGTTCGGCTGTTCAAACTTTTTGACATTCAATGTCGACAAGTTCGAATCGTCGAACTCAAACGCGTTCACAATGGGGCAGCCGCCAAATCGATCGGCGACTTTACGTGCCATTTCGCGAGCTTGCGTTAAAAGCGTCGTCAAATAAAAAGATTGACCGAAATCTTTATACGGCTTGCACATAGTGAGATCAATTTTTTCAATCTCGCAATTTGAACCATGGTACAAAATCATCGTATTTGGCCTCCATTCCTCTGGCAAATAGCGGTCAAATCATCTACGGCATCGTCAAAAGAAAGCAAGTGCTCGGCCCCATAATGATCTTGCAAAAAATCAAGACCTTTAAACAAGCTTAGATAGTTAAAAGCCTGCTTTACGGAAAGTGCCTTGGCTTTCGCGAATTCGCTGATTGCGGCAATGGTCCATGAGATCTGCTTATCCATGTAAGGAAATATAACAAAAAGAGCCTAACGGTCAAAGAAAAAGACAAAAAAGTTTGAAAACAGCCGTGATTCGGTAATTTCTCCGTATACGACGTGAAGTTGCAGGATGCATATGCTGCAGAACGTAACGTCGTTGGCGGTTGGAAACTGATTGGTTACACCGATCCTGCATCTAACAACTTTAACTATAAGGGATCTATTACTACAGATGCCACTGTAGAATTGGATGATTTGAAAAGCAACATTGGTTGGCTGGCCCAAAATAAGACGGCTCTCAATGACTGCGAACTTTGCCGCAATCAGCACTCCGGGCGAATCCTGCACGGTTAGTACAAGTGTTATCAACTAATTTACAGTAAAATTGTAAAAAGAGCTCTCCTTATGGAGAGCTCTTTTTGCATAATATGTGATAATATTACGATCCGATCTTGGAGAAGGACGGAGTCAGTTCTTCACATCCAGTGCCCGTAACTTCAGACGTGAATACGGCTGCATCAGCGGCAGCGGCATCAGCGCCAGCCTTGGTGATAGACACCGTCCAAGAAGAGCCCGAGATAGCACAATCATTCAACTTAACATTGTTTTTGGCTGTCCAGGTTGCTTTTTTGGTGCCCAAAGCAGCCGTGTTAGCCGTAGAATAAGAGCCTTCGTCCGTATAGGTGAAGTTCGTGGTCTTGCTATCAAACTTGGTTCCTCCACTGACCTTATCGCCCGGAGCGCTATAGCCGATAATCTTGAAGTTACCATAATCAGAACCCGTTTCAGAAATGAAAGCCTGCTGCAGCTTCACGTAGGTACCGGCGGCGGGGCCGACTTCGGAAGCCTTGGACTTAGCGATCATGCCGAACAGTTTCGGTACTGCGACGGCGGCCAAGATGCCCATGATCACGATCACGACCATCAATTCGATAAGGGTAAAACCTTGCTTTTTCATAGTGTACTCCTTGTTGTTTGTTACACACTTGTTTGAGTTTTAGTCCCGTAAGTGGTGTTCAACTCGTTTATGTCTCTAATATACAATCATTTTTTCCCAAAAGCAATAGGTTTGTCAAATTTTTTTGCATTTTTGTCAAACTTTTTTCTCGGTTTCGTCATGTTTTTGTCACAAAAAATTACTTTGTTCTAAACAGACGGTTCCAAGATTTGCCGTTTTTGGTTGAAATTCGCCACATTTCGCGACAGATTTCGATGGTGTATATATACAAAAATTTTGGACAAATGGGGAACTTTTTTCAAAAAAAGTATTCCAACTTGGAATAATTCCGTCATTTTCGCAACAATCAGCAAGCATTTCCGTAACATAACCGTAAGATTTAATGCCAAGGATCGGGGGTGGCGGCACCCAAAAACAACAAAAGCCCGGCGGCGAGCCGGGCATCGAAGACTATTTTCAGGAGTTTTCGAGCTACTTAAGCGAAAGCATCGTAGAAATCACGCTGTCCGGCACATTCTGCGAGCGAAGATAATCGGCTCGTTTTGTAGTCAGAGCATCGTTCTTTTCGCGTTCCTGCTGGACGCCATTCGCTTGGCCCTTCAGGAAGGCTTCGGCTTCGAGAGCTTCGTATTCATGATGGTCGAACATGTTCGCCTCCAATGCTTTCAAAAGTTCAGGGCTCATGCGACTTACACGCAAGCGGTCAAGTGCATTCGCAAAAATCGGATCTTCTGTTTCGGGAACCTGGAGCGGTCCCCTAGAGA